>Ga0224723_1001411_pt1 | contig 14447 bp, 11 predicted proteins | sample Balambano_FR2_Me_FD_161647 | JGI IMG/M metagenome (GOLD analysis project Ga0224723, IMG submission 161647) | Freshwater sediment microbial communities from Lake Towuti, South Sulawesi, Indonesia - Balambano_FR2_MetaG | ecosystem: Environmental > Aquatic > Freshwater > Lake > Sediment | place...
CGCATCGAACTCGACTTCACGACCCCGCTCGAGCTGCTGGTGGCGACGATCCTGTCGGCCCAGAGCACCGACCGTCGCGTCAACGCCGTGACCCCCGCGCTCTTCGCCCGCTACCCGGACGCCGCCTCCTACGCCGCCGCCGACCCGGCCGTGCTCGAGGAGATGATCCGGCCCACCGGCTTCTTCCGGGCGAAGTCTCAGACGCTGGTGCGGCTCGGGGCCGACCTGGTGGAGCGCTACGGCGGCCAGGTGCCCCGGCGGATGGCCGACCTGGTGACGCTGCCCGGGGTCGGTCGCAAGACCGCCAACGTCGTGCTCGCCAACGCCTTCGGCATCCCCGGGATCGCCGTCGACACCCACGTCCTGCGGCTGTCCGGCCGACTGGCGTTCACCACCGCGACCGATCCCGTGGTCGTCGAGTCCGACCTGGCGGCCCTGGTGCCCCGGCGCGACTGGGGCATGGCGTCGCACTGGCTCATCTTCCACGGCCGGCGCACCTGCCACGCCCGGCGCCCGGCGTGCGGGGCCTGCCCGGTCGCCCGGTGGTGCCCCTCCTACGGGATCGGCGAGGTCGACCCGGTCGCCGCCGCCAAGCTGGTCACCACCCAGGGCCGGGCGTGACGGCCGCGCCCGCCTGGCTGGGCGGAACGGTGGTGGCCCGGCTGGGGGACGACTTCCGGGCGGCGCGGGACCGGTCGGCCCCGCGGCCGCCCCCGGGTGGGGCCGGGTCGGCCCGCCGCGCGGCCGTGCTCCTCCTCTTCGCGGCCGCGGCCGAGTGGGGCACCGCGCCGGCCTCCCCGGCGGGCACCGAGGTCCTCCTCACCCGGCGGGCCGCCCATCTGCGGGCGCACGCCGGTCAGGTGGCCTTCCCCGGTGGCCGCGCCGAGCCCGGCGACCCCGACCCGGCGGGGACGGCGCTGCGCGAGGCGGCCGAGGAGGTGGGGCTCGAGCGTTCCTCGGTCACCGTGGTCGCCGAGCTGCCCGTGCTGCGCGTGGTGCCGAGCAACAACGACGTGACGCCGGTCGTCGGGTGGTGGCACCGGCCGGGTCCCCTGGTGCCGGACCGGTCCGAGGTCGAGTCCGTCACCCGGGTGCGCCTGGCGCGTCTCGCCGATCCCGCGGTGCGCATCGGCGTGCGCCATCCGGCGGGTGGCGTGTGGCCCGGGTTCGACCTGCCCGGCCTGCTGGTGTGGGGGTTCACCGCGTGGGTCCTCGACCGGGTCGTCGCCGCCTGCGGGCTGGAGGTGGCCTGGGACCGCACCCCGGTGGTCGAGCTCCCGCCGCCGGCGCCGCGACCGGCGGAGCCCGGCGACCGGTCGGCGGCGGCCTCGTGACCGCGTCATGATCGGCAACGTGGCGGGGTCGTCGACCGGGGGTCTCGTGCTCGACGTCGTGCTCGTCGTCGTGCTCCTCGCCCAGGCGGTGACCGGGTGGCGGCAGGGCCTGCTGGTGGGCGTCGCGTCCCTCGGCGGTTTCGCGCTCGGGCTGGTCGGCGGGGGGCTGCTGGTGGTCCAGCTGCTGGGCGACGACCGGACGGGACCGCTGCGGCTGCTGGCGGTGCTCGGCGGCAGCCTGGTGGCGGGCCTCGTCCTGCAGGCGATCGGGGTCGCGGCGGCGTGGGCGCTGCGGCGACGGGTGGAGTCCCGGTCGGTCCGGGCGCTGGACACCGTGGTCGGCACCCTGGTCGCGGTCCTGGCGGCCGCGACGGTGGTCTGGGTGCTGTCGTGGGGCGTCCGCACGGCGCCGCTGCCCGTCCTCAACCGCACCGTGACCGAGTCCCGGGTCGTCATGGCCCTGGACGCCGTCGTCCCCGTCCCGGCGCAGCGGGCGGCGGACCGGTTCTTCGCGCAGGTGTCGGGCGAGTGGTTCCCCCGGGTGTTCGCGGGCGGGCGCGAGTCCATCCGCCCGGTGGACGAACCCGATGCCGGCATCCTCGCCGAGCCCGCGGTCCAGGAGGCCGCCCGGTCCGTCGTCAAGGTCCGCGGCGTCGCCACCGCGTGCGGCCGCCCGCAGGAGGGCTCCGGGTTCGTGGTGGCCGACGGGGCGGTCGTGACGAACGCCCACGTGGTCGCGGGCATGCCCGAACCCGGCGTCCAGATCGCCGGCACCGGACGCTTCCTGCCGGCCACCGTCGTCGCCTTCGACCCCAGCCGCGACGTCGCCGTGCTCCGGGTACCCGACGCCGAGGCCCCCGGGCTGCCGTTGCGGGACGGCGCCGAGGACGACGAGGCGGTGGCCGTCGCCGGCTTCCCCGACAACGGGTCGTACGTCGTCGGGGCGGCCCGGATCCGGAATCAGCTGACAGCGGTCGGCGACGACATCTACGGGGCGCCGGGGGCTCGGCGCGAGGTCTACTCGCTGCGCGCCACGATCCGTCCGGGCAACAGCGGCGGGCCGGTGCTGTCGGCGACGGGGGAGGTGGTGGGGGTGGTGTTCGCCCGGTCGACGACCGACCCGACGACCGGGTACGCCGTGACGGTCGGCGAGCTTCAGGAGGCGCTGACGGCCGAGCTGCCCGGCGGCGTCGACGGTGTCGACGGCGCGGCGGCCGTCGACCCGGGGGGGTGCTCGGTCGGCTGAGACCGGCCGAGGTGGCGGACCCGCGCCCGGACCTCGGCCACCGTCTCCCGGGCCAGTGCCATCGCCTTGCGCGGCGGACCGATGCGCCGGGCGACCAGCGCACCGGCCCCGGCGAGGACGACGGCCACGATCACGTAGATCCCGAAGGTCAGGAGGTAGGCGCCCCAGCGGGGCAGACCGGCGCCGACGAAGCCCTCGGCGATCGCGACGAGCAGCGCGATCATCGAGAACCACAGCAGGGTGACGGCGGTGACGACCAGCCCCGCGGCCACGGCGGCCCGGACGGCCGAGTGCGTGAGCTCGGCCCGGGCCAGCGCCCGCTGCTGCTCGACCAGCACCCGGGCGTCGGTCACGGCGTCCTCGACCAGCTGCTGGATGGACCGCGGGTCCGGTGCGGCCGGCCGGGCGGCGTCCTGGGTCATCGTGGGCCCTCCTCGTCCGGTGCCGGTCGTCGTCCATCCTGTCCGATCACGGCGTGCCCGGCACCTCACCGGGCGCGGGCGTGCGCTCGTGGGTGCGGTCGTGGGTGCGGTCGTCGCCGTCGCCCGCCGCCTCCTCGCCGGCCAGGCGCCGGTAGTGGCGGTTACGGGTCACGAGGACCACGGCGGCGAGCCCGGCGGCCGCAACGGACCCGAGGATGACGCCGGCCCGGACGTGCTCCAGGGTCTCCGGCCGGTCGACGAACGCCAGCTCGGTGATGAGCAGCGACACCGTGAAGCCGATGCCCGTGAGGAAACTGAGCCCCCACAGGTCCCGCCAGGCCAGGTCGGGATCGAGGCTCGCCCGGGTGAAGCGGGCCAGGAGGTAGGACGCCGTCATGACGCCCAGCGGCTTGCCGATCACGAGGCCCGTGATGACGGCGACGGCCGCCGGCTCCGCGACGACCGCCGCCAGCCCACCGTCGCGCAGGTCCACCCCGGCCCCGAAGAACGCGAACACCGGCACCGCCACCCCGGCCGACACCGGCCGCCAGACGTGCTCGAACCGGCTGGCGAGGCAGCGCCCGGGACGGTCGGGCCGCAGGACGGGGACGGCGAAGCCGAGCAGCACCCCCGCGACCGTGGCATGCACCCCGGACTCGTGGACGAGGAACCACGCGAGGCCGGCCAGCGGCACGAGGACGACGCCCGACGTGATCCGCGCCCGGACCAGCGCGCCGAGGACGACGATCGGGACCAGCGACCCCACCAGGTATCCGGCCTGCAGGTCGGCGGTGTAGAAGACGGCGATGACGAGGATGGCCAGCAGGTCGTCGACGACGGCGAGGGTGAGCAGGAACACCCGCAGCGCCCCCGGCAGGTGGGTGCCCAGCACCGCCAGCACGGCGAGGGCGAAGGCGATGTCGGTGGCGACCGGTACCGCCCAGCCGACGAGGTCCTCGGCGTCGCCGGCAGCGCCGAGGACGGCGACGTACAGGGCGGCCGGGACGGCCATGCCGCCGACCGCGGCCGCGATCGGCATGGCCGCCTGAGTCGGCCGGCGCAGCGATCCCGCGATGAGCTCGCGCTTCAGTTCGAGCCCGACCACGAAGAAGAACACGGCGAGCAGTCCGTCCGCCGCCCATGTCGCGAGGTCGAGGTCGACGGCGAACGACAGGGGCCCCACGACGATGTCGGGCACGTCGAACGGGACCCACCGGGACACCGCGGCGTAGGACCCGGAGAGCGGGCTGTTCACCCAGGCGATCGCGATCGCCGCCGCCACCAGCAGGATCCCGCCGCCGACCGTCTCGGTCCGCAGCGCCGACGTGACGAACGCGAGGTCCCGGCGCTCGGGCCGGGTGAGCAGGCGACGACGGCGTTGCGGGGCGGGGTCGTCGGGCACGGCTGTCCTCTCGTCATCCGGTGGCACAGGTGGAGCGGACAGCGACAGGGCAGCGCGCGGTCCCGCCGACCCGACTTCCCGGCACGCCCCCGCCAGGATAGCCGGGGGCGGGCTCGATCGGCGGATGAGGGACGATGGTGGAGTGACCGTGGCCCAGGACACCGACCCGGCCGGATTCGACGCCGAGGGTTCCGCGCTCGTCGTCGTCGACGTTCAGAACGACTTCGCCCTGCCCGAGGGCGGGCTGTACGTCCGAGGGGGCGAGGAGGTGGTGCCGGTCGTCAACGCCTACGTCGCCGCGGCCCGGGCGGCCGCCCGGCCCGCCTTCTACACCCAGGACTGGCACCCGGCCGTGACGCCGCACTTCGCCAAGGACGGCGGCATCTGGCCGGTGCACTGCGTGGCGGACACCTGGGGGGCCGAGCTGGTCGCCGGACTCGACGTCGCCGGGCCGGTGGTCCGCAAGGGGGTGGACGGCGAGGACGGGTACTCGGGCTTCTCGGTGCGCGACCCCGAGTCCGGTGTGACCTCGGCCACCCGGCTCGGCCGGCTGCTGGCGGAGGCGGGCGTGCGGTCGATCGTCGTCACGGGGCTGGCCGGCGACGTGTGCGTCGCCGAGACGGCGCTGGACGGCCGGCGGCTCGGGTTCGACGTCGTCGTCCCCCTCGCGGCCACCCGCTTCGTCGAGGTGGAGCCCGGCGACGGTGAGCGTGCCGTGGCACGGATGCGGGAGGCGGGCGTTCGCGTCGTCGGGTGAGCCGGGTGAGCGGCCGCGTCGTCGGGTGAGCGGCCGGGTCCGCGTGGGCCGGCGCATCGCAGTCGCGCCCGCGTGGGCGCCGCCCGGGTCAGGGCACGTCGGCGGCGTCCGGGCCGATCCCGCTGAGCACCGCGGCGTCCTGCCAGCGGCCGATCTCGCAGCCGTCGTCCAGGGTGAACGTCGCCTCGACGGGCCGGTCGCGGTAGGTGCCCGTGACGGTCGCGGTGTCGGGGCCGCCGTACTGCATGGCGCAGACCGCGTCGTCCGGCACCGGGGCGAACGGGTCCGCGTCGGTGGACGCTGCCGCGAGGTCCTCGCACGCGGCCGCCGCCTCCGGGTGGTCGGCCCCGTCCCCCGCCGGTCGGCCGGCGGCGTCGCACCGCAGCCGGTACATGCGGGCCCCGTCCGGGTCGCCACCCTCGCCGGGGTCGTAGTCGACGACGAGGTCGACCGGCAGGGTCCCGTCGGCCGGGGCCGCCGCGGTGCCCCCGCCGCCCTCGCCGTCGGCGACGACGCTGTCCTCGGCGCAGGCGGTGAGCGACGCGAGCACGGCGACCGCGGTCACGGCCCGGACCACGGTTCGGGCGAGCATGTGTCCACGGTACGAGATGCCCCGGGGGTCCCCCCCGACGCGCTCGGTACCGGCGTGCCGGTCGGGCGTGGACCGCGGGGTGGCGCTGCGCGGGGCCGGCCGGACCGCGCTCTAGGCAGATGTCGGTGCGGGGCCCTAGCGTGCCGGTACGTGAGGGGACGAACCGGACGTGCGGCGTGGGCACGAGGCGTGGCCGCAGCGGTGATCGTGGGAGTGGTGCCCGCGTGTACCGCCGGCGACCAGCAGGCCGACGAGCAGGCCGACCAGCAGGCCGACGAGGAGCCCGCGGCGGGTGAGCGGGTCGGCGACCTGGAGGGCGTGCGCTCGGCGACCGTCCGGATCACCGGGCAGGGCACCTTCGTCGACCCGGAGCAGGGCGAGCTGCTCAACACCCCCGGGTCGGGCTCCGGCTTCTTCGTCGACCCCGACGGGATCGTCGTGACGAACAACCACGTCGTCACGGGCGCCGCCTTCCTCGAGATCCACGTCGACGGGGAGGAGGAGCCGCGCAACGGCCAGGTGCTCGGCGTCTCCGAATGCTCGGACCTCGCCGTCATCGACGTCGAGGGCGAGGGGTTCCCGTACCTCACGTGGGTGACGCAGACGCCGTCCGTCGGCACCGAGGTGTACGCGGCCGGCTTCCCGCTGGGGGAGGACGAGTACACGTTGACGAAGGGGATCGTCTCGCGCGAAGCCACCCCCGGCGAGACGTCGTGGGCGTCCGTCGACTCGGTCCTCCAGCACGACTCCCGCATCAACCCCGGTAACTCGGGCGGCCCACTCGTCGATCCGGCGGGCCGGGTGGTCGGGGTCAACTACGCCGGCGACATCGGGTCGGGCCAGTTCCTCGCCATCGCCGACGACGAGGCCAAGACCGTCCTGCGCGAGCTCGCGGAGGGCCGCGACGTCACGGCGATCGGCGTCAACGGCGAGGCGTTCGTCCTCGAGGACGGGACGTCCGGGATCTGGGTGGCGTCCGTCGACACCGACTCACCGGCCTACGAGACGGGTGTCAGGGGCGGCGACATCATCACCCGGTTCGAGAACATCGTGGTCGGCACGGACGGCTCGATGAGCGACTACTGCGACGTGCTCCGGAGCAACGCGAGCGACGACGTGCTGTCGATCGAGGTGCTCCGGCTGTCGACCGGGGAGCTGCTCGAGGGCCAGATCAACGGCGAGACCCTCCAGGTCACGCAGACCTTCGCCAACGATCTTCGCGGCGAGGTGCCCGACGACGAGGGGGCGGGCTACGCCGACTACCAGGACGTCTCCGACGACACCGGGACGATCACGGTGAGCGTCCCGGTGTCGTGGGACTTCCGGGACGGGTCGGGTCTCGACGACGGGGCGGGCGGCCGCTGGCCGGCGCTCGCCGTGGCCCCCGACGGCTCGGCCTTCGACGGCAGCTGGACGATCCCGGGCGCCGTCATCGCCGTCGTCCCAGACCTCGGCGGTGCCCCGCCCGAGCAGATCCTCGACACCCTGGGGCCCGGGCTGACCGGCGGGGAGTGCACGTTCGACTCCCGCGACTCCTACGACGACGGCACCTACTCGGGCAGCTACGACCTGTACGGCCAGTGCGGCGGAACCGCCACGGTGTTCGTCCAGGCGGCCCTGTACCCGGAGGATCGGCGCTTCCTCGTCTACCTCGCCGTGCAGGCGACGAACGATGCCGACCTCCAAGCGCTCGACCGCATCCTCGACACCTTCGCCGTCAGCGGGATCTGACGGGCCCCCGGAATCGACGACTCCGGGCCGACACGCCGGTGCCGATCCCCGGAGTCGTCGATTCCGGGCGCCTCAGTCCCAAGCGGCGAGGAGGTCGTCCGGGGTGAGTGCGAGGCCGACGTCATGGACGTCGACGCCGGCACGGCCGACGGCGACCGTGGCGGCGTCGTCGGCCCCGGGCACCCGGGCGCGAGCGGCGTGCAGGTCCGCGAGATCGCGGGCGTCGAAGGGTCTGCCGTCGCGCCACGTCACCGACCCGACGGCCGTGGGGGTGGCCGGCGCCGTCGCACGGTCGGCGACGACCAGGTCGACCTCGACGGCGTTGTCCCGGGTCCAGTACCGGCCGACGTGGGTGCCGTTGCCGAGGCGGGCGTCGGGCAGCAGCCGCTCGACGGCCTCGCGCACGAGCGGTTCCACGGCCCGGCCCCGGTAGGCGGGCCATGAGCGCGTGACGTCGTCGGCTGCGAGGTCGCCCCGGCCGCGCAGCAGCCGCTCCATGGAGGGCCCGACGAACTGCAGCCAGAACCTGAGGTACGGGTCCCGGACGCGATAGTGGGCGAGGCGGCTCGGGCGGGCCGACAGCGGGCGCCCCACTGCGAGGACTCGCTTCGTCTCGAGGGCGGCGAGCGAGCGTGCGAGGCCGCCCTGGTCGATCCCGGCGCGCTCCCCGATGCGGGCGAAGGTGCTCTCGCCGCTGCCGACGGCGGCGAGGACGTCGCGGGCCCTCGTCGTGGCCGGGAACTCGGCGGCGAGCGCCCGCTCGCCGAGGACGACCAGAGGGGACGTGGAGTCCTGGAACTGCGCCCGGACGAACGACAGCGCGTCGGCGCCGCCTCCGGACTCGCGCCACTCCGCCACGAGGCGCGGCAGCCCGCCGGTGACGACTGCGGCGTCGAAGGCGTGCGGGGCGTCCAGGTCGAGGAGCTGCGCGACGTCCGGCGGCGTCAACGGGTCCAGGACCATCTCGGCCGCGCGGCCGTAGAGGGGGCGGTCGTACGACGAGAGCATCTCCATGACCGAGAGGTCGGACCCGAGGAGCACGAGCAGGACCGGGGCGCGGGACAGGTGCCGGTCCCACACCCGCTGCACCTGGCCCTCCACTGTCGGGTCGCCGGCCAGCAGATACGGGAACTCGTCGAGGACGAGGACGGTGGGCCGGGTCGTGGCCAGCGCCACCGCGCGCAGCGCGGCCTCCCAGGTGGCGAACCGGGTGTCCGCTGCGGCGTCGGCTGCGTCCAGGTCGGATGCGGCGAGCGCAGCGGCGAAGTCCTCGATCTCGTCGGGGGGCGGGCGGCCGGCGGCTGCCGGGACAAGCAGGCCAGGCGCGTCCACCGTGGTGAGGAACTGTTCGAGGAGCGCGTGCAACTAGCACTGCTGACACGAGATGGTGATCGAGGACACCTGAGGCGGGCGGGGTCAGGACCAGAGCGAGGCGATGGGAACGGCGGCGAGGTCGGCAGCGAAGCGGTGCACCCGGGTCAGGAGGACGGCGGGGTTCTGCCGCCTCGTCAGTGCAAGGTTCGCCGAGGCGCGGCTACCCGTTCCGCCGCCACGGACGGCTCGATGCCGGCTGCGTGACGGCCCGGGGCCGGGGCCGTCGTCACGCCGACGAAGGCCCCGACGACAACCCCGACCGGATGAGGTCCATGACCGAGCCGTCGGTCAGCGTCGTGACGTCGCCGACCTCCCGGTTCTCGGCGACGTCGCGCAGCAGCCGTCGCATGATCTTCCCCGAGCGGGTCTTCGGCAGCTCCGTCACCACGAGCACCCGGCGCGGCCGGGCGATCGGGCCGATCTCCTTCGCCACGTGAGCCCGCAGCACCTCCTCCGGTGCCGCGCCGGCCAGTGCCGCCTCGGCGTCGGAGCGGAGGATGACGAAGGCGACCGGTGCCTGGCCCGTCGTGTCGTCCGTCGCCCCGACGACCGCCGCCTCGGCCACCGCCGGATGCGACACGAGCGCCGACTCCAGCTCGGTGGTGCTCAGCCGGTGCCCCGACACGTTCATGACGTCGTCGACCCGGCCGAGCAGCCAGATGTCGCCGTCGGCGTCCTTCTTGGCCCCGTCGCCCGCGAAGTACCGGCCGGGGAAGCGCGACCAGTAGGTGTCGACGTACCGCTGGTCGTCGCCGAAGATCGTGCGGAGCATCGACGGCCACGGCTCCGTCAGCACGAGGTAGCCGCCGGAACCGTTCGGCACGGGCTCGCCGGTGTCGTCCACCACCTCGGCCGAGATCCCCGGCAGCGCCACCTGGGCCGAACCGGGCTTGAGCGTCGTGACGCCCGGCAGCGGGCTGATCATGATGGCGCCGGTCTCGGTCTGCCACCACGTGTCGACGACGGGCACCCGCGACCCGCCGACGTGGGTGCGGTACCAGACCCACGCCTCCGGGTTGATCGGCTCGCCCACGCTGCCGAGCAGGCGGACGGAGGACAGGTCGAACTGCGCGGGGATGTCGGCGCCCCACTTCATGCACGTCCGGATGGCCGTCGGCGCCGTGTAGAAGATCGTCACCCCGTACTTCTCGGCGATCTCCCACCACCGGCCGCGGTGCGGGGTGTCGGGTGTCCCCTCGTAGATCACCTGAGTGGCCCCGTTGGCCAGCGGGCCGTAGACGATGTAGCTGTGCCCGGTCACCCAGCCGACGTCGGCGGTGCACCAGTAGACGTCGGTCTCGGGCCGCAGGTCGAACACCGCCCGGTGGGTGTACGCGACCTGGGTGAGGTAGCCGCCGGTGGTGTGGAGGATGCCCTTGGGCTTCCCGGTGGTGCCGGACGTGTAGAGGATGAACAACGGGTGCTCGGCGTCGAACGCCTCGGGGGTGTGCTCGGCCGGTGCGGTCGCGACGACGTCGTGCCACCAGACGTCCCGGCCCTCGGTCCACTCGGTGTCCTGCCCGGTCCTTCGGACTACGAGCACGTGCTCCACCGGGGTCGGCGTGCCGTCGGTGCCGGGCTCCAGCGCCGCGTCGACGGCCGGCTTGAGGGCGCTCGCCGCGCCGCGGCGGTACCCGCCGTCGGCCGTGATCACGAGCTTGGCGCCGGCGTCGAGGATCCGGCTGCGCAGCGCCTCGGCGCTGAAGCCGCCGAACACGACCGAGTGCGCGGCCCCCACCCGGGCGCACGCCAGCATGGCGACGACCGCCTCCGGGATCATGGGGAGGTAGATCGCCACTCGGTCGCCGGTCCGGACCCCGAGCGAGGTCAGCGCGTTCGCCGCCCGGCACACCTCGGCATGCAGCTCGGCGTAGGTCACCGTGCGGGTGTCGCCTGGCTCGCCCTCGAAGTGCAGCGCGACCCGGTCGCCGCGGCCGGCCGCCACGTGCCGGTCGACGCAGTTGACCGAGGCGTTGAGCCGGCCGCCGACGAACCACCGGGCGAACGGCGCGCGGGACCAGTCGAGCACCTCGGTCCACGGCCGGTCCCAGGTGAGCAGGTCCCGCGCCTGGCCGTCCCAGAACGCGACCCGGTCCTCGGCCGCCCGCCCGTACCACTCGCCGGTGGCGACCGCCCCCGCGGCGAACTGCGGGTCCGGCGGGAACCGCCGCTGCTCGTCCAGCAGGTTCTCCAACGCCCGGGCGGGGGCCGGGGAGGACTGCTCGGTCGTCATCTCGTGCTCCTTCGCGCGCCGCGACGGTCCGGGGTCTGACAGGGACGGTAGTGAGCCCGGCGGGCCGGGGCGAGTGCCCGGCCCGCCGCCGGCTCAGTGGGCGACCGCCTTCTCGGCACCCGCCCCGGTCAGCGCCCGGACCTCCATCTCGGCCTGCTTCGAGTCGTGCTCGCGCGAGGGCCGGCCCAGGTACGTCCCCACGACCCCCAGCACGAACGCCGCCGGGATGGACACGATGCCGGGGTTGTTGAGGGGGTACACCGCGACGTCGGCACCGGGGAACATGGACGTCTCCGCGCCGGACACCACCGGACTCAACACGATGAGGCCGACGGCGAGGACGAGCCCGCCGTACATGCTGAAGAGGGCGCCGGTGGTGTTGAACCGGGGCCAGAACAGCGAGTACAGGATCGTCGGCAGGTTGGCGCTCGCCGCCACGCAGAACGCCAGCGCCACGAGGAAGGCGACGTTCTGGCCCTGGGCCGCGATGCCGCCGACGATCGACAGGACGCCGATGACGACCACGGTGATCCGGGCCACCCGGACCTCGCCCGCCGAGTCCACCTCGCCGGGTCGCTTGATGACGTTGGCGTAGATGTCGTGCGCGAAGGACGCCGCGGCGGTGATGGTGAGCCCGGCGACCACGGCGAGGATCGTCGCGAAGGCCACCGCCGAGATGAACCCGAGCAGCAGCGTGCCGCCGAGCTCGAAGGCCAGCAGCGGCGCCGCCGAGTTGCTCCCGCCGGGGGCCGCCAGGATCGCCTCCGGGCCGACCAGGGCCATCGCACCGAACCCGAGGACCAGGGTGCACAGGTAGAAGAGCCCGATGAACGCGATCGCCCACACGACGCTGCGGCGTGCCTCCTTGGACGTCGGCACGGTGTAGAAGCGCATGAGGACGTGGGGCAGGCCCGCCGTGCCGAGCACCAGCGCCAGCGACAGCGAGACGAAGTCGAGCTTCGACAGGTCGGTGGCGCCGTACAGCTGCATCGGCTCCAGCAGCGCCGGGTCGCCGGCCCGGGCGACGGCGTCGCCCAGCAGGGCGGACAGGTCGAAACCCTGGAGGGCGAGCACCCACACCGTCATGACGACGGTGCCGGCGATGAGCAGCAGCGCCTTGATGATCTGGACCCAGGTGGTGCCCCGCATCCCGCCGACGAGGACATAGACGATCATGAGGACGCCGACCACGGCGATGACGAGGCCCACCCCGGTCGCCGACGACACCCCGAGCAGCAGGGCGACGAGCCCGCCGGCCCCGGCCATCTGGGCCAGGAGGTAGAAGAACGACACCGCGAGGGTGTTCGTCGCCGCCGCCACCCGCACCGGTCGCTGTCGCAGTCGGAACGACAGGACGTCGGCCATCGTGTACTTGCCGGTGTTGCGCAGCAGCTCGGCCACCAGCAGCAGCGCCACCAGCCAGGCCACGAGGAACCCGATGGAGTACAGGAAGCCGTCGTAGCCGTTGATCGCCACGAGGCCGGCGATGCCGAGGAAGCTCGCGGCCGACAGGTAGTCCCCCGCGATGGCGGTGCCGTTCTGGCGGCCGGTGAACGCCCGGCCCGCCGCGTAGTAGTCGGCCGCCGTCCGGCTGTTCCGCGAGGCGCGGAAGACGATGACGAGGGTGACGACGACGAAGGCGCCGAAGATGGCGATGTTGACCGCGGGCTCCCCCACGGTCGTCGTCGTGGCCGCGGTCGCGGCCAGGGGGCTCACGCCCGGCTCCCCGGGACCACGGTGCGCCCGCCGCGGTCGCCGCGGTCGGCGAGGGCGGTCTCGACCTCGTGCCGCATGTGCTCCGCCGCGGGGTCCAGGTGCCGGTCCGCCCATCGGACGTACGCCCACGTGATGAGCGCGGTCGAGACGAACTGGCCGAGCCCGAAGAGCAGGCCCACGTTGACGTCGCCGACGACCGCCACGGCGAAGAAGTCCGTCGCGTAGGCGGCCAGCAGGACGTAGGTGAAGTACCAGACGAGGAACGCCGCGGTCAGCGGGAAGACGAAGCGCCGGAACCGCCGCCGCAGCGCGGCGAACTCGGGCGTCGCCCGCATCTCCTCGAACGGCGAGGTGTCGGTGGGGGGACGGGTGCTCACGGGACCTCCTCGTTCCGTCGCCGACGGGCCACCACGTCGTGACCCGAGCCTGGGGTCACTGTCGCGGCGACCGGCCGGCGTGTCCGCCGGCCGGTCGCCGGGCGTAGCCGAACGGTCGGGATCGTGCGACCAGCGGTCAGCGCGGCGGCTCCGGCTCGGGCCGGTGGAGCACCGGTACCGGGACGGCCGCGCGGGCCGGCGGGCGGCCGCGGCGGGCCTCGGCCAGCGATCCCCCGACCATGACGAGGACCGCCAGGGGCACCGTCCACGCGGCCGGCTGGGCCAGCGCGGCGGCGACGGCGGGCGGTGACGCGTCCGCCGACCCGCCGAGGGTGACGACGGCCGCCACGGCGGCGGCGGTCCCCCCGACCGCGACCCCCGCCAGCGCCGAGGCGCGGCGCAGCCCCGGCCACCAGAGCCCCAGCAGCAGCAGCGGGGCGAACGTCGAGGCGGCCAGTGCGAACGCCAGGCCGACCGTCTCGGCCAGTGGGACGCGCACCCCGGCCACGGCGAGCGCGGCGGGCAGGGCCAGGGTGGCCGCCGCGGCGGCCCGGAATCCCCAGGCGGGAGCGGTCGGACCGGCGCGCGGGCGCACCCGCAGGTCGCGCGACAGCACTCCGGCGACCGAGACCGTGAGGCCCGACGCGGTCGAGGCGAAGGCGGCGAACGCGCCGCCGAGCGCGACGGCCGACAGCACCGCCCCCGCGACCCCGGGGACGACGAGGCCGGGCAGCTCGACGACGACGGCGTCGGCACGACCCCCGGTGGCCAGGGCCGGGGCGTAGACGAGGGCGAGGACCGCGTACACCGGCGGCCACACGTAGAACAGCCCGAGCAGGCCGATGACCGCCGAGGCGGTCCGCCGGGCGGCCGCGCCGTCCGGGTTGGTGTAGAAGCGGACCAGCACGTGCGGCAGCCCCATCGTCCCCAGGAACAGCGCCAGCAGCAGCGAGTACGTCGCGTACAGCTCGTCGGGTCCGGTGCCGGGCAGCGCCCACGCGGGGTCGACCGCGGCGGGCACGGGAGAGCCGTCGCCCCGCCACACGACCACCATGACGGCGGCCGGGACGGCGATGGCCGTGAGCTTCAGCCAGTAGTGCATGGCCTGGACGAGGGTGATCGAGCGCATCCCGCCGCCGTAGACCGACGCCCCGACGACCACGGCCACCACCGCGACGCCGATCCAGCCGGGCAGGCCGGTCACGGCCCGCCACGTCACCGCGGCGCCCACGAACTGCGGCAGAAGGTAGAGCAGGCCGACGA
>Ga0224723_1001413_pt1 | contig 14445 bp, 9 predicted proteins | sample Balambano_FR2_Me_FD_161647 | JGI IMG/M metagenome (GOLD analysis project Ga0224723, IMG submission 161647) | Freshwater sediment microbial communities from Lake Towuti, South Sulawesi, Indonesia - Balambano_FR2_MetaG | ecosystem: Environmental > Aquatic > Freshwater > Lake > Sediment | place...
CTCTGGGTCGGCAGTTTGGCGCTGGCGTTTTCGGGCATCCCCAGCGGACAAACCTATGCGATCGCTGCCACGCTGCTGCTGGGATATACCAGTTGGAAAGTCAGCAAACGGGCGCGGCGCTAAAGAAGCAATTTGATATTAGCGGTTAGCGGTTTGCAGTTAGCTGTTAGCGTTTAAGACAGGCGCTGCAATTGCAGGATCGATCGCCCGCTTTGCCAATCGCTGATTGCTCACTGCTCTTTGAGAATTGCCTATGAACTCCAGCGCCGAAATTATCTGTGTGGGCACCGAGCTGCTGCTGGGTGAAATTCTCAACAGCAACGCTCAATTTCTGGCACAGCAGCTTGCCATGCTGGGCATTCCACACTACTACCAGACCGTCGTGGGAGACAACACCCTGCGACTGCAAAAAGCGGTGGCAATTGCCTGCGATCGATCGCGCCTGCTGATTTTTACGGGCGGGCTGGGACCGACCCCCGATGATTTGACAACGGAAACGCTGGCAGATTTTTTTGGGGTGCCGCTGGTCGAACGTGCCGATGTCTTAGCGGATATTGCCCAAAAATTTGCCCAGCGCGGGCGGCAAATGACCGCCAACAATCGCAAGCAAGCGCTGATTCCGGCAGGTGCAGATGTGTTACCCAATCCTCGCGGTACGGCACCTGGCATTATCTGGCAGCCTCACTCTGGCATTACCCTCCTCACGTTCCCCGGTGTTCCCAGCGAGATGCAGGCAATGTGGCAAGAGACAGCAGTACCGTTTCTCCACAGCCAGGGTTGGGGGCAGACCACGATCTACAGCCGCACGCTCAGATATTGGGGAATTGGGGAATCGGCTCTGGCAGAAAAGGTCGCGCCCTTTTTTGAACTGCAAAATCCCACGGTTGCGCCCTACGCAGGCAAGGGAGAAGTGCGGCTGCGAGTTTCTGCAAAAGCTGAGTCAAAAGCTGCCGCTCAACGGCTCATCGAACCTGTGGCACAGCAGTTGCAAGCGATCGGCGGAGCTGATTTTTACGGCACTGACGATGATTCGCTTGCCTCGGCTGTGGGTCAGCAATTGCTTGCCCGTCAAGAAACACTGGCGGTCGCTGAATCTTGCACGGGCGGCGGTCTCGGTCAGTTGCTGACCAGCGTTTCTGGCAGCTCCCGCTATTTCTGGGGGGGCATCATTGCTTACGAGAATCGAGTGAAAGTGTCGCTGTTGGGCGTTGACCCAGACGCGATCGATCAGCAGGGGGCGGTGAGCGACACTGTGGCACAGCAGATGGCAGCCGGAGTGCGCGATCGGCTGGGTACAACCTGGGGTTTGAGCATCACTGGTGTGGCGGGTCCCGGCGGTGGCACTGCTGCAAAACCAGTCGGACTCGTTTATATTGGCTTGGCAGCGCCAGACGGCACGACAACCAGCGTTGCTTATCAATTTGGTGAGCGTCGCGATCGAGAAACCATTCGCTGGCTGAGCGCTTGCAGCGCGCTTGACCTGCTGCGGCGACAGTTTGTTGCTGCATCCGGCGGCTGAACAGCCTCGATCGGCATGACTCACACGCGCCTTTTTAGGCAATTGTGCAGCACGTTACCGTAGAAGAGTCACCCAATGCTTCACAATAAAGGACTGGGTGCCTGCCTCCCCTAAACTTGCGGATGTCTGAAGCAGCCCTGGAGAAAATGCTGGAATCTTATCGTCAACATGTTGCAGAGCGGGCGGCTCTGGGAATTCCGCCCTTGCCGTTAACGGCTGAGCAAACGGCTGAGCTGTGCGAACTGCTGAAACAGCCGCCAGTTGGTGAGGAAGCGACCCTGCTGGAACTGCTGAGTGACCGCATTCCGCCCGGTGTCGATCAGGCGGCATATGTGAAAGCTGGGTTTTTGACAGCGATCGCCAAGGGCGAAGTGAGCAGTCCGCTGGTGTCACCCAAAGCGGCGATCGAGCTGCTGGGAACGATGATGGGCGGCTACAACGTTCAGTCATTGGTTGACCTGCTTGCGGCTGCCGACCCTGCGATCGCGGCTGACGCGGCTGCGGCGCTCAGCAAAATTCTGCTGGTTTACGATGCTTTCCATGATGTTCACGAACTGGCACGCGATCACTTCTTTGCCCAGCAAGTCCTGAACTCGTGGGCAAACGCCGATTGGTTTATCAGCCGCCCTCAGCTTGCAGAAGCCATTACCGTCACGGTCTTCAAAGTTCCCGGTGAAACGAACACCGATGACCTCTCGCCTGCCACCCACGCGACAACTCGTCCCGATATTCCTTTGCATGCGCTGGCAATGCTAGAGAGCCGGATGCCTGGAGGATTGCAGACGATCGCCGCACTCAAGCAAAAAGGACATCCCGTCGCTTATGTGGGCGATGTCGTGGGCACTGGCTCGTCGCGCAAATCGGCAATTAACTCGGTGCTGTGGCACATTGGACAGGATATTCCTCATGTTCCCAACAAGCGATCGGGCGGCTACATTCTCGGCGGCAAGATTGCGCCAATTTTCTTTAACACTGCTGAAGACTCTGGCGCGCTGCCGATCGAATGTGAAGTTAGCCAGATGGCAACGGGCGATGTGATCACGATTTACCCGTATGCTGGCAAAATCACCAACGCAGCGGGTGCGGTGATTTCCACTTTCAAGCTCAAGCCCGACACAATCTTAGATGAAGTCCGGGCGGGCGGTCGCATTCCGCTGCTGATCGGGCGCACGCTTACCGACAAAACTCGCGCGGCTCTGGGGCTAGAGCCAAGCCCGCAGTTCGTTCGTCCTCAGATGCCTGCCGACACCGGCAAAGGCTTTACGCTGGCGCAGAAGATGGTGGGCAAAGCCTGCGGTTTACCGGGCGTGCGTCCTGGCACGGCTTGCGAACCTGTTATGACCACGGTTGGCTCTCAAGACACCACAGGACCCATGACTCGTGATGAGCTAAAAGAATTAGCGTGTCTGGGGTTCAGTGCTGATCTGGTGATGCAAAGCTTTTGTCACACCGCTGCTTATCCCAAGCCTGTCGATATCAAAACGCACAAAGAGCTGCCCGACTTCATGACCGAGCGGGGCGGAGTGGCGCTGCGTCCGGGCGACGGCATCATCCACTCCTGGCTGAATCGGATGCTGTTGCCAGACACTGTGGGCACTGGCGGCGACTCGCATACCCGCTTTCCGCTGGGCATTTCCTTTCCCGCAGGCTCTGGACTGGTTGCGTTTGCTGCCGCGTTGGGCGTAATGCCGCTGGATATGCCAGAGTCCGTTCTGGTACGGTTTCAGGGCGAACTGCAACCAGGCGTGACGCTGCGAGACCTGGTCAACGCGATTCCCTATGCGGCAATCCAGCAGGGACTGCTGACCGTCGAGAAGCAAAACAAGAAAAATGTTTTTTCTGGACGGATTATGGAGATCGAAGGCTTGCCCGATCTCAAGCTAGAGCAGGCGTTTGAACTCACTGATGCGACCGCCGAGCGTTCCTGTGCCGGATGCACGATCAAGCTCAGCATTGAAACTGTGTCGGAATATTTGCGATCGAACGTTGCCCTGCTGAAAAACATGGTGGCACGGGGCTACGGCGATGCGCGCACCATTCTGCGGCGGGTCGCCAGAATGGAGCAGTGGCTGGCAAATCCCGTTTTAATGGAAGCCGATGCCGATGCGGAATACGTTGAGGTGATTGAGATTGACCTCAATGAAATTAAAGAGCCGATCGTCGCTGCGCCGAATGACCCCGACAACGTCAAGCTGCTGTCAGAAGTGGCAGGCGATCACATTGATGAAGTGTTTATTGGCTCTTGTATGACCAACATTGGTCACTACCGCGCTGCTGCCAAAGTTTTAGAAGGTGCGCCGCCGATCAGCGGTCGGCTTTGGGTCTGTCCGCCGACGCGCATGGATGAGCATCAGCTCAAGGAGGAAGGCATTTATGCCATCTTTGGTGCGGCTGGAGCCAGAATGGAGCTACCCGGATGCTCGCTCTGCATGGGCAATCAGGCGCGAGTGGCAGACAACACCACGGTGTTTTCCACCTCTACCCGCAACTTCAACAACCGCATGGGCAAAGGCGCACAGGTGTATCTGGGTTCGGCTGAGCTGTCTGCCGTCTGCGCGCTGCTCGGTCGCCTGCCCACCGTTGAGGAATATCGGTCGATCGTCGCCAACAAAATTGACCCCTTTGCTGCTGACCTCTACCGCTATCTCAACTTCGACCAGATCGCTGGCTTTGAAGATGAAGGTCGCGTGATTCCTTTAGAAGACCTGCCTCGCATCGAAGACTTGCTGGGAATGCCAATCGCCGCAAAGCATTAGGGCGCGTCATCCATGAACGGTGAAACGCTCGCGGCATCCGTCTGAGCGCGCCTGCCCAAATAACCGGCTAGAGGCTGTCGTTCCATCCTCAGGATTCTGGCTGCAATGAACGATCGCGGTAGCAAGCTCAAAAATCATTTGGAACTGCTTTAGATGCCCGAAATTCCAAAAGTTCCGGGCATCTAGGGCGGCTAAGCCAGCCAGCGGGCAGCATCTTTGGCGTGATAAGTCAGAATTAAATCTGCTCCAGCGCGTTTGAAGCCGATCAGCGTTTCCATAACAACCCGCTCTTCATCAATCCAACCGTTGAGCGCAGCCGCCTTAATCATGGCGTATTCGCCCGACACATTGTAGGCAGCGACCGGCAGGTGAGTGGCTTCCTTAACGCGCCAGATGACATCCATATACGCCAGGGCAGGCTTGACCATGAGCATGTCAGCGCCCTCAGCAATGTCGAGTTCAATCTCTTTTAAGGCTTCTCGGCTGTTGCCTGGGTCCATCTGGTAGGTGCGACGATCGCCAAACTGCGGCGCTGATTCTGCGGCATCGCGGAACGGACCGTAGTATGCCGAAGCGTATTTGGCAGCATAAGAGAGAATGGGCGTGTCTTGATAGCCTGCCTGATCCAGCCCCGCGCGAATTGCCTGCACAAAACCATCCATCATCCCTGAAGGCGCGATCATATCTGCGCCCGCTTTTACCTGCGACACAGCAGTTTTCTGCAGCAGCTTTAGCGTCGGGTCGTTAAGCACTCGTCCAGTGAGATCGCCGACTTCTAAATAGCCGCAGTGCCCGTGAGCGGTGTATTCACACAAACAGGTGTCTACAATGACCAGCAGTTCTGGTACTGCTTCTTTGACTTTTGATGCAGCAAGCTGCACAATGCCGTGATCGTGCCATGCGCCTGTGGCTTCAGTGTCTTTGTCAGCCGGAATGCCAAACAGAATGATCGCAGGAACTCCCAGGTCGTAAACTTCTCTGGCTTCTTCAACGATTTTGTCGATCGAAAGCTGATAAACTCCTGGCATCGATCGCACTTCTTGAGCAATCCCTTCACCCGGTACGGCAAATAACGGATAAATTAAATCGCTGGTGGTCAAAACAGTTTCTCGTACCATACGCCGCAGTTGAGGATGATGGCGCAGACGGCGAGGACGGTGAGTTGGAAACATAAAATTTCTGAAGGGTGGAAGACTGTTGCAATGTCAAGGTCATGGAAAAATCGAGATCAACATTCCGCAGCCATTCGATCGCGAAACGGTGACTCCTGACGGCTTATTTCAAAGTCTAAAACCTGATGACCTGTAAAACTCACGCGATACGTAACATTCTGTAAAACAAGTGTAAAAAACCTCATCTCTCACCTGTGCTGTTCAACGCCGACCTGCTGACACATCTCCAGCAGTGGACAGGTCGAGCAGCGCGGTCGATCGCCTGTGCAAACATGTTTGCCAAACGGCACGAGCAGGGCGTTGATTTCTACCCAATACGCTTGCGGCAGCTTTGCTTCCAGCGCCGCGAGTGTCTTTTCAGGCGTGCGGGTGTGCAGGTATCCCCAGCGATTCGTCACCCGATGCACATGGACATCGACGCTAATCAACGGCTGCTGGCAGGCAATCCCCAGCGTCAAGTGAGCACATTTGGCACCAACGCCCGCGAACGACAGCAGCACATTGGCATCACAGGGCAGCGTGCCAGCGTATTCTGCAACCGTGCGGACGGCGATCGTATAAATTTGGTGAGACTTTGGCTCGTGGTAGGTGCTCTCGACAATCAGGCGATCGATCTGCTCTGGCGTAAGCTGACTCATCTCGTTGGGCGTGCGGGCGCGATCGAGCAGGCGACGGGCAACCGGCAGCGTCGTTTCATCGCGGGTGCGAATCGAAATGATACAGGCGACGAGCTGTTCAAAGAGCGATCGATACCCTGCTTCTGCCAGTTGGAACAGGGCAGCTTTGGGATAAGGACGCACGGCATTCCGCAGCCGCATCACAGCAGTATCGATGTCAAACGGGGCTTTTGTCACAGCGGCTTTTGTCACAGCGCGATCGGGTTTGTGGAATAGCGGTTAGCAAACAGCCAATTGCTAACCGCTAAAAGCGATGCTGAGCGAATTTGTCAGTGGCGTTAATCAGAGCAGTGCGAATTCCCGGTTCGGTCATGGAATGTCCCGCATCGGGCACTAAAACAAATTCGGCTTCTGTCCAGGCTTTGTGCAGCTCCCAGGCGGAGACAGGCGGGCAAACGACATCATAGCGTCCCTGCACGATCACCGCAGGCAGATGCCGAATGCGATCGACGTTTTGCAGCAGTTGGTCTTCAGTTTCCAGAAATCCTCGATTGACAAAATAGTGACATTCAATGCGCGCAAAGGCATCGGCAAACTGAGTTTGACTGAACCGCTGCTCTAATACGGGGTCAGGCAACAGCTTGCTGGTTCTGCCTTCCCAGATTGACCAGGCGCGAGCGGCAGTCTGGCGGATTTGGGGGTCAGGACTGGTGAGCCGCCGAAAGTAAGCACCAATCAGGTCATGCCGTTCTGCGGGTGGGATCGGCTTGAGATACTCTTCCCAGGCATCGGGAAACAGGTAGCTGGCTCCTTCCTGATAAAACCATTGCAGTTCGCGCTGACGCAGCAAAAAAATGCCCCGCAAGATTAACCCCAGGCAGCGATCGGCATGAGTTTGACTGTATGCCAGTGCCAGCGTGCTGCCCCAACTGCCACCAAACACCATCCAGCGATCGATCTTCAGGTGCGATCGCAGCTTCTCGATATCGCTGACCAAATCCCAGGTTGTGTTTTCGCGCAGCTCAGCATGAGGGGTGCTGCGTCCACAGCCCCGCTGGTCAAACAGCACCACGCGCCATTGGTGTGGGTCAAAATATTGCCGGTAAATTGACTCACTGCCGCCCCCTGGACCACCGTGCAGGAAAACCAGCGGCTTGCCGTGTGGATTACCGACCTGCTCAAAGTAAAGCGTGTGCAGGTCAGAAACTGGCAGCATTCCCGTCTGGTAGGGAACGATCGGCGGATAAAGTTCGCGCATCATCAGTCACAGGTCAGGCATCATTGAGTGAGGGAGGTTAGCTGCTGGCGGTTAGCTAAGCGCCGATCGCCAATCGCCACAAGTCGTAGAACCTCCAACTCTAGAGGGACGGACATTACACCGAGCTAGAGAGTGAAGCAGGGTTTACAGTACATTACGATCGATTCATAACACACGTGCTGTGATGATCTACAGCCAATTGAGAGGTATCTCCCATGAACGGTAACCTGCGAGTCGGTAGCCTGTTCGGCATTCCTTTTTATATCAATCCCTCCTGGTTTATTATCCTGGCACTGGTGACAACCAGCTACGGTAGCGCGCTGGCGGTTCAGTTTCCTCAGCTTGGGGCGACTGCCTGGGGATTAGGATTGGTTGCAGCGCTACTGCTGTTTGCATCGGTGCTTGCCCATGAGCTAGGACACAGCTTTGCCGCTCGCCAGCAGGGCATTGCCGTCAACTCGATTACGCTGTTTATCTTTGGTGGCATTGCCAGCCTGAGCGAAGAATCAAAAACTCCCAGTGGAGCATTTCGGGTGGCAATTGCCGGTCCGCTGGTCAGCTTTTTGCTGTTTGGCGTGTTTACAGGCATCAATGCGTGGGTGACACTGCCAGCAGCGCTAGCGGCGATCGTTGGGTTGCTGAGTTACATCAATCTGGCGCTGGGCATTTTTAATTTGATTCCTGGCTTGCCGCTCGATGGAGGCAACGTGCTCAAAGCGCTGGTCTGGCAGATCACAGGCAAGCCGTATCGGGGAATTGCCTTTGCCAGCCGTGTCGGACAGTTTATCGGTTGGGTTGGCATCGGGCTGGGTTTGCTTTCAGTGCTGGGCATCAGCAATCTCGGCAGCATCTGGACACTGCTGGTAGGCTGGTTTTTGCTGCAAAACGCTCAGCGATCGGCGCAAGCTGCCACCGTTCAAGAACAGCTCAGCGGGTTAACGGCTGCTGATGCCATTCACCCCCATAGCCCGATCATTGAGGCAGACAAGTCGCTGCGCGAGTTTGTCAACAATCACATCATTGGCAGCGAGGCAAACTGGCATAAGTTTTTGGTCACTGACCAGGCAGGACAGCTCATCGGTGAGATTGCAGTAGACGCACTCAAAGCCATTCCCACAAACGACTGGTGGGACGTAAAGGTGCGTGACCTGATGCAGCCGACAGAACAGCTTGAGAGCGTTCCTTCCAACCAGCCGCTGCTGGAAGTGATTAATCTGCTCGAAGAAAAGCAACTGCCAGCGCTGGCAGTTGTCCGCGAAAATGGCGCGTTACTGGGTCTGCTAGAAAAAGCCTCGATCGTCCAATTGCTTCAGCGACAGGCAGAAGCAAATGTCGGAAAACTGTCTACTGCTTACTTGCCTTTGCCTCAGCGATAATGATGGAGACAGCACAGGCACTGCGGCAAGCGTATGGCGTACAGTGACTTCACTCTGCAAAAACTCAAGAAGGACTTTGACTTACAGACGGAGCCGTAACCACTGGCGAAATCTGGAAATTCCTGAAACTCTTGGGGACAACTGCTTCGATCGACCTGACCGACTACTAGGGGCTGTCATCAATGACCTGCCGAATGTCATGCTGACTAAGCATGACAGCCCCTAGCTTGGTTAATTAGATCGGGCGCGATACTGTCGATTCCTCAAGGTTTTCGAGCTCAATTGATGACGCGCCCTAGAGCAGAGATTAGAGCGCTGGCTAATTGCTAACCGCTAACTCTGACAAAGCACTGGCGATTGCAAAACCGCTTCGGCATCGAGAACCAGCAGCATCTCTTGCTTGTGATCCTGCGACTGAAGCACACAGCCCCGCACATAAGGCAACAGAGCCGGAGAAACTTGCCCGGTCAGGGGTTGAATTGCATCTGTCGGAATTCGCGTGATGCCCTCGACCTGCTGAATCGCCAAGCCCAATGACACCGCGTTGACCTGAATCAAAATCAGCGTGTACTGCTGAACATTGGTATCGAGCACCGAAAGCCCCAGAATCTGCGCGAGATCGATCAGCCAGAGGACGCGGCTGCGCCGATTCATCAAACCCAGCATTGAAGCAGGCATGTTGGGCATCGGCGTTAAGCGACGCGCAGGCAGGGTCAAAACTTCCTGAACATATTTCATGGAAAACACAGCCTGAGTCTGCTCATCAAGCTGAAACTTGAGATAGGCATCTCCGACTGGCTTTTGATTGGAGGTAAAGGGAATGGCAAGTGCTGAAGAATTCATTGTGGTGATTAGCCTGCGATCGCTTTCACAGCCCGGACTAACTGTTCTCGCGTAAAGGGTTTAGTGACATAAGCATCTGCTCCCTGCTTCATGCCCCAGAGGCGATCGATCTCCTGGTCTTTTGAGGTGCAGATGATAATTGGCACTTCAGCAGTTACCGGATTTTTCTTTAAGCTGCGACACAGCTCAAATCCGCTCATTCCCGGCATCACCACGTCTGTCACAATGACATCAGGCTTTTGCTCGATCGCTTTATTGAGCGCTTCTCTGGCGCTGTCGGCGTTGATGACGATGTAACCACTTTCACGCAGATAATGGCTCATGAGTTCCATTTCTGATCGCGTGTCTTCAACCACTAAAATTGTACCCATTATTGTTACGCTCATTTAATTCGTCCTCCCAGTAACAGAAATTGTCAATCGTGTTGAAACGATGCTCAGCATCATTGGTCAAAGCGAATTCATTAGATGTGCAGTTCCGGCACCTGACAGTGCTCAGGTCAAGTGTTTGAACACCATCTTCAGCAGGTCCGACTGATTGAACGGTTTAGTTAGATAACCAGAAGCTCTGACCAACTTTGCTTTGGCGCGATCGACAAAGCCGGTGTTGCCAGTCACCATAATGATGGGGGTTTGCTTAAATGAAGGATGTCTCCGCAGCAGCGAACAGAGTTCGTAGCCGTCCAGGTTAGGCATTTCTACATCCAGCAAAATCAAGTCTGGCTTGTTGCGGACAATCTGCATCAACGCTTGCACGGGGTTGTTGATCATCAACACTGAGAAACTTTTGTCGTCAAGAAATGATTTGATTGCCTGTAAAACCGTGGGGCTATCGTCGATACAGGCGATCGTATAGGTTGTTTTACTGGTCGGTGCTAGCGCAGCGCCCCCCTGAGAAAACCGTCCTTCTGCTTTGGGATTCATGACAAACGGCAGCGTTTGCTCTGCCCCTGCTGCGGAAGTGACATTGCGGTTGCCGGTCGGGTTGACAGTCGGGAGCGCAGCGATCGGAGGCTGTCGCCGCCGCAGCTGTGACTGACAATATTCAACCAGCGGACGCAGATCGAGCTGGCAAAACTTGGGCAGCGATTCGAGCTGGTCGCTATTGAGCAGCTTGTGTGTGCCTTCTTTCACCGATAGAAACGACTCAATCACTTCTTTGGCGATTTCTTCAATCAGCAGCGCTGCCTGATTGGGCGCAAGGTGCTGTTGGTTCACCAACCAGCAGACGGCTTGATAATCGCGACAAATGGTTGTTTGGGTTTCCAGAGCGGATTCAAACAGCAGGCGCACCTGAACGCGAATGGCGCTGACCAGCGTGGGAACCTGGGCGCTCAACCGACGCAGATGCCGATCGAGCCGCTCGAATGGATCGATCGAACTCGAAGCGTAAACAAGCCTGCCTTGCTCTAAATAAATAGACCAGGTGGTTGACCCACTGGCAACCTGTAGGCATCCGTTAGTTTGCCGACTGGTTAGCTGTGCCAACAAATTTAGGGGATGCAGTTTTTGGGCGGCTCGATAGCTGGTTGTGGGAATCGTTTGCATTGGTGTCCACTCTCGTTCAGTTTAAGGGGGATGGAGGGGGGAACCTCCTTGCAAAAATTGTGCTAGGCGTGCATCGCGAAACGGCGGCAGCTACAACGTTGTAGGATGCAGTGTCTTTGCTTGATTGATAAGGATTGGCTCAGGCAATCTCAGCGTTTTTATCACCGTTCAACTGCTGCACATGCGGCTGCGCGAGGGAGTTGAAGGTGGATGAATCATACTGATTTAGAGGCTGATGAGTAAAAATGGGCAGTTACAGCGAAATACATCAAGCAGTCACAGTCCAACTTGACAGGTCAGCGGCTGGTGCTTCGGTTGCCGTGTTCTGTAGAACTGATTGCCAATAACAGAGATAAACTCACAGGCACGCATCCACACACGGAAGTTAACAAGTGATAGAGGCTACCGCTAAACGATCGCAGAGGCTTTTGAGCCTGATGCGCCTCGCAGCGCCTGAGCAAAAAACGCTGTCAACAAATGCTTCACGTTGAAGAAATGCAACAGCCAGAAGAGATACACAGCCAGAAGAAATACAGCAGCCAAAGGAAATACAACAGCTTGAGAGGTAGTTCACCCGTTGGCTCCGAACATCCACTGAGTCGTGGACTTTAACCTCATGAGAGGGGCAGTGCATCCTCGATGAATCGGTGAGCGTTGACTTCGCTTAAGAAAGGTAGATATTTCGATTAATAGTAAGACTACCAATTGTTTTAACAAAGTTGGTAAAGGGGAAATGAAGATAGTTGATTGCTGTATGAAGGAAATATAAGCTTCTACCTCCAAGGATCAGAATCAAAGTAAAAAATTTCCGACTTAAGATTTAATTTTCTCTACAAAGAATCTACTTGAATCTTCGATCGAAGCAAAGCAACACAGGTTTTCTCCCTGAGCAAGCAATTTTCTTCTGTATACAGAACGTATACAGAATAAATGCTGTTTTTAACAGATTTGAATAGCCAGTATTCTTGCTAGTGAATTGCCAAGAGAAGATCAGGCGATCGTCAGACAGCGTCATTCAATATTTTTTGGTAATCTGCTATTAGCAACTGGCAGTTCGTGAGCCAGCAGCAAACCATTGCTCTTTTTTTAGTTCACATGAAGCAGCGATGAAGGATGAGAAAAGATGAGGAATGAAATTTCTCACTTGGTTTCCATCCAATTCTCGCCAGACCGGACTTCTACCAGCAGTGGTACGGTGAGCGCAACGGCAGATTCCATTGCTGATTTGATTTGTGGCTGCAACGTTTCCCACTCGCGGGGGTGAACTTCAAACACCAGTTCATCGTGAACCTGAAGTAATAGCCGCGCCTGATGGTTTTGCAGTACGTCGTGCAGCCTGACCATCGCGATTTTGATGATGTCAGCGCTGGAACCTTGGATTGGAGCATTGGCAGCAGCTCTCAAAAGCTGAGCGTCGTACTGGTCGCGAGTTCTCAGTTTCTCCAGGTCGATATCTTGAGGATCCTTGCCCCGCAGGCGACGAATACTGTCGCTGGTGAAGTTGAAGTAGCGACGACGACCTTTAATGGTCGTGACAAAACCGTGAGCAATTGCTTCTCGCTGCATCTGTTGCAGATAAGCAAACACTTTAGGATACCGTTGGTTAAATCGATCGATAAACACTCTGGCATCTGTTGTGGTTGCACCTGATTCACGCGCAAATCGCTGTGCGCCCATGCCGTAAATCACGCCAAAGTTAATCACTTTTCCTAAGCGGCGTTCCTCTGGCGTAACCTGATCTTTCTCAAACAGCAATCGGGCAGTCAGCGTGTGCACATCTTCTCCCTTCTGGTATGTCTCGACCAGCACCGGCTCTTGAGTCAGATGCGCCAAAATTCGCAGCTCAATTTGGGAATAGTCTGCGGCAACCATCAGCCAGCCAGGTTCGGGAATAAATGCTTTGCGAATCTGACGACTAAAGGCAGTGCGAATTGGAATGTTTTGCAGGTTTGGATCAGAGGATGACAAGCGCCCTGTGGAAGTGATGGCTTGGTTAAAGTCGGTGTGCAGCCGGTGGGTGTCGGCACGCACCAGCAACGGCAGCTTGTCTACATAGGTGGTTTTGAGTTTCGTCAGCGTCCGGTGTTCTAAAATCGCCTCAACCACCTCATGGTCATCGCGCAGCTTTTCGAGCGTGGCGGCATCTGTAGAGTAACCCGTTTTGATCTTGCGCGACTTTTTGCGATCGAGCTTGAGTTTGTCAAACAGCAGGTCGCTTAACTGCTTGGGCGAACCTAAGCTGAACTTTTGCCCTGCCAGGTCGTAGGCGCGCTGTTCGATCGCCGTCAGGTCTTTCTCCAGATTCTTAGAAAACTCTTGCAGATACGCCTGGTCAATGCAGATGCCGTCGTGCTCCATCTGTGCCAGCACTGGTTCTAGCGGCTGCTCGATCTCTAGCAGCAGGCGGTGTAGTTCTGGAATTGCCGCAAGCGCTTCGCGCAGTTTGCCGACAAGATGAAAGGTGCTGTAGACATCCATGCCGCAGTAGTCAGCTACAGCGGCGATCGACTGCGCGGCGATCGTTTGCCCTTTGGGCACCAGCTCGTCATAGCTTTTTGCCCGGATGCCCAAATATTTGACTGCCAGTTCGCTCAGGTTATGTGAAGCTTCGGGGTTGAGCACATAGCTTGCCAGCATCGTGTCGAAAATGACACCCCGCAGCGTAATGCCTTGATAACGCAGCACCAGGCGATCGAATTTGGCGTTTTGCAGCGCTTTGGGATAGCGGGCATCCTCTAGAATTGGACGCAGCGCTTCGAGAACCGTAGCTTTGTCTAAGTTGCTGCCCGATGTGTGAGCGATCGGAATATACGCCAGGTCTGACATTCCGGTTGCCCAACAGCAGCCAATGCCCACCAGGTCTGCATCGCGTGGCTCTAGATCAGTTGTTTCAGTATCCCAGGAAACCGGATTTGCCGGGTCAGTGCAGGCTTTAAGAATCTGCACGAGTTCTGCGAGTTGGGCAGGTGTGTCGATGATGCGCGGCTGAATGAAGACCGGCGCTTGTTTCGCTGCCGCTTCGGTTTCTTCTGGACTAAAGAACCACAGATCATCACTCTCAAAGTCATCATCGGGCTGGCTGGTTCCAGGCTGTTTAACGCCGACGTTCAGGGAATTTGCCATCTCTGTGCCGATCGACTCAGAAAAGCTGGTATCGGCACCGTCTGTCTCAGCGGTTGCCGCTGCAACAATCGCCGCTGCTGGTGCTGCCGTGCCACCAAACTGCTGCTGTAGGCGATCGAGTTTGTGGGTAAACGAGCGGAACTCGAGCTTGTCTAACAGAGGCAGGACGATCGCCTCATCAAATCCTTTGAGCTGGCAGTCGTCTAAATTGGCTGCAACCGGCACATCCAGATG
>Ga0224723_1001414_pt1 | contig 14440 bp, 14 predicted proteins | sample Balambano_FR2_Me_FD_161647 | JGI IMG/M metagenome (GOLD analysis project Ga0224723, IMG submission 161647) | Freshwater sediment microbial communities from Lake Towuti, South Sulawesi, Indonesia - Balambano_FR2_MetaG | ecosystem: Environmental > Aquatic > Freshwater > Lake > Sediment | place...
CCCATCACCCCCATCACCCCCTCTCCCTCTAAGCACTTCTTAGAGCTACAATTGGGTCTAATTTCGCTGCGCGACGAGCGGGAACGACACCAAAGAATAAACCAATACCACCAGATACACCTACAGCCATAGCGATCGCAACAGGAGAAATAGCAGCTTCCAGTGGTGTTAAAGCTCCTACTATCATAACGCCAGAAACACCAACTACTGTGCCAATTAAACCACCAGCTGCGGAGACAATCACCGCTTCAATCATGAATTGCAACAAGATATCTTGCTGAGTTGCTCCAATGGCTTTTCTCAATCCAATTTCTTGAGTTCGTTCGGTAACGGAAACTAGCATAATATTCATAATGCCGATACCACCCACAAACAAGGAAATACCCGCGATCGCTGCGAGCATAATTGTCAAAGCACCAGTAATTTGTCCAACAGTTTGCAGTGCATCTTTTTGAGTACGGATGTTAAAGTCGTCTTCGCCGTTAATTTTGTGGCGTAAACGTAGTAAATTAGTAATCTGAAACACCGCTGCATCTACACTATCGCCATCACGCGCAGAAGCAACTATATAATCTAAAGCAATACCATAAGGAGAATTTTTCCCAACTAATCGATTGGCAGCAGTGGTTATAGGGATTAATGCTGCTTCATCATAATCAGCACCCACACTCGAACCTTTGGCTACTAATACACCAATGACTTGAAAGCTAACATTTTTCACCCGCAATTGCTCACCAACAGCATTACGAGTACCAAAAAGTCTTTCTGCTAAATCAGCACCCAATACAATCACTTGATTGTTACGCTGCATATCAACATCGGTAAAAAAACGCCCTTTGGCAGTTTCAAAATCTCGCACTGCTAAAAAACTGGGAGTTGTGCCAACAATATTAACGTCAGTATTTCTATTTCGGTAAGAAACTACCTGTCTTCTATTTAATTCTGGCGCAACTCCCGCTACTGTTGGTACTTGAGTGGCGATCGCTTCTGCATCTGCGAGTACTAAATTTTTCGGTATTTCAAATGATATCCGCTCTGTCTCTCGGTTCCCTGGTAGCACAAATAATACATTAGGTCCTAAAGATTCCAATTGATTAGAAACGTACTTTTGCCCTCCTTCACCAATGCCAATCATAGCAATCACCGAAGCATTACCGATGACAATACCTAACATTGTCAAGGCACTACGTAATTTATTTGATAGCAGGGTTTTACCTGCCATTTGCATACTTTCTAGGAAGTTCATGATTGTTGTTCTAACATTTTTTGCATCCTGTATTCTGGAGGTGGGCTAAGAAAAATGCGATCGCCTGCTTTCACACCATCCAAAATCTGAGTTTGGTCTTTAACTTGGGAACCAATTGTCACAGCACGAAATTGCGGTTTATTTTTCGCATCTGGTACTAACACACCTGTATTCCCTTTTTCTGTCAAAATTGCCACTGTGGGTACTAATAGTGCATCACTGACTGCATCCCCTAAGAACGTCAAATCAGTATTTAATCCAGAACGCAGCTTGTCTTTACCCGTATCTATTGCCACCCGCACTTGGAATAATGTCACACCTTCTTCCTTAACAGCTTCCGGAGCAATCAGACGTACCCGACCTTTAAAAACTTGGTCAGGAAAAGCATCAGCCACAATTTCTACTTGTTGTCCTTGCTTAATTGCGCCAATATCAGCTTCGGGAACTTGGGCAAGAATTTCTAAATCTTGCGCTAAAGCTACGATTGAGCTAGAAGTTGCTGAAGCACTTGTAGAAGCGGAAGTTGTTGGTGTGACGAATGCACCAAGTTCGGCGTATTTCTGAGTGACAATTCCAGAAAAAGGAGCGCGAATGATGGTATTATCTAAATTGACTAACTCTGCTTGCAACTGAGCTTGAGCAGATGCCACAGCAGCTTGTCTAGCTTGGATGACTTCAGGTCGAGAGCCACTTTCCAATAGTTGTAGTGCAGCTCTTGCTTCAGCTACAGCAGCTTGACGTTGAGTTATATCTTCGGTACGACTACCACTTTGCACTAATGAAAGTCGTTTTTGTGCTTCTCGTAAAGTTGCTTTAGCTGAATTATCATCGCTAACAGCTTGGTCTAGCTGTTGTCTTCTTTCTGCTCCTTGTTGCACTAAATATTGATAACGCTGTACTTGTTGAGTGGTAAAATTAACTCTGGCTTGCGCTGCATCAACTTGAGCTTGAGCTTGGGCAATTTCTTGGGGACGATTTCCTGTACGCGCTGCTTGGAGTTGCGCTTCTGCTTGGGCTAAACGCGCTTTTGCTTGACTAATTTCTTGGGGACGACTACCAGCTCGTGCTTCTGCTAATTGCGCTTGCGCTTGAGCTAAGTTAGCTCGTGCTTGGGAAATTCGCGCTTGGATGTCTGCACTATCCATTCGTGCTAAAATTTGTCCTGATTGGACGCGATCGCCTTGTTGAACTAGCAGTTCTGTAACAGTTCCGGGATTTTTTGGACTGATATTCACACTTTGCACAGGTAAAACTCTACCACTCGCATTAATCCGCAGAGTGACATTTTTGGCTTCTACAGGTATAGTCTGTGCGGCAATATCTTCTTCGCTCAAGCCTCGATTGGTAAAAGTATAAGCTGTTGTGCCACCAACCACTAATACCCCAGCAGCTATTAATCCGATTAACCAACGATAGGGATGTTTAACTTTGCCAATCACAGGAATTTCTAAATAAGTTGTCATAATATCAAGCAGATGAATAGAATCTGTTTATGGTTGAGTAAAACCAACCCGACGGCGGTTTAATTGAAGAATTAATATAGAATTAGGGATTTTTTCTAAATCTGTTTTATAATAACCTGTTACGATTGCGTGTCACCTCACCTCATTGGGTGACTTTAAGTATGTAGTAGCGCTACCTAAAGGAATGCATACGGCGCTACTACCTATGTTAAGTCAAGTGGTTCAGATTACTCACCGTAAAACTGACAAAGTATAGTTCTTTCTCTTGGCCCAGCTAAATCAAAAAATAATACCGATTGTCGAGTGCCTAAAGTTAATTTTCCTTCAACAATGGGAATGATTTCATTAGTACCTAGCATAATTGACATTAAATGAGAATGAGTATCCATAGGTTCTTCTGCCGTATCTAACTCGTTGTGTAAATACTCCTTCGACTCAGGTACCATTGTCCGTAAAAACACCTTCATATTTTCTAGTAGGATCTTCTCATCTTGATTAATTGCCAATGCTGTTGTGGTGTGACGAGAAAAAATTACAGCTTGACCAGTTTTGATTGGCGTTAATTTAATTAAATCTTGGATCTGCTGTGTAATATTATAAATATTAATCCCTGGCTCAGTTTTGATTTCGATGGATTTGTTAATAATTAGCATTATTGTGTTGGATAGAGGTTGACACGCAACGTAAACACAGGGATACACTGGAAGTTAGTACGAAAAAAGAAAAGCCTTACCTGGTAAGCTTTACAACAACTTTAAAGGGTAGCTTCATTTCCGCCAACTTCTACTAGTTACCTTTTAACTAACCTTTGCAATCCCTTAACTAATCTTTCTATACCTGCTTGGGCTGTTTCTTTTTGTAATGCACCGTATGCAACACGCATATAACATCCATTGTACATACCGAAAGTAGTGCCAGGAATCACTGCTACTTGATATTCTCGGATAAGTCTTTCTACTAGCTCAAAGGTATCAATATTTGTATGTACTTTCATGAAAAAATAAAATGCACCGTCAGCAGGTGCAATTGTACATATATCTTGGAGAGAATTTAAGGAATTTAGTACTGGCGTTCTAATATTTGCGATCGCTTGGACATTTCTTTCTAGATAATCTGGCTTTGCTTGTAACGCTCCTAATGCGGCATATTGGGAAATAACAGGTGGACAAATCAAAATAGTATCCTGGACTTTTTTGATTGCAACTAGTAAGTTCTTGGGTATGACCATATAACCAATACGCCAACTAGCAAAACCGTAAGCTTTGGAAAGGCTGTAAATTGAGATGGTATAGTTACTGCTTTCAGGAAATGATCCGGGGGATGTGTGTTTGACGCCACTGTAGGTAAAATATTCATAAGCTTCATCGCTGATGTGGTAAATACCTTGTTCTCGGCAAATTTGATTAACTTGCTGTAATAATTCCTGAGAATAGACAACTCCGGTAGGATTATTGGGTGAAACCGTAACTACCGCTTTGGTTTTAGAAGTAATTGCTCGGGAAATTAAATCAGGTTGTAGTTGATAATTCTCATCTGTTGGCACTAATACCGGACAACAACCCGCCATGATTGTCGCCATTTCATGATTAAAATAATATGGCGTATTTAAAATAATTTCATCACCAGGAGAAGTGATAGTTAGCACAGCATTGGTAAATCCCATATTACTACCCGCTGTGACAACGATGCAGTTTTCCTCAGTTATATCAATATGATTGAAAGTTTGGAGTTTGGATGCGATCGCCTCAACTAGTGGGGTAATTCCCTCAACAGGTTTGTATAAATTATTAGTTGGCTCTGCGAGAAAACGAGATAAAAATTCTATAGCTTCTGGTGGTGGATTATAAGAAACAACACCTTGTCCTAAAGAAATAGTCCCAGGAGTTTGGCGAATAAGCTCCCCAACAATAGGAATTATAGGCGATTGTACCGACTCCATGCGATTAGTCATTTGTGAACTACTTAGTTATTAGAGTAATTTTACCTAACCCAAAAGTATGATGTGCATTTTGCAGAAATTATGACAAATTATTCACTAAGAATTAGATCAGAAATTTTATGAGTAAAAAATTTGAAGAACCAAAAGATGTACGGTTGGCTGCGACTACCAGAATTTGGGGCTTTACTCTTGGTATCTTAGCAATCAGTGTACCAGTTTCTATTCCTTTAAGAAATTCTCTGATTCCCTTAGCCGTTGTTGGTGGTGCAACAGTTGGTACAGTTGCTGTATGGCGTTCTGATGAGAAAAAATCTAGAGGTGGTTATCTACCACAGCAGATAGAACTGTTACAGGAAAGGATTGCTAATATTGAGACAATTGTTGGTAATGATGACTTGGATTTGCGGATGAAAATTAAACAATTAGATTCAACTAACCACGTTGAGGGGAAAGGAAAGCAAAATTAAAGCCCAAATACAACAGTATAAATGTCAAGGTTTCTTAAAATAAATATTACTAATTCTTAGCTCTAGACGATATACATAAAGTTTTCAATTATGTTTGCTCAAAGAGACACTGGTTGGGATTTAGCAGTTTACAACAAAGACGGTCAACTGGTACTTGTAGTTCAGGTTAAGGGTAAACAAAATGCCACAGCAGAATGGGCTTCTCAATTCAGAAGCAATATTCTCGCACACGGGATTTACCCAAAAGCTCCTTACTTCCTTATGGTCTTCCCTGACAAGTTTTACCTGTGGGCTAATGAAGATGCACAACTTGACATCAGCAAACCAACTTATGCTATTGATGCGCGTCATATCATTCAGCCTTATCTTGATAAAGCTGGAATAACCCAAGAACAAAAAATAAGTAGTCAGAACCTCATCCTAATAATAGCAGCTTGGCTATCAAAAATTATTTATTCTGAACTGCCTGTTCATGAGACGGATAAAACAGAGCAACCGCTAGTTGACTCAGGTCTTTATACTGCTATTGCTGGAGGTAGTTTTGGTAACGAGGCTGTTGCGTGAACGTTTACGTTGAAACCAACTTTGTTTTGGAACTCGTTTTTCAGCAAGAGCAGTGTGTCAGTTGTGAGCAAATTCTTCAACTAGCTGAAACTGGACGTATTAAGCTAGTTATAGCAGCATACAGCCTAGCCGAACCACATGAGAAGTTGAGTCGTCAAGCAAAGAGTCGTAGAGAGATACAACAAATACTTGACACAGAACTACGACAGCTTGCACGCACTACATCCTACACAACTCGTATCAATAGCATTCAAGATATTGCCAATCTGCTGGTTCAAAGCAACGAGGATGAAAGTCAGCGCTTTTTATATTACAGAGATCGACTTTTGAAGAATACAGAAGTAATTCCACTAACTGCTGATATTCTTACCGAAGCAGCAATATGTGAAACTCCTTACGATTTGAAACCACAAGATGCTCTTGTTTATGCATCAGTCATTTTTCACCTTTATCAGAATCAACCGACAGTTGCATCTTTCCTTAATCGGAACTCAAGAGATTTTGATAGTCCTAATATTGTAAATCAACTTCATAAATTAAATTGCAGGATGATACCACGATTTGATCATGGTTATGACTTTATTCAATCACAACTTTAGTTGCAATAAAAAACAACAACAAAATTAAAGCCCAAATACAACAGTATAAATGTCAAGGTTTCTTAAAAAAATATTACTAATTCTTCACCTTTACAACATAACTCGCCAGAGAATAAATTCTCACCTCTTATAGCGTTCATTCCTCATCATAGGACTGAAAACCCGCACCCCGCACTCCACACTCCCCAGATATTTATCAGATAAACTTGAGTAAATGCGTTTGTATAGCTTAACGTAGGTATACAATACTCTGTGCCGCTGTTTTTTGCACATGGATTGGATTAGCTTACTCAAACTTCAACAAGCTGACTTCATACAGCGCGTGAAAAAACCCAAGACAAAGGACTTGTCGTTACTAGACAGTCAAGTTAAGGGTTGTCACAGCGAAATGATGGCATTTTGGGGTAAACCTTTGGCAAAATTACTAGAATCTGCTCGTCAACAAGCGGAAATTTTAGCCAAAAATCCCCCTCCTACTCCCCCTGAGTACCCAGAACCTCCCGATTGGTCTATACCGTTTCCGCGATATTTCCAAAAGCAAGCTGAAGATTATCTGTTTCGAGAACAAATTGTCGAGCGAGTTATCAGCGATCGCCTAGGTAAACTGCTGAAAAAAATACCCCAAGACACTTTGAAAAGTATTGATTTAGATGAGGAAGGAAATTTACGTAGTGAAAGTAAATTTTTCTACCTACTTACAGCTAACCCCACAATCAATGTTCAAGTGTACGTAGCTGATGGTGAAAGTTTTAATTCTATTAAAAAAGACAAGATTAAGTGGACAGTTACTCAAGATGATTTAAAAACTCATGAAGTATTAATCTTTTTATGTTTATTTTATCCATTTACTGGTAGTAGAGGATACGAAAAACAAGTAGTAAGTTTAGGATTTATACCGACGCAACAAATTGAGTATAGTGACCCAAAAATATCTATTACTCCCAGTGAGTTATTCTATATAGGTGGGCTAAGTTGGTATTTAAAATCACTAACTTTTAGTAAAGAGGTAACGTCAAAAATTGATGACATCGAGGAAGTTCAGATCCAAACCCTACCATCAGACCATCCCTTAAAAACTACAATTGGTGATTGGGAATGTTGGCAAACATTAGGAGGACATTCTAGAGGAATAAATTGTCTGGCTTTTGCTCCGGGAGGTAGAACCAGTACTAAACCTCCTTTGGTAGCTAGTGGTAGTCGGGGAGAGACAAAGTTATGGGATTTGACCAAGGGTGAATTAATTGGTACTTTGTCAGAATATCCTTGGGTTTCATCTGGACTGGTGGATGAGGTGAATTCCATCGCTTTGAGTCCAGATGGACAAACTTTGGTAAGTGGTGGTGCAGATTCAACGATTAAAATTTGGCACGTTGGTGCGAAAGATTTGATAGATATTCTCCACAAGCATAATGGCATAGTACGTTGTGTAGCTTTTACTCCCGATGGCCGGATGCTGGCAACTGGTGGAGATGATAGAAAAATTTTGTTCTGGGACTTGATGTTGCGTCAAGTATCTATGACATTATCTTTAGATGATACTGCTGCTCATTCCTTGGCAATGAGCGAAGATGGGCAAATCTTGGTGACGGGAAGTTACCGGAAGATTAAAGTATGGCGTTTGGTACAACAACTAGGGTTTACAAATTGTGAAGCTCAGTTAGTGCATACTCTTGTCGGACATGCTCACATTGTGCGATCGCTAGCTTTGAGTCACGATGGGAAATACTTAGTCAGTAGTAGTCGGGATAAAACGATCAAAATTTGGAATTTACACACAGGAGAATTATTGCATACCCTCAAAGGACACACAGACGGAGTTTATGCGATCGCTCTGAGTCCCGATAATCAAATTATTGCCAGCGGTAGCGCTGACAAAACCGTTAGATTATGGCATTTAAAAACAGGAGAATTATTAGGAACATTTTCTGGTCATGCAAACACTGTAACTGCGCTCACATTTACAGCTTCTGGAGAAATTTTGGTAAGTGCGAGTCTGGATAAAACAATTAAAATTTGGCAAAGAAGTTAGGTATGTAGTTGCGCTGTCTTCAGCGATAAGACAAAGACTTCACAACTACTTATCCAAAGTCAAGTCCTTTTAGAATAAAACCTATTACAATCGCTAAATTCCTAAATTGAAAGAAGATTCAGGAATATTCACGGGGCGATAAGGTATCTTTTTTGTATTACTACTGCACGTGATATTAAAATGTGACTAATGGATAGCTAAGGTAGGTAGAGGTTTGAAGAAGTATGAAATATACAGTTCAAATTAGATTTTTTTAGTTAGGAGGAGAGATAAAGCTGATATGTTTACCTATAAAGGTTATACAGGATTTATTGAAGAAATTGATGTTGAAAGCGGTATGCTGTGCGGTAGTGTACTGGACATTAAAGATGTGATTACTTTCCAGGGAAAAACAGTTGAAGAAGTTCGTGAAGAATTTGAAGCCTCAGTGGATGATTATTTAGATTGGTGTGAAGAATTAGGACAAGAACCAGATAAACCTTTTTCTGGCAAACTCGCCTTTCGCACTACTCCTGAACGACATCGCCAGATTTATCTGGCGGCAAAAAAAGCAGGTAAAAGTATTAATGCGTGGATGGATGAAGTTTTGGTTAGAACAGCAGAGTCAGTAAATGTTAGCGAGGAGCAAAATGTATAATTTCTCTTCTATGTAAAGGCGTCACAATAAAATTACAAAAACAAGCAACCAAAAATTTCTTGACATGAAGCTATCGCATCAACTACGCACCCGGATCTTACTACCCAAGCCGATGCCAAAAGAAGAAAAAGCTCGGCGTCAGCAATTACGCTCTGAACTTGCTGCACGGTGTCGTGTTGTGTTTGAGCATTTGCGTCCCAGCTTGATAGAGACATATTATAACTGGTATATTGCTATCGACCCTGATACAGAACAGCATCTTATTGACCCTACTTTTAATGGAATAACAAAAAAAATTATTGAAGCATATGGTTACAGTAACGAGCCAAAGTTAACAATATTCCGCCTCAATGATTTAGGTTATTGCGGAAGAATATGATTTCAATATAAATGTACTTTGTAAACCTACAATACGCTTTATTCAGCTTGATGTGAAGAATTAGGACATCTGTAGAAAAACCCAATAATAACCAGCCAATATAGGCGAAAATAGAATTCTCAGCTTTGCAAAAGTCTTGCCCGATGGATGGAAGAGAGTTTTACTCCAGCTTGATTCGGCTTCACATTCTGCATCATGCAGTTCGGGAGCCAATTTTTGGGCTAGGCATTATTGAAGAACTGGCACGTCACGGCTATAAGCTTAGTGCGGGAACACTCTACCCGATGCTGCACGATATGGAGCGTAAGGGATATCTATATTCTGTTGAGGAGAGATCAGGACGGCAAAGCCGACGACTCTACAGAGCTACCGATTTAGGAAAAATGACCCTAGAGGATGCCAAAGAAAAGGTACGGGAATTATTTGGAGAATTGTTTGAGGAGTAATAGCCGAAAATTCATCGCTCACTTTCTTATATATTACTCATGTATACTCCATAATGTCGATTGACTTACTGTATTTTGTAGTCAAAGGTATAGTAGCACAGATTAGACTTCTAATTGATAGATTTTCGTTATCGACATCCGATATATTAATTTTGTCAATATTATGAAATAGTTAGAGATACTGTGACACAGGAAGCTGAGGATATCCACAAAGAGCAGGAAGCATCCTATAACGCTCTGACTCCCAAACAACAAAAGCAGCGATTAATTGAACTGACAAGAGTATTTCTGCGACTAGGGGCGATCGCTTTTGGTGGTCCTGCTGCCCACATAGCGATGATGGACAATGAAGTAGTTAATCGCCGTCAGTGGATGAGTCGGGAGAAACTGCTAGATTTACTGGGAGTTACGAATTTGATTCCAGGCCCCAACTCCACAGAATTAGCTATTCACATTGGTTATGAACGAGCGGGATGGCGTGGCTTACTAATTGCGGGAAGTTGCTTTATTCTACCTGCGATGCTTATCGTATGGACATTAGCCGCTATTTATGCTCGTTATCAAACTGTCCCCCAGGTAGAATGGTTGCTTTATGGAATTAAACCTGTAATTATTGCCATTGTGCTTCAAGCTTTGTGGAATTTAGGTAAAAAAGCAGCCAAAGATTTACCGACAATTATTGCAGGGGTGGCAGCGCTAACAGCGTACTTTGCTGGATTGGATGAAATTTTAGTGCTGATTTTGCTAGGTGTTGCTGTCATGGTAGTAAAAAATTGGCGTAGAGGCAACACAACAGGAGCATTTTTGTTACCTATTTCAGGTGTTTTAGCTAATATTGGTAGTACAACAGTAGGAGCGACATCAATTAGTTGGATTAGCGTCTTTCTTTTCTTCCTCAAAATAGGGTGTGTTCTTTATGGCAGCGGTTATGTGCTGCTAGCATTTTTGCAACGGGATTTAGTCGAGCGTAACCAGTGGCTGACATCACAGCAACTGTTAGATGCTGTGGCTATTGGGCAGGTGACACCGGGGCCTGTTTTCACCACTGCAACATTTATTGGGTATTTACTGGCGGGTAATGCCGGAGCGATCGCGGGTACAATCGGTATCTTCCTACCAGCTTTTGTGTTGGTATGGGTGGTTAACCCTTGGGTTGATAAGTTGCGCCAATCTTCCTGGGCAAGTGGATTTTTAGATGGTGTGAATGCAGCTTCTTTAGGATTAATGGCAGGTGTCACCTACACCCTAGGACGAGCCGCAGTGGTAGATTGGTTAACAATTATCTTGGTAATTTTGAGTGCGATCGCTGTCTTCCGCTTCAAAATCAATTCTGCTTGGTTAGTTTTGGCAGGAGGAGTGGTGGGACTTGCCTCACATTTATTTTAGAGAGTAATTTTATACTTGGTGTAATATTGTTATTAGTAATAACCGCTTGTGATCCTAAACAATGCAAGATGTACATTTAAGACTTGTGTCCTCGGTATGAACATAGTCTAATTACAAATATGACTAAAGTCATGGGTGAATCTGGGACATTAGATACGTGTGCTTTTTGGGGCAACTCTGTAAATTAGTAAATAGCTCGATTCATGATACCGGAGTCAGTTTACTAGCCTTTCTACACATATAAAAAGGAACATGAAACTAGATACCTCACACCCTAGTGATTCTTTGGAGTTTGTGCCACAGGTTAAAAGAAAGTTAAAGATGAACTGGCTACCTTGGCTACTCATGCTTTTACTCTTGGGTGGGGTTAGTTACATAGTTTATCGCCAAGTGGTAGTTGCTCCTAATAAAGAAGCACGACGAGTGATAACTGTTCCTGTAGAAAGGCAAACTTTATCAATAACCGTTTCAGCTAATGGAACTGTTGAACCAGAGCGCAGTATAAATGTCAGTCCGAAAAACGCAGGTGTTCTCAAAAGATTGTTGGTGAAAGAAGGGGATTCTGTGACAGAGGGTCAGATAATTGCCTACATGGATGACACTAATTTCCAAGGACAACTTACCCAAGCACGGGGACAACTAGCTGCAAGTGAAGCGAATTTACAAAAGTTACTAGCAGGAAATCGTCCCCAAGATATTGCCCAAGTTGAAGCACAATTAGAAGCAGCACAAGCAAATCTGCAAAAGTTAATCGCTGGTAACCGTCCCCAAGATATATCCCAAGCTCAAGCACGCTTAAAAGCTGCCCAAGCAACTCTTAACCAAGCAGAAGATGACTTGCGTCGCAACCAACAGTTATACAGGGTTGGTGCTATCCCCCTGCAAACTGTAAACCAAAGACGTTCAGAACGAGACACCGCTCAAGCTCAAGTTCAAGAAGCACAACAAGCTGTAGCATTACAACAAGCTGGGTCACGCTCAGAAGACATCCAACAAGCCCGAGCGCAAGTTAAGCAACAGCAACAAGCTTTAGCACTCCTAAAAGCAGGAACCCGCCAAGAAGAAATTTCCCAAGCTCGCGCTCAAGTCATATCTGCACGTGGTTCTTTGCAAACTGTGCAAGCAGAGATTAATGACACAGTAATTCGCGCACCCTTTAACGGAGTAGTTACAAAAAAATTCGCCGACCCTGGCGCCTTTGTGACTCCTACAACTGCTGCGAGTGCTGTTTCTTCGGCTTCTTCTTCTTCGATTTTATCTTTGGCATCTAGAAATCAAGTTGTTGCAAATTTAGCTGAATCTAATATTGCCAAAATTCGCCTTGGTCAACCTGTAACGATGAAAGCAGATGCTTATCCAGATAAAAGTTTTCAGGGTAAAGTTAGTGAAATTGCAGCCCAGGCAACATTAGAGCAGAATGTTACTAGCTTTGAAGTCAAAGTCACTCTTGCTGATTCTGAAAAATTATTGCGACCTGGGATGAATATAGATGCAGAATTTCAAATTGGTCAATTAAAGAATGCAATTGTAGTACCTTCAGTCGCATTAGTGCGTGAAGAAAAGGGAACAGGTGTATATGTAGCTCAGAAAGATAATAAACCTGTATTTACTCCTATTCAAACTGGTGTGACTGTCAATAATAAAACAGAAGTTAAATCTGGTTTACAAGGAAACGAGCAAGTATTAATTAGTTTTCCTCCCGGTTCTCGTCCTCGTTCCCAACCGCGAGGTGGTGTATTTCCTGGTTTACCAGGAGGTGGTCAAGGAGGTGGTTCTAGAGGTAGAAATTCTTAACTTAACAAGAAATCGTTCCTCCCTACTCCCTGTTCCCTACTCCCTACTCCCTTTAAGATTCTATGAAACGTAAGCGTCGTCAGGCTATTTCCAAATTAGAAATATTATCCATGGCGGCTGATGCGTTATGGAGAAATAAATTACGCACAGGATTAACTATGCTGGGTGTAATTATTGGGATTGCTTCTGTGATTGCTATTACTTCTGTGGGACAAGGAGTGCAAAAAGTTGTTGAACAACAAATACAAGCTTTAGGTACAAATGTTCTACAGATTTTTTCTGGTGCTGCCAGAAGTGGAAATATCAGTCAAGGAATCGGTTCTAGTAGTACCTTAACTTGGGAAGATGCTCAGGCGATCGCCCAGAGCGCACCGTCGGTAGAAGTTGTTTCTGCTTACTTGCAACGTACTGTCCAAGTTGTCTATGAGGGGCAAAATACTTCTACAAGAGTTTACGGTACAGATGTAGATTATCCCAAAGCTAGAGAAATGCAGCCTCAAGAAGGCAGATATTTCACTCAAGAAGAATTAGATACTTCCAAACAAGTAGCAATTCTTGGCCCCACGGTGTTAGATAATCTGTTTCCCGATGGTGATGCGATTGGTAAAAAAATTAGAATTCAAGGGGAAGCTTATGAAGTAATTGGAATTATGGAGCCGAAAGGGTCGCAAGGGCAAATGGACAGAGATGATTCTGTTTATATTCCCTTGACAATTATGTCAGCACGAATTGTCGGAAATAATTCTTTAACTGGGGTATCAGTCAGCGGAATTTTAGTAAAGTCTAGTAATCAAGAACAATTAGAAGCCGCTCAATTTCAGGTAACAAATCTGTTACGTTTACGCCATAATATTTATCCACCACAAGAAGACGACTTTCGCATTACTAATCAAGCAGATATTGTGAGTACGTTTAGTAATGTAGTCGGTTTATTTACTGTAATGGTGGTAGCGATCGCCGGAATTTCTTTATTAGTTGGTGGTATCGGAATTGCCAATATTATGTTAGTTTCTGTGGTAGAACGTACTCAAGAAATCGGTATTCGTAAAGCACTAGGAGCTACTAATGCAGCAATACTTAATCAATTCTTAGCGGAATCGATTGTGATTTCCATTGTGGGAGGAAGTATTGGTGTGGGAAGTGGGATTCTAATAGCCCTTGTGGCTGCTTTAATGTTCAAATTTCCTTTTATTATCTCTCCTTTTTCAATTATTGCTGGTTTCGGGCTTTCATTTATAGTCGGATTACTCGCCGGAGTCATTCCCGCGAGAAATGCTGCGAAATTAGACCCGATAACTGCTCTGCGAAGTAGTTGAGGAAGTGCGGGGTGCGGGGTGCTGAGTGCGGGGTGCTGAGTGCTGAGTGCTGAGTGCGGGGTGCTGGGTGCTGGGTGCTGAGTGAAGTTCTACCCTCTCTTCCCCCATCACTTCCATCACCTCCATCACTTCCATCACCTCCATCACCCCCATCACCCCCATCACCCCCATCACC
>Ga0224723_1001415_pt1 | contig 14436 bp, 9 predicted proteins | sample Balambano_FR2_Me_FD_161647 | JGI IMG/M metagenome (GOLD analysis project Ga0224723, IMG submission 161647) | Freshwater sediment microbial communities from Lake Towuti, South Sulawesi, Indonesia - Balambano_FR2_MetaG | ecosystem: Environmental > Aquatic > Freshwater > Lake > Sediment | place...
GTAGAATAATCGGATGAGATACCGCACCTGGAGAGGTGGCAGAGCGGTTGAATGCGGCAGACTCGAAATCTGTTTTGGGGCGACTCAACGGGGGTTCGAATCCCCCCCTCTCCGTACTCCTGAATTACCGATCGCGCAACTGACAGCGACTCTGATCGCACTCGGTGCGCCGCTGGCGATCGGCAACGATGGTGGCTAGGTCTGGTCGTCCGGTGAGGGTCAGTCGCCAATCTGCCCAAATGCCATACAGCCAGTTCACAATCCAGCCGACGATCGGCATTCGAGTTGCGGCATAAACCCAGCCCATGCCCAGCGTTTCATAAACGCGCCGGAACACCTCAACGTTTTTTATCACCGTGCCATCAGGCAGCACTGCATGGATTCGCCCCATCGCTGTTGCAAAATCAACGCCACCGTGCGCTTCTGGTGCGTAGCGATCGTCGGCAATGTCCACAAATTCAACCAGTCCCCGACCTGCATCGCGTTTTCGCAGAAAATTGACTTCCCGCAGACACAAGGGACACTCACCGTCATAGAGCAGCTTGATCTGCCACACAGGAACTGGTGATACTACGCTGGCAGTCGATTCCTGCGCTGACACAGCGTTTTGCTGGTTTAGAGTCATCGATCGTTTCTCACCCCGGTACTTTCACTCGCACTGTTTCACTTTGATTGTAAAGACAGCAACGGGATTGAGCCAGAAACGCCAAGTGGGGCACGCATTTATGGCATCTCGGCTGATTTCTTGCCAAGCAGCCAGTAGGTTTTCATGGTGCCTTTGCCTTTCACTAAAATTGAGCCGCGCTCTTTCAGCCAGTAGTGACTTTTTAGCCGCTCATACGTCACATCAGTCACCTGAATCAAATCAGGCTCTCCCTGAGCTTCCATGCGGCTGGCAACGTTGACAGTATCGCCCCAAAGGTCATAGCTAAATTTCTTGGTGCCAATCACTCCGGCAATAACAGGACCAGTGTGAATGCCAATACGAATTCGTAGGGGATGTTCTGCTTCAGAGGTTGCCACAGGCAGCGCCAAATGTTTCACTGCTTGCTGCATATCAAGTGCCATATCGGCAATTGCCATGACGCGATCGGAGCCAGAGTCAGTTAAGCCACTGACAGCCATATAGGCATCACCAATTGTTTTGATTTTCTCCAATCCATGTCGATCGCAGAGTTGATCAAACACTGAAAATACTTTGTTGAGAAAATCCACGAGTGTTTGAGGAGAAATCACACTGGCAAGCTGGCTGAAGCCAACAATATCTGAAAACAAAACGGTGACATCAGCAAATCCGTCAGCAATCACCTGCTGATTTTGTTTCAGCCGCTCAGCAATGGACTGGGGCAAGATGTTCAGCAGCAATCGCTCAGATTTCGCTTTTTCTTGAGCAAGTTCCTGGGTTCGTTCAGCAACCTTTTGCTCCAGGGTGCTATAGAGTTTTGCATTCTCTAGTGAAATTGCAGCCTGACTGGAAAGCAGGTTGAGAATTTCCAGTCGATCTTGTGTAAAAGCGCCGACTGCCAAATCGTTTTCTAAATAGAGAATGCCAGCGGTTTTTCCCTGGTGAATGAGTGGCATACAAAGGATCGATCGCGATTGCTGCTGCTGGATGTACGGGTCGTTGGCAAAATTGCGGTCTTCGATCGCATGATTGAGAACAATGCTCTTTTGTGTGCGAACTACGTAATTAATAATCGTCACCGGCAGGAATTGTTGAATTGGTAAGGATTGCAAGACCGTGACAGTTTCGTCGCTGACTTGACAGGAAGCTTCAATGAACAGCTTTCCTTGAGACTCAAGCACAAGATATCCAACTCGTGCCCCAGCGTTTTCGATCAGGATTTGCATGAATTTGGCAAGCAGTTTGTCTAAAACAATTTCGCCTGAAATCGCCTGTGACGCTTTGATCAGTGCTGCTAGATCGAACGCAGCACTCGACGAATGTCCTGAATTAGAAACTGTTTTACTATTTTTGAATGCGGCTGATTGAGACACTCCAACTAACAACGAAGCATACTTCTGATCAATCTGCTCGACTTTGCGTTTTGCGCCCCAGAGCTGATAAAGATAGCGAGCCTTGCGTAAATAAACTCTGGCAAAAGCTGGCTTATCTCTGGTTAACCAGAATTTTGCAGCTAGCTCATTTCCTAATGCTGCGATGTGGATAAACTCGTGCTGATTCGCCAATTCAATGGCGCGATCGTATAAGTCGATCGCTTCTAACACACGACCAGAAATTCGGGCAATCTCTGCCTGTACCAACAGCAATTGATGCAGAAAATTCTCTGGACAGCTATCCGCCCAATGTTTTAGCTGCTGTTGATGAGCGTCTAGACGAATCAAATATTGCTGTTCAGGCGTAGTGCTATGAAGCTGAATGAGGGTGAGCGCAGAGAAGAAATGATGTTCAGCCGCTGAAATTACCCCCAGAATATAAGTCAGGTTGTCAGCAGCCAGATCTGCATATTTCAAGCTATCTTCATATTGCTCAAGCAAATAAAGCAGCATTGATTTGAGAATATAGTATCGGCACAGCCCACTAAAACTTTTGTTGGCAACACAGGCTGCTGAATAGTTCGCTTCGTGCAGTGCAGATTGCTGTGGCAGTGCCTGGTCATCAACAGTTTGTAAGTTTGTGATGATTAGCTGATAGCCTGAAAGCGCATCGATCGCCCATTGATTTCGAGCTTTTTGACAAAATGATAAAGCATTGAGTAGATCATTCAACAAATCTTCCAGCGGTTTTCCCTGGAAGAACAGGTTGGAGATGCGATAGCTAATGGTATATCCGACATATTGAATTTCTCCAGATTCTAAACCTGCCTGAGCGCCTTGGAGATTAATCGCATCTGCTTCCTTCACATGTTTCACCCAGGACTGAACAAAATTACTGAGAATAAAGCAAGCCCGTGATTTTTGGGTGAGATTGCGGTACTGTTCGCTGAGCCGCAGAGAAACTAAACAAGATTCGTAGCCTGATTGGTAATCTCCTAAAACAGAACCCAACAGCGTGCCATAGTTGGAATATCCGTAGCACGACTCCGGGATATTGCCGTAATCCAGAAACAGGTGAATTGAAATAACAACAATCGTCTGCCAGATCGACTGCTGATATCGATAAGCAGCCGACCCCAAATTAGACAATAGTTTTACGGCTAATTTTTTTTCAGGGTCTGTAATTTCTGGTAAGTTAAGCAGCTCTGACAGCGCCCGATCGCCCAATCTTTGTTTGAGCCGGTTATGTTCCTGCTCGAAAAAATCCGTAAAATTCTCTTCGGGAAAATGAATTCCTAAAAGCTGAAGCGCGGTTCGACCAGTGTTAATTGCTTCTGTATATTGAGTTTTTAGCGTGTATTGAACAATGAGAAGATTGTAAATTTCGACTTTATCAACCAGAGATTTAGCACAATCGAGGACGATCGCAATTAACTCTCTTGAACGTTCAAAGTTACTCAATAAATATTCAACTTCTGCCTGAGCACGATGCAAATCTAACGCGAGCTGATAGTGATCCTGCCAACTAGATTCATCTAAACAATGCAATCCCATTGTCAGATACTGACTGGCAGCTTTGTAAGCAGAAGCTTCTTTTGCTTTCCTGCCAACTTCCAGATTCAATCGAGCCAGCTCAACGCGTTCTTCGCGTTTTGCAAATTGCGCTTGCCCTAGATTCAAATGATCGACGATGTTAAAAATTTTCTTGTCTTTTTCAGCAGGCAACAAGTTATTGAGCAGAATTTGACCGATTTTTAGATGAAGTACTTTTCTGCTTGTTTCGTCCTGAAGAAAATAAGCAGATTGCTGAACGCGATCGTGGAGAAATTGATGGTTTTGAATGAGCAGTGCTTCGTTTAATTCTGATTGAGTGAGAATCAACCCTGATTGAATTGCTGGCATGAGGTCTTGAAATACATGAGCGGGCGATCGATCGCAAACCTGAGCCAGCGTTGTTAAATCAAACTTTGCTCCAATGCAGGCTGCAAGATGCAGTGTATCTTGCGTCGCTTTGGGCAACTGCTTCAGTTTCCCAATCATCAATTCAACGACATTATCGGTGATGTCCATTGCTTTAATCTGGGTAATGTTCCAGATCCAGCGATGAAATTGTCTGTCGAAGCTGAGCAGGTTTTCATCATACAGTGCTTTTAGAAATTCGCAGACAAAAAATGGATTACCGTTCGTTTTTTGCAGCACTAATTCTGCCAGCGGCAGGACGGATGGATAATCGGCTTTTAGCGTATCTGCAACCACTTGAGTCACATGCTCAATTTGCAATGGTGTGAGAACGATTTGAGAGATTGCTGCCCCGTCTTGACGAAGCAGTTCTAAAGTCATCTTCAGGGGATGGCTGCTATCTACCTCATTGTCTCGATAAGCGCCCAACAGCAGCAGATGACGCACTTCTGTATCGGTCATGATCAGAGACAGCAGTTTGAGGCTAGCTGCGTCTATCCACTGGAGGTCATCCAGAAAAATCACCAGCGGATGTTCCAAAGCAGCAATCGCGCGAATGAAATTTTGAAACACGCGATCGAAGCGATTTTGTGATTCTGTTGCCTCTAATTTTGGCACCTCAGGCTGTTGACCAATAATCAGCTCAATTTCTGGAATGACATCAATAATAATTTGTCCGTTTGTTCCTAACGCATGCAAGAGTCTCTGCTGCCAACGCGCCAATTGCTCAGCACTTTCTGTAAGCAGTTGGCGGACTAAATCTTTAAATGCCTCAACCACTGCGGCATAAGGAATGTTTCGCTGAAACTGATCAAATTTTCCAGCAATAAAATAACCGCGTGTGGCAGTAATTGGTTTGTAAATTTCGCAAACAAGCGCTGATTTACCAATGCCAGAATACCCCGTTACGAGAAGCAACTCGGATTTAGCAGTGTCGCCGATATCCTGAGTCAAAGAAGCATCACTGATTTTCGCAACGCGATCGAATGCTGAAATAAGCTGTGTAATTTCCTGGTCTCTGCCATACAGCTTTTGTGGAATTTGGAAGCGATCGGAAATGTCATGTGTGCCCAGCAGCAAAGCGTTGATCTGCCGTTGAGTTTGCCATTGTTCAAGGCAAGCTTCCAGATCGGCTTGCAGTCCCCAGGCACTTTGATATCGGTCTTCAGCGGTTTTTGCCATGAGCTTGAGAACGATCCTGGCAACTGATTCAGGAATTGCTGGATTAATGTGATCAGGGGACAGCGGTTGTTTCGCGATGTGGCAGTGAACTAACTCAAGTGGGTCGTCTGTCTCAAAAGGCAACCTGCCGGTCAGCAGTTCGTAAAAGGTGACTCCGAGTGAGTAAAAGTCAGTTCTGTAGTCAACAGAGCGATTCATCCGACCTGTTTGCTCTGGAGATAGATAGGCTAAAGTTCCCTCCAGAAAGTTAGGGTTTTGCAAAACCTTTAGCTCTCGGGTCAGGCGAGTTGAAATTCCAAAATCAATAATCTTGAGCTGATTGGTTGCAGGGTTGAAAACAATATTCGAGGGGTTAATATCTTTGTGGATCACTTCTGCTGCATGAACTTGCCCCAAAGCCTGGGTGATTTTAATTGCCAGTGGTAGAAGTTCCTGTAGAGTTGTGAAGGCTTGCTGATGAACAGGATTACTTAAGAGAATTTTGAGCGATTCTCCACCAAAATCTTCCAGCACGATGATGACCGTGTCCTGGTAGGCGTGCATCTCATAAGCCGTAACTGCCCCTTCAATTGACAAAAACCTGGTCATTTCATACTCCTGCTTGTAACGAACTACAATCGCAGGATCAGAATAGTTTTCTTTGAGAACTTTCAGGACAACGGAACAGCAGTCAGACTCTCGTTCTCCTCGATAGACTAAAGAATTCAAACTTTCATAAATTAAATCAGTGATTTGATAGCCTGGAAGATGAATCATTACTGTATTGATATGTTTCAAATAATTGACAAGAACCAGCCGATCGCACAGGTTGCTTTGCACAGCGACTCTGTTGGCTCAGCAGAAGTAATCTCCGCCGCATGATCGTTCTGCTGCCCAGGCAAAGGATTTTGCTTCTTTCGCCCAGACGTTGCACTTAATGATTGGCATAACGTGAGCCGTGCCTCAGCTTTTGCCAAGGCGCTTTGTCCCCTCCTTCACTCCTCTATTGCAGTTTTGCTGACTGAGAGAGCTTTCAGCAGGAATACTTAATATAAATTTTATTTATCAGATTTCTATTGAATTCCCTGCTGCTGCAACGCTCGCTGCACGCCGTCGTCTTCCCGCATGGTGTGGTAGAAGCGATCGAGGTTGGCATAGTCCGACAAACGGTTGGGCAAAGCGTTACCCCAACGCACCATTGCAAAAGCGTAAGGGTCGGCGATCGTGCGACGGTCGCCCACAACATGCGGCTTGCCGTCTAAATGTGCATCGAGATGCTTAAACACGCGATCGATCAACATGTGAGAAGCTTGCTTGACCGACTTTAGCGCCTGCTCGTTGTCATCTATCCAATAGCGGTTTGGGCGAAAAAACGGGAAAAAAGCGGGATGCACGTCTCCGGTCAAAAAAGCGAGCCAGCGATCGAGTTCGTAGGCATCCTGCAAACTGCCGTTGCTGCCCAGTTCTGCTTCTGGATACTTGCGTGCCAGATATTTCAAAATCGCGCCAGCCTGATTCATCACGCCGCTATCTCCGTCAATCATTGCCGGAACTTGACCCAAAGGATTTATCTTCAGGTAGTCTGGAGCGCCCATCTGCACTTTTTGTAGCTCGTAAGGTTCACCAATCCACTCCAGCGTAATGTGAGGGGCAAGCGCACAGGTGCCGGGTGCGTAAAACAGCGTTATCATATCTCCTCTCAATTGGCGATCGATCGACAGTCACCCTACCTTACAGTCTGCTCTTCTTCAAAGCAAATCGCGAAGCTCAGCGCCCAGCCAGCCGCCTGTGGAAGCAGCGACTTTTCCAGACAGCTACTGGTGCAGTCGAAATAGTGAAAGTGCTAGGGCGCGTCATCAATTAACGGTCAAACGCTTGCGGAATCAGCCTTACCGCGCCCGCTCAAAAAACAGGCTAGGGGCTGTAGCTTTTTCATCGTCAGGATTCTGGCTGGAATTGATGACAGCCCCTAGTGGCACTGTTGGCGTGTTGGACTGAATTTAGTGTGCTACGCTGTCTGGTTTGTAAAGTCGAGCTGATAGCGTTCATAAATTGTTGTAAACAGGAGGGCGTGGGGCGAAGCCTGCAGCCGAGGGTGGAATTCTTCTGTACCCTGTTCAAACATCAAGCAGGATTGCCACAGCAACAACGCCTGTATAAAAAGTTGCTAACGTGTGACTGAAATGTTTCACCAAATCAATTGGAGAACAAAATGCCACAATTTCTGGATTACCAGTTCCATGATCGCCGACAGATTTCAGCAGTAATGGTTCCTTCCAATCAAAAGTCACTGGCTGTCCTAGGTGCCCTGACAGCGCGTGCCTCACAGGCAGTAGCGCTGCCACAAGCAAGAGCCGAGCGTTCCAGTGCGCTGACCAGAAGGGCAGCAACTGCGAGCACGCCATTGCTGCCTGTCGATCGCCGCACATTTCCTGCCGACTTTAGGCTGGCAAATGTGAAACGATATGGCGCAAAAGGGGACGGTGTCACCGATGATACGGCTGCGATTCAAAGAGCTTTGTCAGACGGGAGAAGTGAAGATGGCGACTACTACGGACGACCCAAAGCTCTGTATTTTCCTGAAGGCACTTATTTGGTGAGTAACACCTTGAGCTGGATTGGCTGCTGCGTGAACTTGCAGGGTTCTGGGCGCGGAGTCAGTGTGATTAAGCTGAAGGATAACGCGCGTGGCTTCAACAATTCCAACGCACCCAAAGCCGTGATCAAAACGCCCAGCGGCAACATGTCGTTTCGTCAGTACATCCAGGATCTCACGGTTGATACTGGTCGAAACAACGTTGGCGCGATCGGGATTGATTACATCTCAAATAACGTTGGCGCAATCACTCGCGTCAATATTCAATCGGGCGACGGCAAAGGACATAGCGGACTCAACATGACCCGATCGTGGCCCGGTCCTTTGTTGGTTAAAAACCTTCATGTCGATGGTTTCGATCGCGGCATTCACACAGGACAGCCAGAGTATGGTTTGACGCTGGAGGATATTACTCTAACTCGGCAAAAGATAGCCGGAATCTTGAATGAAGGCAATACGCTGGCAATCCGAAAAATTATCAGCTCAAACTCAGTGCCTGCCATCAAAAACACCAGTTCATCTGGCTCCATCATGGTGCTGAACGGCAACTTCAACGGCGGATCAGCAAACACCAGTGCGATCGTCAACAATGGTTACTTATATGCCAGAAACATTTTTGCCCAGGGCTACACATCGGCAATTCAAAATAGAAACGCTGTTGTTTCTGGATCGACAAAAGCTGAGTATGTCTCTGACAGAATCTTCAGTTTGTTTTCCAGTCCACAGAAATCACTTAATTTGCCGGTGCCTTCTACGCCAACTTACGAAGACCGCGATTTGTCTCAATGGGCGAAGTTTACACCCAACTATTATGGCGACACTAGTACGTTACAAAGCGTGTTGAACTCAGGTAAATCGACAGTTTATTTTCCCTTTGGCAACTATTTCACATACAACAAGAGAGTCGTAACAGTTCCAGCATCAGTTCGACGCATCGTTGGCTTTTCGTCGGGAGTCAATTCAGGACCCGACGAAGGAGGGATTGTCTTTCGCGTTGCCGAAAACAGCACTCGTCCCCTGATCATCGAGCAGTTTGGCTACGGTGTCTCAGTGGAACACGCTTCCTCACGAGTCGTCGTATTAAAGCACGGCGGCTATCGATACACAGACTCCCCCCAAGCCGGAGCCTTGTTTTTAGAGGATGTTGGGATGGGATCACTGAGAATCAATTACCCCCACAATGTATGGGCGCGGCAGCTCAATGCGGAAGCAGCCGAAACAAAAGTCGTTAACAACGGCGGTAACGTTTGGATCTTGGGTTTGAAAACTGAGAACACCGGAACTGTGATTAAAACCAGCAGCGGCGGTAAAACCGAACTGTTGGGGACTCTCATTTATCCGGCGCGATCGTTCTCAGAAGCTCAACTTCAAGACCCCGCGTTTATCAACGAAGAATCAAGCCATTCTTTGATTTACTCGCTCAGCTCTTACGTTGCCAACGGCAATTACAGAATTCAGGTGAGAGACGTGCGAAATGGCGTTGTGCGCGATCTCTTCTCTGACCAGCTTGGGGGTATGCGGATGCCGCTGTTTGTCGGCTATCCCTAAAAGGTCAATAAGTTCTGTTTAGCCCCTGGAGAGAACTGATCAACGGTTCACGAGTTTTGTTTAGCCCCTGAAGAGAACTGCTTAACGGTTCATGAGTTCTATTTAGCCTCTGGGGAGAACTTCGCAACCCCATAGCAGCAAATTTTACGCGCGATCGGGCGCTCACTGGAGTGGCTTTAGATCTGTCTGTGTGAAAATACTGGAGTTTGAACGATCGCTGGCAGATTTGAGCGACCCCATGCTGCTGGGGGTGGTGTCTCAGTTTGGGCGCAACAGCAGCGAGTATGAAGCAGCGGGCGGGGTGCGAAAGAGTGAGCAGGTGCGTCGTCGCTTCACCAACTGCATGTCTTGCGCTTTGCCGAAGCGCGATCGTGGAGCCATCAGCTCAAGATTCCAGAGCACGATTTGCTGGTGACACCCTACGACGGTGAGGTGCTCAGCATCCTGGTGCGCTATCTGGCACAGTAGACTGTCTGAGAGGATGTCTGAGCGGGATTGCCTGCCCCAGATTCGCCTCCTAACTCCTCCAGGTATGGGGGACTTTGAAAGAGAAGTGCTTGAAAGTCCCTTAATCCTGGGGGATTGGGGGCGGTTTGGGCAAGAAGTTTGACTTGTAAGACATCCTCAGCTTTAGGGGGCGTTTCCATCATTCGTACAAGAGATCCGCAGAATGATTATTTGATTGCAGCTTAATCTGGGTTTCGATCGCGGCTGAAATTCTCAAGTACAGGTAGGAAAGCGCTAACAAACATTGCTGCCTGAATTCTGTCACGCAGATTTAAGCGGCTGAGAATGCTGGTCACATGATTTTTTACAGTCCGCTCAGAGATGTAGAGCGCTCCAGCAATCTCCCGATTATTTGCGCCTCTGGCAATCAGACACAGCACCTCTCGCTCTCGCGGGGTCAGTTGAGCCAGTTTTGGCGGCATTGCTGACGGTGCATCCGTACCAGACCGGGGTGCAGCGATCGCCTTCTCAAACAGTCCAGGTCCCAACTGCGTGTAGCCTTTGTGCACAGCGCGAATCGCTTCAGCCAGTTCTTCAGAGTGTGTGTCTTTCAACAGATAACCTCTGGCACCGTAGCGCATGGCGCGCGAAACGTAATCATCATCATCAAACGTGGTCAGCACGAGCACTCTGGCTGCTGGAAACTGCTGACAAATCGCCTGGGTTGCTGCCACACCATCCATCACCGGCATCCGAATATCCATCAACACGACATCGGGTTGGAGCGCCTGCACCTGAGCAACTGCCTGCTCTCCGTTTTCTGCTTCTCCAACAACCCGAAAATCTGGCTTGGCTTCGAGCAGGCTTCTCAGCCCCTGACGAACAATCAGTTGATCATCCACAAGCAGCAGGTGAATCATCGCGGTAGTTTGGGTAGGGGTAGCGTCACAAAAATCTGACATCCGGCACCTGGCTGGCTGATCAAGGCAAACTGCCCGCCTAACGCCACTGCCCGCTCGTGCATTCCCTGCAACCCAAAACCTGTTGTGTTGCAGGCAGGATCAAAACCCTTGCCGTTGTCTGTGACATTCAGGTAAATAGCATTTCTCTCGTCTAACCGAATCGTAACCTGAGTTGCTCCGCTGTGCTTGTAGATATTGGTCAGGGCTTCCTGGAGAATCCGATAAACCGCAGTACTGCTGTCAAGCGGCAGCGATTGGGTAAGGGAGATGCTGCACGCTGGCGAAACACCGGTTGTTTGGTGAAACTCCTGCACCAGTTGATCGATCGCCGTCTCCAGAGATTGATCTTCGAGCGGATTGGCACGTAGCGCAGTGATGGACTGCCTCACCTCTTGCAGAGCAGTCGCCCCCAGTTGTTTTGCCGCAGCTAAAAATATTTCTGCCCTGCTGCGATCGATCGGCAGAAACAGCAGCGCGTTTTCGAGCTGAATACTTTGAGCCGTCAGCGTATGTCCCAATGCATCGTGAATTTCGCGGGCGATGCGGTTCCGTTCCTGGAGTGTCGCCTGGTCTTCAATCAACAGCGCATACTGACGCAACTGTCGATGAGCGATGGCTAACCTGGCTCGGCTTTGCCGCTCTGACAGTAAAGCAACCATCAGGGGAAACGCAAAGATCACGGTTAATCCAAAAGAAACGGCAGAACCCAACTGAAAATTCACAGGATTACTGAGAATCTGCTCGAACTGCGGGCGAACTGTTCCCAGCGATCGACAGGCGGCGATCACAAATTGACTGCGAAAGAGAACGACATAGAGAAACGCCAGAAACGTCAGTGTTGCTACAACAAATCGCCCCAGCAGACGAAACATTTGACAGCTACGAATCACCGCAATTAAACCTAATAGCGGCACGGGCGGAATTCGACTATCCAGCAAATTGGGAGCCAGAATAATAATAAATTCTAAAGCCGTAAAGATAATTTTATTAAAAGTATTTTCAATGGGCGTTTTCAAGCCGATTGCGCCAAAAACAAGAATACTAAGAATTGCCGGTAGCACAAACTGTGGAGTTGGATAAACAAACGCTGTAAAAATCAAATTGAGCGTAATGAGTCCCAACAAAATCCACTCTAGATAGGGCAACAGATGAAATGAATTTGACGATGACGAAGAACTCACGGCAAAAAAATAAATGTAATTGTGTTTGATTCAGCAATTCTCATCTGAACTGTGAGATGGCGATAGCCAGTCGGTTTAGGGATTTTGTGGGTGCGCTTTGCGTGCCCACAAAATGTCTATGTCCTAACTGCTGTAGCTACAGCCATAACGCTACTGTATCGGGTACTACGATCGAGCGCTAGCAGCGAAACTCCTACATCTCCTAAAAAAGCAATAGGACTTTGATCCTAATTTTGCATCTGCCAAATAGGACTGAAGCGCTAATGATAAATAGGAGACTGAGCGCCAAAAGATTGGGAGCAATGATCCATTCGCTGTGAGTAGACTGCTCTTTACGATAGCGATCGGCTGCGAGAATGAAAAATTCTTGCAGAATTCACGATGTTCATCTTATCGGTTTCAGTTGATTCCCATGAAATTTAATCATCTATCACCGCTGCTGGGAGTGACGACGATCGCGCTGGTTTCCATGACGGTTCCGGCTTCGGCAATTGCCGTCAACTTTCAGGTTGAGTCAGGAGTTACCAGTGTTTTTCTGGATGTACCTCTCTTGCAGTCTGTAGGTTTATCGCTGACAGACACCTCAGATGATGTGGCTGCACCAGTCAACGATGAGTTTTTGATTGGGTTTAACATTACGCCCGACACCGATTTTACGTTCACCACTGAAAATGGATTTGCGCCAGTTTCAGGATCGATCGAGCATATCGGTTCCGTTACCTTTAATGATGAAGTGACCGTTGGCAACTTTTCCATTGGCTTCGACCCAGCCCGTACTGCCGGTCAAGCCAGCGGTTTCTTTGTGCAAGACACGCTGGATGATGTTGGCGCGATTTTGTTTAACATTGCCATTCCAGAAACTGTCGCGTTCGACGGCGAAGCGTTAACGCTGGGGGCAAACCTGCTGGTTTCTCAGGAGTTCGCCTCGGTGCTGGGCAATGCCAGCCTCACTGGAGCAGTCGTGGGTAAGGCACAGGTGGATGCAGACACAGCCTCTGTGCCAGAACCCGCTTCTGCCCTGGCAGTCATTGGAGCGGGTCTGGCAACTGCCACCCTTGGCAAACGCCGGTTTGCAGCATAACGCATTTAGCGGCAAGGAGGGCTGCTGGCGCTCCGCAGTCCTCATGCAGACGATTACTGAGCAGATACCTGACGACGCACCCAGCCGTTAATCGTAAAGCGGCTGTCGGCAAACGCTTTCGAGGGACAGGTGACCGGCAGAACTTCATGCAGGTAGCGGCTGGGAAAGAACACGATGCTGTTGTTGCGCGGCTCAACGGCTTTGAAGGAATCCGCCTTTACGTAGAAATTATTTTCGATCCTGGAGTCGTAGAGCAACAGTTCTCCGCCAAAAAAGGGCTTCGGCTCTCGATAAAAGTAATAGACGTAGGTGAACTCGCGGGTTGCGGTGTCAGGACTGCCGTTGTCGTTGTGAACTTTGTAATAGTTGCCGTGGTTGTGAGACGTAAGCTGTGCTTCGATTTCGGCGATCGAAAACGGCTGGAGTTTCAGTTGTCGGAAGACCTCTGGCAGCGCTGCCCGCACGCGATCGGTGAGCAGCTTGGCAAACTCTGGAAACGAATGCAGCACCATTGATCGCCGGTAGTCGGTATCGCCCGTCGAGGTTGAAGTTGAGACAAACGCTGACTCGTACTGCAACACATAATCGAGCAGGTGGTTTTTTTCTTCGCTCGTCAAGAAATTGTCGAGCTGCACGTAATGAGATGGCAAAACATGTGCAGGCACCGCTGCCGCCGGGATTCCTTCACCTGGAGAACTGCTTTGCATCGACTTTTGCATCGCCTGAGGTTCAGCAACTTCAGGCTGCGGAGTCGCCGTCCCCATCTGCAATATCATCGGCGGTTCGGTCACAACCCCAATCAGGCGTTCGCTGGAAAAACACAGCGCCGATCGCTCCTGGTGAAGTGGAATCTGAAAGATGCCTTGATAGCCCGCCTGCTGCTGAGAATGTGCCACGATCGCCCCAACCAGATTGTGCAGCAGGGGGTCATTCGACTTCAGATTCAGGGTGTACTGATGTCCTCCGGCTAAAAGCAGAGTGACTTTGACATCCCGAACGGCAGACTGCGGCAAAGTGGATTGCATATAGTGATTCCTAGCGGGTGCACTCAGAAATTCTGAGTCGATTATGGCACTGAATTTGCAGCGATCGGCACCGTATCGAGTTCGTTGCCTCAGTTGCTGCTCAGCACAGGTCGTGGTGCTGTCTGCGGCTGCGGGTGTTCTTTTTTCGGGCGGTGTGATTTGCGATACAGCGCACTGGACGGTAAGACGCGCAGCACTTCTTCGACGGTAGTGATGCCAGCCGTGACTTTAGCGATCGCTGCAACGCGAAATGAATCAAAGCCAGTTTCGCTGAGATAGCGATGCAGTTGCGTCATCGTGCCTTCATAAATGATTTGCCGCACCACATCATCGACGTTCAGCAGCTCAATCAGCGCTTCTCGTCCTAAATAGCCAGAGTTAAAGCACTTCGAGCAGCCTCTACCTTTGCGCCAGGCATTGGGGTTGGCGTTCGATAGCTCAAGATCCAGCACCTTCAGGTCAGCAGGTGTGGGCGTGT
>Ga0224723_1001416_pt1 | contig 14435 bp, 9 predicted proteins | sample Balambano_FR2_Me_FD_161647 | JGI IMG/M metagenome (GOLD analysis project Ga0224723, IMG submission 161647) | Freshwater sediment microbial communities from Lake Towuti, South Sulawesi, Indonesia - Balambano_FR2_MetaG | ecosystem: Environmental > Aquatic > Freshwater > Lake > Sediment | place...
TCGCTTTTTGTTACAACCATCGTCAACTCATGAAACGCAAGTATCCTCATTACTCTTTTGCTCTTATTGATTTCCTCTCTCCTCTATAATGGACACTCCCAAAAGTACTACCTCCACCACCGCCAATACCTGCATAACAGCATCCAGCACCTCCCCCTAAATATACAGTAAATGGTACTTGCCCATATTTCTCATCAATCATAGGAGAAGCTGTTACAGCAGCAGAAAGTGCTGGTCCGCCAGCAGCACTAGCAGAGGTTATCAAGTAACTACCAGTAGCAATATCTTCAACATTTGATGATCCCCAACCGAATAATGGACCTGCAGTAATTGAGATACCACCTGGTAGTTCAGGTACACTTGGTCCTAATTCACCAGCCCAATCTAAATTAGCAACCAAACGATCTTGCACACGATTGTATAAGAAGTTAACACCTATTGAACCTGAAATAATAAAAAGTGAAAGCTCACCTTGTATTCTGATACCTCCATGAGTAGGAAATAACAAGTCAATTATTGATAATATGTCACCATTAAATGCTTTGCATGTAACAGTCTCACATTCATTGTTATCTTTTTCTGGCTTAATAACTTTTCCAACATTATTATTTGGTGCAGGTTTTGAATAATAACTATTTTCAGCCAAGCCACCGCAATAAATATTATCGGGACCACAACTGCTTGGGATATGTCCCGTCGGGTCGGTATATTTGAGGGGGTTGTTGCGGGCGTAGGAGTATCTGTCCCAGTCTTGTGGGTTATAGGGGTCTGGTACAATGCTGTCAGGTTGGGTGAAGTGGTTAAGATAAGTATGAATGCCATCTTCTAATGTGACTTCATTGGTATCTATCCAATTGCCATTGTCTATTTTGGCTTGTACTAATGCTACGCCAGAAGTCGCATCAGCAGTTGTGGCTGTAATCTTTGGCTTTGAAACATAATAATTGTTTTGTCCTTGTGTGCCTGTCACACTTAAAGATAAAGTTGGGGTGGTGCTATCCACTTGAATGGTGGTCGAAGCACTGGAAATGTTCAGGGCATTGTCTGTGATTCTTATATCCACTTGATAGACACCATCTGTTAATGTAGTTTCAGGTATCCAAGTATTTCCGTTATCAATAGATAGCACTTTTTCGTAAATGCCTGAGGTGCTATCTTCACCAAAGGCGGTGATGATGGTGCCGGACGTGTACCAATTATTTTGTCCGAGTGTGCCGTTCACAATTAAATTTAGATTTGGTGCAACGGTATCCACTTTGACATTGCTTGTGCCTTTGCGAGAACTATCTCCCCATGATGAGATTGCCCAGTATTCAAAATTGTTTTGACCTTCAAGGAATGGAATGGAACAATTGGTCTGTAATTCTGGGCAAGCAAAGATTTCATTGTTGCGTGTGCCTTCAATTAATATGATTTGATAACCGCTTAACGGTTCGTTGCTTGTAATTTCTAGTTGTGGTGCTGTAACACACCAGCCGTTTTGTAAAGTACAGTTTTGGAGTGTGCCTGTAATAGTGGCTTCGGGATGGGTGATGGTGGTGGTGCTGACTGAATATTCTTTGTCCCACTGAGTTCGCCCGACATCACCCAAATCATCACAAGCAACACTTGAATTGTCATACGCTTGCCATTCTTTTCCTTCACTAGCACATGACCACTGGTCTGCTCTAATATATTTGAATGTGTTAGTGCCAGTTTGTTTACATTCGCGTAATACAACTTTGCATACTTCGCTGGCGGTGGTCACTTCGCGGTCAGGTCCAAGATAGTCGGCTGAGGCGGGGCTGATGAAGGCAAATAGTACTAAGATAAATACAAAAAGAATAGTGGTTTTTTTGAACACAAAGTCCCTCGTTTGATGATAAATTTTTTCTGTATTATATAGACAAATCTTTTTGTGGCAAGAGGTTTTGTTTACAGTTTTGTTAGGAATTTACGTTTTTGCAATCTTGAAGAGTATTGCAGAAATAACTTTAAGAGTGGGTAATTTTGTAATGCATCTATTTGGGCAAATAGCCTAAAAGTCTCCTTGATTCGGTCTCTTTTCAGTGATACACTTTAAGAAATGCCAGCAGATTTATTGTTCGTCACCCCGTCTGCCGCGTACGGCGAAACCATCCGCCGCACATTAGACGACACCAATTTTTACCGAGTCCATGTTGTCAACAACAAGGCTTCTGCGATTGTGCGTGCTGATGAAGTCGGCGTTCCGCTTGCTTTACTCGATGTAGCACTCGGCGACGATTGGGTACATGAAATCGGCATTGCATTAAGAACTGTTCGTCCAAGCATTAACCTCGCCATTCTTTGTGAAGAACAAGGTGACCCGCCTGCATTTGACGCTCTACGTCCATGGATTATGGTGCGTAAACCTTTTAGAATGGCAGACTTTATGAACGCCATTAGCAAACCGCAACCATCCCCAAGCCCTTCTACTCCACAACCTTCATTATCCAATACACAAATGATGATGCCGTGGCTTAGTGACCCTAACAAAGCCGCGCAACATCTCACCCGCTTAACGCTTGAATCATCTGCCCAAGCCGCGCTCATCACCCGCAAAAATGATTTGTGGGCGTATGCTGGTGGTTTATCTCAACAAGCCGCAAAAGAAGTGGCACAAACTGTTACAAGAAATTGGGATGGTCAAAAAGGTTCTGACCTTTTGCGTTTCATTCGGCTTGAAAGCACCAAAGCCGAACACATGTTGTATGCAACCCGCCTTGCAACTGATACTGTCCTTGCGCTTGTGTTTGATGCAGAAACTCCATTCAGTACCATCCGCAATCAAGCCAGTCAATTGCTCAACAATTTTAGTGACTCACCTGCCAAACCACAAAATAATCTTGCACCAGAAATAGAACAAGATGAAGATGTGGATGTTCCACAAATTTCAAACATCCTTTCAGATATTCCTGACCCTGAACCCGCTTCAACACCAGACTTCAACCTGCCACGCGGGCGTCAGCCTTTTGACCCCAACCAAACACGCGTTGGCGAATCGCTTTCTAATGCTTCTGTGTTTAGTCGTGAACAATCTCCATCGAAGCAAAGAAATCAGTTGACCACTGCCGAAACATCTAAAAGCGTCAGAAGAAGCGAAACACAAACAGTATTTGATGAAGTTGAAGTGACTGCTCCATCAAGACCCAAAACCCCTGTCAAACCTAGCGAAAACGATGTGACCCGCGAAAGTCCATCTACTGAAGCGGCAAAAAAATTAGTGGTTGAACCGATTACAGCAGGTTTGTATCATCTAACCTATGCGTGTTTACTTGTGCCACGTTTTGCAAATCATTACATCACGGGCGATTTATCTGAACGTTTGAGTGAATGGCTTCCAAACATTTGTATTGCCTTTGGCTGGCGTTTGGAGTATTTAGCCGTGCGCCCTGAATATTTACAATGGGTTGCCAATGTACAACCCAGTACTTCACCGGGTTATCTGATGCGCATTATGCGCCAACAAACATCTGAAAAAATATTCGCTGAATTTTCTCGCTTGAAAAAAGAAAATCCATCGGGTGATTTTTGGGCTCCCGGTTATTTGATTATGGGTGGTACACAACCTCACCCACCACAACTTGTGCGTGATTATATTAATCAAACCCGCAATCGTCAGGGACAAGACTCTCAACCTTTGCCGAGAAAATAAAAATTTGAGTCTCCTCTTAGCATAAAAAACGCAGAGTATAATTTGCTCTGCGTTTTGTTTTTAAGTACAGCGATATTTATATCGCCAATTCTCTAATTCTCTTGGATATTTTATGCCCCCTACACTTTATTTGATTGATGGACATGCACTTGCATACAGAATGTATTTTGCTTTAACGGCTGGCGGAAGTAGTCAACGTTGGCAAAATTCAAAAGGCGAACCCACTGCTGGAATTTATGGATTCGCTCGTGAGTTAGTACGTGTGCTAGAACAAGAAAAGCCTGAATATCTATCTGTCGCATTTGATGTTGGCAAAACGTTTCGTGACAAAATTTTCCCTGAATACAAAGCCACGCGTGAAAAAATGCCTGATGACTTGCGTTCACAAATCACACGAATTCGTGAAATGGTAGATGCTTTCCATATTCCACGCTTAGAAATGGATGGCTACGAAGCGGATGATGTATTAGGTTCTGTTGCAAAAATTGCGGCAGAACAAGGCTTGGGGATAAAAATCATTACAGGGGATAGAGATTTATTGCAATTAGTTAATGACAGAACAACAGTTTATCTTGCAGGTGATGATTCAACCTATATCACCGATGCGGATGTAAAGAAAAAATTAGGCGTGAATCCAAATCAAGTAGTGGATTACAAGGCAATTGTCGGTGATACGTCCGATAATATTCCCGGCATTAAAGGTGTGGGAGAAAAAACAGCAGTTTCATTAATTGAAAAATTTGGCACATTAGATTCAATCTATGAAAATTTAGAGCAAGTAGAAAAGCGCTGGAAAACAAAATTTGAAGAACATAAAGAAGCGGCGTACATGAGCCGTGATTTGGCGCGCATTGAAACAAATCTTAAACTTAAATTTAATTTGGAAGATGCAAAGGTCAAGCCATTTGATGGTTCAAAACTTGAAGCGTTTTTCAAAGAAATGGAATTCAAAACTTTAATTAGTAAAGTTCCAGCAATCAGTGGTGATATGAACATCACTGCGCCTGCTCCAGTAGTGCGAACCACGAAAACAAAAGATGGTCAAATGAGTATGTTCGTCAGTGAGCCACAAGTGGTGAAAGTAGAAACAAAATCGAACATTGAAGTTGTCATTGTTGATACAGATGAGAAATTAAAAAATCTTGCTAAAGAATTAAACAAAGCCAAAGTGATTGCTTTTGATACCGAAACCACTGGTACTGAAGAAATGTTAGCGGAACTCGTTGGCATTTCATTGTCAACTAAAGATGGACAGGGATATTACATTCCTGTTGGGCATTCTTCTGGAAATAATTTAGAAATCAAAAAAGTGATGGATGCCATCACGCCTGCTATGACGAATCCGAAAATTGGAAAAGTGGCGCATAATGCAAAATATGATTACATCATCTTAAGAAAATATGGCTTAGATATTTCGCCTATAAGTTTTGATACTATGCTGGCTGAATTTATCGTTGACCCGTCATCTAAAAATCTAGGTTTGAAAAATTTATCAGCCCACCACTTGGGCGAAGAGATGACTCATATAGAAGAGTTAATTGGCAAAGGCAAAAAACAAATCAGTATGGCGGATGTGGCAATTGAATCGGTTGCGAATTATGCCGCGGCAGATGCTGAAAATACATTCCGCCTTATGCCGATTATGGAAAAAGAATTGGATAAAGTGAACGGCAGAAAAATTTTGGATGAAATTGATATGCCGCTCACGCCTGTTTTAGCAGATATGGAAATGACGGGTGCATTGATTGATACAGAATTTTTCAGTGCAATGTCTAAAGATTTAGCGAAACGCTTGGCTGAAATTGAAAAAGAAATTTATGGTCATGCTGGCAAGCCGTTTAATATCAATTCGCCACAACAACTTTCGGATGTTTTGTTTAATCAATTGCGCCTCGAACCACCAGACAAAAGTCGCAAGACAGCCACAGGTTTTTATTCCACTTCGGCAGATGTGTTGGAAATGATGCGCGACAAACATCCTATCTTGGAATGGATTTTGGAGAATCGTGAATTATCCAAAATCAAATCTACTTATGTGGATGCTTTGCCTGCCGCGATTAATCCCGCTACCGGAAGAGTACACACATCTTATAGCCAAATCGGCGCGGTGACAGGACGCCTCTCTTCCAACAACCCAAACTTGCAAAACATCCCCATCAGGAGTGAAACGGGACGCAAAGTGCGTAATGGGTTTATTGCGGATAAAGGAAATTTGTTATTGTCTGTGGATTATTCACAAGTCGAATTAAGAATCGTGGCTCACATGGCAAATGACGAAGCAATGCTGGATGCATTCCGCGCTGGTGAAGATATTCATGCCACCACCGCCGCCGCAATTTATGATATTCCACTGGAACAAGTGACTAAAGATATGCGTAGTCATTCCAAAGCAATTAACTTCGGTTTGATTTATGGCATGTCTGCTTTTGGATTAACTCGCACAACGGATTTAACGCTTGCTGAAGCAGAAAATTTTGTGAAAGCATATTTTCAAAAATTCCCCGGTGTGAAAAAATATCTGGATGGCATTCGTCGTCAAGCGGCGGAGATTGGATATGTAGAAACTCTGCTTGGGCGTAAGAGATATTTCCCCGCGTTGCAAAGCAAGCAGAACGTCCAGATGAAGAACCGTGAAGAACGTGAAGCCATCAACGCCCCTATTCAAGGTACTGCGGCAGACATCATGAAAATCGCGATGATAAAAATTCCGCCTGCGTTAAAGTCTAAAGGTTTGAGTGCCAAAATGCTTTTGCAAGTGCATGATGAGTTGGTATTGGAAGTGCCGAAAAAAGAAATTGATGAGACTGCCAAAGTTGTGCAACAGACGATGGCAAATGCTTACTCGATGAGTATTCCATTGGAGACCGAAGCCCGCGCTGGTAAAAATTGGGGCGAGATGGAAGTGTTGAAGTAAATAAATATTATGGTGATATCAATGAAAAATTTTTTTTCGAAAATAAAAGAAATTGTACTTGATAAACGCTTAAAAGAAAATCAAGTAGATAAAAAAACCAATATACCTCAAGTAATTCTAAACGAGATTGAGAAAAACATTTTGTACTTCAATTTTTCTCACCCTGGGCATTACTATTCTCCTATACCAGATGTTGAAGAATTACGAGCACATCAAGAGCAAATTTTTCGTCGTGAAAAGCAATCTTTAGATGGAATCGAAATCAACGACAAGTTAATGCTTGAATATCTATCTTATTTTGCTCCTTATTTTTCTGATTTTCCGTTTCAAGAAAAAAAAACTAGCAAATTTCGCTTCTGGCTTGATAATGGAGTTTATCCAAGAGGAGACGCTGTTGTTTTGTATTCAATGATGCGCCATCTAAAGCCATCAAGAATCATAGAAGTTGGTTCTGGAATGTCTTCATGTCTCATGCTAGATACAAATGAAAGATTCTTTGACAATTCGATTCAGCTTACATTTATTGACCCGTACCCAGAAAGACTACTTTCTACAACGTGGGATAATGACCTGAAAAAAAACAACAAACTTCTGCCAATAAAACTTCAAAGCCTTGATTTAGGAATGTTTGCTGAACTAGAGCAAAACGATATCATTTTTTTCGATTCGAGCCATGTGAGCAAATGTAATAGCGACGTCAATTTTATTTTCTTTAACATTTTACCTATTCTGAAACCAGGTGTATTTATTCATTTTCATGATATTTTTTACCCATTTGAATACCCAAAGGAATGGCTGTTAGAAATTGGCGTGGCATGGAACGAGGCTTACTTATTAAGGGCATTTTTAGAGTACAACTCAAAGTTTAACATTGAGTTTTTTAGTGATTATATGGGGCTTTTTCATCAGGAAAAAATTGTAAAAACAATCCCATTGTTTATGCAAAGAGGAGGTTCTAGTATTTGGCTGAAAAAGAGCTAGTAATGAAAAACTCTTCATTACTGTATATGAAATTATTCTTAACATGCTTGCAAAAAAACACAGTAACCCATCAACGCCCCTATTCAAGGTACAGCGGCAGGCATCATGAAAATCGCTATGATAAAAATTCCGCCTGCGTTAAAGTCTATTGGACGCAGATAAACGCTGATAGACGCTGACAAAAGCGAAAAGAATCAGCGTTTTCTGCGTGAATCAGCGTCCTGTTTGCTCTTAAGTCTAAACTCACTCATGTAACCTTAATTTCGGGGCGAGTCATGTTTCTTTATCTTTCTACCCCCTCCGTCCTTCGAACACCTCCCCAAATCCGACAATCAAAATTTTAGTTGTCGGATTTGGAGGAGGCAGAGTGGGGGTCACGAAATATGTAAAATGGATTTTTCGATTTTGTTACCCACTTTAAGAGTCCGCCGCCAAGTGCTGTTGTCATTGAGTGAAATCCAACGGCGTTCTTCGGTACGATAAAACCAATCTTTATCTTGCTGAAAGTGGACCAAGATTCCACTCGTTTCCCAAATGTTCAAAATTTCGTTGCTATGAGCATGGGTATCATCAAAGTCTGTGGTGGCGCGTTGACCCATTTCACTATACAACTCATTCAATTCAAGTAGCAATGAATTAATTTCAGATGTGAGGTGACTGACTTTTAATCCCACCCGTTTGGCTTCTTCAAACAAAATCGGGTATCCATGTGACGGATATTTGGCATTCAAGGCATTGGCGATTCTGTCTTGTGCTTTTTCATCTTTGATGTGATACGCCAATAATTCTTTACACAACATAATAGATAATGATTCAGCTCGGTCCACTGCGCCAATCACCAATGGATGCACATGCTGAAACAGTTGTTGATATGGATTCTCGCTTCTATCTGACTTTTGAGATTGCCACAATCGCACCACACGAGTCAACTCGTCAAGCGAAACACTGACGCGGTCATTGTCACGGTCAATCGGAGAAAGAGCATGAGTTAAGGAAGTATCTACTGGGGTGAGATACGCCATTGGTCCCATGTAAATTTCATTAGCGCCTAATGAAATCATTGTAGCGGCGGAGGCGCATTCTAGCGGAATTAAAGCAATTACTTTTTCACAATATTGACGAAGCAAATTAACCAACCGCAAAGAGGCTTGTCCATTTCCACCACTAGATTTGATAAAGAGATAAATCTTTTGTTGATGTCCAATCTTTTCGAGTAATTCAAACAAAGCCAAGACATCATCATGGCAGACGCTTCCACGTGGATTGTTGAAATATGTAATTAACGTGCCACCAAGTTTTTTATTTAGTTCTTTGATGATGGCTTGAGTCTTGTCAAATAAAATGGGAGGTTGCTTTACTTTATTTTTTGAATTTGATTCCATGAAGAGTCTCCGTTTTTCTAATTATAAGATTGCTTCGTCGTGCTGGTTTCGATACGGACTTCGTCCTACTCAACCATCGCACTTCTCGCAATGACATCATTTTTTCCCGCGAGACCAAAACCAACCACCTATAAAGCCTAATGCTTGTCCTATCAATGTCAGCATGGCTACACCACCGATGCCATTCTTAATCAACCAACTTGAAATCCCAAAGACTCCAAAGGCTAAGGCATTGTAAGCCAACAGACCGCCTAACAAAATTCCTAAAGCCCATCGCAAAGCAAAGGAACGAGTCACAAATTGTGAGGCAATCACAAAAACCAACCCTGCCACCATAACAATCATAAACATCGAAACCAACCAAGCCGGGAATTTTGGATACCCTTCAACTGAAATATACGGGTCTTCTGCCACTTCTATTTCCGCTTCAGGTGTGGATTCAATAGATTGAGTCAACTCTGGTACAACCACCGTAACCGCCGCTTCACCAGATTGTGAAACGTCCAATTGCACTACGGCTGAAATTGTGGCTGGTTCACTGATGACGCGAATTTCAAGTAAGCCAGGTCTATCTAAACCAAACGAAGCACGAGCAATACCCTGCGTTGTAGTAGAAGTCACTTGTTGTAAAATGCCGCCCCCCTCTCCTGTTAATGTCATAGAAAATTGGACAACTGTTCCATCTGGCACAACATTTCCATTTCTATCTAAAATAACGCCAGTCCGAATCGCAATGGTGTCACCAATTTCAAAATATGGAATCGGAGTCGGTTCAGGGGTAACAGATGCGTCTGAAACAGGAGCAGGTGGAAGGTCAAGAATGAGCGGGATAATTTGATTCGGATTAGGTGACATGACAGAAATCAAATCATAGTTAACCGCTGGAACAGAAACAGGTGAGGCTCCACTGGGAGTCAACTCTTGAAATAATAAACGCACAGCCACATCCACGAATTGAGGTTGTTTACTATACAAAGCATAGGAGGCTGTAAATTTTGAAAGCGTAGTGGTATCAAAATAATATGGCGCACCAAAAGAAAATAAAATAATATTTTTATTCAGCAATACTTCTGGGCGTTCACGCAAAAAACGACTGATGAGTGCAGGTTGATTAATGGAGGCATCGGTAATAGAAATTACAATCCAGTCGGCTACCTCTAAATCATCTGCCATGAATTGATTATCTTCTGGCAAATCTAGCAAGGCTTGCAAATTTTCTAAAGAATAAGAAGATAAACGAAAGTCTTCCACTTGATTCCCACCTTGTGGACCATATAACTGTAAGATAGCAGACTCTAACGCATCTACCCCAAGTTGTGGCTGGAGTGGGCACTCTATACATTGTCTTACACTTGTAGCGTCACTGATGAAAACCAAACGCTCGTTGGTTTGTGGAGGTTGCGGCAAAACAGAAGTAAGGTCTTGCAAACTTGGGCTAATTAACGTGGCAGAATTTTGTGCCACTGCAAAGGTTACATCTGCACCTATGCCAAATTCAGTTAAATCTAATTCGGGTACGACTACATTTGCAAAGATAAAGTTTTCATACAAGCCAAGTTTGGCAGTGAGGATGCGTGCCACCGAAGCATCTACCCGTTGTGCAAAGGCAGGGTCTTCGATATATTTTTGTGCAAAAAAATCTAACACGCGCGTTGTGGTTGTATAAATATCTGGGGCATCATCGGCTTTGATGTTTCCCAAATAAATCATATCATTCCCTGCTAAAAAGGCATCGCGGGCGGCATTGCGCGCAGAAAATTGCCCGCCACCCAAAGCATAAAATTCACGCACCGAACTCGTGCCAATATTGTCACTGATTAATAATCCGCCTTCGTTATACCACGTTGAAAACTCCGGCAAGGTAATAATTTGAGTCAATGCCTGTGAATCAAGGCTGATTGGTTTTGTGGTAGCACGAATATTTCCTTGAAAGCCTTGATAACGAATATGAGAAACCAACAAACCATCTACCGCGCTACTGGGAACAGGCGCGTTACCAGTCACTGCAAAAAATGGAGCCAATTCAATTTGCTTCAATTGCTCTAAAGATTTGCGAACGGTAGAAACTTCTACTTCGGGCAAACGGTCTGCCCCGCCAACACCGGGGAAATGTTTGCCAATCACCAAAAGATTATTTTCACTGCCTTCATGCAAACCTTTCACAAATGCTCGCCCCATCTCACCCACCCAAAATGGGTCGCCACCAAAAACGCGCGTCCCCAAATCCCCGCCTGATGCCGAAGGATTCTCTAACACATCTAAAGAAGGTCCAAAATATAAATTAAAACCTAATGCTTCTAACTCACGCCCACGAATTTCAGCCACCTGTTCCGCATACGAAACATCCCAAGTTGCGCCAATTGCCATGTTACTTGGTAAAGGGGTTAACCCATTAATCAATTGGTCACTCGGAAAGCCATCTCCTTCTTGTGCAATTCCAATAAACAAAGGTGCATATTCAGTATTGGCATTGGTAGAATTTTGCCACTCAATTCTTTGCAAATTATTTATCAAGGCATGCGTTTGCGTGAGTGTATCTGTATTTGTAAAATTATCATTCGCGGCGGTCAGCACCACCCCACCAACATGATAGCGCGTAATTAAATCAAAAATTTGTGATTCTTCACTGGTATCTGTTCCATTAAATGAAACCAAAAACAACTGCCCCACTTTTTCTTGCGCCGTCATAGATGCCAGCACAAGTCGCACAGCCGCAGGTGGTGTAGGCGGTTGTGCTTGAACAGGCGTAAATGATAAAAGAAAAATAAATAAAAACAAAATTCGGATGAAACGCATTAGCCACTCTTATAACATAATTTGATATTAAGACAAAATGGACGCCGCTCTGTAAACGACGCCATGATATTTTCTTTCGCTTCTCGCTTCGGGTTGAGTTGGTCTTTCCAAGCGGATGCCTTCATGTACGCCTCGACAGGGTTTGCACAGCCAGAGCGGGGTCGTCTGTAAAAATTCCATCTACGCCCCAGTCTTTCAGGCGATTAATTTCTTCTGGAGTGTTTGCCGTCCACACATGTACTCTTCTTTTAATGCGATGTGCGCGTTGAACTTGCTCTTTACTAACACTCGAAATATGTGGATGTAAAGCCTGATAATCACCAAACATAAAACCAAAAGACCTTGCCCATAAACCTACAATGCCAGGCATTGCCAAAAGTCCGCGTGGAATTTCTGGTAAAAGTCCCATAGCAATTTTTAGGTTTGAAGCAAAAAACGAAGAGAAAATAATTTGCGCTTGATTGTTATGTTTCTTAATCAACTCACAAACTTTTTGGGTCAAACCATCTTTCGGCGTGGAGTAATTAGTTAACTCAATATTGATTAATTTATCTTTACCGACAGTTTCAAATACTTCTTCTAATAAAGGGACTTTTGTATTTGCAAATTTTGAGTCAAACCATGAGCCTGCATCCAATTTGCGGATTTCATCTAATGGTAATGAAGCAACTTTGCCTTTGCCATTTGTTGTTCTATCCACTGTCATGTCGTGAAAGACAATCACATGACCATCAGCAGTTAATTTTGCATCCAATTCAACACCATCTGCACCTTTTTGGATGGCTTGCGAAAAAGATGACAAAGTATTTTCTGGTGCGTGAGCAAGGTCACCGCGGTGAGCGAGGATGATGGGGCGAGGAAAATGTTGAAGCATCAGAGGCAGGTAGAGGTTAGGGATGAGGCGAGAGAACCACCGCCCCGCAGGTTTTATCGAGTCATTTGATTCATCGAATCAAACCTGCGGGACGTTTTATCTTATATATCCACAAAATAGGCTTTGGCGGCGCGGTCTAGCATATCACGCGACATGGTCGGCGGAACCGCAAGATATGAAGAAATGTCAAGAATTTGGTCTAACAAATCACGTGGATGTGAAGCGCGCATTTTACGGTTACGTTTGATATACCATTCTTGTAAAAGATATGCCAAGCCTTGATCGTTATATTCAACACGTTTGTCTTGCGAAACACGTTTGAAAATTTCACGAAACTCTTCGAAGGAAGGGTCACCAATTTCAATTTTATGACGTAAGCGACGGAGAAAGGCTTCGTCTACTAAATCTTTTGGCGGCAAGTTGGTTGAAAAAACAATAAGAACATCAAATGGAACTTCAACTTTGCGACCTGTATGTAAACGCAAATAATCAAGACGATTTTCGAGTGGCACAATCCAACGATTTAATAAATCACGCGGGCGAACTTGTTGACGACCAAAGTCATCAATTAACAAAATGCCGCCATTGGCTTTGACTTGAAATGGAGCTTCATAAAATTTTGTGGTGTCGTCAAAAACTAAATCAAGACCTTCTAGATTTAACTCACCACCCACAACAATGAATGGTCTGCGAATTTTTACCCAACGTGGGTCGCGGCGTGTGTTTGAACGTAAATTACCAGTGGAACTGCCGCTACCTTCTGTATCTGGTGCAAGGCTGTGACTAACTGCATCATACACTTTAATCACTTGACCATCTAAATACAAAGCATACGGAATATACATGTTTTGGCTGAGAACGAGATTTCCAAACGCACGCGCAATGCTGGTTTTACCATTGCCGGGTGGTCCGTACATAAAAATGGATGTGCCTGAATTTAGAGCTGGTCCTAATTTTTGAAATGTTGTTTCGGATATGACCATTTGAGAAAGAATCTGGCGCATGGTGCGAGTGGTGACTGTAAGTTTTCCACTTTTTTGGCGACGAATCGATTCGTTATAGACTTCAAATGGAACTGGGGCAGGTCCGGCATATTGACTACGGTCTAACGCTTCACGCGCGCGGATAATGCCTGCGCTGGTGATGCCGTATGTGTATGCGCCATCTCCCAAACCGCCTTGTGATGATTTAACTTCAATGGTTTTTTCTTGTTTGAGTGTAAAGAGTAATTGGTCTACTACGCCTGCAAAGGGAAGTGTGATTTCTTCAGCAATTTTGAAGCCAGTTAAATAACCGCGAAAATATAATACTTTGAGAATTAAATCTTGCAACCACAAAGGCGAAAGCCCAGTATCATCTAGGCTGTTGATTTGTGGCGGAGAGAATCCGCTATCGGTTGCACCACCAATTTGTCCGGTTTGTCTTGTTACCATGTGTCACCAATTCTAGCAGTTTAAGTTGAGTCAATTATACTTCTTTTCGTTTATAATCCAGCCTCTATGAAACTATCTGTCATTATCCCTGTTTATAACGAAGTTGAAAGTATCCAAACCATTTTGAAGCGTGTGCAAGCCACCAAACGCGCCAAAGAAATTATTATTGTAGATGACGGCTCGAAAGACGGCACACGCGATGTTTTGAAAAAACTGGATGGCAAAAAAGGCTTAAAAGTGATTTTACATGAAAAAAATCAAGGCAAGGGTGCGGCAGTGCGGACTGGTATGGCGGCGGCAAAAGGTGATATCCTCTTAATCCAAGATGCTGACCTTGAATATGACCCGCGTGACTACCCTGAATTGCTCAAACCGATTGAAGAAGGGGTTGCGGATGTAG
>Ga0224723_1001417_pt1 | contig 14435 bp, 13 predicted proteins | sample Balambano_FR2_Me_FD_161647 | JGI IMG/M metagenome (GOLD analysis project Ga0224723, IMG submission 161647) | Freshwater sediment microbial communities from Lake Towuti, South Sulawesi, Indonesia - Balambano_FR2_MetaG | ecosystem: Environmental > Aquatic > Freshwater > Lake > Sediment | place...
GTACGCGGATCTCGCCGCAGATCATGGCGCTCAGCCCCACTGAGTGCGGCCTCTTGCACCGTAAGGGCCGCGGGCTCCAGCACCGAAAAGCTAGTCATACTCGCGGGTCTACCCAGATTGTCAAAGGTCGGCACCATGACTTCCTGGCGTTGAAGAATCACATAGGTTTCGTCTTGCATAATCCGATGCCCCTTGAATGCGATACAGCAGTTCTTCTCTCCCCTCTCCTCCCCCCCTCCCTCCTTCTTCCGTCACTTGCCGATGCAGAAGCGGCTAAAAATTTCGTCCAGTATCGATTCAATTATGTCATCCCCTGTAATGGTGCCAAGGGCGTGGATGGCGATACGCAGGTCGATAGTCCAAAAATCCAGCGGGAGTTGATCGTTGATAGTGTGCTGCACCTGCTGGAGAGCAACTTGAGCCTGGGTAAGGGCCGCGGCTTGGCGCTGGTTGACAGTGAACTCCAGGTTGCTGGCAGTAAGTTGATCCGCCTGGATGGTTTTAAGAATGGTTTGCTCTAGCGCCTCAACACCCTGGTTGTGAGCTGCCGCGGTGTACACCACAGGTAGATTAGCATTTGGCAAGGTTGGTAGCGTAGCCGCATCCACTAAGTCCAACTTGTTGACGACCACAATCAGGGGGCGATCGCTCACCATCTCATACAACGCCTGGTCATCCGCCGTCCACCCTGCTGCCGCATCGATAGTCAGTAACACCAGATCGGCTGCTTGAGCCGCTTGATGCGATCGCTGAATTCCCATCCGCTCGACCTGGTCGCTAGCCTCCCGAATGCCAGCGGTATCTAGCACCTGGACGGGGATACCGCCCACCACTAAGTGAGACTCCACTACATCGCGGGTGGTGCCCGGTAAATCGGTGACAATGGCGCGATCGCTACGACTCCAGGCGTTTAGCAAGCTAGACTTGCCAACATTAGGGCGACCGACGATGGCAACCTTTAGCCCAGTGCGTAGAAGTTCTCCCTGGTCGGCGGTGGCCAAAATCCGCTCAACCTCATTGAGGATATGGCTAAGCTGCTGGCAGATGGCCTGCTCATTCAGAGGCGGCAAATCGTCCTCAAAATCAATGCGCGCCTCAACCTCAGCTAGCACATCCAGGCAGGCAGAGCGTAACTGGCGGATGGGCTGCATTAATTTGCCCTGAATGCCTGCCAGAGCAGTTTTGGCCGCCAGGGAAGATTGCGCTCTGACCAGGTCAGCCACGCCTTCTGCCTGAGTCAAATCGAGCCGCCCGTTAAGGAAGGCTCGCAGGGTAAACTCTCCCGGTTCTGCTAACCGTGCCCCCTGACTCAGACAAAGCTGGAGCACCTGCTGCACCGCCATTAGACCGCCGTGGCAGTGGAACTCCACGACATCTTCGCGGGTGTAAGAACGGGGAGCCAGCATCAGCAACAGCAGCGCCTCATCCACAAGTTGGCCAGTTTGCGGCTCGCGCACGGTGCCATAGAGAATGCGGTGGCTCTCCCAGGACTGACGACCAGGGGCATGAAAGAGGATGCGGGCAATGGCCAGCGCCGTCGCCCCGGACAGCCGCACGATGCCGACGCTGCCCTGCTGGGGAACAATAGCTGTGGAGATCGCGGCAATCGTTTCTCCCTGCACAAGCTGCATCGAGTTTTGTTGCCAGGATTGGCTAACTGCGCCCATGAGTGTCTACTGCTCCCGCCGCGATGTCTTTACTACACAAGAATTCGGTGTTTGAAGATTAGCCAAGGCCATCCCAGCCTTTTGAAAACCCGATGCTTCACCGATAGAGCTTCACCGATAGAATAGAAAAAAAGTTACTTAACAATATTTTTGCACCCTGCCCGTGGCCGCTTTGTCCTGCCATAGCTACTTTCTATGACTTCTATCTTGGATCCTACCACCAGCCCAAAGCCCGCTACGCGCAAAACATCTCAACCAGCTTGGAAACGAAAGCTGCGCTATTTCTATCTGCGCTTCGTGCGTCTGCAAGGTAGCCCTGAATATCTGGCACGAGGCATGGCCTGCGGGGTATTTTCTGGCAGCTTTCCGCTGTTTGGGTTGCAAATCATCATTGGGGTGGCGATTGCTACCGTAATTCGTGGCAACCGCATTATGGCTGCTGCTGCTACGTGGATCAGCAATCCGTTCACCTACGTACCATTTTTTGCCTTTAACTACCAGGTTGGCCAGTGGCTGCTGGGTGGCGAACCTACTCAGGGCTTTACTGACCTGGATACCCTCAAAGGTTGGATGGATATGGGTACCGAGGTTTCAGTCAAGCTTATGCTGGGCAGCACTGTAGTTGGTGCTGTAGCGGCTATTGGCAGCTACTATCTGGGTTTGCCAGTAATTCGCCGCTTGCGAGAACGCCGTTCTGCTGTCGCCTGCAGCAATAGAGGATAGGGAGGGTTTTAGATTTTGGATTGGCGATTTTGAATTTCCCGTAGGTGCGTCTGCACTAGCAATGCACCTTTTCCAAAGAAAGAAGCCCTAATTGATAACGAATTAGGGCTGTGGAAGATTAAATTAGGGCTGCAGAAAATAACAGCGCCTCTGCCGTAAGGACGCTAAACCTTATTCAGGTCAATACCTGCTTCTTTGGCCATTGCATCAATCCCCTTAGATTGCAGGGTTTTAATGGCCTTAGTAGATATCCGCAACTTCACCCAGCGATTGCCCTGGGGCCACCACACACGCTTTTCTTGTAGGTTGGCCTCTTGCAGGCGCTTGGTGCGGCGGTGAGAGTGGGAAATGGCAAAGGCATTGTTGGCCTTTTTCCCGGTTAGCTGACACTTACGGCCCATGGGTATTCTCCGGCGACAATTAAACTGCACAATGACACAGTTTATGATTATAGCAGGTTCAATCAAAAGAGGCATAGATCTAGAAAAATGAAGATTGAGTGGTGGAAGCCAACAGCGAAAATAGGTTCTCGCGTCTACATCTAGTTAAGCCAAGTCTACTTTGGAACGTGTAGTTTTGGCCTCCCTCTCAGGGCTTTCTGAGTATAGTTAAATTTTACACGTAAATTTAGAATTTCACTGGTTACTAACATTTATGGTTTAGTCTTTTTCCAGGTTTTCAGTTCTGTGAGTTAGAACATTTTCATCAAGGCAAACCGCAATAGGGTAGCAGGCTTCTATGATTAGAAAATGGTTCAAGATTAACAACTTAGATAAAATAGCAGCTTTTTGTGTTGTTGTGACCGCTGCCTTAAATTTTTATTTAGAAAATTCACAAATAGGAAAAAATGATCAAATCAGCTCGAGAGATCGCTTTTCATCTGCACTTTCTGCTTCGCTAAAGGCCTTTATATCACCAGCTGCAATTGTTTTTTCTGCTAGTTTAGCCCTGCAAGCATTTCTCAATAATAGGCTAGCTGAAATGTACAGCAGCTTTCACGGCATGGAAATGTTAGAAGCTCGAAGAGTAGTGGATCAGTGGTATGTGCCAATATGTGATATCAAGAAAGAGCATCTCAAAATTGGCAAGGAACTGACTAGGGCCGAAAAGGAATTATTAAATCAGGAAATGAGAGAAGAACTCAATCAAATCTACCAAGACATAAGCAATGAGAAGGATAATAATAAAAATAAAGATAATTATTATCGTGTTCTTAAATTTGCGATGTTTCTCAATGAGATGTGCATTGCGTATCGGGCTGGCATAGTCCCCCACAAAAAGTTTTTGGTTAGTCTAGGCCCCAATATTCTGGCTTATTATGAAATCCTTGAGGGATTTATTGAGCATCGGCGAGAGCAGAATAAATCCCTCGCTGAAGTTAGCTATATGCTCATGGAATTGACTCAGGAAAAATCTTTGCAGAACCTCCTCTATAAAGATTTTGAGGTGGTTGCAAAAGGCATTCGAGAGGGCGAAGACGGAAGAATGCTAGCCAAACTCTTGAGCGGGTACAGCGTCTATAAGTCTAGCTAACTGTTCCCAGAAGTTTGAAGCCCCGATGCTTATTTTACGACCTTTTATAGGTCACTCAGCAGATGTGGGTTAGCGACGGCTAGTCAGTCTCTCTTCTTTTGGGCGCTGAATAGGCCCGTTTACTCTAGCGTTAGTGCTTCTCCAACTGGGCGACTTTGGTAGTCTGGAGTACGCCCGGTGGCTTCAGCGAGAGGCCTATATGACTGTAGTAACGCTAGTAGCCAACCCTAGTCGTTTGGGGGTGTAGTGTATCGTCAAATTCTTAGCGGGCTATCAGATTTCTCAGGAAGAGATACGCTAGCTTAAATGAAGCAAATGTATGAGGACGTTCCTTCTTGCGGCAAGCAAGTTGCAACCATGTCTAACCTTTTCTACACTAATAAGCCATGAAACGACGTCAGCTATTTGAAGCAGGTGCAACGGTCATTGGTAGCGCCTGGTTACTATCTGCCCTGAACAATTCATCTAAAACAAGCGATTTAACTCCTATGGCAACCTCAAACGAGCAATTTACTGTCAACAAAACCGAAGACGAATGGCGCAATCTGCTAACGCCTGAGCAGTTTCGAGTGTTACGTCAGCATGGTACAGAGCGCGCTGGTACTAGTCCTCTCGATAAGAACTATGAGCCTGGAGTCTATAAGTGTTCTGGCTGTGGCACCCCACTGTTTACCTCAGAGACTAAGTTTAATAGTGGCACCGGTTGGCCTAGCTTCTATGCACCCATTGAGGGCGCTATCGCGACTTCCGTTGACCGTTCTTTCTTTACGACTCGCATAGAAGTGCATTGCGCTACCTGCGGCGGCCACCTTGGTCATGTCTTTCCGGATGGGCCAGTTCCCACCGGCCAACGCTACTGTATGAATGGCGTTTCCCTAGAGTTTGTACCCCAAGCCAGTTAGCTTCACCCGTGTCAGTCAATCCTTCCCTCACCTTAGAAGGCCCTCTGTGGCGGCTAACCCGCTACCGTGCCGATGCCAGTAAACTGGTGTCGGCTCAGACCTATGGCAGCCAAAACCCCTCTCTGCAATTGGTTGGGGGTCGGCTGAGCGGACACGGCACCTGCAACCGCTTTTTTGGCTGCTATCAGATTGATGGGGCAACCCTGCGCCTGCTCCCTGGTGGCAGCACCATGATGGCCTGCTCTCCGGCAGCAATGGCTCAGGAGCAAGCATTTTTAGAGGCGTTAGCTCAAGTCAGCCGATACGGTCTGGTTGATGCTGAACTGCAATTATTTGATGCCAGTAGTAATCTACTCCTTGCCTTTTGCGAATTAGTTCCGCCAGTGCTGATAGGAAATCTATGGGAATTAATCGCCTACAACAATGGCCAAGGCGGTGTTACCTCAGTTCTAATAGGCACTCGCATCACAGCGACCTTTAATGATGAAGGCCATATGGCTGGTTCAGCGGGCTGCAACCATTACGGGGCCAGTTACAGTTTGGTTGATGAGTTGTTATCTATTAGCCCGGTGGCCAGTACTTGTAAACATTGTCCTGAGCCTGAAAGCGTGATGGAGCAGGAAGCTGCTTATTTGCAGGCACTAGCCACGGTGGCCACCTACTGGCTGGAAGACAACCATCTCACCCTTAAAACTGACACCGGAGCTACAGTAGCTCAGTTTAGGTTAGCGAGTGATGGAACCAGCCAATAGCCACGATTTTCTTGACATAAATTGTCAAGAAGAATTACTCTCCTAGAAGTTATAGATCTGTGCGAGGTCTGGCAGAGCATTGTTCCTGCCGGAGTGAGCGCTTATTGATAAAGCCTGTTCTTACTAGATTATCCATGTCGCCTTCGCCTTTGCTAATCCAGAAATCGATTGTTGTTGGGCAGCAATACCGGCTGATTTGGGCTATCAGTCTTCTCTTGACAGGGTTAGCCATTGTAATTGGACTGTCGCTTATCCTAGGCTCAGTAACTATGACCTGGCCAGAGCTAGGGGCGGCGTTACTGCGTCAGGGAGATGCTACCCATCAGGTCATTATTTGGGATTTGCGGCTACCCCGGCTGGTTGCTTCTTTATTAGTGGGAGCGTCTTTAGGGCTGTCGGGAGCGCTCTTGCAGGGCATGTTGCGGAATGGATTGGCCAGCCCATTTTTGCTGGGCATCTCTGCTGGGGCAGGACTAATGGTGGTTCTTGTGGTTACGTTAGGGATTTGGCAAGTGTGGGTACCGGTGGGGGCATGGTTGGGAGCTGTAGGCACAACATTTCTGGTCTTTCTTTTAGCCCGCAGCCGGGGTAGTTTGTCGATTGAGCGGCTAATTTTGGGGGGCGTGGCGTTTAGCTCCTTGTTTGGCGCCATCCAGTCTATGTTGTTGTTGACAGCACGGGATGGCCGCATTCAAGCAGCTCTGAACTGGCTAATTGGCAGCTTCAACGGACGAGGTTGGGCAGAAGTTCGACTAGTCGGCCCTGGGTTGGTTGCCGCTCTGGTCGTTGGTTGTCTTTTAGCGCGTCAAGTTAATCTGCTTAACCTGGGGGATGATTTGGCTGTAGGACTGGGCACGTCGCTGTTGCGATCTCGCCTGTTAATTGGGGCTGCGGCAACCTTTTTGGCAGCTGGTGCAGCCAGCATTGCTGGACTGGTTGGCTTTGTAGGGCTGATTGTGCCCCACGGGATACGTCTACTGGTCGGCACTGACTACCGGCTGGTACTGCCCTTTTCGGCGTTAGGGGGCGCACTGGTGTTGTCGGCGGCAGACTTAGCGGCGCGCTCTGGCCCTGTGGAGTTGCCGGTGGGTATAGTTACCGCCTTTTTAGGCGCGCCTGTATTTATCTGGCTGCTTTACCGCCGCAATGCAATTACAGGAGGACGGTAAGTATGCCCTTAGCGACCCAAAATCTCTCTGGTGGTTACGACCAGCGCCCCATTGTGCAAAGCATTAACCTGGCTGTGGAGGCCGGTGAATGGCTTAGTTTGGTAGGTGCTAATGGTTCTGGCAAATCCACTTTGCTACGGTTGCTCAGCTGCGTACTCAAGCCTCAAGGGGGTGTTGTCGTGCTGGCTGGACGAGATATTCACAGCCTGTCGCCGACTACCATTGCCCAAAACCTTGCGCTTCTGCCCCAACAGCAAACTCTCCCCGAAGGACTGACTGTGCAACAATTGGTAAGCCTGGGTCGCTCGCCCCATCAGCCCTGGTGGCAGTGGGAGCTAGATGCTGAAGGTCGTCAACGGGTAGCCGAGGCCTTAATGTGGACAGAAATTGATCACTACCGAGATCGCCCCGTAACCGAACTCTCTGGCGGCGAACGTCAGCGGGCTTTTTTAGCGTTGGCCCTGGCCCAAAATCCGCAGGTGTTGCTGTTGGACGAACCCACGACATTTTTAGATATCCACTACCAGCTTCAGCTTTTGGAACTGCTGAAGCGGCTGAACCATGAGCAGGAATTGTCTATCATTACTGTGCTGCACGATATTAACCTGGCAGCACGGTATTGCGATCGCATTGCCCTGCTGCGTCAGGGCTACCTCTGGGCCATTGGCACCCCTAGCGACGTGCTAACGCCCGACAACCTGCGGGAGGTATTTCAGGTAGAGGTAGCAATTGTATCTACCCCCTTTGGTCAGCAAGTTTTCCCAATTGCGGCTAGCTCTCTGGCCAAGTATCGTGAGCTAACTACCGCCCACGATCCTTAAGCTCCACCCCTGTGGGAAGGCCAGGGTAAGTTATCTCGTTTTTTGTTGTTTTAATTAGGCGTACAGTGATGTTTAAGTCATTTTTATTGAGAATTTTTCTTGTTTTAGGCTCATCACTATTTGGATTTTTCTTATTTTCTTCAGCCCAAGCAGAACAAGATGAAGTCACATTTATGCCAGAAATACCTGAAAAAAAGCAAGAACCTGACTCTGCTTTAGAATTAGAAGCATCCCAAGGGAGCAAAAGTACTGATAGCTCTAATCATTCTGGTTCTCATCAAGTTTTCTTGCCAAGTATTTCTCCGCAGCGGTTATCTGACCTGGAGCCTGTAGATGCAACTCGCGATGCTCTGATGCCCTTGATTCCAGGCAATGTTGAAGCTACTACTCAAGAATCCGAGGCGGTGGCACAAACGAATCCGTCTACCCCAACCGAAAATGACGGCTTAGATGTAGAAATGACTGACGATGGCCGCCTGCGCATTACCGTAACTGGCACGCGCACCCCGCGCGACGTGGACAACCTACCTGCTACTGTCACCGTGTTTGATTTAGAGGATTTCAACTTTAACCAAATTCAAAATCTGCAAGATTTGCTGCGCTACGAACCCGGTGTTTCTGTGCGGGACGACCCTCGGTTTGGCTTACAGGATGTCAACATTCGCGGCATTGAGGGCAATCGTGTGCTATTTCAATTGGATGGGATTCGTCTGCCAGAGCGGTTTGAGTTTGGCCCCTTCAACCTGGGCCGAGGCGACTATGTAGACTTCAACACTCTGCAAGCTGTAGAAGTGCTGCGTGGCCCTGCTTCAACCCTTTACGGCAGCGATGCCTTGGGCGGTGTGTTGACCTTTCGCTCACTTGAACCGGGTGACCTGTTAGGACCTACGGACATCTACGGAGGCGATGCGCTTACCACCTTTCAAAGCGAAAATGGTGGTTTTGGCAGTGCCGTGCGAACAGCGGCCCGATTTGGCCCAGTAGAGGGCTTGTTTGTTTACAGTCGCCGTGATGGGCGTGAAACCAGCGTGCGGGCTGACTCAGCCCTAATTAACCCACAAGATAGTAACGGCAACACCTTTTTGGGCCATCTGGCTTATACCCTAAACGACACCAGCCGCCTTAGCTTAATTGCTGAAGACTTTAATCGAGATACACGTACCACTACTGCCCCAGCTAACCTCGACCCCATTACCCAAAGCTTTGTAGAAGATATTCTGATTGACCGCACTCGCTTTAGCTTTACCTACGAATTTGACGATGAGGCCAGTCCATCATTTTTGCAATTCGCCCGCGCCCAGATTTTCTATCAAGATTCTGCCGAGACAGAGCGTAACTTCGAGAATCGAATATCTGCTGGAGTGCCGGTATTTCGGGATACAACGAACCGCTTTATTGCCGATAGCTACGGCGGCGATGCGCAGTTTCGTAGTGATTTCTTTACTGGCGATGTATTTCACCAGTTGACCTACGGGCTAGATGTATCAAATACCTTTAATTCAAGGCCGCGAGATCGCGTCCAAACCAACTTGATCACTGGCGTGGCCACCCGCAACATTCCTCCTGATACGTTTCCAGTTAAGGATTTTCCCGATGGCAATACCCTACGCCTAGGCGCTTATTTGCAAGACGAAATCGAAGTTGGCCCGGTTGATATTATTGCTGGTCTACGGTTTGACTACTATAGCCTGAGGACTTTCCCTGATGACGATTTCAGCCGTAATAGTGCCCAATCTGCTAACCTCAATGCCTCAGCCCTATCGCCTCGCATTGCCGCACTTTATCGAATTACTCCAGAACTTGCCATTTATGGCCAGTATGCGCGGGGTTTTCGTGCCCCTCTATATAGCGAAATCAACAGCGGCTTCACCAATACCACAGGGCGTTTCTTTAAGTATGAAACTATCTCTAACCCTGATCTTCAACCCGAAACCAGTAATAGTTTTGAAGCAGGTGTGCGAGCTAACTATCCTCAATTTGACCTACGGATAACTGGCTTTTATAACACCTATAACAACTTTATTGAAACCTTCCAATCTGCTGGCACACGCTGCCTGGTGAATGTTACTCCCTGCCCTCAGGGTGGCCCTGTCGGTACCCAGGTGGTGAATATTTTCCAAACTCAAAATATCGCTAATGCTCGCATTTTTGGTATTGAAGCCGGTGGCGAGTATCGCTTTAACCCCAGTGGTGATGGATTTAGTCTGCTGGCTAGTCTAGCCTGGACCAAAGGGGATGACCTAACTCGCAACCTTCCTCTAGCTACCATCAATCCCATCACCGCTGTGGCCGGCCTACGCTATCTTTCTCCAGGCGATCAATGGCGAGCTGAACTACTGAGTACTATTGTCGGCACCCCAAGAGTGGCTGAGGGGGCCACTACCTTTGTGCCAGGGGCCTACGTGGTCTTTGATTTAATCGGCAGCTATCAAATTACTCCCGGATTGGGTGTGAACTTAGGCATCTATAACCTTTTAAACACTCGCTACTTTAACTACTCTAATGTGCGTAACCAGCCTGCCGATGATCCCACCATTAACCGCCTATCACAGCCAGGTACTAATGTACGAATAGGAGTAAGCTACAACTTTTGAAACAGGCCCCAATATGGAAATTAAAAGATCGCCTCTGCAACCTAGAATTTTGAAAAGTTGTGCATTTTTACTCCTGAATTTAGCTATGTGATGATGCTAAGTTCAAAAATCTGAAGAAATTTAGCCTGATGGGTTAATCGTGTTCATGCTCAAAGTTGTATCTGATTTGTTTGTAAGCCTCTTATCGTTGCTGCTATGAAATTCTTCTTCACGTTTCCTATCCTGCTTATTCTTGTCTCTTGCGCAGAGCAGTTGCCCTCCTCTGAGGAATTGTCATCCAATCGGCCTGATACATCTCCCGCCACAGGTGAGCGTATTGTTGCCCTCACTTCCCTCAGTGCAGATTTGGTGCATACCCTAGATACCGAAGCGCTAGTAGGCATTCCTGGCAATTCTTTGCTGCGAGAAGATGCTCGGTTCAATACTCTTCCTACAGTTAGTGAAGAGCGAACTGAACCCGACCTAGAGACGATAGTTTCTCTAGAACCAGATTTAGTCATTGGTGCAGCAGGATTCCACGATCGCACCTTGCAACGTCTGGAGGAATTGGGAACACCTACCCTCACGACTGAAATCAGTAGCTGGGAAGATTTGCGAGCCTTAACCCAGCAATTGGCAGCAATCGTTGACGCTGATCCAAAACCCTTGCTAGATCGCTATGATAACTGTCTGGCTCAAGCTCCAGAAAATAGCCTATCTACTTTGGTGTTGGTGAGTCGCCAGCCGTTGCTAAGCCCCAACAAAGCTAGCTGGGCAGGAGATTTTTTGACTCAATTTAATATCAATAACGTGGCGGCTGAACTTCAGGGAGAAAGTCCTTTTGACGGCTACATTACCCTACCTGAAGAAAAAGTACTCATAGCTAATCCTGATGTTATGTTAGTGGTTGATGCTGGAGAAAATCTGCTAGAGCAACTTAAGGAAGAGTCTTTTTGGGGTAAGCTTAGAGCTACCCAGCAGAATCAGGTGCATAGCTTTAACTATTTTGGTCTGGTTAACCCCGGTAGCGTGGCCAGCATTGAGCAAACCTGCACTCAACTTGGAGAGTTATTTAACTAGACGAACACCCCGATGCCCACCATATAACTCTCCAAATTTTATGGACTTAGGGAGATTTCGATTTAGGAAGAACGATTTAAGTGGGTGAAGAATAAGTTGAATAGTAGATTATGTCTCCCTTAGGCTGTCTAGCAGATGACGCTAAAGGCAAGTACTATGGCATTTTTCAACAGCCCTACTGCTATCCATTCAGGTCGAGCTCCTCTTCGGACAAAGCCCTCTAATTACCCAGAACCCTTTGCTTCACGAATGGTAGGACGAGAGAAACGTTCGCTGGGAGATGTTTTTGGTTTGAGCAATTTTGGCGTCAATCTTACCCGCCTAGCGCCCACTGCTGTGTCTGCCCTTCGCCATGCTCACACCAGGCAGGATGAGTTTATTTACATTCTGCAAGGTCATCCAATACTACAAACAGATGAGGGTAGAACTCAGCTTTCGCCTGGCATGTGTGCAGGCTTCAGGGCTGGTAACGGTAATGGGCACTATCTGATGAATGAGACTGAAGAAGACGTTGTGTATCTAGAAGTTGGCGATCGCGCTACTAATGACCAGGTGATTTATCCCGACGACGATCTTCAGGCAGAACTCATTTCTGGTAGCTGGCATTTTCTGCATAAAGATGGTTCACCCTATTAAGTAAAGTTGATTACGGCCAACAGCCTTATTTACTAAGGAGCCTAAGAACAATGAACCAAAACCAATTAAAAGGGCTTTTGGAGCAATTTTAGGATAGCGATCCAAAAACCCTTTTGTAACATTTTAGTGGGTAATTAGGTTAAGTGACCTAAACAACTAAGCCCACGCTTGCCAAAATCCAGTTCAAGATAGAGCTAACGATGGCTAAAGCGATAGCCCCCATAATGGCGCTCCAAATCCCCCAGCGCAGGCGAAAGCCTTCCACTAGCCAAGCGGCCAAACCAAACACAATAATTGAGCCAATTAAAGGAATAATGCCTAAGCTGAACCAGAACGTCAACGAACGTACTACACCTGGGAATAACCCCCAAATACCATTAAAGGCTCCAATGATTGCCCCGCCCAGTAAAGCTTTAATGGGGCTGTCAATATCTACCCCAACTGGCGGAATTTTAGAAATAATTAGCAGACTAACAGCCAGAACCAAAATGTTGATCAGAAAGTAAACCATGAGATATTTGCCTCACACTTAAAGATGGGTGGCCAGAACAAGAGCACAACATGGAAAGTAGCAAGAGCTACTAATTTCGTTCTTAATCCTAAGGGAGAACCGACTTTTTTTTCTAGTCATCAAAAGATAGAGGCTACACATAGCGGCTTACCTCTATCAATTTGCCGCTACAGGGAAACTCCAAGGGCTGTGGCCAATCGGTTCAAGACCTCAAGCTCTCGATTGCTAACCCGACTGCCGCCAATTCCCATGACACTACCTTCCTTTTGAGCCTCAGCTACTCGCTGGGCCACTGACATCAGCCAGTTTTTGAACTCCAAGGCTTGGGCGCCAGTTACTTTGTTGTCTAAAAGGGTGGCAACCTGCTGGAAATGGTCCACAGCCCGGTCTCTTGCCTCCTTAGGGCGACTCAAGGTTTGGATTACTCCCAACAGCTCAAACTGTTTTTTGAGAATCAGTTGCTCACCTTCTAGCGGATCCAGAGTATCAATATCCGCCATCGCCGACAAAACAGCTGGAGTCAAATCGCCAGCTATACCAGTTCGTGTTTTTTCCTCGGTAACAATAGTCACCCCGGCTTTAAGCTCTTGCAGAAAAGAGATTGGGTCAACCTGATCAGCAAGACAAACGGCCATAACAGCCTCCATAGGAGACTGTAGTAGCATCGTCCATTCTTCGTCAGTAAAGTATTGCCGCATAAGAGGGTTGTAGAAACGACAAAATATGGTTAATGCATACCATATCGACAAAAGATAAGGAATAGCTAAAGCGGCTACTGTCCTTCAAATTAAGGGATCGTCAACATTGTTAACGTTTCTACCCACCTCAGAAAGTTAACTTCCTTTCGCGTAGACTTCCCTTGCAAATAAATAACAAGGCATTACGAGGATTCGGCAACCGACGGGTTAACCTTCTCTTACGAATGACCTCTCATACTGGTAGGCAGTCATGGCCCAGGAGATGGTTTTATGGATCCTAAATCACTTTGGCAACGTTACCAAGACTGGCTTTACTACCACGACGGTTTAGGTCTGTACCTTGACATCAGCCGCATTCGTTTTGATGACAGCTTTGTGGCCGCCATGCAGCCGCGGTTTGAGAAAGCCTTCGACGATATAGCAGCCCTAGAAGGTGGGGCCATTGCCAACCCTGACGAAGGTCGCATGGTTGGTCACTACTGGTTGCGCAACCCAGACATTGCCCCTACTGAAGAGATTCGTAACTCTCTCATCGCCGATATCAAAGACTTAGAAGACTTCGCGGCTAAGATTCACTCCGGTGAAATTCGTCCTCCCCAGGCCCCTAAATTTGAGCATATCCTGTCCGTGGGCATTGGTGGGTCGGCTCTAGGCCCTCAATTTGTGGCTGAGGCTATTTCGCCTGATGTCCAACTTATGACTATTCACTTCATTGACAACACCGACCCGGCTGGGATGCGCCGCACCATGACCCGTATGCTGGATCAACTCCCGGCTACGCTGATTCTAAACACCAGCAAATCGGGCGGCACCCCCGAAACTCGCAACGGCATGCTAGAAGTCAAAGCTGCCTACGATAAGCTAGGGCTCAATTTTGTCGATCATGCTGTGGCCATCACGATGGAAGGCAGCAAGATGGACATAGAAGTGGCCAAAGCCGAGGGTTGGCTGCGAGAGTTCTACATGTATGACTGGATTGGCGGTCGTACTTCTGTAATGTCGGGAGTAGGCTTATTGCCTGCTGCACTCCAAGGCATTGACATTCGCGCCATGCTCGACGGGGCTAAGGTAATGGACGAGGCCACTCGGGTGCGCGATATTCGGCGCAATCCTGCGGCGCTGCTGGCGATGGCTTGGTACCACGCGGGTAACGGCAAAGGCGAGAAGGACATGGTGGTTCTGCCCTATAAGGACAGTCTGCTGCTGTTCAGCCGTTACCTGCAGCAGTTGATTATGGAATCTTTAGGTAAAGAAAAAGATCTGGACGGCAACATAGTGCATCAGGGCATTGCCGTCTATGGCAACAAGGGTTCGACAGATCAGCACGCCTATGTCCAACAACTACGAGATGGTGTGCCCAACTTTTTTGC
>Ga0224723_1001418_pt1 | contig 14427 bp, 14 predicted proteins | sample Balambano_FR2_Me_FD_161647 | JGI IMG/M metagenome (GOLD analysis project Ga0224723, IMG submission 161647) | Freshwater sediment microbial communities from Lake Towuti, South Sulawesi, Indonesia - Balambano_FR2_MetaG | ecosystem: Environmental > Aquatic > Freshwater > Lake > Sediment | place...
GCCCTGCCTCATCCCGGAGCCTGCCACAGCCGCACTCCCGCTCCTGCCGTCCAATCGCCTAGCGCAACGCCTGCTTCAACTTATCGGCGAACGGAGAATTCGCCGAAGCCGCCGGCCGGACCATCGGCGCCGCCTCGCGCGCGGCCGTAGCTTCCGCCTCCTCGCTCAAGTACAACTCCTTCTTCAATACCATCCTCTCGAGCGAAGGCAGATAGCTCGTCCAAACGCCGGTCACGCTGCGGTCCCGCTTCACCGCCTGCCGCATCAACTCAACCTTCGAATCCAGGTTATCGAGATGATGCAGCAGCATCGCCTCCAAAAACATCGGCGTCTTCGAGCTCCCATACTCGAGTTCCCCATGATGGCTAATGATCATGTGCTCCACCAGCGTCCTCAGCTTCGCCGGAAACTCGGGAAACGCGCGCAGTTTCTCATCCACCAGTCGAAGCGCAATCATCATGTGCCCCAACAATTGCCCCTCGGTCGAATAACCGAAACTCCGCTCGTAGGTCAACTCATAAATCTTGCCCAGGTCATGCAACACCACGCCTGTCAACAACAAATCAAGATCGACGTCCCCGTAATGCGCAGCCGCCATCCGCGCCAACCCGCACAAGCTCAATACGTGTTCGATCAAGCCGCCGATCCACGCATGATGAATGCTTTTCGCCGCCGGCGCCACGCGCAATCGACGCGCAATCTCCGGGTCATCGAGCAGCGCATTCAACAACCCTTGCAGATGCGGCTGCGAAAACCCATTCACCACCGCCCGCAACTCCGCCCACATCTCGTCCAGGTTCCGCGCCGATGCCGGAAAGAAGTCCGCGAGATCCACCTCGCGCTCCTCGACCTTTTGCAATTTGTGAATCGTCAACTGCGGCTTGTTCTGGAACAACTGCAAGCGCCCCCGCGCCTTCACGAAGTCGTCCCTGTCGAAAGCGTCGAGCACCTCCTCGACGTTGTCCCACATCTTCGCGTCCAACTCCCCGCTGCGATCCGCCAGCGTCAGCGACAAATAGGGCTCACCCGTCTTCTTCTGGCGCACATCCTTGGCTTGCACCAAATAGACGCCGGTGGAGTCGGAGTTCACCTGCAACTCCGATACGTAAGGACTTTTCATGGACGCGTTTCTACCAACCATCCCGCGCGTCTCGCCGCGCGGCTCATTCCAATCTTATTGTTTGCCGACCTTCTCGGATTTGGACGAAGCGCTCGTCTTGGTCCCCGGAATCGGAACCACCCACAGCGCCCGCTTCATGCGCCGCCGGCTCGCCACTTCTTCCTTCGAAACCGTCTCCGGTTTCAACTGCGCGGGATCCGTCCACGCCGTGTTCTTGCCCGGCGCCGCCCCCGCGTCGATGAAGCCGTCCTTGATCTCCAGGAACGCCTCCGTGCGAAGCTTGGTCAAATACTCCCGCATCGCCGGCTGAAAACGGGGCGTGTACAACTTCTCCATAATCTCGTTCTCCACTTGCGACATCTCCGCCTGCCCCGCCTGGTGCACTTCCTCAACCCGCAAAATCAAAAACCCATTCGGCAGCTTGATCGGGTCCGTCACGCCGCCCCGCTTCAAATTGAATACCAATTCTTCGATCTGGGGAGCCATCTGCCCCTTCTTCATCCAGCCCAGCTCGCCCTCGTCGCGCGCGCTCGCCGCATCGGAAAACTCGCGCACCAGGTTGCTGAACTTCTCGTTCTTGCGCGCCCGCGCCGCCGCGTCCTTCGCCTTCTTCTCGATGGCGGCGATCTCTTCCGGCTTCTTGTTCTCCGTGCTCAGCAGGATCTCGCGCAGATAAACTTCCTGCTCGCGCACAAACTCGGCTTTGTGTTCGTCGTAGTATTTCTGCTTCTCTTCGGGCTTCACGTTGATACGCGAGCCAACTTCCTGCCGCACCACGCGCTGCGTCACCATGTTGTTCCGCATCTCGCTCTTCCAGTCCTCGAAGGTCTGCCCGGTTTGTTCTTGAATCATCTTGCCCAGGTCTTCCTGGTTTGCCATCTTCGTCCGCACCATCAAGTCGGCAATGTACTTCGAGATATCGCCGTCCACATTGATGTTCAGATCCTTGCCCTTTTGCACCAGAAGGAGATTGTCAATGCGATCGCGTAATACGTTCTTTTCCAAATCGGCCAGCGCTTGTTTGGACTGCTCCTCGGTCGCATTGGCGCGCTTCAACTCTTCAAGCAGCCCCTTGCGCGCCTTATCCAATTCTGCCGTGGTAATGATGTCGCCATTCACCTTGGCCACAATCTGTTCCACGATCTTCACTTCCGCCGCAAAAAGCGCACACATCGGCAGCGCCGTCAAGAACGTCATTCGCAAAAACCGCATGGATCTCTCTCTTTATTGTAGTAGGGCCTTCGCCTTAAAGTGCAACTGCACGTCCGCCGCCATACCCAAAGCGCAGTTGCGAAACCCCGATGTACCCCTCCAAGAACGCCCCCTCACAGTACGCCAAATAGTAGTCCCACATCCGGCAAAACCGCTCGTCAAATCCCAACTCCCGCACCCGCTCCAATTGCGCGCGGAACGCCGCGCGCCATTCCCGCAACGTCCGCGCATAATCCAGCCCAAACTCGCGCCGCTCCATCAACCGGTACGGCCCCGTGCGTTTGAGGCTCTTCTCAATCTCCGCGACACTCGACAACTCGCCGCCCGGGAAGATGTACTTCTGAATCCAATCCGTCCCTTCGATATAACGCGGGAACTGCCGCTCGTTCATCGTGATCGTCTGCAACAAAAACGGCGCCCCTGGCCGCAACAACGACTGCAGTTTCCCAAAGAACGCATCGTAATGCTTAAAGCCCACCGCCTCGAACATCTCAATCGAAACCGCTTTATCGAACTTGCCTCGCAGTTCGCGATAATCCTCGAGCAACAATTCCACACGTCCGCGCAACCCCGCCGCCGCAATCCGCTCCTGCGCCATCTCGTATTGCTCGCGGCTAATCGTCGTCGTCGTAACGCGGCACCCGAAACTCTGCGCCGCATGAATCGCCAGCGTCCCCCAACCCGCACCGACTTCAAGCAAGTGATCGCCCTCGCGCAAATCGATCTGCCGGCACGCGCGATCGAGCTTTTGCGTCTGCGCCTCGCTCAGCGTCTCATCGCCGCGCTCCCACAACGCCGCCGAGTACATCATCGTCGGGTCCAACCACAGCCCGAAAAAGTCGTTCGACAAGTCATAATGCCGCCGAATATTCTCTCGGCTCCCCGCCACCGTGTTGTCGCGCCACAAATGCCGCAAGCGGTCGATCCAACGCAGCCAACCGTGCGCGTCCAAGCGCGCCGCATTCCGAACCCCCAACCGCACCAACGAAACCAGATCCGGGCTCGACCAGCGCCCGTCCATATACGCTTCGCCCATACCGATCTCTCCGCCGAAAATCGCCTGCCGGTAAAAGCCCGCGTCGCGCACGTCGATCGCCGCCTTCAGCCCGTCGTCGCCTGGGGCCCCGTATTGAGTCGCGCGCCCCCGCTCCCGCAGCGTCAACTCGCCGCCTTCGAGGCGCCGTAACAACTTCTCAAACAACCGCCGTTCCAAGTTCGCCAACATCAACCAAACGTTCTCCGGGACTTTTCTGGATGCGGCACAAACGGCACTCGCTTTAAATAGAGTTTCAACGCCTCCCAATGGATCGCGGCCGTCACCCGCGCCGTCATTAAGGGATAACGCCACAAGGCTCGCTCCAGGTTTGCGGCCGTCCAAGGTTGCCACCGCAGCGTGAGTGTCGCGTCGAAAAAACGCCGTCCGTCTTCAAAGTTCTCAATGTGTACCGTCAACTGCTTCCGATCTTCGGCCAGCCCAAACCGGTACTCGTTCGTCATCCGGTTGAAGGGCGAAACGTGCAGCTTTTTCTCCGCGTGATAAAACCCGCGCGCGTCCCGCTGGGCGTCGTTGAGCCAATACACATGCCGCTCGCCAAACGTGCTGTGCACCTCGGCCCCAATCCGGTCTTCGCAATAGAAAAGCGAAATCGGGTTGAAGCCGTAGCCGAGATAGCGCAGATGCGTCAGCAGAAGCACACGTCCTCCGGGCAAAGCCCCCGGCGCCAGTGCCAAGTAGTCTCGCGCATGAAAGCTCGCGAGCCCGAAGCGCTCGTACCCAGTCCAACGCGACACGCTCAACAGCTCCTCGATGTGATCAACGTCGAGCAAAACCATGAAGAGCGGATAGCGGAACTCGTGCTCCTTCGGCCAAAAACGCCGGTGCCGCACTTCGCCCGTCATCACGCCGGGCTCTAGAGAATGTCGCACGGCACCCCCAAGGCCCGCCCCACGCGCAGCGCGCTCTTGTAACCGTCTTCATGAAATCCGTAGCCCCAGTACGCGCCACAGAAATGAACGCCCCGCACGCCGCTGATCTCCTTCCACCGCGCCTGCGCGGCGATCGCCTCAAGCGTGTACAACGGATGCTGATAATTCATGCGTCGCAAGATCTTCGCGGCGTCGATTTGATCCGTGCTGTTCAGGCTAACAAGATAACGCTCCCGGGTTTCCAGATTCTGGAGCCGGGTCATATCGTAGGTCAAGGTCGCCGGCGACCCCGTCTCCGGCACTACTCGATAATTCCAACTTGCCCGGGCCGCTTCGCGGCGCGGCAAGATGGACTCGTCGGTGTGCAACACCGCCTCGTTCGCCGAAGTCCGGAACGCCCCGAGCACCTCTCGCTCCTGTGGCGTCGCATCGCTCAGCAAGTTCAAGGCTTGCGGTCCGTGCGTCGCCATCACGACATGATCGAACTCGAAATCTACGCCGCAGCTCAGGCGCACGCGCCCGCCCTCGCCGCGACAAACATGACTTACCGCCACACCCATGTGTACGCGGCCCGCCAACGGCTGGATGAGTTTATCGATATAAACGCTCGACCCGCCGCGCAGCACCTTCCATCGCGGATGCCCGTTCACGGTCAAAAGACCGTGATTCTTGAAAAAGCGAATCAACGTCGCCGCCGGAAACTCCAATACTTTCTGGGGCGACGTTGACCAGATCGCCGCCACCGTCGGGTACAAATAGTAATCGCAAAACTCCCGGCTGAATCCGCGCTCCTCGATAAACGGCCCCAGCATCATGCTCTCCGCTTGGCCGGCCTCCTCCAGCGCCGCCGCTTCCCGGTTGAAGCGTAGGATGTCCATCAGCAGCCGCCCTTGCCGCAACCACCGGCCAGGGGCGCCAAAGAAGCCTGCCAGGCTCAGGCTGGAATATTCGACGCGGCCTCCCTCGGCGGTCACGCCCCAACTCATTTCGCTGTCCTCGGTCTCGACGTCCAACTCGGTAAAGAGCCGGACTAAGTTTGGGTAAGTCCGGTCGTTGTGCACGATGAAGCCACTGTCGATCTGCTTTACGCCGTCCGGCGTCGCGATCGAATGGGTATGGGTATGACCCCCGAGCCGGCTGTCGCGCTCGAACAGATGCACCTCGTGCGCGCGGCTTAGCAGCCAAGCCGCGCTCAATCCTGAAATTCCGCTGCCAATGACCGCTATGCGCATCCTATCGTTGTGAAGACTTTCTTGTTTCTGCTATTCGGCGCCATCTTCGGCTGGATGATCGTCATGACCACGCGAACCAGCTTAGAAATGCCGGTCTGGGATGCGTTTGACGCCTTCGGCAAGCACCCCTGGGCGGTCGCCACCCTTTGGGATGCCTATTTCGGCTTTGTGACTTTTTATGTTTGGGTCGCCTGGAAGGAAAAGCGGCTGAACCGCCAGATCCTCTGGTTCGTACTCATCATGGGGTTAGGCAACATTACAATGAGTCTTTACGTGTTAATCGAACTATTCAGATTGCCCGCCGGCGCGCCGCCCGAGCAAATATTGACGTCGCGGAATGGATAGATTGAAAGCCGTCTTGAAGCGGCTCTTGCTCGAAGGATTGAGCCCGGACAAACTAGCGGCCTCCGTGGTAACCGCATTGCTCTGCGGCACCTTCCCGGTTCTGGGATCGACAACAATCCTGATCTGGTCATCGGCCTTTCTCTTCAAGCTGAACCTGCCGGTGATGCAGACGATGAATTACTTCGTCTATCCATTTCAACTCGCGCTTTACATTCCCTTGATGATGCAAGGCGCCGCCCTGCTCGACCCCGCACAGGACAAACTGACTCTCTCGGGCGTCTGGGCCATGATCCGCGAGGACGTCTGGGGCACGATCCGCCAGCTCTTTTGGGCAAACCTAGGAGCCATTCTGATCTGGGCCGCGGTCGCCATGCCGGTGGCTCTGCTGCTTTATCCCGTTCTACGAAAGGTCATGCGAAACTTGCACAGTAAATACCGGCGCGAACCGCTACCGACTCCATGAGCCCATTTCCCCTGCAAGAATTCTTGTTCCTAACGAGCCAAGCCATCAGAGTCTGCGCGGCCATGATGCTCGTGGCTTGGCTACTTCATTTCCCCTTGCGCAACGCCGCCGTCGTCGATTTCTTCTGGCCGCTCGGCATTCTCGCGACAACGTTGATCTTTGCCTGGCAAGCCAACGGCGCGCTTTCTAAGCGCATTTTGATCGGCAGCATGGTGTTGATCTGGGCTCTGCGGCTATCGCTGTATCTGCTCTTCGCACGCATCATTGCCAAGGCGGAAGAAGGCCGCTACCTAGAACTACGCCGTACCTGGGGCGCGGATGCTTGGTGGAGGTTCTTGGTCTTCTTCCAGATACAGGCCGTCAGTTGTGTTGTTCTTTCGCTTCCGATGTTCTTCGCGTCGGTTTCGCCGAATGAGTCACTAAGTCTCTTAGAAGAACTCGCAGCGTTGCTTTGGGTACTCGCCATGTGTGGCGAGGTGATGGCCGATTGGCAACTTGCCCGCTTCAAAGGCAACGCGCGCAACCAGGGACGCGTCTGCCGCGAAGGGCTGTGGGCCTGGAGCCGGCACCCGAATTACTTCTTTGAGTGGCTTGTCTGGGTGAGCTACGCACTCTTCGCATTGCCCTCGCCCTGGGGTTTTCTGGGCATCATCTCTCCGGTGCTGATCTATCACTTCGTGAATCACGTCACGGGAATTCCGCCCACCGAAGCGCAAGCCCTTCGCAGCCGCGGCGAGGAGTACGCGAAGTACCAACGCGAAGTGAGCGCGTTCTTTCCGATGCCGCCGAAGGAATAATGCCGCAATTCTACGAGAGATGGATCGATCGAGGTCTCCTCCCGGATTGGGCTCTCCGTATCGGGATTCGTCAGCTTCTGCAAGAGCGGCTGCTTGAGTGCGAAGGGCGTGAAAAGCAGCACTGGGTGAATACGCTCCACGTCTCGCCGATTGCAGTCTTCACCGAGGACGCGAATCGCCAACACTACGAAGTGCCGGCGGAATTCTTTCTGCGCTGCCTAGGACCGCGTCGCAAATACTCTTGCGCTTACTATCGGCATGGCAATGAAACGCTCGGCCAAGCCGAAGAAGAGATGCTCGAGCTTACTTGTCTACGTGCGAAGCTGCGCGACGGCGACTCGATCCTCGAGTTGGGTTGCGGCTGGGGATCGCTCAGCATTTGGATGGCCGAGCGATTTCCAAAGTCGCGGATTGTCGCGATTTCGAACTCGCGGACCCAGAAAGAGTTCATCGACGCCGAGGTCAAACGCTTGGGCTTAAGCAACCTCGAGATCCGCACCGCCAATATCGTTGACTTCGACCCGGGTGAAGAGTTCGATCGGGTCGTGAGCGTTGAGATGTTCGAGCACCTGCGCAATTACGGGGAACTCCTGCGCCGCATATCGACGTGGCTCCGGAAGGGCGGCACGCTGTTCGTGCACATATTCGCCCACCGCTATTTCACCTACCCCTTCTTCGACGACGAGGAGGACGATTGGATGGCTCGTCACTTCTTCACCGGCGGGCAAATGCCGAGCGAAGACTTGCTTCTGTACTTCCAGGAGCATCTGAAGATTCGCGACGTGCACCGAGTCGACGGCACGCACTACGCAAAGACGTGCGAGGCCTGGCTTCGCAACATGGATAGTCATCGCGACGCCATCCTGCCCTTATTCCGGGATTGCTATGGCGCTGGAGAAGAGCGAAAGTGGTGGGAGCGTTGGCGGGTTTTCTATATCGCGTGCGCGGAGCTCTTCGCATTCCGCGCGGGAAAGGAATGGGGAGTATGTCACTATCTCTTCGAAAAATAGGCCGCCGATCGGCCGTACTGAGTTTGTTCGCGGGTTGCGCGCGAAAGCCGAAAGGAAATCCCTACGCCGGTCGCTGGGAGGGAAAGCTCAGCAACGCCATTTCCTCGCTGATGCTGCAGTTTGATTTCCTAGAGCGAGGAAACGAGCAACTGGAACTGCGCGCGAGCGCTCGCGATCTCTTTCTCGCCTCGCATCCGATCGCGGACTGGTCCATCGAGGGCACCAATATTCGCTTTAGTCTTCCTTTGCTCGAGGGAAGTAAGCGATTTGAAGGATTCTTCAGCGGGCCAACTTTTGACGTCGAGTCGAAAACTACGCAAGAAAAGTTGCATGTGCGGCAACTCGGACGCGTCCCGCAATTACCCTACCAAGAAGACGCCGATGGCAACTTGACGCCCACGAATCGCAGCGTGCGCGCGAAGGTTCAGTTGTTCGGCTCATCGCCGCTTTTGCGGCATTTTCATGCGGATTTGCTGGCCAAGTTGGGCATTGCCACCGTGAAGCCCGGCACAGAGGGCGCGGGCATACTGGCGGTCGAAGACGTGCCCTTGCCGGAGCCGGCGCCCGGTATTCCGTTTGCGATGATCCTCTCTCCGTCGCGGGAACGAATCGCGGAACTCGTTAAGTACCCCTGCCCAATTTTCGTGATGCTCGGCGAAGCCGACGACCGATTCACGAAGTTGGAACGCGGCGCGCGGCAGGTCGCCTTCGAACTGCGGGAGGCACTCACGAAGCAAGGCCGTAAGCCCGACAGCTTCCAGATTCGGCTTGCGCCGCAATCGGACCGCACGTTGCGCGTCAAAGGTTTTGGGCAGGAGTATCCGCGCCTGAGCCCGCAGTACACCGATCACTTTCGGATCTTCTTTTCGAGCGATACCATATCGGGAAAGCCATGAAGCGCGGCATTGCTTTCCTGTTTCTGGGTTGGGTTCTTCTTGAGGCGCAGAAGCGGCCGTTCTGGTCCTTGCGGCCTGTGGTTAAGCCAGCCGGCGAACATACCATCGACTCGTTTCTTGAGACGAAGCTCGCCGCCAGGAACCTGCGCATGAATCCGCGCGCGGACCATCGTACGCTCATCCGGCGTTTGTATTTCGATCTCACGGGCCTGCCGCCGGAGCCGGGCGCGCTGGACCGAACATACGAAGAGACCGTCGAGAAACTGCTAGCGAGCCCCGCCTACGGCGAGCGATGGGGACGCCACTGGCTTGACATCGTACGATTCGGGGAAACCGATGGCGGAGAGCACAACTACGAAAGGCCACACGCCTGGCGCTACCGGGACTACGTCATTCGGGCCTTCAATCAGGACAAACCCTACCCTGAGTTCATCCGCGAACAAATCGCGGGGGACTTGCTTGAGCCGCACAATCCCGACCTTGTCGCCGCGACAGGTTTTCTGGTATCGGGCCCTTGGGACCAAGTGCAAGCCGAGATCAACAAAGACAAGATCATGGCGATGACGCAGCGCGCCGACGAACTGGACGACATGGTCACGACGACTTTCCACACATTTCAAGGCCTGACGGTAAATTGCGCGCGCTGTCACGACCATAAGTTCGACCCGATTCCGGCGAAGGATTACTATCGCCTGACGGCCGTTTTCTCTGGGGTGGGCTTCGGCAATCGACCGGTCGCTCCGCCGGGGGCGCTCGAAGAGTACAACGCGAAACTTGCGCCCCTGAAGTCCGAGTTGGACGCGGCCAAGGCGGGGCTCAACGCTCTCGAAGAACCGGTACGCGTGAAGTTGCTCGAGCCTCGCTTGCGCGCGCTCGCCGAAGAGCGTAAGCACGAAGCCCAGCGGCTTCCCCTCAACCCCTATTACAATCGCAACGATTTTCCGGCCACGCGCGCGGCTCTTTTTCGGCTTGAATTTAAGAAGCCGACCAAGCTGGCGTGGGTGCAGTGGGGTCAGCAGCGGCTTTCGGCGTGGGAAGGAACTTCATTGCGTCTCGAGGGTGGTGAGTACAGCCGCCTTGAATATGCGGGCCAAACGAATATTTACGAGTTACAGGCTTCAACCAACGGAAGTACTTGGAAGACGGTCGCGTCAAGTCTCGATCATATCGGCCGTAACGAGTTTGATTTGCCTAAAGTCAGCGATGCGGAACTCGACCAGTATGTCGACCGTAAAAGCGCGATCGCTCGGCGCGCCGCCGCCGAAGCTGCCATCGCGGCTCTGCCTGCCCCGCCGCAAGTTTACGCCGCCAAGCCGAAGAAGGCGGTCGAGCCGGCGTTTCTTCTCGAGCGCGGTAGCGTGGCCAAACCCGTCGCCGAGGTGAGCCCCGGGGCCATCAGCGCGATAGCGCATTTGCCGAGTGATTTGGCCTCTTCAAAGGCCGACGACAAAACTCGAAGGCTTGCCCTGGCGGCTTGGTTGACCAACCCCGAGAATCCCCTGACGGCGCGCGTGATCGTCAATCGCGTGTGGTTTTATCATTTCGGCAACGGCATCGTGAATACGCCAAGTGATTTCGGGCTGATGGGAGACCGGCCGTCCCATCCGGAGCTGCTCGATTGGCTCGCTTCAGAATTTGTGGCTCACGGCTCGAGTCTGAAGTGGCTGCACCGGCGGATTCTCGCTTCGAAAGCCTACCAACAGAGTTCCGCCCTGCTCGAAGACGCCATGAAGATCGATGGCGCCAACCGGCTGCTTTGGCGGATGACGCCCAAACGGCTCGACGCAGAAACTTTGCGCGACTCAATCTTGTTCGCGTCGGGCAATCTGGTGCAGGAGCCGCGCGGCGGCCCGAGTTTCACGCTGCAGAAGAAAGACGATCGGGGCGCTTTCATCTACAAGGCGCTCGACAACGACGGCCCGGCCGTTTGGCGGCGCGCCGTCTATCGATTCGTAGTACGCGGCGGCGAACGCATTTTCCTCGATAGCTTCGATTGTCCGGACCCGGCGGTTGCAACGCCGCAGCGCGGGATCTCCAATACTCCGGTGCAGGCGCTGACGTTGATGAACAATGAATTCGTCTGGAAGCAAGCGGGCTACCTGGCTGAACGCGCGCGCGACGTTGGAGGTCTGTATCGACTTCTCTTCCAAAGGGTGCCGAGCGCCGCGGAGACGCGGCTGGCGCAGGACTTTTTGAAGCGCGAATCGCTGGCCGCTTTCGCGCGCGTACTGATCAATTCTAATGAGTTCGCTTATGTCGACTGACCGATCTCGCCGACAGTTGCTTTTCGAGATCGGAGGCGGAGCCGCCGGTCTCGCTTTCGCGCAGATGGAGGCGCTCGCGCAGCGCAAGCCCGGCACCCATCACGAGCCCAAAGCGAAACGGGTGATCATGATTTTCCTGCCGGGCGGCATTTCCTCGATCGACACTTTTGATTACAAGCCAGAGTTGGTGAAGTTTCACGGCCAGCAGACACGGGGCGCCAACACGATCACACCCTTCTTCGGAAAGCCAGGGACGGTGATGAAATCGCCTTGGGAATTCAAGCAACGGGGCCAGAGCGGATTGTGGGTGTCGGAACTCCTGCCGCATCTCGCAGCGCAGGCCGACAATCTCACGATGATTCATTCGATGATGACGCGCTCGAACGCGCACGGACCGGCGCTTTTTCAGATGTCGACGGGATTCATCTTCCAAGGCTTCCCTTCCATCGGCTCGTGGATCAGTTATGGCCTCGGCGCATCAAATGAGAACCTTCCCAGCTTCGTGGTGCTGCCGGACCGGCGCGGCTTGCCGCCTTGCGGCGTGGCCAATTGGGGCAACGGATTCTTGCCGGCCGCGCACCAAGGCGTGATCTTTGGCGACATGTCGAAGCCGGTTGCCGACTTGCGCCCGCCCGAGGCCATCGGAGCGCGCACGCAAGCGGCTTCATACGATCTGCTGACGGCGCTTAACGAGGAGCATTTGAAGCGACACCCCGGCGAGGATGCGCTGGCCGCGCGGATCCGCTCTTATGAATTGGCGGCGCGGATGCAAGTAAGCGCGCCCGAGGTTACGGATATTTCCGGCGAGTCCGAAGCGACCAAGAAGATGTACGGCATCGACCAGGCCGCCACGCGGGACTTCGGCTACAACTGCCTGTTGGCGCGGAGACTCGTTGAGAACGGCGTTCGTTGCGTGCAGCTATACAACGGCGGCCATTTTGGCGAACCGCGGGTGAACTGGGATGCGCACGAGGACCTGCGCGCGAATCACACCAAGAATGCGCGGATTCTCGACCGGCCTCTCGCCGCGTTGATCGCAGACCTGAAGCAGCTTGGGATGTTCGAAGACACGCTGCTGGTCTTCACGACCGAATTCGGACGTTTACCGATCTCCGAGGGACTCGGCGAAGGGGGGCGCGACCACAACCCCGAAGGCTTCGCGAGCTTCCTTTGCGGAGCAGGCGTGAAGCCGGGAATGGTCTACGGCTCCACAGATGAACTCGGCTATAAGGCAGTGGAGAATCCTGTAACGGTGTATGACCTACACGCGACGATTCTCCATTTGATGGGGCTCGACCATACGAGGCTCACGTACTACTACAACGGCATCAACCGCCGCCTGACCGATGTGCACGGCCACGTGCTGAAACCATTGCTCAGTTAGGCGCGCGCTTGATCAATCCGCTTTCGGTGCGATCGGCGGGCGGAGCCTGTTTGATTGAAACGGCGCCTTGAGCAAGTTCGCTTTCCGCGAAGCGAAGCGGAACGTCAAGCACCATGTCAACGTCGGTGTTTTTCGCGATGACGGCGTCGGGCCCACGCATGAAGAGGCTGGCGACAAACATCCCCGCGGCGCCGGCCCCGAGGCCAATGGCGCTGCCCACCATCGGCCGGCGAATCACCGAATTCAAATCGCCGACACTGTCGCCGTTACTGGCGCCGATGGTGCTGAGCGCCCCGGCCGCGGCGCCGACGGCGGCGCCAGCGCCCGCGGCCGTTCCGATTTTCTTCACGTCATCCATCTTGCCGCCTCGGCCTTGCACCTTGCCTTCGGCGTCGACGACTTCTCCGGTAGTGGAGTCAACGCCCGCCAAGTTTCCCCGGAAATCACGCGAGGTGCCGTCGGGCAGGATCAGCGTATCGAGCTTCACCCTGAGTTCCGCGCGGCCTTTGACTTTCCCCGCACGCTTCACTTCCACAACCGAGCCGGTAACATAGGCGCCCGGCGGAATGGCCACGCGTCCACTCGCCATGATCGGGAACAGGGTCGCTAAATAGATGGGATCCCCAGGCTGAGCCGTTTTCGAGCTGACAGACTTGAGAAAGGTGAGCGGTATCTTGCGCCCGGCCTCAATTTCAAAAATCTTTTCCGGCGGCGCTTCCTGAAACGCAAAGCACAAGGCCAAAGTGAGGAACATCGCGCTACTCTCCTGTCCTAATCGTACGTCTTGGCGGACGCGCAGCGTACGGGGCAGGTTTCGTGACGTAGAGTATGGGTGATGATTTTCCTTTTCTTGCTGGCCGCGGACCCGCTCTGGGTGGCGACGCCACTCACTCCGGAGCACTCCTTCACAAAAGAGATCGAGGGGCCCGCCGTAGACCGGGACGGCAACGTCTATGCGGTGAGTTATGCGCGCAAGCCGACGATCGGACGCCTGACGCCCGCTGGCCAAGCTGAAGTTTGGCTCGAGCTGCCAAACGGGTCGTTGGGAAATGGCATTCGTTTTGATCGACAGGGACTCATGTACGTCGCCGACTACACGAACCACAACGTTTTGCGCATCGAGCCAGCGACGAAGAAGATCGAAGTCTTCGCCCATAACCCGGCCATGAACCAGCCAAACGATCTCGCGATGCACCCGGACGATTCGCTATATGCAAGCGACCCCAATTGGAAGGAGGGCACGGGTCAGATTTGGCACATCGACCGCCGCGGCCGCACGCGCAAGGTCGCCGAAAACATGGGCACGACGAACGGCATCGAAGTCAGCCCCAACGGGCGGCGCCTCTACGTGAATGAAAGCGTGCAGCGCAAGATTTGGGTCTTCGAGATCGCGCGCGATCGCACTCTACGGAACAAACGCTTGCTCATTGAGTTTCCAGACCATGCCTTCGACGGGATGCGAGCGGACAAGAAAGGGAACTTGTATGTCACGCGTTATGGCAAAGGCGTGGTGGCGATCGTGTCGCCGCGCGGCAAGGTCTTGCGTGAGGTGCCGGTGTTGGGGCCGCGCCCAAGCAATATTTGTTTCGGAGGTCCCGATGGCAAGACCGTTTACGTGACCGAAGTAGAGTTCGGCCGCATCGTGCAATTCCGCGCGGACAAGGCGGGTCGCGAATTCCGCCGCTAGCGCAACTTCAACTCAGGAATGAGCACGATGTGTTCCGGGGGAGCAGAAGGCGCCTGGATCCTGCGCGTCTGCTGCTGCGCCGGATCCAGGC
>Ga0224723_1001419_pt1 | contig 14423 bp, 10 predicted proteins | sample Balambano_FR2_Me_FD_161647 | JGI IMG/M metagenome (GOLD analysis project Ga0224723, IMG submission 161647) | Freshwater sediment microbial communities from Lake Towuti, South Sulawesi, Indonesia - Balambano_FR2_MetaG | ecosystem: Environmental > Aquatic > Freshwater > Lake > Sediment | place...
GCAACTGTCATGGCGTTGGTTGCTCAACTACTGCGCCAACAAAATGACTTGTCTCATGCACATCGTTTCGCTTTTTCAAAACTTGACCTTTAATCTACTTTGGCGGTTCAATCCCTTTGTTACTGCTGGCTAAAATTCGTGATATGCCCCTGCAAGATCGTCGTGTCCACTTCGGGATATTTGTCGAGAAGCGTCTTGAATTTCTTCATGTTGGCGACCAGCGCGGGCGCGGTGTAGCTCTCGAAACGCAGCGTCACAGCGGGCTGCGTATTGCTGGCACGCACCACGCCCCAGCCGTCCTCAAACTGCACCCGTGCGCCATCCAGCGTAAAGACCTCGTAGTTCTGTTGCAACGCGGCGGTGATGTCGGCGATAATCTGGAATTTCAGGTTATCCGGCGCGGGCAGGATGATCTCCGGCGTGGCGACTAACTGCGGCAGTTGGGCGAATATTTCCGAGACGGTTTCATCCGTCTGCGAGAAGATTTGCAAAGCACGAAGCGCGACCAGCGGCGCGTCGTCAAAGCCGTAATAATTTTCGCCCGTGAACAAATGCCCGCTGACCTCGCCGCCCAACGGCGAGCCAATTTCCGCCATTTTCTGCTTCATCAGGCTGTGACCCGTCTTCCACATAAACGGCACCCCGCCCGACTCGCGGATAATATCCGGCAGTGCCTGCGACGATTTGACATCAAACACAATCGTTGAGCCGGGCAGGCGCGTGAGCAGATCCCGCGCCAGCACCGCCAGCAGGCGATCCGCCGCGATGTGATGCCCGTGTTCGTCAATGAAGCCGCAGCGGTCACTGTCGCCGTCAAAAGCCAGACCAACATCCGCGCCAACTTCCAGGACTGTCGCTTCCAGGTCTTTCATCATATCCGGGTCTTCCGGGTTCGGCAGATGATTCGGGTACGTGCCATCGCTGTCGCAGTAAAGCTCCGTCACCGTGCAGCCAAGATTCCGCAAAACATTCGGAAACACTGAACCAATCGTGCCATTACCTGCATCCACCGCGACATGCAGCGGGCGATCCAGCGCCACCATTCGGCTGATCGTATTCATGTGTCGGCGCATCATGTCGTGGTCTACCGAGTAAACACCCTGCCCAACGGCGTAATCATCCGTCTGGATAATCCGCAGCACGTCCTGAATCTGCTGATCCGCCAGCGCCATTTTGCCATACGCCATTTTGATGCCGTTGTACAGCGTACTCAGGTGGCTGCCCGTAATCTGCACACCCGCCGCCTTGCCTTCATAGCTGGCAGAGGCAAAGTACACCGTCGGCGTGATCACTTCACCAATATCGGTCACTGAAATCCCTGTCGAGAGCAAGCCTTCAACTATCCCGCTGTGTAAGTCAGGCGAAGTCTGGCGGTTATCCCGCCCGACAAAGACGCGCTCCGTGCCAAACTGCGCCGGCAGGTATGACCCTAATGCTTTTCCGACTAACGTTGCCAGTTCAGGCGTCAACTGCGGGTTATTACCCGTCGCCGTTCCGCGAATGTCATACTTACGAAAAATCGTCGTGTTTACCTGTGTCATGATGTCGTCCTCGTTGCTACCCTCACAAAAACGGACGCCCGAACAGGCGTCCCTACAGAATCATCATACGTAGGGACGTGCGCCAGCACGTCCGCCAGTCAATTGCTGATTTAACTCGCAACCACCGATATTTCTTTTCCATTGAGCGTGGCGGTGAACGCCAGTTCTGGCGCATTCGCGCCCGCATCCACACGAACGAGAGTCCCGGCGGGCGGGTTTGCCCTCAGCAGGAAGTCCGCCAGCGGCTCGCGTACCGAACGGCGAATGATGCGCCGCAGTGGACGTGCCCCGTACTGCGGTTCGTCATTCTGCGCCAGCATCCACTGAATCGCGTTTTCGGTAAATTCCAGCTTCAAACCGCGCTCCTCGCCAAGTTTCGCCTCTTTCTTAAGCAGTAGTTTCAAGATGTCATACAAATCCTCCGGCGACAGCGCGTTGAACATGATGACTTCATCGAGGCGGTTGAGAAATTCAGGGCGAAACCACGAGCGCACCGCTTCCATCGCCGCCTCGCGGGTTTCATCGGTAATGACCGGTACGGCGAGGTCCTCTGAGCCAAGATTACTCGTCAGGATAATTACGGTTTCGCTGAAATTGGTGGCGTTGCCGCGTCCATCCGTCAGGCGTCCTTCCTCGATCACCTGCAAGAGAATATCCATGATGCGCGGGTGCGCCTTCTCCACCTCGTCAAACAGCACGATGATATACGGCTGCTGCTTCACCCGTTCCGTAAGCTGACCGCCGGCTTCGCTGTCCACATAGCCGCTGGGCGATCCGATCAGGCGGTTCATACTGGCTTCGTCCTTAAATTCGCTCATATCCAGCGGCAGCATGGCGTCTTCGCTGCCAAACATGAACTCTGCCAGCGCCTTCGCGAGTTCGGACTTGCCAACGCCGGTTGGACCCAAAAACAGAAAGGCGCCAATCGGACGTTTCGGGTCTTTCAAGCCGACGCGGGCAGTCTTGATAGCGCGGCTGACGGCGATCACCGCCGCATCCTGCCCGATCAGCCGTTCGCGCAGGTGTTCAACCATGCTGGCATAGCGGGCGCGTTCATCCTCACCAAGTTTGCTCACGGGTACGCCTGTCATCTGGCTGGCGGCAAGCGTGATGTCTTCGCCGTCAAGCGTATTATCGGCTTCGCTCTGTGGCGCGGGCGTCTCCCCTTTCAGATTCAGCGGATTCTGGCGGCTCATCGTCACCATTGCAGCGGCGCGGTGCAGCAGATGTTCAGCACTTCGTGGCAGCGGCATCGTGCCAAGATAACGTTTCGCCAGCCGCGCCGTTACTGTTAATGCCTCGTCGGTGATTTTCAGTTCATAGTCAGCTTCGAGGTGTGGGCGCACGACTTTGAGGATTTCGAGCGTCTCTTCCGGCGTCGCTTCGGGGACGCGCAAAATCTGCGCGTGTTCGCTCAGCGCAGAGACGGGCAGAAGGCGCTGGGTATATTCCTGCTCCGTCGTCGTGCCGATGATGACCGGATCATCTTCAAGAAATGCTTTCTGGAGCATCGGCGTGGCTTTGGAAAATTCCGCCCGCAGCGCCCCGCCGAAAAATCGGTGAATATGCGGGATGAACAGCACACCGCCCCGCGCAAGATTCATCCCTGCGCGAACCGCTTTCTGATCGCTGTCGAGCAGCGCGGTTTCGTCAATCTGGACGAGGCTTTTCAGTCCCTTGGGACCTTTGCCTTCCGACATGAGCAATGCGAGACTGTAGGCCAGGGTACGCTTGCCCACGCCATCAGGTCCCACCAGAATGATATGGCGGTTGACCGATTGGGTGAGGATGTTCACCATGTCACGCAGCAGGTTTTCGCGGAAATAGACCGCTTTCAACTGCCCGGTTTTGGCTCCGGCGACGACATCCTGTGTCGTCGTATCCTTTCGCATCAGCGTTGAGTTATCGGCGAGAATATCGTTCAGCGCTTTGGGTGTGATCCCCTGCTGGCGCAGAATGCCGCTGGTGCTCTGTGCGCTCTCCGCCATCACGCTCAGGACGTGATCAGTATCCACACGGACTTCATCGCGGGAGTTGGCAAGGGTCAACGCATCATCCACGAGGATGATCGCCGTACGCGACAAGGGGACGAGGCGGTTGCCCCGCGCCACAAATTCGAGATTGCCATCCGGATCGCGGCGGCTTTCAATTGCCAGCACGGTTTGCCGATCCAGCCGCGCAATGTCTACCCCACGCTGCTGCTGAAATGAGTCGAGCAGGCGGGCAGCGGCGGTGTCCTTTTTCCGCAGCAGCGCCAGCAGGATGAGTTCCGGCATGAGCGTGGTTTTGCGATACTGATCCTTAAGCGCGACGGCATCATTCAACACCGCGTCAAGGTCTTTTGACAGAAGATCAGGGTTGAGCGTCCCCATGAAAATTGTGTCCTCTGACGTATGATTGAGCGCTTAAAGTTTACCTGAATCGCGCTCACACACAAGCGTGAGTGACGCCAGTTGCCGCCAACACCATTGCGAGACGCCGCGCCGCTGCGTTATACTCATGCGGTTTGTTCTGATTTGCACAATACCACCTGTGGAGACTTCCATTCATGGCTCTCATGGCTCAAAAGCTCGTTCGCCTGTCGTTTCTGGTCGCCGCGCTCGTGATGGCGGCGTTTGTCTCGGCGTGTGGCACGATTGCGACGCCGGAATGGGCAGCGGAGGTTCAGGAAACGCAAGCCGCGCTGGTTGCAACCGCCGATCATCTGACGGAGATCGCCCCCACCGCGACCCCACTACCGCCCACCAATACGCCAACTCCCGTACCCGCAACACCAACGCAGCTTCCGCCGACGGCAACTCCTACCCCTGCTCCACCAACGACTGCTCCCACTGTCGCTGCGCCGCCAACCGCGCTGCCCCCTGCGGAAGGGGCATCAGGGGATGCCGAAAATGGCATGGTCGTTTTTCAGACGTCGCACACGCTCCCTGACGGCAGTGCATGGGCGTGCGCCTCATGCCACTCAGTCACCGCGGATCAGCTTCGCCTGATCGGACCGGGCTTATGGAACGTCAGCGTTCGCGCTCTCGATTATGGTGTTAGTGACAGCGCTGAGGATTACATCCACAGTTCGATCATCAATCCACAGGAGTTTATCGCGCCCGTCGGTGAAGGCGAACCCGCCTGGGCGCTGAATATGCCGGAGGGCTGGGGTGATGTGTTGAGTGAACAGGAACTCAATGACGTCATCGCCTACGTCATGACGCTGCACGACTAACCTGACTTCACCATTTTTCGCCTGACGTTCAAAACGTCAGGCTACCAATCGCCGTCGAAACCTGCTCGTCTACTTTAATTAAAGAATACGGTGTTTGTAGGGGCGATGGCTTGCCTCGCCCGCAATTTTGGTTGACGCGGGAGGGGCGAGCCCCTCCCCTACGAAACGATCTCCGTATTGATTTGTTAATCTGCATAACAGGTTCGATCAGCCTACTTCCAGTAGGCTTTCAAGAGACTCTTAGCCGTAGGTTTGAACCTACGGCTGCGCTTCACAACTCCGCCAATTGCAGACATAACAAATACACACAGCGAAAGGAATCCAGATGATTAACATTCCGCAGGCGGATCGTCCGATCATGCCCAGAGACTATGGCGTTACGACGGATCCACTAGGAATGCTCACATGGGATTGGGTGACGGAACGAATGCTCAAGGCGAAAATCTACTGGGTGACGACGATTCACCCCGCCAACCATCCCCATACCATGCCGAATTGGGGCGGATGGGTGGATGATCAGTTCCTGTTTGGGACATCGCCTGAAACACACAAGGCAAAGAATCTGGCGCTCAACCCTGCTATCAGTGTGAGCGTACAGGATGACGATACCGTCGTCATTATCGAGGGGGTTATCGGAACGACGCGAGATGTTGACGTATTGACTCGTCTGGATGATCAGTATGAAGTCAAATATGGGCAGCGCGACGGTTGGTCACAGGCATACATCGTGCAGCCGCACAAAGTCTTCGCGTTCGCGGAATTTCCACTCACGCCGACGCGCTGGTTATTCAAGAGGTAACCACCATACGCTATATGCGGATGCCCTGTCGGGCATCCCTACACAAATTGTTTTTGCAGGGACGTGCGCCAGCACGTCCGTTTACAGCGTCTTGAGGTTTTCCAGCACGTCTATGCGGTGTGTTTCGCCGTCCATTTCGACGCTGCTCACCACTCGTGGCAGTTCGAGCGTTTCGGGGGCGGTGAGCGGCAGCGAAATATACACCGCCGTGCCGACTCCTACCTTACTCTTGACGGCGATACTACCGCCATGCGTCTCGATGATCTGTCGCGCAACGGTCAAACCCTGCCCCGCGCCGGGAACGCGCAGCACGCGCCCGCCGTCACCCGCCATCGTCGGCGTCCCACGATAGAATCGGGTGAAGATATGCGGCAAATCCTCATCTGAAATGCCAACGCCGTTATCGCGGACGCGCAGCCGTGCCATTCCACCTTCTTCGCCTTTGATTTCCAGGGTCATTGCGCCGCCGGGGGGCGTGTATTTGAGCGCATTATCCGCCAGATTGCCAAGGGCCCAGCGCAGCCGTCGTTCATCACCCAGGACATATAATCCGTGTTGTTCAACGAGGACATCCAGGCGGATATTGGCTGCCTGCGCGATCTGCCGCCATTCGTTCGCCACCGCCCAGACGAGGGTTTCCAGCGGCAGGGAACGCTGAGTCGGCGCGAGTGGTGTTTCATGCGAAGTGGTCAATTCGCGCATTTCGATGATTAACTTTTGCAGTGACACCGCATGGCGCGACATTTCACGGGCGAATGAATTGATGGCGCTTGCGCCCGCTAATGATACGGCTGGATGTTGAGCGCTGGCAGCCGCCAGACGCGCTTTTGCCTCCAGCGGGTCGCCAACCTCTCTGGAGATTTGTTTGAGCAGCGCTTCGCGGGCGCGTTCACGGCGCACGTCTTCGCTGATGTCGCGCATGGAAATAACCGTCCCAACGCGCTCCCCCGCCAGCGACTTGAGTGCGGCCGCCTGCGCCTGAATCATGCGTCCTTCCACTTCAAGACGGCGCGGATCACCCAGCGCATACAAGCCGGGCGCAGTCATCACGCCGAGCGAATCGGTCAGAGCAGCAGTGAGGTTTTTATACGTCGGGTTATCAAAACGCGACACCGCACCGAGCAGTTTCTTGGCGGGTTCGTTCATAAAGATGACCATACCGCCGGCGTCCTGAACGACAACGCCATCCGGCAGCGCCTCCAGGGCACCGGTCAGGTGAGCGATCTCGCGCCGCTGACGACGCAGGGTGAACCGTAACTCATCCTGCTTATGCTCAACATGGTCGGCATAGCGATCCAGTGCCGCGCCCAATGCGCCGATCTCATCGGTCCCTTTCATGCCCGTTCGCACACCCACGCTGCCTGTTGTCAGCGCTGTTGCCACGCGAGTGATACGGTTGAGGCGGTTGGTTATCCCGGCGATCAGCGCGAAAGCAGCGATAAATAAAGCGGCAACGGTGGATGTGATCAGCAACGCCGCCATCTGCTGCGCGGCAGCGGTGGGCGCGGGTTGGGTTATGTTCAGCAGGTACGTCGTGATCAGGCTGATGATGAGCGCGACGGCAGCAACCACAAGGATCAGGCGCACACGCAGCGAAACAAAGCGCGATGGTGTGGTTTGCTCCGATTTATTCATCGCTCAATTCCTGAACTTTGTTTGTCTCAAGATTATCCATAAATTATTGTAGCGCAAAAATGAAAAGTCGGCGGCTGCAATGTGAAATGTGTAAAACAGCCTGAGGGAACGGCATACCATAGTACCATTCCCTCAAACTGCTGGCTCTTCCGCCGGGCTATTTTGCCCAGCTAATCACGCCGAGACTGAAGGGTGACGGCAGAGACGAATTACGGGGCAGAACACGTACTGAAACCCCGCGTTCACCGCTGGTGTCATAGTGAATGCTCGCAGAAAATTCAACCGTACCAGTGCTGCCTTTCGCGGGCTGCATCTGCACCGCATCGCTATTTTCGCCAATCTCACCACGCGCATCCAGCAAGCCATAATAAAGCTCAACGCGCACATCATCCGGTGTGAGGCTGCCAAGTTCAACCTGTGCCGTCACCTGAATTTCCGTACCAACCTTGATCTCGTTTTCCGAAATTTTCACGTCCTTGACCTGTACATCCTTCCACACAGCGAGGACGTTGTGCCGCCACGCCGCGAACTTTTCGCCAACGCCCAGATTAGGCTGCGTCATACTGGTGTAGTTACGATACGCGGGCATATAATAATGCTCAGTATACTCCTGCACCATGCGCCCGGTATTGAAAAACGGTGCCAGCTTTTTGAAGCCCGCTTTAACCTTGTGCAGCCACTCCCGCGGCACATTATCCGCCTGGCGATTGTAGAACGTCGGCACGATGTCGTGCTCAACGATGTTGTACAGCGCTTCACTTTCAACATAATCCTGATGCTCGGCTTCGCTTTCCGGATACTCCTCGCCGCTGCCAATCGCCCAACCGACATCCGGGCTGTAGCCTTCCGCCCACCAGCCGTCAAGAATGCTGCAATTCAGCCCGCCGTTGTAAATGACCTTCATCCCGCTGGTGCCGCTGGCTTCCTGTGGGCGGCGCGGGTTGTTCAGCCACACATCCACGCCCTGCACCATATACCGCGCAACGTGCATGTCATAATCTTCAAGAAAGACCAGATGATCCCGAAATTCAAGTGAACGCGCCAGCTTGGAAATCTGGCGAATGAATTCTTTCCCCGCTTCATCGTGCGGGTGCGCCTTGCCTGCAAACACGATCTGCAGCGGGCGCTGTGCATCGCGCATGATCCGCAAGAGGCGTTCCTGATCGCGGAAAAATAGCGTCGCCCGTTTATACGTCGCAAAACGGCGGGCAAAGCCGATGGTGAGCGCGTCCGGGCTCAGAACTTCCGACGCATGTTCAATTTCACTCTGGGAAGCCCCCCGGCGGCGCAGCTGCTCGACCAGGCGCTTACGGGCAAAGACGACGAGGCGCTCACGGCGAAAATCATGAACACGCCACAACTCACCGTCGGGCAGCAGATCAATGTCTTCCCAAATGTCGCTCCGCCACTCTTCATGACGCCATGCCGGATCAAGATAGCGATCCAGCAGCGCAGCAATATCGCGGCTGATCCACGTCTGCACATGCACCCCGTTGGTCACCGATGAAATCGGCACATCCCTGACCGGTACGTTCGGATACATCCACTGCCACATATGCCGCGAAACTTCCCCATGCAGCGCCGCAACGCCGTTCGACGACGCCGACATCTTGACCGCCATCACCGGCATGGAGAACAGTTCATACGTCCCCATGTTTTCGCGTCCCAGATTGATGAACTGTTCACGGGTGAGACCAAGTTCCTTGATATAGTCCACGAAGTGCTCGTCCATCAGATCAAAACCAAAGCGTTCCAGACCCGCCGGAACGGGCGTGTGCGTCGTAAAAATATTGGAGGCGGATGTGATCGTCATTGCCTGCTCAAAAGTGACTTTATGTTCCTTCATGAACACGCGAATCCGTTCCAGCGCCAGAAATGCCGAATGCCCTTCGTTCATGTGGCAAATATCCGGGTGTAAACCGAGCGCATCGAGCATCCGAATGCCGCCGATCCCCATCAGGATTTCCTGCCGGATGCGAGTACGCTTGTCGCCGCCATACAGTCGATCCGTCAGGTTGCGGTCATCTTCCAGTTCGTTTTCATCAATATTCGTATCCATCAGATACAACGGGATACGCCCGACCTGCACCCGCCAGATTTGGGCGTAAAGCGGGCGTCCAGGCAGTTCTACGCTGATGAGCAGCGGTTTCCCCGTCTTGTCACGCATCAGCGTGACCGGCTGGTTGCTGTAGTCATTGATCGGGTACAACTCCTGCTGATAGCCGTCAGCATTGAGATACTGGCGAAAATAGCCTTCCTGATAGAGTAAGCCAACACCGATCAGCGGGATATTCAAATCGCTTGCGCTCTTAAGATGATCGCCGCTGAGAACACCCAGACCACCGGAGTAATTTTGCAGCGCCTCCGACAAGCCAAATTCCATTGAGAAGTAGGCGACCAACGGGTGCTTTTCATCGGCAAACCGCTGGCTGAACCATGTCTTTTGCGGGTGCATATAACTATCAAAATCCTCGCATACGCGGTTGTAATGCGCCATGTAGGACGGATCATCCGCCGCCGCGATCAGTCGGTTCTGATCAATTGAACCTAACATCAGCACGGGGTTGTGCGATGTTCGCTCCCATAAATCCCGATCAAGGCGGCGAAAAAGTGCACGGGAATCATCATCCCATGACCAGCGCAGGTTGTAGGCGAGTTCCTCTAACCGTTGAATCCGTTCAGGCAAATTTGGCACGACGTTGATTTTCGCAACGGGCTTGACCATCGAACATTCTCCCATGTCAATAGCGCGTTCAGGCGATCGCTTCTGCAAAATTGATGCGGTTTTTCCCCGCCCACTAGCATACCGTGAAATACGGATAGCGGTAGCGGTTTCAAGAAAATTTAATGCGTTCGTATACAAAAGACAATTATTTACAGGTTAGTCAGACCATTTACAGACTTTCGGATAGTGATAGAATGCACAGGCAGAAATTCAGGTGTCGGCTCTTTAGTGAGGGAATATGACTGCAATGCTTGAAAAGAAGTACCTGAAGACGAAGCCAGAATGTGAAGTAACATTTATCGTTCCGTCTGATGTACAGGGCGAAACCGTCCATCTGGTCGGGGAATTTAATGACTGGGATCACGACTCCCTTCCCATGAAGCGCCAGAAAGACGGCAGTTTCGCGTTGAAGCTCAAGCTGCCTGCTGATCACGAGTATCAGTTCCGATATTTAATCAATGGCACCGAATGGCACAATGACTGGAGTGCGGATCGTTACGTTGGAAATGGACTTGGAGAGGAAAACTCCGTCGTCGTCGTCTAGCGTTGCTGCGCTGACCTGATTGCAGGGGCATGTTATTCATGCCCCTGCGTTTTTCTACACTCACCGCTTACCGCTGTAACCGATCATGGCATTGGGCGGTACCACTTTGTCGGTGTACCCCTCAAAATCCTCCATTCGCAGGTCTGTCCCCAGAATCGTACCGTGACCAATGGTAAACCGCGCCGGTACGTGGGTATTCTTCCCAATACATGAAATACCCAGTTCCCCGACCTGTGGAATCGCGCCGACGCGAGCATCATGCCCGACCACAACGATCTTATCGAGGATACAGCGCTCCACCACCGCGCCCGCCTCGATATACGAATCATTCAGGATGATTGACTCGCGCACGACGGCATTGGGTCCCACAAACACGCCCGGCGACAGGATTGAACGCTCGACCACCGCCCCCTCGCTGATCACACAGCCATGCGTGATCATGCTGTTACGCACCGTTGCCCCAGCGGCGATATACACCGGGGGGCGTTCCTCGCTCTTGGTATGAATCACCCAGGTTCGATCATTCAGGTTAAGGGACGGCGGCGAACCCAACAGGTCCATATGCGCTTCCCAGAACGCATCAATCGTCCCCACGTCAATCCAGTAACCGCCATATGGATAGGCATAGACATTCATCTGTTCTGCAACCATGCGTGGAATGACATCTTTGCCAAAATCGTGGCTGGAGTCACTCTTGTCGTGATCCTCCTTGAGCATATCCTCCAGCACCGAATAGGTGAAGACGTACACGCCCATGCTGGCAAGGTTGCTCGGCGGGTTCTTTGGTTTTTCAACGAAGCTGTTTACACGATAATCATCATCAATGCCGAGAATGCCGTAACGACTGGCTTCATCCAGTGGCACACTGATGACGCAGATCGTCGCGTCCGCACCTTTGTCGCGGTGATACTGCACCAGCACATCGTAATCCATCTCGTAAATATGATCGCCGGACAGGATTAAAACGTAATCCGGGCGTCCGCGCCGCACAAAATTGAGATTTTGCGTTACGGCATCGGCCGTTCCTGCATACCAGTCGGTATCCAGCCGCCCTTTATACGGCTGCAAAATTTGCACGCCGCCTGTGAATGAGCGATCCAGATCCCAGGGACGACCCCGTTCGATATGATCATTCAGGCTGTGCGGGCGGTACTGCGTGAGGATCAGCACGTCAAAAATATTTGAGTTCACACAGTTGCTTAGAGCGAAATCAATAATGCGATACTTACCCGCGAACGGCACAGCGGGCTTGGCGCGTTTGGCGGTGAGCGTGGCAAGGCGTGTTCCTTCCCCGCCTGCAAGAATGACAGCTTTAACCTTCATAACGACGCAATTCCTTTCATCAGTTTCATCCCGTATTTTTGCAAATTTAACGTTTTCAACCCATCACGCCCGCTTAACAGATCGTTCGCGCATGAGCAATACGATCAGCATCACTGCGATAATGCCGAGAAAAATGACGCCAATGGCGTTGTGCGGCTCAATTCGCACCGAAACGATCCAAGCGCCGTTATCGAGAAACGGTCTATGCTCGTTGACACTCATGGGCTCGTTCTCCAGCGGGCAACCGCATTCTCATACAGGTCGGCATACGCCTTCGCGCTGCGCGTCCAGCTAAAATCGGCTTGCATGGCGCGGCGCTGCATCTTTGCCCACGCATCGCGCCGCACATGATACGTCTCGATTGCCCACACAAGCGTGTTGTAGAGCGCTTCGGGTTGCTCCCAGCTAAAGACAAACCCCGTGCCGCGTTCACCGCTGCCGCCGTCATAATTCATAACCGTATCGGCGAGACCACCCGTTTCGCGCACGACGGGTAATGACCCGTAGCGCATGGCGATCAACTGCCCGACGCCGCACGGCTCAAAGTGACTCGGCATGACGAACATATCGCTGCCCGCATAGATGCGCTGGGCGACGGCGGCATTAAAGCCGATGGACACACGCGCCTTCCAGTGAAAGTCCGCGCCCAGCCGCCACAGCGCATCGTTATACGCCTGTTCACCCGACCCCAACGCAACGAACTGCACGTCATAGCCCGCCAGCAGCGCCCGCATCGCGGGGATCAGCAGATCGATCCCTTTCTGCGCGACAAGGCGGCTGACCAGACCGATCAGCGGCACATCCTCACGCTCATTCAGATCAGAGTCGCGTTGCAGTTGCAGCTTGTTGGAAACACGATTGTGTTCAAAATTCACGGCATTGTAATTTGATATGAGCAGTGGATCCGTGTCGGGATTCCAGACATCGGTATCAATCCCGTTCAAAATCCCGTGCAGGTCAGGAATGCGCGTCCTCAGCAGCCCGTCCAATCCAAAACCCGCATATGGATACTGAATTTCCACCGAGTAGCGCGGGCTGACCGTCGTGATAACGTCTGAATAAGCAATCGCAATCGCCAGCAGGTTGTTGGTCAAGCCGCGAGACTCAAGCTCCCCGTGGTGCCGCCCACCCACGCCCGCATCCCATAACCAACCGCCAACGTGTTCGCCCTGATAAGCCATGTTGTGAATGGTGAACATCGTGCCGACGCCCGCCCACTCCGCTCGCCAGCGCTGTTCGTTGACGAGAAACGGTGTTAAGCCCGTATGCCAGTCATGCGCGTGAACAACGTCAACTGACCAGTTCTGCTGATCGCGCAACGCATCCGCCGCCGCTATCGCCGCCTGTGCGAAGAAAATGAATCGCGGCGAATCCCAGTTCCAGTCGGTGTACACTGTGCCTTCGTCGCCAAAGAAGGGCCATGAGCGGAGAAAATAAATCGGCACGCCATCATGTACAGTAGTAAACAGGTGGCATTCAGCGGTTCCTGTGCGGCGCGGCAGTTCAAATGACAGGAATGGCTGTATCTCCCAACGGTTTGCATCCAGATAGCCGTAAAACGGCATCAGCACCCGCGCATCTATCCCCTCGCGGCGCAGCGCTTTGGGCAGCGAACCGACGACATCCGCCAGACCGCCGACTTTGGCAAATGGATCCACTTCCGCACTTACGAACAGTACATTCATGCAACCGTCCCCTGAGCCAGTCCGAAAGTCAGATTCAGCGCTTCTCAGCCGCGATAGGTGCGGAAGTCACGATAATCCACATCCGCGAATACCTTGTCTACTTCCCAGAGCTCATCCGCCAGATCGGTGTTCGGTGCGCCTTTTTCCAGGCTGGCAGCCAGCTTATTGAAGCGCTCAAGGTGCTGGCTGAACCGCTGGATCGAGTATTCCCGCGCCTGCCCCGTCGTCACCAGGAAGGGCCAATCGGAGCTTTCCAGCAGCAGCGCTTCACGAGCAGTCTGGCTCAACACGCGCAGATCATCATCCGTCGGGTCGGTATATTTGTTCGCCAGCGCTTCCATACGCGCTTCCGCCTCGTGAATGGGTCCCCACATCCAATGGGTATCGTTGTTGTCCCACACGAAATGTGTCCCGCCCGCGCCCCACGAACTTTCGGGCAGCGTCAGCACATCTTCGGGCGGGTGCAGCGCGACATGGCGCGATGCCGTCGTCAATTCGACTTCCTGAGACTGCGAGAGATGGCGCAGCACCTTCCCCAACCACGTAATGCCTTCAAACCACCAATGACCGAATAACTCGGTGTCATAGTTGGCGGAGACCAAACCGTATCTGCCCGTCTCAGCGTGATACTGGCGCATCTGATCGCCGACGAGATGGGCAAAATGCTCGGCATGCTGGTCAATCTTGTATGCCGCCCAGTCGGGGTGATACAGGTCTTTATGCCCCAGATCAACCCCCGCGCCAGTAATCCGCCAGTATTGAATGCCGCTGGTGCCGGCTTTACGGTGAAATTCGCGGTAATCAAAATCGCCGGGGTAGCCCCAATCCGCGCTCCAGACCTGCTGACCGATGCGATTATTCCGCCCGATGACAGAGACGCCGGAATGCTGACCGGCTTCCGGGTGCGTCGTGTCAAAAACGTAGTAGGGATGAAACGTCGTCGCCGAACGTTCG
>Ga0224723_1001420_pt1 | contig 14423 bp, 14 predicted proteins | sample Balambano_FR2_Me_FD_161647 | JGI IMG/M metagenome (GOLD analysis project Ga0224723, IMG submission 161647) | Freshwater sediment microbial communities from Lake Towuti, South Sulawesi, Indonesia - Balambano_FR2_MetaG | ecosystem: Environmental > Aquatic > Freshwater > Lake > Sediment | place...
CACATATACCACGCGTGCCATTTTATCGACTAAAGCAGGCCGAACTCCATGCCTTCGCCGCGATCGGCCTGCTCCCGACGTCTCGCGCATGTCCCGTCGTGAGTAAGACGGTGATGTACTCGAGGCGAGTCGGCGCCAGATAACTTGGCGGGGGTTGGGACCCCGGAGCGACGGTAGCAGAGGCCGGGGAGAACGCGCGAGTGCAGGCCGTCTGGGATCGCAAGAAATCCCTTCGCACGGCCCTCGAGATTGGTCTTAAGTGCCCCGAGTACGCCGCCTTCATCAAAAAACTCCGCGCCGCAGGCCACAAATCACGACAAACAAGAAAAACCTCATAATTGTCCATCCGGCATCAATTTTAATACTTGAATGGGCCAATATATTGGTTTAATATTGGATTATGTTCGAAGTTCTCCTCCTGGCCCCCTCTCGCCGGCTTAGTAGTCTTGGCGAACAATAATCAAAACAAGGAGAAACGGAATCCAGTTGATGGCAGGAAAAGCGAAACTAAGGCAAAAAGACAAGGAACAAACTTTGCTCCTCCACCTAGCGTGCAGGCCGCGACCCTTACTGTCGGGAGCGCTTTAAGGTAGGTGCGCCCGGCAGCAAATTGAACCCATGGGTGGCAAATATCGAACGGCCCGCTTCGCTTAGAAGGAATTGGACGAAACTCTCGGAAAGCTTCAGATTCCCGCCTTTTCTGCGCACCGGTGCCGCCACTTGGCGGATCGCCGGATGCAAATCATCCGGAATCAGATAGCCGCCTTTATCGTAAATCAAGCTCCAGGCCACGATTCCCGCTTCCGCATTTCCCGTTTCGGCGAATTGGAGGGCCTGCCGGACGTTCTCGCCGTAAACCAGTTTCTGCTGTAGTTTGGGCAAGAGTTCAGCTTTTCTAAGGGCCGCCACGGCGGCCATCCCGTAAGGAGCTAACTGAGGGTTCGCAATGGAAACAACACGCACCGCCGGCTGATCGAGATCCTGAAGGGTTCTAATGGCGCCACTCTTCGCCCAAAGGCCAATCCGCCCGATCCCGTATACCTGCACCGCCTCCTTCTCGACTTTGCCTTTCTTGACGAGCTGGTTCATAAACTCTTCATTCGCTGAGAGAAAGACGTCAAATGGAGCCCCCGCCTCGATCTGCCGAGCCAGCACTCCGGACGAAGCGAACGAGAACGTCAGTTCCGCCCCCGGAAACCCCTCCCGGAGCACGCCCTCAAGCGGACCCAAATCGGACGCCGCAGCGACCGTTAGCTTCGGTCTGTCCTGCCCATAAGAAATCTGCGCAAGAAAACTTGACAAGAGGACACTCAAGGAGAATACTAGTCTTAGGCTAAGCAAGAAAGCCGGAGGATTCTGACACATGGGAAAAATCATAGGAATTGACCTGGGTACTACGAACTCTGTTGTCTCGGTCATGGAGGGCGGCTCGCCCGTCGTAATTCCGAACCAGGAGGGCGCGCGCACAACCCCCTCCGTTATCGGTTTCGCCAAATCGGGAGACCGTCTCGTCGGCCAAGTCGCCAAGCGCCAGGCCGTAACTAACCCCGAGAATACCATCTACTCGGCAAAGCGCTTTATGGGCCGTCGGCTCAACGAGGTCAGCGAGGAAGCTAAGCTCGTTCCCTACAAAGTGGTCGGCGGGGATAACGGAGAAGCCCGCATCTCGATCCAAGATAAGAGCTACGCCCCGCCTGAGATCTCCGCGATGGTGCTGAAGAAGCTCAAGGAAGCCGCTGAAGCCTACCTCGGCGAGAAGGTCACCGAAGCCGTCATCACCGTTCCGGCCTACTTCAACGATGCCCAGCGCCAAGCCACCAAGGATGCCGGCCAGATCGCCGGCCTCGACGTCAAGCGCATCATAAACGAACCCACTGCCGCCGCCCTCGCCTACGGCCTCGACAAGAAGAAGGACGAAACCATCGCCGTCTACGACTTCGGCGGCGGTACCTTCGACATCTCAATCCTTGAGGTCGGCGACGGCGTTGTCGAAGTCAAGTCCACCAACGGCGACACCCACCTCGGCGGCGACAACATCGACGACCGCATCGTCCAGTGGCTGATCACCGAGTTCAAGAACGAGAACGGCATCGACCTCGGCAAAGATAAGATGGCGCTCCAACGCCTGCGCGATGCCGCCGAAACCGCCAAGATCGAGTTGTCCTCGAAGCTCGAAGCCGACATCAATCTGCCCTTCATCACGGCCGACGCGAGCGGTCCAAAGCATCTCGAAAAGAAGCTGACCCGCGGACGCTTCGAGCAAATGGTGGAAGACGTTCTCCAACGCACCATCGAGCCCTGTAAGCAGGCTATCGCCGACGCCGGTATCACGCCGCAGAAGATCGACGAAGTGGTCCTCGTTGGCGGCTCGACGCGCATCCCGCGCGTGCGTGAACTGGTGCGCAACTTCTTCGGCAAAGACCCGAACATGACGGTCAATCCCGACGAAGTCGTCGCCGTTGGCGCCGCGGTGCAAGGCGGTGTCCTCGGTGGCGAAGTGAAGGATGTTCTTCTCCTCGACGTTACGCCCCTCTCCCTCGGTATCGAGACCCTCGGTGGTGTCTTTACCAAGCTGATCGAGCGCAACACCACGATCCCGACCAAGAAGAGCGAAACCTTCTCCACAGCCGCCGATAGCCAGACCTCCGTCGATATCAAGATCTTCCAGGGTGAGCGCCAGATGGCCAAGGACAACCGCCTCCTCGGGGTCTTCCAGTTGGTTGGCATTCCGCCCGCGCCGCGCGGCATCCCGCAGATTGAGGTCACCTTCGACATCGACGCGAACGGCATCCTGAACGTCTCCGCCAAGGACAAGGGGACGAACAACGAGCAGAAGATCACCATTACCTCGAGCTCCGGACTCTCCAAGGAAGAAGTCGAGAAGATGGCCAAGGACGCCGAACTCCACGCCTCCGAAGACCGGAAGAAGAAGGAAACGATCGAGGCCCGCAATCAGGCCGACTCCATGTCCTACAACATCGAGAAGATGCTCAAGGACCATGGCGACAAGGTCTCCGCCGAGGATCGCAAGAACGTAGAGTCCGCTCTCGAGGAGGTGAAGAACCTCATGAAGGACGACAACGCCTCTGCCGACCAGATCCGCTCGGCGACCGACAAGCTCACGCAGTCGAGCCACAAGCTGGCCGAAGCGATGTACAAAAGCCAGAGTGCCGCCGCGGGTTCGCCCGATGGCGCGGGCGCGCCGCCGCCTCCCGCCGAGGAGAAGCCCAAAGACAATGTTGTCGATGCCGAGTTCGTTGACGTAGACGACAAGAAGTAAGTAAGAGCCGATAAGCCATGCCGGGCAAGCACGACTACTACGACACCCTCGGTGTTTCGCGTAGCGCCAGCGACGACGAGATCCGTAAGTCTTACCGTCGTCTTGCCCGCAAGTTTCATCCGGACTTGAACCCCGGCGACAAGACTGCCGCCGACCGCTTTCAGAAGCTTCAGGAAGCCTACGACGTACTGAGCGACGAGAAGAAGAAAGCCATGTACGATCAGTACGGCTTCTATTCCGATCAGCCGCAGGCTGGCCCCAACGGGCCCGAAGGCTTCCAGGGCGGGCCCGGCTTCGACTTCGGAGGCTTCGACTTTAGCGACTACTTCAATCAGGCGCGTTCCGGGACCGGACAGCGCGGCCCGCAGCCCGGCGGCCCGGGCGGCGGAAGCTTTAAGGACCTTTTCAATCAATTCTTCGGCGCTAATCGCGGCCAGCAATCGGGCCCGGAGAACGGAACCGATCTCGAATACGCCCTGAACATCTCCTTCTGGCAGTCCATCAAAGGCACCCAGGTGCGCCTGAACATTCAACGTAACGAGCAGTGCGATGAATGCCAAGGCTCAGGTTCCTCCGGCGGCGAGCAAGTCTGCTTTGAGTGCAAGGGCTCGGGACAAGTGCAACAGATGGCCGGCGCGATGAAGTTCAATATCGCCTGCCCGCGCTGCCAAGGCCGCGGCCGCTTGTCAAATGTCTGCCCCAAGTGCAGAGGCAATGGAGTGCTCTCGAAACCTGAACCGGTCGAAGTCCGTATTCCCGCGGGCTCCCAGTCCGGCAGCCGCTTGCGGGTCGCGTCGAAAGGGAACTCCGGGATTCGTGGCGGCCAACCCGGTGATCTCTACATCACGATTCGCGTGGAACCCCATGCCTTCTTCAAGCGTGAGGGCGATAACATCGAGATCCGCGTGCCGGTCACCGTGACCGAAGCGGGACTAGGCGCAAAGATCGAGGTCCCCACAATCGATGGCCGCGCCATTCTGAAGGTCCCCCAAGGCACCCAAAACGGTCAGCGCTTCCGTCTTCGCGAGCGCGGCGTCGAGAACCCGCGCAAAGGCACGCGCGGCGACCAGATCGTCGAAGTCTTCATCCAGGCGCCGAACGTCAATCATGAACGAACTCGCGAACTCCTGCGAGAATTAGCTCAGGTGGACAGCACCGACCCCCGAGCCGAACTCTGGAATCAACTAGGAGACAAGTAGCGATGCCGCGTCCCAAAGGCAAAGGCGCCTACATGATCTCGGCCATTGCCGAGATGTACGAAATCCACCCACAGACTCTGCGCCTCTATGAGCGCGAGGGCCTGCTTCGCCCCAGCCGCAGCGATGGCAACACGCGCCTCTACACGGACGAAGACATCGAACGCCTGGAAGTGATCCTGCAATTGACGCGCGAACTCGGCGTCAATCTCGCCGGCGTCGAGATCATCTTGAACATGCGCGAGAAGATGTCCGCGATGCAGAAGCAGATCGAAGAGTTCGTAGCGGCCATGAACACCGAGATCTCCATACGCGTGCAGAACTCCCGCGAAGAAGAGCCGTCGAACTCACTGATCCGCGTCGCCGAGCAGCGCAAGTAGGGGCCGCAAGCGAGCCATGGCAGGCTCGAGGATCGAGCGGTCCGCGGCATAGCAGATGCGAAGCGAACCCTCTCCCCCAGGGCCGAACGCCACGCCGGGCGCCACGCCCACTTTGGTCTCAAGCAGGATTCGCTTGGCAAGCGCGAAGGTGTCCGTTACTCCTTGCAGTCTCGGGAACAAGTAGAACGCGCCTTCGGCAGCTGGAAGACTCAAGCCCGGGATGCCCGCGAGTTGCTCGATGCAGAAGTCGCGATTGGCGAGCAACTGTCTTCGAAGATCCGCGATGAAGGGTTCGCCGTCGCTCAGCGCGGTCTCTGCCGCCTTCTGGACAAAGCCCGGCGGGCAGGACACGATGAACTCCTGGAGTTGCGTCGCCTTCTCGATGAAGCTCGCGGGACCGGCGAGCCAACCCAGGCGCCAACCGGTCATGCAGTAACTCTTCGAGAAGCTCTGCACCACGAGCAAGGCGTCTCCGGGTTCGGCGAGTTTGAGAAAGCTCGGCGCCATGTCGTTGACCCAACTGAGCCGCTCGTAGACCTCATCGGCTAGCAACCAGAGCTTGTGGCGCCGCGCGAACTCGAGCAAGGATCTCTGCTCTTCGACTGTGGCAACCCAGCCCAACGGGTTTGATGGTGAAGTGACGACGAGCAGCTTCGTGCGCGGCGTGAGCGCCGCCTCGATCGCTTCGAAGTCGATCGTGAAGCGGTTACCCGATAGCGGCTGGGCAAGTTGTATGGGCTTGGCGCCGATCATCTCCGTAATGGCCGAAGCGTTTGGCCAAGCCGGAGTGAGCAAGATCGCCTCATCTCCTGGATCGACGCAGCAGCGAATGGCAACGTTCAACGCTTGCACGCCCGATGAGGTAACGATCACCTCCCGCGCGGCGTCAACCTTTACGCCGTGATGGCGCTGATAGTGCGCGGCAATTGCTTCGCGCAAGCTGAGCAAGCCTGCATTGGAGGTGTAGTAGGTGAAGTTGTCCCGCAGCGCTTGCGCGACGGCTTCCTTGATGAAGTCCGGCGTCGGCAGATTCGATTCGCCAAAGTAAAGAGGGTAGACACCCTCCATCTTCATGGCGAGCTCGGCGATCGCCCGGACGCGGGAATATGGGACGCTGGCGCCGCCCCGGCTCAGTTCCGCGCTGCTACTTTCCTTTGCGAGGAGCATTGACGAGTTCTTCGAGATTGATGAAGTGAGTTGGGTAGTTGCCCGTGTAGCAGGCGTAGCAGAAGTCGCGCTTGTCATCGCCGACGGCCTCGCTGAGAGCCGAGAGCGGCAGGTAGGCGAGCGAATCCGCTTCGGTGAACTTGCGGATCTCTTCGAGTGAGCTATTGGCAGCGAGGAGTTCGCCTTTTGTGGGCGTATCCACGCCGTAGAAGCAAGGCGAGATCGTGGGCGGGCAGGAGATGCGCAGGTGGACTTCCTTGGCCCCGGCATTCCTCACCATGCGGACAATCTTGCGCGAGGTGGTGCCGCGAACCAGCGAGTCGTCCACCAGGATGACGCGCCTACCCTCGAGGAGATGACGAACCGGGTTGAGCTTGAGCTTGACTCCGAAGTCGCGGATCGTCTGCGAGGGCTCGATAAAGGTCCGGCCGACGTAGTGGTTGCGGATCAGCGCCTGACGGAACGGAATGCCTGATGCGCTGGCAAAGCCAAGCGCGGCGGCAACTCCGGAATCGGGCACCGGCACGACCAGGTCGGCATCGACGTAGCAGTGTTGCGCGAGAAGCTGCCCCATGCGTTCCCGGCTCGCCGCAATCGACTTGCCGAAGACGAGCGAGTCCGGCCGGGCGAAGTAAACGTGCTCGAAGACGCAGTGCGCCTTCTCCGCCAGCGGGGCGTAACGCGAACGGGTCATGCCCTCGGGGCCGACCGTCACCATCTCGCCCGGTTCGACATCGCTGATGTAGACCGCGCCGATCAAGTCAAAAGCGCAGGTCTCGCTCGCGAAGACGTATGCGATCTTGCCGCCGCTCAACTCCATCTGTCCCATCGCCAGGGGACGGAACCCATGCGGGTCGCGCGCGACGATGAGCCGATTCTCGGCGAGGAAGACGAGCGAGAAAGCGCCATCGAGCTGGAGCAGCGCATCGCGCAACGCGCCGGCCATCGTGCGCTCGCGCGAGCGCGCGACTAAGTGGAGAATGACTTCGGTATCGGACGTAGCCTGAAAGATCGAGCCATCGCGCTCGAGCTCATTGCGGAGGAACTGCGCGTTCGTGATGTTGCCGTTGTGCGCAACCGCGATCGGACCCTTGTTGCAGGTCACGTTGAAGGGCTGGGCGTTGAGCAGCACGGTGTCACCGGCGGTCGAGTAGCGCGTGTTGCCGATGGCCGCCTCGCCGGGCAAGGTCTTGAGCACTGGCTCGGTGAAGATGTCCGAGACTTGGCCCATGGCCTTGTGCGTTGTGATCTCGTTGGCGTTGAGGGCCGCAATGCCGGCGCTCTCCTGCCCGCGGTGTTGCAACGCATACAAACCGAGGTACACGTGCTTTGCAGCTTCGTGGTGACCGTAAATGGCCATCACGCCGCATTCATCTTTGAACTTGTCAAACATGGAGGGCCTCCTCAAGCGCACGATCCCAAGTGGAATAGAGACGGTCAATGGGAGTATCGACCAAAACCCGGCCAGCAATAGAAATGCGCAAAGACTTGCCTCCGGTCTTGCCGATCCGGAGCGCAGGCACTTCGTGTCGAGCCGCGAGCGCTTCCACCGCGGGGAGATCCTTGGTCGCGATAAGTATGCGGCTCGGGCCTTCGTGGAAGAGAGCCCGGGAGGGGGAAAGCTTGGTCTCGAGCTCGATGGCGGCGCCGATGCCGCCGAAAGTCATCTCGGCCAACGCGACCGCTAGGCCGCCCTCGCCGAGGTCGTGCGCGGCGGTAGATAGGCCACTACGCGCTGCTTCGCGCGCCGCGTCTTGCACCCGCTTCTCAAAGGCCATATCGAGCTGTGGCGGAAGTCCCCAAAGCTGCTTGAGCACTTGTTTGGCGTATTGCGTGCCGCCCATGCGCGTCCCATCGGTGTCTCCAAGCCCTCCCATCAGCACAAGGTCGAAACCTTCCTCGGGACACGCCATCGGCACGGGCGGCGCGGTAGCAAGCAAGCCGACGATGCCCATGACTGGCGTGGGGAAGATCGATTCTCCGAGTGTCTCGTTGTAAAGGCTGACGTTCCCTCCGGTAATCGGCGTGTCGAAGAAGCGGCAGGCTTCCGCCATCCCTTCGATGGATTCGACAATTTGCGCCATGATCTCCGGGCGCTCGGGATTACCGAAGTTCAAGTTGTTGGTAGCGGCGACGGGTTGGGCGCCGACGGTCGAGAGGTTGCGGCAGCATTCCGCGACGATGAGCTTCGTGCCTTCACGCGGATCGAGATAGCAGTAGCGGCCATTGCCGTCGAGCGACATCGCAACCGAGGTGCCCGTCTCTTTGATGCGCAGGATGGCCGCGTCGCCGCCAGGTCCCGCGAGAGTGTTGGTGCGGACCATGTAGTCGTACTGCTCCCAGATCCAGCGCTTCGAACAAAGATCGCCGGAACCGAGCATCTTCAAAAGGTCTGATTGGACATCGCTGTCCGGCTCAGCGGGGCCCTCCATTGGCGCGTCGCGATAGGGCTTGGAAAAGGGCCGGTTATAAAGTGGCGCTTCATCGGCGAGGTCGCGGTTCTTGATCTCGGCGACGACTTGGCCTTGGTTACGAACGCGCAAGAGACCATCATCGGTTACCGTGCCGATGACGGCGGATTGCAATCCCCACTTGTTGAAGACGTCGATGATCTCCTGCTCGCGGCCCTTTTCGGCAACCAGCAGCATGCGCTCTTGACTCTCGCTGAGCATGATCTCGTAAGGCGTCATGCCGGTTTCGCGCTGGGGAACGTGGGCGAGGTCGAAATCGATCCCCGTGCCCGCGCGCGATCCCATCTCGCTGGTCGAGCAAGTGAGGCCCGCGGCGCCCATGTCCTGAATGCCAACGATAGCGCCGGTCTTCATGGCTTCGAGGCAAGCCTCGAGGAGCAGCTTCTCCATGAAAGGGTCGCCCACCTGAACTGTGGGGCGCTGGTTTTTCGATTCTTCCGTGAAGACGTCAGAGGCCATCGACGCGCCTTGAATGCCGTCGCGGCCGGTACGCGCGCCGACGTAGATGACGGGGTTGCCTACACCGGTGGCGCGCCCGTAGAAGATCTCATCGTGTTTGAAGACGCCGAGCGCGAAGACGTTGACCAAAGGGTTCCCGTCGTAGCAATCCTCGAAGACCGTCTCGCCGCCCACCGTTGGCACGCCGAAACAATTGCCGTAATGGCTAATCCCCTCGACGACGCCGCTTAAGATACGGCGGTTGCGCGCGCCGTTCTGCTTGGAATCGAGCGGACCGAAACGTAGAGCGTCCATGACCGCGATAGGCCGGGCGCCCATGGTGAAGATGTCGCGTAGAATGCCGCCTACGCCGGTCGCCGCGCCTTGGAAGGGCTCGATGAAGCTTGGGTGATTGTGGCTTTCGATTTTGAAGGCGATGGCGTAGTCGTCGCCGATGTCGATGATCCCTGCGTTCTCGCCCGGTCCTTGCAATACGAGCTTGTTCTCGGTGGGCAGCTTCTTCAGGTGGACCTTCGAGCTCTTGTAGCTGCAGTGTTCGCTCCACATCACGCTGAAGATGCCGAGCTCGGTCAAGTTCGGCTCACGGCCGAGGAGGGAGAGAATCTTCCCGTACTCGTCCGGCGTGATCTTGTGCTTCTTGAGCTGGACGGCGAGGTCTTTATCGATATGGGTGGTCATCAGGTGCGAACGAATGCGGAGAGGAGCGATTGGAAAATCAGTAAGCCGTCGCTTGATGGCATGAGAGGGTCGCTGGCGCGCTCAGGATGCGGCATCATACCGAGCACGTTGCGGCCTTCGCTCAACACTCCGGCGATGGACCGCACGCTGCCGTTGGGGTTGTCGACGTACTTGAAAGCCACGCGGCTCTCGGCTTCGAGCTCGTCGAGCGTGCGTTCATCGGCGGTGTAGCAACCTTCACCGTGCGCGATGGGTACACGCAAGATTTGACCGGGTTGCAGTTGATTCGTAAACGGGCTATCCGTGGTCTCGGTCCGCAACTCGATCGTCTTGCATATGAAATGGAGGTTCCGATTGCGAACGAGAGCCCCGGGCAGTATCCCCGCTTCGGTGAGAATTTGGAAGCCATTGCAGAAACCCGCAACCAATCCGCCGTCTTGGGCAAACTTCTTGACCGCGCTCATGACGGGTGAGAAGCGGCTAATGGCTCCGCAGCGTAGATAGTCTCCGTAGCTAAAGCCACCGGGGAGAATTACGACATCTGAATCCTTCAGGTCCGTCGAGTCGTGCCAGATGAACTCCGCTTTTTGGCCCAGGTTGGCCGTGGTTGCGTACCACGCATCGTGGTCACAATTGGAGCCCGGAAACACGACGACGCCGAACTTCATGGCAGGCTCGAACTAGGCCTTCGCCACAGTCTTTTTGCGGGCGGCGCGCTTCTTTTCAGCGGGCGGCTGGCGATCACTCTTCTTTAGGTTCGGCTGAACGATGGAAAGCACGAACTTCTTCTCCCCACCTTCATCGAACTTGATCCGGATACTGTCTTCCGTACATTCGAGGACGGAACCGAGGCCAAACTTGGGATGTTCCACTTGTGCGCCGACCGCAAACGCGGGTTTCGCTGCCATAGTTCAATCGTAACAAAGCGCGTCTCTTTTTGCTTGACTTCGCCTATTCTTCGCTGCATACTGAAGGAGAAGACGAGGCGAATATGAAACTTCCCGAGCCTGGAACCTTGTATACAGCAACCGCGGGTTGGGCGCATCCTCAATGGAACGGGTTGTTTTATCCGGGTATAAATCGAGCGGGTGTTCCTCAGCTTGAGACTTACGCCCGCTACTTCAACGCAGTCGAGATCAGCGCGAGTTGGTACGCGCCGCTGAAGCCCGAGCTGAGTCGCTTGTGGGCTCGGGTGGTGTCCCGGCACAACGACGTCCAGCGGGACTTTGAGTTTTCGGCGCGCGTCTGGCGCAGGTTGATGGAGTCGCCACAAATCGAAGCCAAGGACATCGCGGCATTCCGCGAGGGTCTGCGGCCGTTGGAGGAGGCCGGGCGGCTCGGAGCGGTCCTGATGGAGTTCCCGGCCGCATTTCGCTTTGAGAAGAGTTCGCGACAGAGATTCATCGAACTTCGACGTGCGCTGGGGGGACTGCCCTTGGTAGCGGAGTTCCGGCACCGGAGTTGGATGACGGAGGAAGCGCTTGGCACGCTGATCGACTATCACGTCGGGTTCGCAAACCTCGACCAGGCGGAACATTCCCGGGCTATGCCGCCCACGGCCTTCCTAACATCACCAGTCGGCTACGTCAGTTTACGCGGACGTAGCCCGCTGGGGCCGCAGGTTGAGCCGTACTTGTACTGTGCCGAGGAAATGGATCAGTGGGCGCATCGGATTCGCAAGGTGAATCGCTTCGCGAAGAAGACTTTCGTGGTGCTGGCGAACGATGCAGGGGCGCGGAGCCTGGTGAATGCGTTCCAGATGCGACAGATCCTGGGAATGGGCAACGGGCGTGCGCCGAAGGCTTTGGTGGAGCGGTTCCCGATGGAGATGGCGATGGTGCGGCCCGATCAGCCGATGCAGACTGCGCTCTTCGCGGCAGCAGCGTAGCTGAGGGGATGGTAGCGCCAAGGGGAATCGAACCCCTGTTTAAGCCTTGAGAGGGCTCCGTCCTAACCGCTAGACGATGGCGCCACGCTCAGCCCTAAATATAGCAAAAGTTGACCTCTCGGGAAAGCCGAAACCGGAACGCCTTCCATGCCTGGGCCATGCCAAAACTCTTCAATGCGGCATATACCCAAATCCTGCTACAGTACTAGGAGAAATATCCGAGTACCTAGGCTACTGCCCAGCCTTCCGACCCGGCCGTTAAATATAGACACAAGACGACCACGGATTGAGGAGTCAGCAATGGAACGATCGCGAACCGCGAATCCGGCCAGCGGCCAGGACCTTCAGCTTTTCGACGAAATTGCGGCGAATCACGGGAGCGGACTGGCGCAGCTTCTTCTCCGCTCCATTCAGGCGCCGGACGTGCCTGCGGCCGTAAATACCATCCTTCGTTCGGCAGTGACGGCGATCGAACTCGGCTCAGACCAGCCGCACTTCCGCCTGATCCTAGATAGCTATACCGCTTTTCTGAATGTTTACCGCCTTCCCCTGGAACCCGCAGCCGCTCCGCTTCGAAAGCCCCCAATTGTGGCGATGACGGGGATGGCACGCGCCCATAAGGCGAGCTGAGGATTACAAGTTCAGAAAGGCCTTCAGCCGTTTGGCTTGTGCGCGGCTCACGGGGATCTCGGTGGCTTTCGGGTCATCCATTTTCAAGATGAGGCTGGAGTGAAACCAGGGGTTTACTTCGCGAATGCGGTTGATGTTTACGAGGAAGCCCCGGTGAACGCGCCAGAATACGTCAGCGTCGAGCTCGCTCTGGAGTTCGTCGATGGTGCGATAGGTACTTTCCCCGCTTCCTGAGCGGGTCACAATTGTGATGATCCCTCCTGAGATCTGAGCGAAAATCACGTCGGCGACGTCAACGAGCAAATTCCGTTGTCCTGTCTTGAGAACCAACTTGGTCTTCAGCGGGCCGGACTTTTGCGATTCCGCCGGTTGGGGCGTCGCCAAGAATCGCTTTGCTCTTTCGATGGTCTGATCTAATCTCTCTTTCTCGATCGGCTTTAGGAGATAGTCCATGGCCTCAAGGCGAAAGGCCTCTACCGCGTACTGGTCAAAAGCGGAGGCCATTATGAAAAATGGAAGATGAAAGTTTTTCTCCTGGAGGCGTCGAATGAGGCCCAGACCGTCCAGGCCTGGCATTTGAACATCGAGAAAGACGATATCTGGCTCAATCTTTTCAATTACTTCGAGGGCCTGAACGCCGTTCTCGGCAATCCCAGCCACCTCGATCTCCGGATAGTCACGGAGCAGAAATTCAAGCTCTTCTCGAGCTAGACGCTCATCGTCAACTAGGACTGCGGTGATGGCGGCGGTAGCGGAAAGGCCCATCCGGTTGGTAGTATAACAATTGGTTCCGATGTTTCGATTTCAACGTCGGTAAAGGCCGGATCGATGATCCACGCCTCGTTTATGGAACTATAAACAAATCCGCGCAAAGACGGAGTTCAGGTACAAAGTGTTTGATTCTTTAGTTCGTTCCAACGCGCAGGGTATGCGTGTTCTGGTGATTGGCGGCACTCAATTCGTTGGCCGCCTGCTGGTGGAGACCCTCCTCAAGCAGAAGAACGATGTGACGATTTTGCATCGTCGCAACGCCCACCCCTTTAAGAAGAAGATTGGCAACATCGTGGCCGACCGGAACGACCCGGAGCAGATGCGCCAAGTTCTGTCGCGCGAGAAATTTGATGTTGTCTTCGACAACGTATACGACTGGGAGCGCGGCACCACGGCGACGCAAGTCGAAGGTACCCTGAAGGCACTCAACGGAAACTTCCAAAAATACATTTTCATGTCTAGCGTGGCTGCCTACGGCGATGGCCTCAATCATCACGAAGCAGATGCGCTGGCTCCCGACGATCACCCCGACGCTTACGTGCGCAACAAGGCGATGACCGAGCGGATGTTGTTCCGTCAGTACTATCGCTATCACCTTCCCGTGATCACGCTGCGCCCGCCGTTTATTTACGGACCGGGCAACACGTATTACCGGGAAGCTTTTTTCTGGGATCGTTTGCGCGCGGGCCGTCCGCTCATTCTTCCGGGGGATGGCCGCCGTTTAATGCAGTTCATACATATCGCGGACTTGATCTTAGCCTGCCAGAAAGTGCTGGAGCATCCGCAAGCGGCTGGCAACGCATTCAACATTGCGAACTCGCGACCGCTCACGCAAGAAGAAGTGGTCCACGCGCTGGCCACCGCGACCGGTAAGAAACCGACGATCATTCGCGTACCGCGCCGTCAAATCGCAATGGCGGGCGGGCATCCGACGGGACCACAACTCTACTTTGGCTACTACTTCGATGTGGCGCCGATCACGATGGTGACGAACAAAGCGCAGCGCATGTTGAAGCTCAAGCCGCGCGACTTCGCGTCCGGCTTGAAAGAGACCTATCGCTGGTACCTGCGTAACGCCGCCAAGAAGAAGCGCATCGACTACTCGTTTGAAGATTCGCTTCTCGAGATGGCGCAGGCTGTTTAGCCCCACCGCGGGCAAACACTAAACTGGAAGTAGCCCACGAACATGCTTGCCAGGGCGCTTCTAGCTTTCCTTTTCTCGGCATCGATTTGGCTGCATCTCTCTTGTCAACGCGAGAAGGACGGTCCTGTCTATCGGGTCATTGGCGAGGCCTATGCAGGTCCCAATCAGTTATCGATTCGACAGGACCTGTCGCTGCGCTCTCCGGTCATCGCGCATGTCGCCCATGCCGAGAAGCTTGAGATTCTCGACCGTAAGCGCCGCTTCGTCCAGATCCGCACCAAGGACAAGAAGGTCGGCTGGGTGGATATGCGTCTGCTCATTAGCGCGCGGCAAATGGATCAGCTTGCCGCGCGCTAATG
>Ga0224723_1001421_pt1 | contig 14422 bp, 12 predicted proteins | sample Balambano_FR2_Me_FD_161647 | JGI IMG/M metagenome (GOLD analysis project Ga0224723, IMG submission 161647) | Freshwater sediment microbial communities from Lake Towuti, South Sulawesi, Indonesia - Balambano_FR2_MetaG | ecosystem: Environmental > Aquatic > Freshwater > Lake > Sediment | place...
CTATCAAAAAGGAATTAATTTGCTGACCGATTCTGGACTGCAAGAAATTAGTGAACGATCGCCTTTGGTGCGAACGCTGACTCAGCCCTGGCAGCGAAGCTGGTTGCTGTATCCCCGCCAGTTAAACCTGGGCGAACTGGTGCAGAGTGTTTCTTCCTGAGGCGATCGCGCGCGATCGCCTCAAGGCAGTCTTGAGATCGTGATGGGAATTAGGCGAAATAATTCGATGCCACCAGTTTGCCCAGTCGAGCATCCCCCGATCTGAAGCTAATTCCCGTCACCTCTACCACCAGGTCATTCTGGGCTGAAAAAGGTGCTCTACCATCATTGACGGACAAATAGGTGCGGCTACCTACCCGGAAAAACACCGCCTCATTTGCCTTGAGTGCTTGCCTGCCGCGCTGCCGCTGATTTTTATCGGCATAGGCTGACCGCAATGCCTGCCGCAGATTTCCGCTGAACCGTCCGGCATTGAACACACCTTTGGGCAGCGTTGTCGTTGCCAGATTGTTGTCAAAATCCAGCACAAACCGATCGCCTTCAGCCTGGTTAAAGTCTGTGATCCGGTCGCGATTGCCCAGGGTCGAAGAACGCAGGGCTTCTGCTTTGTTTCGTCCAGCAAAGACAAACCGATCGCTACCAGCACCCCCAGTTTTCGTATCAGCTCCCGTGCCGCCTGTGATGATGTCGTTGCCACCACCGCCAATAAGCGTATCATCGCCACCGCCGCCGCTGAGGCTGTCATTTCCGTCTCCGCCGACTGAGGTTTCGTTGTCATTGCTGCCAACAAAAGTCAGATCAGCAGAAAAAGTACCGCCGATCGGCGCACCTGCCAGGGTTCTAACCTGAAAGCCATCGACCTCATGAATATCAGCATTTGCGCCAGTCGATGCCGCGAAGCCAAAGCGAATTTGAGCCGGAACAGCGCCGTTCACTGCGGCAACATTAAAGCCATTAATGGGAGTTTCACCCGCATCATTGAAATCACCGTCGTTATTGAGGTCGATTCGAACGGTGAGAATCCCGTCTGCGGTTAGATCAATTTGCGCTTTACGGCGAGCTGCTTCGCGATTGGTTGAGGCAAGATTGATGGGGACAGGCAGCGATTCTCCGGTGAGGTAGGCATATTGATTCGCTTGGCTGCCCCGCACTGCGACTGAATCAGGTTTTGAGCCAGGGCCACCAACCCGTCCTTCGATCGGATTGGAGTAGTTACCAAACGAGTCAAACCCAATTCCCAGGTAACCACCGTCTATTCCACCTACGCCTAAGTCTGCGCGAGGGGCATAGCCCAGAGAGCCACCAACACCACCCGGAGTAATCGTTGTCCGGTTGCCATCAACCAGGAAGAAGCCGATTCCATCGCCCCCTGTACCGCCGTAGGCATAGAGATTAAAAGAAACAGAAATCCCCTGACTAGAATTGACAGGAGCCGTTGATTTGAACGGTGCAAACCCTGCCTGATTGGTAACGGCATCTGTAAGCTTAATTGATTGCGTCGCCATAGTAATCAAAACTTATTGCCAGAACAACATGAGTGATAGATATTGCACAGAGTTCCTGATTCACCATGCAGAATTAAATTGACACCGCCAAGCTGGAGAGATTTACTAGAAATCCTCTCAGTTCTTCCTGAAATTGACGGAAACTCTGCATCCAGTTAAGCCAAGCTGACTCAACGTAGCCTGTAACCTAACCTACTCCATACAGGGTATAATTTCAGCGGATTTACTGAAGATTAACGGGGATTATTCTTTACGTGAATTCCCAGTGAAGCCTACCTTTTCAGTAAAACTCCTACTCGTAATTTTCCTTACTCTGCTGGTAAATCTGGCGCAGACGGTCGATCAGAATCAATCAGAGCTTGCTTCGATCGATCGAGCTGATGCCATAAATCTTTAATCTGTTGATAGGCGACTTCAGGCGCAATCTTCCCATTTGTTTCCAGCCCACAGATCAGCGAGACGCGCTGAGCAAATTCTTGCAGGTTCGCATTAAATGCAAGATGCTCCGGCGTGAATTCGCCGCGATAGGAGCCGCGTGCGTTAAAAAATCTATCTTTTTCGTTTTGACTGCTAGACACTGGAAACCTGCTTGCAATGAATTAACAATGGGTGGAGCAATTTTTTCTGAATTCAGTCTAAAGCAGGTTTAATTTTTTGAAATGCTTCTTTCTGAATAATCTCAAGTCATTCACTTCAAGGAAAACAGCTTTGCACCACTGACTGAACCTGCGAGAATAAAGTTGATGACTTGCTGATAACAGAGAAACATCGTCGAGAGAAATCGCCACAGGTCAAGATCTCAAGTCAAGCTTTTGCAATTTGCTAGATTCGCTGAGTTTTACCAATTTTCACCGATCGGAGATTTCAGTCAGCGATCGCCAGGAGAAAAGGGATATGGAATTCGACCCCCTCGAAACAAAAACTGCGACCGACCAAACTCCGGGGGACGCTTCACACCGTTTGCAGTGGCTGCGGCAGGAGACTCCGCTTGCCGCTTTATCTGATTCGGCGCTGGCAGCGATTGCCGCACGGCTTCAGGTGGACTATCTACAGGCAAATCGACGACTGGTGCTGGAGGATATGCCACCTGCCGCACTATACATTCTCAAGGCAGGACATTTAGAGGCTTATCACACCAATCCCGATAGCGTGGCGCGAGCTAGCAGCCTGCTGCCGGGGTCGGTTCTGCACCTCAGAGAGCTACTGCTCGATCAGCCTGCCGCGCAAACGATCGTAACGCTTGACGACTGCGAACTGTGGCAAATTTCGCGATCGGATTTTTTGCAGCTCGTGCAGGACTATCCAGAAATTCAGTTAACCTTCACGCGCCAGCTTGCCGCCGAACTTGCCCAGGTAACTTCCCAGCTTGCCTTTGAGCAAGAGCGACAAACTGCCCTGCGCCCTTATCTCATTCCCAAAGCCAGACGCGGCATTATTGGCTCCAGTCGCTATGCGATGCGCCTGCGGCAGGACATCAAAAAAGCAGCCCTCGATCGCGCTCCCGCCCTGATTTTTGGTGAGCCAGGATTGGGCAAAGACAACATTGCGGCTCTGATTCACTTTGGCTCTGCCGATCGCAAGCAGCCGCTTATTAAAGTGAACTGTGATGCACTGCAAATCAGCGGCACCGATCTATTTGGACGCTCAGGCGGCAAACCTGGACTGCTGACCTGGCTGGGGCGAGGAACCCTGATGCTGAATAACGTTCAGGACTTTCCCGCGAACCTAAAGCCAAAACTGATTCGCCTGCTGACCACTGGAGAATACACGCCGATCGCCCGCGAAGGAGAGCCGGAACCTGCGCTGCAAACCTCAGAGGCGCGAATTATCATGACTTCTGAAAAAGCAATGCCGGAACTCGATCGCCTGGCGTGCATCAAGCATTCAATCAAAGTGCCGCCCCTGCGCGTCCGTAAAGCAGACATTGGAGCGCAGGTAAAATACTACATCAGCCTTTCCTGTCGGGCACGCAGGCTATCTCAGCCGCAGGTTGCCCCAGAAGCCCTGCGCCGCCTGCAAGGATACGACTTTCCCGGTAATCTGACCGAGCTAGAAAATCTGGTAACCAGGGCGATCGCTCAGTCAAACGGGGCAGCAGTTCTCACCGAAGAAGTATTCTGGGCAGTCAGCAGCAAGAGCAGACGATTTCGGCTCAATCTACTCAACGCCTATCCTCGGTTGCGGCAGTTTTTGAGAAGCCCCTGGTGGCCCGATCGAATTAACTACGGATTTACGCTCTGGGTGTTTGCACTGGTTGTGGCGATCGGCTGGCTGGGTCCGCAGAGCCGCGATCAAAACTTTGTGCTGAATTTGTTCTGGGCGTGGTGGTGGCCCCTGATGCTGTTTTTGTTTCCGTTTGTGGGGCGGGTCTGGTGTGCGGTCTGCCCGTTTATGATCTATGGCGAACTGGCGCAAAAGCTCTCTTTGAAGCTGTTTCCCCGCAAGCTGCTGCCCTGGGCAAGACAGCCCGCAGAGCGATGGGGCGGCTGGTTTCTTTTTGGTATGTTTGCCCTGATTTTGCTGTGGGAGGAGCTGTGGAATCTGGAAAACACTGCCTATCTCTCAAGCTGCCTGCTGCTGCTGATCACTGCCGGAGCGGTAATTTTTTCGCTGCTGTTTGAGCGCCGCTTCTGGTGTCGCTATCTTTGTCCGATCGGCGGCATGAACGGTATGTTTGGCAAGCTGGCAATGATCGAGCTGCGTGCTCAGCAGGGCATTTGTGCAGCAACCTGTAACACCTACCACTGCTATAAGGGTGGTCCAGCCGAAGGAGAAGGGCTGGAAACAGGCGGCTGTCCTGTGTATTCCCACCCGGCGCAGCTTGAGGACAATAAAGACTGCGTCCTGTGTATGACTTGCCTCAAAGCCTGCCCGCATCGATCGGTTGAGCTAAACCTGCGTCCTCCAGGCATCGAGCTATGGACAACACACAAACCCAGCTATCCGGAAGTGGCGCTGCTGCTGCTGCTGTTTGGCGCGGTTTTTTTGCATCGTTTGCCTGAAATTGCCGATCGGCTTGCTGCTACGCAGAGCGATCGCTTCCAGCTTTCCCTGCAGCTCAGTCATTTTGGGATTCATACAGGCGTTTCGATCGCGGCTCTGCTGTTTCCGGCGATCGTGGTTTTGAGTGCCGATCGGCTTATGCGCTGGCTGGATCGGTCACTCAAACCCCGACCCTTTTTAGAGTTGGCGTATGGCTACCTGCCGCTCGTGCTGGGCAGCAGTCTGGCACACTATTTGCGGCTGGGCTTGACCGAAGCCGGACGAATTTTGCCTGTTACCGTTGCCACCTTTGGCTTGAGCGATCGAATTACTGTCCCTTTGCCTATGCTGGTTGCCGATCCGGCGGTGATTGCTTTTTTGCAGGGGGTAACGCTGCTGGTGGCTGCACTGCTCAGCATTGTGCTCACCCAAAAGATTGCCCGCCAACCGATCGCGAACTTGTTGCTGCAGCATCTGGCGATCGGCGGTTTAACGGTTCTGCTGTGGCAGCTAATTGTTTAGCAATCAACTTGTTTATAGCTTTTTTCACTTTGGTAAGGTATGGGGGTGTGGGGGCTTTCTCCCCGTGCAGGGTCAGAACCCTGCACCCCAATTTTTGGACTTCATTTTGCTTAGCAATCGACGACTTTAATCAGTCCCATGCGAAGCCGATCGTGGATCAGGCGAATCTGCGCTAGCTCTGCCTCAGACAACTGCAGCTCAGAAATTCCAGCTTGCAGCAGCCAATGGCGTTCGATCGGCGTAATTTTGCCAAAGTGAAGTATCTTTTGAATAACTTGCTGGGGCGAAGCAAATTGAGACGAAATGGATGGATCGGTTAATCGATCTGGTGATGCATTTGTTGAAGCATTGGTTACAGTATTCATCGCTTTAACTCTCTCTAGCATCGATGGGGGTTCGTGCTGAGGCAAATTTACCTGAAGCACATCAGTAAAACACGATACAAACCATCATATCGGCTGAAAACTTTTTGATTCTGCCTGGAAACAATTCGCAGAAAAAAAGAGATGGAGATTTATAAAAGTAAATTGCGGAATTGTTAACTCTTCAAACAAAAGTCAATTCCTAGCCAGACACTCTTTATAATCCGTATTGATCTGAATTGATCTGATATTGATTCGACAAGCTTTCATGAATAGCCAGGAGAAAACATTGTGTTATATCTGACGCTTCTTGCCGATGTTGCGCCTCGCGCCGTCCAGTGGTCGCCTAGCGTGGCGATCGTGATGATTGCCTGCAATTTGTTTGCCATTGCGATCGGCTATTACGCCATTCAAAAGCGCGGTGTCGGACCCAAGCTCCCTGTCGAAATGCCCGCCATGTTCACCGGGTTTGGGCTGCCGGAGCTGCTGGCTACTGCGAGCTTTGGGCATATTCTAGGTGCAGGAATGATTTTGGGTTTGAGTAACGCTGGCATTTTGTAAGCCCGGTTTTCACGCCAGAGTCTCGCCTGCCTGCGCTCACCGTCTGCCGATAAATATTTGTAAGATTAAGCTGTAGGTTCAAAGCAGGACAGCATCCATGAGGTCAGGTTGGCAAGTTGGTCGAATTTTTGGCATTCCTTTGCTGCTTGACCCGTCGTGGTTTTGGATTCTGGCGTTATTTACTTTTCAGTTTGGCACACTCTGGCAGCGCGAAGGCTGGGGGGGGTTACTACCCTGGATTGCTGGATTTGCAATGGCGCTGCTGCTGTTTGCCTCGGTGCTGCTGCACGAGCTAGGACATAGCCTGGTTGCCCGATCGCAGGGAATCAACGTCACTTCAATCCGGCTGTTTCTCTTTGGCGGCATTGCCTCGATCGAGCAAGAGTCAAAAACGCCGGGACAGGCATTTCAGGTGGCGATCGCAGGTCCGGCGGTGAGTTTTGGCATTTTTATCGTGCTGTCGCTGGTGCGGCTTGCGCTGCCCTTGCCGGAACCTGCTGAAGCAATCATTGGCAACCTGGCAGGAATTAACTTTGTGCTGGCGCTCTTTAATATGATTCCAGGATTGCCCCTGGATGGCGGACAGGTTTTGAAAGCAGCCGTCTGGAAAGCAACCGGAAGTCGGGCGAAGGGCGTTCGCTGGGCAGCTCGGATGGGGCAAACGCTTGCCTGGACGGCGGTCATTGTCGGCATTGTCGCGTATTTTTCGACGCTGCAATTTAGCTATCTGTGGCTGGCATTCCTCGGCTGGTTTGGCGTTCAGAATGCCAGCGCCTACAGTCGAGTGACTGATTTGCAGGAAGCACTCACTCAGCTCACGGCAGCTCAAGCCATGACGCGAGAGTTTCGAGTGGTTGAAGCAGACATGACGCTGCGCGAATTTGCAGACAAGTATTTAATCAATGAAGTGAAGCCTACGGTTTACTATGCTGCCTCTGACGGACGCTATCGCGGACTCGTGGCACCTGAGCGAATGCAAACGATCGAGCGCAGTCTCTGGGAAACTGAAACGGTGCAGGAACTGGCTGACCCGCTCACAGAGATTCCTTCTGTTTCTGAAAACAGCCCTTTAACTCAGGTGATTAATCGCCTGGAAACCGATGCGCTGCGGCGTATTACGGTGCTTTCTCCAGCGGGGGCGGTTGCGGGCGTGATTGATCGCGGTGACATTGTGCGGGCGCTGGCAGAAAAACTCAAAATTGCACTTCCCCCAGAAGTGATTAATCGGATCAAAGAAGAAGGGGCATTTCCGCCCGGATTGCAGCTTCAAGAAATTGCAAAAGCAGCAGGTAACGACCAATAATGGGCAACAATCTCGGCAGTAATCTCTCTCTTTTTCCCAAAACTCAGCCCGTGCTGACCACAAATCGACTCGTTCTGCGCCCGCTTCTGGAAAACGATGCAGATGCGATTCAGCAGGCATTGAGCGATCGTGCCATTGCCGACACGATGGTTTCTATCCCTTACCCCTATCCGGCGGGAGCCGCAGCAGCCTATCTCAGCCGACAGCAGGCAGCATTTGAGGCAGGAGAAGCTGTTACGTTTGCAATCGAGCAATCAACGCAGCAGCTGCTCATTGGGGCGATCGAAATTCGTGAGATCGATCGCGAGCATCTGCAGGCGGAGCTTAGTTTTTGGCTGATGAAAAGTGCCTGGAATCAGGGTTATATGAGCGAAGTCCTGCCGCCGATTCTGCAATATGCTTTTCTCAATCTGGGTTTGAATCGCCTCTATGCCTATCACATGGCAAGAAATTCGGCTAGTGGGCGGCTACTGCGAAATGCAGGGTTTGTGCAGGAAGGGATTCTGCGGCAGCGCGTTCGCAAGTGGGGCGAATTTGAGGACGTGGTGTTGATGTCGATCTTGCGTGAAGAATGGTAGACCGCTTGCAACGAAGAGACGTAAAAAAACAAGGGGCATAAACCCCTTGCCTGACACTTCCATGTGTATAGAACAAGCTTCAGTCAAATCACCAACCTAATGTGCCGACTTACTGCACCAGATTGCCGAAGGTTTCTAGAACGCCTGACTTGAAGATTTCATACACGATGTAGGCAAAAGCCGCGCCGCCAATGCCACCCACCAGGAAGCTGCCTGCGAATTCGCTCCAGCCTTCTGAATCTTCCAGATTGCTGGGAGTTTTCGGAGTGGTCACAGTGCTGATGGGTTTCAGCGGGTTGACTCCAGCATAGAGGGAAAGGCAGACGGTGAGAATGACGACCAGAATCACGGCTTCGATCAAACCGACGATATCAGAAACGCCAGTATTGCGAAACTGGCTGGTGAACGCAAAGGGTCCAAACAGCAGATAGCCGTGTGCCATGCCGATTTCTAGCCCACGACGCTGAGGTGACAGACCCGCCCGATAAGCAGGCAGATTGTTGATCAGCGCTTTCGTGAATGCAGAGGAATTGATGGGCGTCGCCAGGTTGCCAATCTGAGGATCATCCGCTGGGTTAACAACCTCCGCATTTCTTGAAGGAAGGCTTGTCATGTTGATTTTTCTCCAGAAACTGCTTTATTTATGAATGCAATTGAAGATGCAATTGGAAATTAGATGCCGCTCGGATCTTCGCGTTCGATGTAGATAAACAAGAACGCCATCGCGACAGCCGGGAAAACCCAACCGATGAGCGGAACAAAAATAGAAGGCAAAAAAGAAGCTGCCATGCTTGAGAACTCTCCTCGTTGACACAACGAATTCCTGTGCCAAATGTACTGTGAATTGAGTGCAAAAGCCGGACTGCTAAGAAATTTTAACAACTGCGAATTTATGCCTCAGAGAGAGTGATGTGGACGGTAGGGGCGAAGCATTTTCAGCAAGATCTATCGTAAGCAGCAAGATATTCTAGGGCAAATGCTTCGCCCGTACAGGAGTGAGAGGTGACTAAATATCGATCGAATCGTGGCTGAATTGAGAGAGAGGTGGTTCGATCGATCGTGCCTCGGTCGTTTTCTCGCTTTCGCGCTGGGTCATGATTTCGACGCTGATTGCTTCGACCTGCACTTCCAGGTAGCCCTGAGGCAGAAATAGCTCAATGCGGCTCATCCACTGTCCAAAGCCATCCGGTGTGAAATCGGTGAGCCAGTGAGGCCCGTCGAGCAGCAGCCGACTCTGGCGATCGATCAGCCATAGCTTGACCGCGAGCTTTGCCGGACAGTCAGGCAATTTCACCAGCACCAGTGTTGAACTGCCGCCGATCAAATTTTCGCTGGGCAGATTCAGCGCGGGCACGGGCAGAGGCTCGTCGGGTGACAGGGTTAACCCCGGCACAGACGGAGTTTGCGCAGCAGTTTGCCAGGATTTTTTGGGAGCCGATCGCTGCTGCATTGCTGCCATTTCTTCCCAGCCTTCATCAATCACAAACTCATCGCGCGCTAAATGGGCGTCTTCTCCGATGGGCTGAGTGCGGTTTCCCGGCTGAGATGACTGCTTTGTGTCGAACACAGAAACGCTCGGAGCCTCCGCATCGGAGGTATGAGGCTGAGCGGGGGCGGGTTGCTCTTGCGGTGCGGCTGAGAGCGGGCGATCGCTGGCAAGAGACTGCAGTCGTGATAGAAACCGCTGCTGGAGATTGAGCGATCGAAAAGCAATGTCTTCGGGGGCAAGGGGAGCGTCGGCAGCAGGCTTGCGGGGTTTGCGGGAGTCAGCGTGCTGCCAGTCCAGTGCCGGATCGATTTCAGCAGTGATGGGTTTGCTGGGTTGGGGCGATGTAAACGCATTGCCTCCTTGAGGGAGCCGGACAGAACCAGTCGGCTGAGGCGAAGCAGGATCAGTCTTTGATTCTTGCCCTGTTTTGCTTACCGGAGCTTTGGGGGGAGGCTCAATCCCTCTTTCGGCAACGCCAATTTCAAGCGAATGGTTTGCCGCGATCGATTGCTCTGTAAAGAACAGATCAGAAATAGACAGGTCATCGTTGACTGGTGGCAGCGCATCTACGGGCTGTGCGGGTTCTGCTGCACTGGCTGGAGCTTTGCTGGCTGGGACAGAACTGGGTGGAACTTCGCTGGCTGGGACTGAGACAGGCTCTTGAGGCGCAAGCTCCTGAGCAGCAGGTTCCTCTTGCGGAGCGGGTTCCTGGGCAAAGGTGGGCAGCTCGATTGATCGTCGATCTTTCGCTCCATTTCCGTTTTCTGGAGGAGCCGATCGCAGTTGAGGCGGCAGCACGGTCTGGGCAGGCTGAAACTGAACCGGGGGCAGCACCGCAGGCTGAGAAAAGCCCGGTAGTTCTGATGGCAGCGAAACTGCTTCTAGCGGCGGCAACACATCGGGCAAATCGGCAAAACTGTTGGCGATCGACTCCAGCAGCTCATGCAGGTCAGTTGTAACCTTAAAGGTCTGGCTGGCGATCAGCTCAGCATTCGATCCTCCCGACTCCAGGGTCACTTCTCCCAGCATCAGGTAAGTTTCGTAGTGGTGAGGCAGCGGCACGGCACAGGTAAACGGCATCGGCGCAGCCGCCGGGTTCAGTGCATAAATCTGGTCGAACAGCACCTGAGCATTTTGAGGCGCATAAAGCCGCACCCGCACCTGAAGCGACAGTTCTTGTGAGTCTGGTGCTGCTGAGTGAATTTCGCCCCGCAGGATCAAAGGTTCGCCGCGCCGCACAATATACATTTCCTGTTCTAGACTGAGACTGAGCGGCAGAGTTTCAGACAAAATCACTGCTGGCGAAGGCGTTTCCGACGGATTGGTTTCGGATAGATTTTCGGATGAATTGAGTTCAGAAAGGCGATGTTGGGACTCATCCAGAGCGGATTGCTCAGCGGCTGCCGAGATCGCAAATGCAGCAAGCTGAGGGGTCGCAGCCAGGGTCGGTTCTGCCAGGGTTTCAGAAGCCGCAAAAGCGATCGCAGGCTGAATTGGCAATAAGCTTGCTGCACCAGAAAGCCCAACGGAAAGGGTAGACAACTCAGCCGCAGCAGGGGTATCGGGTTCCCAGGCTTCTGCATCCTGGACGACAGGCAGCACTTGCAGTTTCACCCCATACTGCCACCCTTCTCCCATCATGTCTGCCATCAGATCGCCCGTGCAGTAAAGCTCCCAGTCTCCTGGCTGAAGCTGGGTAAAGGGCATGATGACGACCAAGCCATCCTGGTTGGTGCAGCCCGATCGCTTCTGGGTGCGGCGCACAGGCATTGATTCGGTCAGGGCATCATGGGCAATCCGAATTTCGATCGGCGTATTGACTCGGCTGGAACGACCCACAACCCGATATCGCCCTTCCAAGATTTCTACCGTGGGGGACTCCAGCGGCAGCCAAGACCGATCGCCATCCTTTTGCAGCAAAAATTCCCAGAACGCCATGTCAACCCTCTTATGTGCCTTGTGTCCGAACTTAGTGTCTGATCAGCCGAGCCTACGGAAGAAAAGATTACACGATCTATCGATGGGCAATTAATTTGTTGCTGCTATTTTTTTAACTAAAATCCCTGCTGCGCTGCAAACGCTAATTCTCTAGCTAAATATCCAGATAGTCTACACGGTTCCTTCACAGATCGCTGAAAAATCGCAGTTGATGATCTGCAGCGTGATTCAGAGCGTCTGTAAACCCTGGAGCGATCGACCCTCAGCCTCGCCAGACAAGCCCTTTGCCTGAATCAGCACCCCAAAATTGCCCAGACCCATCGGATTCATCAGCCCATGCAGGGCTTCCCGTCGCTGCAGGATGGTTTGCAGGGTCAGGTCAGGGTCGGGTTGAGACAGCGCCATCAGCCGATCGCCTAAGCCCAGCGCCATCAAAAACAAGCCCTGCTGCGTGAAGCCGATCGGTTCCAGTCCTGCTTTCGTGCCGTACTGCTCCAGAGCCGTGAAATCGACATGAGCCGTAATATCCTGACCGCCGATCGCCCGATAAGGGTTGTTGTGGTGGGCATGGCGATAGTAGCACTGAAGCGTTCCGCCACTGCGGGTTCGGCTGTAGTAGCGATGGGCAGGATAGCCATAGTCGATCGTGAGCAGATAGCCCCGGTGGAGCCGAGCGGCAACGGTTTGCAGCCAGTCGATCGCCGCCAAATTCACCTCTGTGCGATAGCCATCTGGATACGCCGTCAAATCGATCCCAGTTTGCTGAAAATACTCGGCAAGGCGGGGGGTTGAAAGTTCGCCAACAACTTCCACAAAATTAGCATCAGATAAGTTGGCATCAGATAAGTTGGCATCAGAGAGATTGGCATTAGAGAGATTGGCATCGGAAAAATTAACATCAGAAGCCAGGGCAGGATCAGCAGAAGCTTTGCGGCTCGTCGTGATGTAGATTTCCTGGAGTTGACCGTGAGCAACCGTCACCCGATGCACCGGAAAAGCATCCACCAGCTCATTGGAAAAACAGCAGCCGACGATCGAATCTGAGGGAATGTCCTCCCAGGTGTACCACGCGATTTCGCCCCAGGACTCGATGAGCGATCGGAGTCGGGCTTTTTGTTCGGCGGCAAAGGCAGGCGACTTTTCGATGATTTGATAGCGCAGGGCAGAAAAACACTCAAAATGATGTCGATGCAGATAGCGCACAATGTCCTGTGCCAGCAGCCCCTGTCCGGCTCCCATCTCGATCAGCGTAAACGGAGCGGGGCGATCGAGTTTTTCCCACATCTGGGCAAACTGCACAGCAAGCAGTTCCCCAAAGTCTGCGCCCAAGTGGGACGAGGTTGCAAAGTCGCCCTGCGCCCCGATCTTGGACTGAAAGCGGGTGTAATAGCCGTGCTGCGGCTCGTAGAGCGCCAGATCCATAAACTCCGCAAACGGGATGCGCTGCTGGGGGCTGGCGGCAATGCGATCGGCAATGATTTGACACAGTGCCGGATGACTCGGCTCTAGCTGCAATCGCCCGGTCATGCTTCATCGCCCTCCCCAAACTTGCAGCACCCGCCCCGGAATCGTTTGATTGAGCCACAGGGTATTGGTCGAGCGCGATTTGAGCGTCTGGGAAGTCACCTGCCAGGCTTGATGCGGGTCAAACAGCACCAGTTCGGCGGGCTGACCTGTCTGAAGCTTGGGAATAGACTGATTGAGGATCTGCGCCGGATTTTTGCTGAGTGCCTGCCAGAGGGTGAGCGCAGGCAGTTTTTCAGACATCACAAGCTGATGCCACAGCAGTGGCAAGGCAAGCTCCAGCCCGATCGCCCCTGGCGGGGATTCGGCAAAAGCAACGGTTTTTTCTTCATAGGTATAGGGGCTGTGATCAATTGCGATCGCATCCAGCACGCCCGATCGAATCCCTTCAATTAGGGCTGCCTGATCCGCAGGGTTTCCCAGCGGCGGTTCTAGATGAAGGCTGGGATCGTAGCTCTGCACCGCTGTAATGTTCAGCAAAAGGTGCATCCAGGTGGTGCTGGCGGTGACGGGCAGCCCGCTCGCCTTTGCCTGCCGGATGAGTTCGACGCTGCGTGCGGTCGAAATTCGCATCAGATGCACCGGAGTTCCAATAGCTGCCACACATTCCAGCAGAGCCGCCAGAGGGGCAGTTTCGGCGTAGTCTGGGCTTCCGGGCAAGCCCAGCCGCAAGGATTCCTGACCTTCGCGCACGACCCCATTTCCGCTCAAAGCTCGATCGCAGCACCACAAAGCAACTGGCTGACCCAGATCTTCTCCGTATTCCAGCAGGCGACGCAGCAGCGTCATGTTTTGAATCGGCTGACCGTCTGCAAATCCTGCAATGCCAGACTGCACCAGCTCTGCCAGTTCGGTCATCTGTTCGCCTTTGGTGTTCAGGGTCAGCGCCCCCCAGTTGCAAATTTGGGGAACGGTGAACTTCTGGCACTGGGACTGAAACCAGGCAACAGTCGCCGGATTATCCACTGCTGGATGGGTGTTGGGCAACAGCGTTAAGCGGGTGAAGCCGCCAGCAACCGCCGCCGCCGCCAGAGAATCGATCGTTTCCCGTTCTTCAAAGCCGGGTTCACCGGAATGGCTATACAGATCGACCAGACCTGTGCCCAAAATCAGCCTCGCCCCCTCTCGAATTTGAGTTTCTTGCGGGTAGGAATCGATCGTCTCTGCGACTGCCTGAATCATCCCATCTGCGATCAGCACATCTGCAACCTGATCGCGCAGGGTGGCGGGGTCGAGCAGGCGGACTTGGCGGATCAGCTCAGCAGTCATGAGTCATTCCAGTGGTTACAGCATTCCAGCGGTTACAGTGCCCCGGCTGCCGTTTTGTCGAGCACGCCGCCCAGATGGCTCGTGATGTTGAGGGCGTGAATCAGCGGCTTGCCCTGCTTGCCCAGGGGATAGTCGATCACCGTCACGGCTCCGTTGCCCTGCTTGAACACCCAGAAAGTTTCGGGACCGCGATCGATCAGATGCCCCAAAATTGCTTTGTTCACCGCATCATGCGCCACCACCAGCACCGTTGTTGGACGATTGCCCTGAGATTCCGGCGTTGAGGCAACCAGGTCATTCCAGGCAAGCACAACCCGATCCCACACCTGCTGCAGATTTTCCCCTTCGGGCATCTGGACGGTTTCGGGCGCGACCTGCCACTGCTTCCG
>Ga0224723_1001422_pt1 | contig 14416 bp, 17 predicted proteins | sample Balambano_FR2_Me_FD_161647 | JGI IMG/M metagenome (GOLD analysis project Ga0224723, IMG submission 161647) | Freshwater sediment microbial communities from Lake Towuti, South Sulawesi, Indonesia - Balambano_FR2_MetaG | ecosystem: Environmental > Aquatic > Freshwater > Lake > Sediment | place...
GAGTTGGCAGAAGTCATCGACGCAGCAGAATAGATCTTCTAGACTCAACATGGGGCAATCAGATAGGTGAAAATTCAGTACTTTCAGCCTACCTGGTTTGCCCCTCTCTTATCCCGAACTGACGTTATGTTAGACACTTGAGTTTGGACTGATTCGGTAGAGAGGCAGTCAATGCAAGGTACCGACTGCCGTAAGGTCAATGAAGTAGTAATCAACACTGACCTTATGATTTTCAACTAACTTCAGGAGTTTCGCCAAACGCTGTACAACAGCTTGGGCAATACCAGAGATTTCCTCTTTGATCTAATGGATGCGGTACTGGTAAGTGGGTGCATTGTAACGCGTCCCCCCTCTAGGGACTAGCCTGGTTGGGGCAGACGATGTCGCTTTTAGCAACACTTTGGTTACACTACCTGCGTCGCTTTGCTGTAGAACATTGGTATCGCTTTGCCAAGCAGAGGTTATGTTGGACACAGCCTCAGTTTAGTTCATTGCCAGCAACCGAGCGCTGGAGTGACCTGATGCCCTTGCTCAGTTGGTAGCTCTGGCTGGCACGGCAGGACTGTAGCGACCATCCCTTGCCCTGGCAATCCTCCCAGGCGTCTCGCTCGCCGGAGCAGTCCACACAAGCTTTTGCAAGCATTCTTGCCGCGGTCGGCACACCTGCGCCTCCCCCAAAACCACGCGGTAAATCTCCAGGGTGGGCACAGGGAGAATAGCCCTCTGCACGTCCTCGCTATCCAACGGTAAAAAACGAGCCTCTCAACGCAAATCATCCGAGTCATCCTTTAGCGCTTCTCACCCAGCGGCAGCTTTGATTTGAGCATGAGAGAGGGCAATGCACTAACTTCAACTGCAAGGTGCGGTTGAGTAACTTTTTTATGTCGTCCTTAAAAGACTTGTCCGAGAATTTACAACAGAAGTTGTGACTGGCTTAGAGCGTGGTTGCACTCACAGCAGACTCAACGACAGAATGCGGGTTCAGGCTAGTTTCTGTTAGTTTAGCCTCAAAACATAGCACTGGCTAATTCATTGCATTCTCTCCCTTCAAGACTCAGATAAAGCAGGCAAAACAATCATGCCTAACCCAATCTGACTAGCCCATAAATCGTCAGAATCACTTGTTCATAAGTGTCAGGATGGAGACGAAAGCGCTCTTTGGCAACGCGGAAAATCCGCAGTAAGCGGATGATATGCTCGACGAAAATGCGACGAGTGCTAGAAAATTCCTTGTTTTCTGCCTTCTGTTGAGGCGTTAGCTCTTTGCCGCGGGGCTTTTTGTGTGGGGTTTGCATATTGTCTGCGCCGATATAGGCTTTATCGCCATCAAATCCTTGTCCAGGAGCAAACTTGGACTGGCGTTCCCGAAACAAGGTGATATCACTGGTCGGTTCCTTTGCGCCAGCACTGACATCGACAATGTCTTTGCCCTTAGGGAGCGTCACAATCCGCGACTTGAAGGTGTGCTGCTTTTTGCCTGAAAAACACGACCGCTGCTCATCGTTGTCTTTTGGTCGCTCTCTGGCTTTCCTAACACCTCAAAGGTGGGATAGTGCCGCAAGTAGAACAGGCATAGACAAACTTCCTCTGCTACTAACAGCAAGCTTTTACGTCCTCCTCCTTTGGCATTGACTCGGATTCTCTAACGTTCGATTTTGGCTTGTCGCTCAGCATATTTTAACTGGCATTGCTCCAACAACTGCATGAACTGAGGGTAGTCAATGCCTAACAGTCGCTTGGTGCGCTCAGGATACTTGTGAATATCATGAAGGGGATTTTTCACGGTTGGTAGAATGGTAAAACTCCATTCTACCACCTTTCTTTGCCTCTATTTATATCTCGGACAAGTCTAATGCTCACAATTGGAGCCAAGAAGACTCGTTCAATCTGCTGGTCAAAGTCACGAAATCCATCAGCCCGCTCGTAAACGCCATTGAGACGATAGAGGACTTGGCGCTCGTCACTAATCGATCCCGGAATGTCAAATTCAGGACGCATTGATCTGTTGCGCTATCGCGCTTTGCATCAACCTGAACAGCTTGCTTTTACATTTCCCCGATCGGCAGCTTAACCTCAGCAAAGTTTTTCCACGACAAATCGATATTCAGGGAGCATCATAGCATCTGGTGATCTACGATACCGTTCACGTTCCCTCAGAAGCCTGAGAATATGCCCCATCTAAAAAAATATGGAATTCTCATAAGGGGGCATATCAGCTATGAGTATGACGGATTCACAAGAGCCGCAATTGGTCGATCGATCTCAGGCAGAAGAAGATTATCCCTTGTCAGCAGTGCCGCTAGACGCACGAAAGTCCTTTCTTTCAATGGCTTTCATGCTGCTAGGATTTACTCTTTACTCCGGCACTTTCTTTGCTGGCGGGTTAGTCGGGCCAGCCTTTCGTTTTTTCCCCGACCTGATTGGCTTGCTCGTGGTCGGCAACCTGATTCTTGGCGGGTATGCTGCTGCTCTCGCCTACATTGCCTCTAAAAGCGGGCTTTCCACCGTCCTCATGGCGCGATTTAGCTTTGGCAGCGTGGGTTCTCGCTGGGTTGACTTTCTTCTAGGCTTTACTCAAGTTGGCTGGTATGCCTGGGGTTCAGGACTGATTGCCAACTTGCTTAACCAACTTGCAGGCGTACCCGAATCGTGGAACTGGCTAATTATTCTATTTTTCACCTACTTCTTCTGCATCACTGCCTACATCGGATATCGGGCAATGGATTGGTACAGCCGCATTGCCGTTCCTGCCATTATCATTTTGATGCTGTGGAGCCTGACGATCTCAGCTAATCAGGTGGGAGGACTCGAAGGATTGCAGGCAATTCAACCCTCTGGCGAGTTAGGAGTCGGTGCTGCTCTCACCATCATTGTCGGCACGTTTATCTCAGGCGGCACGCAAGCTACAAACTGGAGTCGGTTCTCAGATTCTCCCCGCACGGCAACGCTGTCTACGCTGGCAGCTTTCTTTATCGCTAACGGCTTTGTGATCTTTGGTGGTGCCTTTTCCGCACTGGTTTATCAAGACTTTGACATGGTTTCGGTGATGGCGCAGCAGGGGTTGCTGGTTGCGGGTTTCATTTTGCTATTCCTGAATATGTGGAGTACGCAAGACAACACCATCTATGCGTTTTCGATCGCCTTCTCCCATATGTTTCGCACCAAAAAGCGCACCTTCTTTGTGCTGATTGGAGCGACGATCGCCCTGGCACTTGCCTGGGGCGGCATTTACGAAAGCTCTCAGTTCATCAATTTCCTGATCCTACTGGGAACGTTTATTCCTCCAGTGGGGGGTGTAGTGATGGCAGACTACTGGCTCTATCGTCGCGGTCAGTTTCCTTCGCTGGATGAACCGCAGCCTGCATTTAACTGGGCGGGAATTGCGGCTTATGTCGTGGCGGCGGCGATCGCCTACTTCACTGGCAAAGCGGGCATCGGCATCGCTCCAGTTAACGGCATTGTCGTCGCTGCGGTGCTGTACCCGATTCTGACCAAAATCATTCCTCAGTCAACCAGTACGACGGTTGCTAGATAGGGATAAAGCCTCCGGGAATAGAAGGTGAACCGCAACGGGGGGGCGAACGATCGTTCGCCCCTACTTTTTGGCGATGGGATTTGCTTTTTCGGCTGTGATGTTTAACGATTCGACTGGGATGCTCAAAGGTTCAGTCGTGATGCTCAAAGGTTCAGTCGTGATGCTCTGGAGGTTTAGCCGTGATGCTTGAAGATTCAGTCGTGATGCTCTGGAGGTTTAGCCGTGATGCTTGAAGATTCAGTCGTGATGCTCAAAGGTTCGGCGGCCGTATTTACACCTTTGGCGATGACACTTGAAAGTAGGATGAGTATCCTTATTAAAACTCTGGTCGATAGAAGCCTATCTCGTAGTTAGCTATGTTCAAAGCAATCGATATTCGGATTCAAAGCAATCGATATTTGGAAAAGAGTAGACGATACGGTAGCTGCTCGGTATCGCTGTTTTAAGCGTGTAGCAATTCTGCGTGCGATCGCCATTCTGTAGCGAGATGGAAGCCCAAAACCTAAAAACTCAAAACTTCTCCCTCTTAAGAATAGCTATTCTAGACTAGAGACTGATGCTAGGAGAGTTTTAGATGACTGAGCAAACAGCGCGTGAATTGTTTCAATCTGCCTATGAAAACCGCTATACCTGGGACAAAAACTTTCCCGGTTTCACCGCCGATATTGAGCTAAAGCAAGGCGATCAGGTCTACAGGGGCAAGGCTCAAGTCAACCGCAACCTCAGCGTTGAGGTGATTGACGTGGCAGACGAACAGGCAAAGCAGGCAATCGAGGGGCAACTGCGCGAGGTGGCGATTCACCGCATTCGCAGAAGCTTTGAGGAAACGCACGGCAAAAATACCTTCTCGCTGGGTGAAACCGATGGGACAGGCGCAGTCGAAATTCTAGTAGGTGGAAAGGCGGAGGGCGATCGCTACAAAGTTCGCAATAACGAAGTTTGTCTGGTTCACCGTCACATTCATGGCATCGTCGTCACGATTAACACCGCTAGCAGCCACCAAACGGAATCGGGCTATCTCTCTCACCGCTATGACTCGGTTTACCACGACCCCAAAACGGGTGAGCAAAAAGGCAGCGCTGAGCATGAGGATGAGTATGAGAAAGTTGGAGATTACTACATCCTGACTCGTCGAGTACTGAAGGCAGAGGAGCAAGGCAAACAGACGGTTGCTGAATTTAACTTCTCTAATGTGAAACTGCTTCAGCCTGTTGCGGTCTAGGGCGTTTCTCTCCGGCCTCGTCCCCAAGTTTCACCTGGGGATGCCTTTCACGAGGCTCTGCCTCCTAAAAAGCGTGGAAGGCAAAGCCTCACAACTGGCATTACCAGGCGGGGAGCCTGGTAACGAGGAAGCTGGAACTTCCCCAATGGCATTGCCAAGCTGGAGCTTGGCAACGAGGTTATGAGGGCTAGGGGATATGCTGTAAGAGGGGGCTTAAGCCCCTTGCTTTGTTAAAGTCGCTAAATTTTACGGTCTGATACAATAGAGTTAATGCGAACTTCCTTAGTGCGAATTTCCGCCAGGTGAACTATGCCTCAAACAATGGAACTCACGCCCGAAAATGTGGAAAAGGTGCTGGATGAACTGCGCCCTTACCTCATTTCTGACGGCGGCAACGTAGAACTGGTCGAGTTAGATGGCCCAATCGTGCGGCTGCGCCTCCAGGGAGCCTGCGGTTCCTGCCCTAGCTCCACAATGACTCTGAAAATGGGCATTGAGCGCAGACTCCGCGAATTCATTCCTGAGATTGCTGAGGTTGAGCAAGCTTTTTAGTTTGCGATCGCCAAAATCTCCATTACCGATTACTTTTAGAGCAGGGAAAATCAATCAGCTTTCCCTGCTTATTTTATTGTTGTAGGGTTGCTTCCTGGTCCTATGCCTTATCCTCTCTACGTCGCCTTCATCTGGCATCAGCATCAGCCGCTATATAAAAGCCGCACCGCAGGTCAATATCAGTTGCCCTGGGTGAGGCTACACGGCACAAAAGACTATTTAGACTTGATACTGCTGTTAGAACGCTATCCGAGACTGCACCAGACGGTAAATTTGGTGCCTTCACTAATTCTGCAAATCGAGGATTATGTAGCGGGAACGGCGTTTGACCCGTACCTGTCTCTAGCGCTGAAGCCGATCGAGCAGATTGGCATAGACCAGCAGCGGTTTATTATTGAACATTTCTTTGACGCAAACCATCACACCCTGGTCGATCCCCATCCTCGGTATGCTGAGCTGTTTCATCAGCGGCAGGACAAGGGGCGGGTCTGGTGTCTAGAGAATTGGACGGCTCAAGACTACAGCGACCTGCTAGCGTGGCATAACCTGGCGTGGATCGATCCGCTGTTTTGGGATGATCCAGAAATCGCTCAGTGGCTAGAGCAAGGACGCAACTTTAGCTTGAGCGATCGCCAGCGCATCTACTCTAAACAGCGCCAAATCCTCAGCCGCATCATTCCCCACCATCGGCAGATGCAGGAAAACGGACAGCTAGAGGTGACGACTACGCCTTATACGCATCCGATTTTGCCGCTGCTGGCGAATACCGATGCCGGACGAGTCGCCGTTCCGAATATGCAGTTGCCGCAATACCGCTTTCAGTGGGCAGAAGACATTCCGCGCCATTTGCGAAAAGCCAAGCAGATGTATCAAGAGCGATTTGGCTGCAATCCGCGTGGGTTGTGGCCCTCCGAGCAATCCGTTAGCCCCGCGATCTTGCCAGACGTGGCGGCTCACGGGTTTGAATGGCTCTGTTCCGATGAGGCGGTGTTGGGCTGGACGTTGAGTCACTTCTTTCACCGCGACGGCTCAGGGACTTTGTTTGAACCGGAAGTTCTCTATCGCCCCTATCGACTAGAAACGCCGCAGGGAGACTTGTCGATCGTCTTCCGCGATCACCGTTTGTCTGACCTGATTGGCTTTACCTATGGCGCAATAGAGCCACGTCGGGCAGCTTCTGATCTGGTGGGGCAGTTGGAGGCGATCGCCCGCACCCTCAAAGCCCGACAATCCGACGGTGGCACAACATTAGAGAACCCCTGGCTAGTCACGATCGCCCTTGACGGTGAGAACTGCTGGGAATATTACCAGCAAGACGGCAAACCCTTCCTGGAAGCGCTCTACCAAACCCTGAGCGATGACCCCAACCTGCAACTCGTCACTGTCGCCGAGTTCCTCGACAAGTTTCCCGCCACCGAAACCATTCCCGCCGCCAAACTGCACAGCGGCTCCTGGGTAGACGGCAGCTTCACTACCTGGATCGGCGACCCCGCCAAAAACCGCGCCTGGGACTTGCTCACCGAAGCCAGGCAGGTGCTAGCCAACCACCCCGAAGCCACCGAAGAAAATAACTCTGAAGCCTGGGAAGCCCTTTACGCAGCAGAAGGATCGGACTGGTTTTGGTGGTTTGGTGAGGGGCACTCCTCTAACCAGGATGCAATGTTTGACCAGCTTTTCCGAGAACATTTGGCGGCGCTGTATCAAGCGCTGAATGAGCCAATTCCGCCTAATGTCCGTCAGCCAGTAGAAGCTCATGCAGCCAACGGCGATCATTTGCCGCGCAGCTTCATTCACCCCGTGGTAGACGGACGTGGCGACGAGCAAGACTGGGACAAAGCCGGACGCATCGAAATCGGCGGCGCACGCGGCACCATGCACCGCAGCAGCCTCGTCCAGCGGCTCTGGTATGGAGTCGATCACCTCAACTTCTATCTGCGTCTTGACTTCAAAGCAGGCACCCGTCCCGGCGTAGACATTCCCCCAGAGCTACATCTGCTCTGGTTTTACCCCGATCGCACGATGCACAACAGCCCTCCTCCTTTGGCAGAATTGCCGGATGAGCCACCCGCAAACTACCTGTTCCACCATCACTTAGGGGTAAATCTGATCACGCAATCGACCTGGTTTCAGGAAGCCGGAGAACATTACCAGTGGCACTCGCACCCCAGCCGCGCCAAAGCTGCCGTTGACTCTTGTCTGGAAGTTGCGGTGCCCTGGGCGGATTTGCACGCGGTTGAGCCAGACTGGTCTTTGCAACTCGTGCTGATCCTGGCGGAAGACGGCTGTTACCGCAACTATTTGCCGGAGAATACGCTGGTGCCGCTGCAAGTGCCTTAGAATTGTGGATTAGACAAACTGTGGGGTGGGTGTCTTACCCGCCCAAACGGGCAAGATGCTTTTTGATACAGAGCTTATAGGCTTGGAGTTTTGAGCAGGGCGATCGCCACGTCAAAGAATCCATATCAACATTAACGAAATACAAGAGCGCGTAAACCAATAGTGAGCGGCTTGTCAACTCACAGTTGACTCGTAATTTCATAGACAATAGTTGGCTCTTGGCGACCTCGAAGCTGTAAAGTTTGCACGGGGCTACCCGCAAAGTGATGATGGACATAATCAAATGTGGTGCTGCTGACGAGTAATGTGTGAGGTTTGGTGGACTTAAGCTCTTTGTTTAACCGCTCTAGTCGAGCCGCAATATTCACAGTGTCACCAATGACAGAATAGTTAAGCCGCTGGGGACTGCCGACGCTGCCTGCAACGACCATCCCGGTGTGAATGCCGATGCCGTGCTGGATCGTGGGTAAGCCGGACTGCTGTAGCTGCTGGTTGAGTCGGGTAAGCTGCTCTTGCATGGCGATCGCCGCTGTCACGGCATTCACCGCATCTTGCCGGATTTCGGCCACCGACGTATGCGGCAGCGGAATGCCAAACACCGCCATGATTGCGTCGCCAATGTATTTGTCTACCACGCCGTCATGTTTGAGAATGCAGTTGGTCATGGTGCCCAGGTAAAGGTTGAGCCAGCTCAGCACCTCACGCGGCGACATACTTTCAGAAATCGTGGTGAAGTTGCGAATATCCATAAACAGCACGGTTGCCATGAGTTCTTGCGCTTCAAGCTGACCGTGCTGAAAGATGCTGGCTCGGTTGCGCCAAATTAGAGCAGCGGTTTGGGGAGAAACGTGACGCACAAACAAGCTCATGATTTGCTGTTTCTCAAGCTGGTCGCGCACCTGAATGCCTGCCCCTGCCAGCAAAAAGCAACCTACTGGGGCTGCAATCGGAATCCACAGGTTTTGACTGGTAAATAGGAGCGTGGCGATCGCCACCCAGCTAATCGGCACGAGCAGCGTCATTGCCGTTCGTCGCTTAAACCCCAGCGAAGCCAGAATTAGACTAGAACCCAGGCCCACACCGACAATTAACAATCCTTCTGCAAACCAGGGCAATCGCTGCAAAAACCGCTGTCTAAGCAGGTTGTCAATCACGGCTGCATGGAGTTGCAGACTGGAAGCAGGCGGATTCTGGTCAAACGGCGTTTGCAGCGAACTTAGCCCCGTTGCAGTCGGGCCAACCAGAACAATTTTGCCAGCCAGCGCTTCTGGAGGCACTCTGCCCGCAATGACATCTCGAAATGAATAGGTTGCCGAACGCAAGTCTTCTCGTGAACTGGGCCAGTTAACCCAGGCATTTTGCTGCTCTAGTTTAGGTCCAGGTTGAATCAGCGGAACGGGGCGATCGCTCCTGCGATTGTAAGCACGGACAACATCTAAACCAAAAGCCGGAATTCTACGACCTGAAATTCCTGATTCTGATGTTCCCCTCAGGTGAAGCGGCACTTGCCGACTAATGCCATCGGGTTCAACCGGATTATAGATATGTCCAACTCCAGCTACCTGTTCAAACATTGGCACCAGCGGCACAAATTCGGTGGATGCATCCCAGCCGACTGCCAGGACGACAGAGCCGTTTTCTACCATTGCCTGTGCCAATGCTGCGTCTTCGGGTGTTGGTTCGGCAAACAAAATGTTGAACCCGACGACTGCTGGGGGGGATGCCTTCAAAGCTTGTAAAAGCTGGGTATAGCGATCGCGTGACCAGGGAAACGAACCGTATTCCTTCAAGCTCTCATCGTCAATCGCAATCAACACGATTTCTGAAGACCAGCCTTCATGGGGCAACAGTCGCCTTACCTTAAACAGTGTGTTGTAACCTACCCGCTCCAAAGGTTGCCACACGCCAATTTGCCACAAAATCAGCGAAACTGCCGCGGCCGCGGCCCCTGGTAACCAGGATGGATGAGTTGCTAGATGCTGACGAAACGCTAGGATTTGTACCTTAAGATAGCCGCGCCAATCGTCTGGCGTGTTGGTCTTGAGATAGCCAACGACCTTAACCCGCTGATTCCTAAAGCGACGAACCCAATCTTCGGAATAGTCTGCCCTAACGTATCGCCAAAGTTCGGCACTTCTGGCTTGCAGATGCCGCACCCATTCTTTGGGTGGATGAGTTTTTAAGCGCTGCCAAAGGTCAAACCCCTGTCGTCTGAGGTAGCGACCCCATCGTTGTCTTGTCATGCTTTCCTACTGTAGATTGGGCGATCGCCATCATCCAAATCGCCCGCTGACTCAGTAGTGCAACCCGATCGGTCGTCAAACCCCTTCATAGATTCAAGCTGTTTCCATTCAATCCCGGAATTTTGGCGATCGCTGTGATCCGCACCAGTGACAGTACCTATTAATGTGCAACTAAAATTCCAGAAAGCCCTAGTTTTCTGTGGAGCAGGTATCTTGCCTGCTTGGTTTGGACGGGCAAAATGCCCATCCCACAAGAAGCTTGAAAAAGCGGTAGGTTGTATTAACGTGTTGTCTACTTTTACGGTATGGTAGTGCCAATCGTGGAGGTTGCTAACCATGACGCAGACTGTATCTGGTTCTCCCAAATTCCTGACGATGGAGGAATACCTTAACTACGACGATGGCACTGATAAGCGCTATGAGCTTGTAGACGGAGAACTGGTTGAAATGCCCGTAGAAAGCCAATTCAACGCTAGCATTGCTAAATTTCTGTTTTTTGAACTGGCGAAGCATTTGTCAATTGCGCTACTGGCTTTGAAAGATACTGAAATTGAAGTGTCCGGGAGACGGGCAAAATGCCGACTGCCGGATCTGATTGTGCATTCAGAAGAATCCAGGGCTGCTTTGGTTGGAGCAAAACGGGCAACGCTAACCCGCGATATGCCTTCGCCTGCTCTGGTCATTGAAGTGGTATCACCTGGAACGGAGAACCGCGATCGCGACTATCGCCACAAGCGCACGGAGTATGCGGCACGGGAAATTACAGAATACTGGATCATTGACCCAGAAATGCAGCAAATAACCCTGTGCCTCTGGGTGAACGGGCAATATGAGGACACCGTTTACACAGGCGACACTCCGATCAAGTCAACCGTAATTCCTGATTTTGGTCTGAGTGCCGCCCAAGTTCTAGCATTTGGGCAAAGCTGAAGGGAAAGGGTCTATACCAAGCCATGTTCCTGAGAAAACCGTCATAGAATAAAGCCATTGTTGCGTTTAGCGCAGTTTCCATGTCTGTCACGCCCCTTCCCTTAATCGAGAAAATTTCCCGGGCGATCGCCCCGCCTACAATCACTTGGGAAAAGCCGCCAAAGGACTATAAGTTTGAAGAAAAACCTGTGGACAATAGTGGTCAACTTCTGCTAGCAGCAGCTTTGCGCGAGAGTCTTGAAATTACGGGTTTTATTCAACTTCCGATGCTGATCGCTGCTAATTTGGGACTGTGTGCCACAGTCAATGGAGAACTTGTGGTTAAAGCTCCAGACTGGCTCTATGTACCTGCCGTTAATGCTCCCAACGCAACTCTGATCAGACGTAGTTACACCCCTCATCTAGAAGGTGATCTTCCCATTTTGGTGATTGAGTTTCTCTCCGACGAAGATGGAGCAGAATATTCCATCAAACGCACCTTTCCTCCTAGTAAGTGGTTCTTTTATGAACAAATTTTGAAAATTCCCACTTACGCAATCTTTGAGCCTGAAAGTGGATTGTTAGAGCTATATCGCCTCAACGCCGGACGTTACGAACTGGAAATGCCTAATCCCGAAGGGCGGCATTGGATTGCTGAAACGAAATTGTTTTTAGGAACCTGGTATGGAGACAAGGCAGACCGTAGAGGCTGTTGGTTACGTTGGTGGGATGCTAGCGATCGCCTCTTACCCTGGGCCGTAGAACAGATAGAACAGGAGCGACAGCGAACAAATCGACTGGCTGAATATTTGCGATCGCAGGGCATTGACCCCGAGCAGGTGTAGAGCAATATTGTTGATCAACAGTGTTGATCAACACTGTGGTTTATTACCTGTCAGGTAATTGCTTCTATTATTCAGCGTTGGCACGATTGAAGCATCCCAATTCAGGTAAACCACAATGCTGAAATCAACAGATATTTCGGTTAAACGTGCATCCAATTCCTTAAAGACCGTTTACTTACTCTTCACGATCGCAGGCTCGATCGCCCCCTGGTATTGGCTACTGCAAGATCCAGCCACACTGTTATCTCCGACCCTATTTCTGCAAGCGACCTTTGCAAACAACATTACGACTGCTTGGGCGAGTGATTTGATTATTTCGGCGATCGCCTTCTTCTGTTTCGTCTGGATAGAGTTAAAGCGATTAAACTTTTCCCGACTCTGGCTCCTTCTATATATTGGACTCACTTTTGGAGTAGGGCTTTCCTGTTCCCTGCCCTTTTTCCTATACCGTCGAGAGCAAATGCTAGAGCAAACTTCTGTGTCTTGACCCAGATATATCAACAAGAAGGAGCCGAAGTCGCCAGTCGAGGTGCTGCTGGTTCGGCTGTAATGGAGTACATGAGCAGGGCAATGCAGGGTTAAAGTAGGGCGATCGCTAAGATCTACGACTTCTCCGAGAAGTCGTAGATCTTAATCTTTGATTAGATCGTGGAAATGTTTAAATTCTTGCAGCTTACGCTTTAACCTCAGCTAGTCAGGTTAGAGCGTGAGTAGGTTGGGTAAAAGCGATCGCCGCTCACACTTTAATCCAGGCGGCGAACGTGATATCACTCATCAGTAACGCTTAAGTTTTACTGACTTAGCATTAATCCTCTATTATTAGGTGCAAGTGTCAGTAGCTCAAGTTGAAGCTTACATAAGTTTTGTTTAAGCCATTGCATTTGAGCATCAAGCTTTTTAGAGACTGTTTGTAAATAAATTTGAAGAAGCTGAAACAGGCCTCAAAACTTGATCCTCCCTAACCCTCCTTAAAAAGGAGGGAACCAAACCAAAAGCTTGAAGTCCCCCTTTTGAAGGGGGATTTAGGGGGATCTAAATCTTTGTTTACAAACAGTTTCTTAATCGAAGCATTAAATAAATACTCAAATCAGTCACAAAATCCTGCTTATTACCGTCAAGACCCTCTCGGAAGTAATATCTTCTGACATTCCTAAAAATTTGTTGAAGTCCCGTAAGATCTGAAGCTAGCTAACTGTGCAACCATCTCTGCCCGTGACGAAACCTCAAGCTTGCGAAACATCCGCTTCAAAGCTTGTTTAACAGAATTTTCAGTAATCCAAAGTTCACTACCGATTTCCGCATTGGTTCGTCCTAAAGCGACTAGCTCTGAAATTTGCAGGTCAAAGAAGAAAATTCCCTGACGTGTAGCTGTAAAATATTCACCAATCTTGGGTGCAATTTGCGATCGCATCTCCCACTCACTCTGAGTCTGACTGCTCGCCTCAAACAGAAATTTCAAAGAACTTGTCATAGCTCAAGGGTCTGAAGTGTACCCGATCGAGGTCTAGAAGCATTGTAAGGCTTTGTCTAAGATTGGCTGTGGTTCCGAAAACCTCAATAAAAGCAAGTTTGAGAAACACAAATGACACAAGATGCAATCTTCAGCCCCTTTTTTGCAACAGTGTTTTTAACCTTTGGAGTCTGGGTGTATATGTACACTCGCCGTATCTATTTCATTAGGAATCTCAAAAACAACTTGCAGACACTCGCCGTACCTGGCAAGCTAGCAGAAATCTCACCGCCTAGTGTATCCAATCCCTCGGATAACTTGAAAAATTTGTTCGAGATACCAGTGCTTTTCTATGCGCTCGTGCTGTACCTTTTCATAACAAAACAGGTAGATGTCATATACATAAACGCCGCATGGACTTTTGTAATATTTCGCGTAATGCATAGTGCAGTTCACTGCACGTTTAACCTGGTGATGCTTCGGTTCTGGCTCTACTTGGTTGCAACACTTGCAGTCTGGTTTATCGCAATCCGCGCAGCCGTTGCCCACTTTGGGGGATGGGTAGGTTGAGGTAGTGTTTCCATAGAGTTGTCATTAGCCACTTCACCAGGTTCCGATAGATACCGACTCCCCAAATCTACTTGCCCTAGCGTCGCTCAACAATGAAGTAAAGCTTACCGCTAACCGGAAGGCTCTACTCCATTTCCTTTACATTTTGATGGTTGCTCTTCAAATGGCTAAAGTCGAGAGCAAGGTTCGACTTCATCTCTCATCCCTCATCCCTCATCCTCGCTGCCATAACCTCGCGTTTCTAAAGATTAATCTTCAACAATTTAGGAACAATCTTTAAACAACTCTAGTCCCCAAATATACAAAGCGATTAACACAGTAGGTGCTTCTATTTTCTCTTGCAGAAGTGAAGTACCTACTATTTTTTTTGAGCAAAAAAATCGCCAAGTTTTTGCTGTTTACTCACAGAGGGAAACTGACACCGAATGAATACTGTCGCCTTTTCCATAAAAAATGACTGGGGTAGCGGCTTCACCGGAGGAATGTCCATCAGAAATGGTGGCACTAATTCCTTAAAGCAATGGACACTAGAATTTGAAGCTCCTTTCGAGATTACAAATATCTGGAATGCTGAAATTGTCAGCAAAACGGGAAATCGTTACGTCATCCGAAACGTGAGTTGGAATAGCAATATTTCCCCCGGCCAAAGTATTTCTTTTGGCTTTAACGGCAGTAAGGCAAATGGAACAACCGTTAAGCCAACGAACTACATTTTGAATGGGCAATCGTTAGGTTCATCTACGCCTATTCCCA
>Ga0224723_1001424_pt1 | contig 14405 bp, 15 predicted proteins | sample Balambano_FR2_Me_FD_161647 | JGI IMG/M metagenome (GOLD analysis project Ga0224723, IMG submission 161647) | Freshwater sediment microbial communities from Lake Towuti, South Sulawesi, Indonesia - Balambano_FR2_MetaG | ecosystem: Environmental > Aquatic > Freshwater > Lake > Sediment | place...
GTAATTAAATATAACGTAATACTTAGCGTTATGATTATAAGAATAATTCCCAAAGTAGAAAACCAACTCATTGAAATAAAGCCTTAATATTTTTTAATAATTTTATCCTATTATCTGGAATGTAGGCTTTAGTTTGTTGGATTACCAGTGATTTGAATTAAAGTATAGCTATTTCAGATTTGCTCATCTCAGTGGCATTACGGAATAAAAATTCGCCTTGCACCTCGATAGTCTTCAAGGTCAACTATGATGTCAACCAAACGATTAATGCAACAATCTCGATAGTCTTGTTCAGCAACTAGCCGATCAATATTTCCTATGGTAACGACAGGAAGTGATGTGGGGGTATTTTCCTCGCGCATTACTAGTTCCAACGAGTCTTTTCCTTTCATGCTGCGATTAGCGGTTAGTAAAATCATCTCGTTAGCTTGAGCATACCGCCAAACAACACGATCATTACTATTTACTGCCAACCCTACTTCTTCAAATAAAACAAAGTGAATTGAAACTACGTCAAGCCAACCACTTGCAACAAGACTACCTAAGAGGACAACAGAATGTCCTCGCAGATTATGATCAATCAGAAAGTTCATGCTCGTAACTCAAGCCTAGCTCTCTCTGCGTGAAGCTTTTCCCGAATCACTTCTGTACCTAGTTTTGGAGGCTTTGCAGCAATTTGGGCAATCCGCTCACGATTTTGCTCTTCATAATACTGTCGTAGTTCTTCAGTTTCCTTAAGTACAAGATGATACTCTGCTTCAACTTCTTTTCGATGTGCATTAATGTAAGACAAGGCAGAATTCACTTGTTCATCGGTAAGGCTGAGCATGGCACGGATAAATTTCCGTGGATATTGCTCTGTCACATAATCCATCACGTCATACAGAGTGATGCGAGTGCCACTGATCGTGAGTCCACGCTCTGTGCGGATGATAGCCGTTTGTCCGTCAGATGCTAAGGTCATGGCTGTAGCGTTAAATAACTAATATAATCATACTCTACACCCTATCATGTCCTTCACAACAATTAACTGTGAACTACTTCATTCAACGCTTGATCAATTACTTCCTCGCTCACACCCCGTCGCTTCAAACTAGCGATTAACGCAGTGACCGTTTCGCTCTCAAATCGCTCTAAATCTGTTCTTAATCCCTGACCAATGTAAGCACGAATTAAGGGCTGATAGCCAGAAAAACCCAACAATGGTGCAACCCGCTTTAAGTCTTCCACCACATCTTCTGGGATCCGAATCGTCACGCTGGTCATAGGACGACTTTTATCCAATCGCTTTTTCAAAGCTTCAAACTTCATATTCCTTTTGCTCCTGTCGGGTTGCTTTACGGGCGGAAATAATCCGAATCACACTTTCCTCACGTTCGATGTGAACTACATACAATAAATTCCATCGCGTATCCATGCCAGTGACAGCATCTCGAACTTCATTATTGCGGCTCGCGTCAATCACAACGAGAAAGGGATCGAAAAATACCTCCGCAGCTTGGTGAAATGTAATTCCCTCGTGCTTGCTAGGATTAATCTGTGCTTTCTCATCGTTCCAAACAAAAGTAATGCCATTCAGCACAAAATACACATCCATACTTCGTAGTATAAGCAAAGTGTATTTACGTTGTCAATACGATTAAATAAATTACATTTTAATTCTTGATGTTGCCTTGCGCGAAGATGATGTACATCATAAGCGTAGCTTCTGCATTTAACATCGATTCTATTTCTTCCTCTAGTTTCTTTAAAATGATTTATTCTTAGGCTACGGCAATTACTAGAGACATATCAGATATGATATAAATAACGGTATGGACGAATACGATAAACCTTTAGTCTGGTTACATGGTGAAGTCAAAACTCCTCCCTTTAGCCAAGAAGCACGGATAGAGACAGGTGTGTTACTCAGACGCTTGCAACAGGGTGAAAATCTCGGCTTACCACACTCAAGACCAATGCCCAGTATTGGGGGACATTGCCACGAACTGCGGATTCGGGATACAGACAGAAACTGGCGAATCGTTTACCGTATTGATGACGATGCAATTTTGATTCTTGAGGTGTTTGGCAAGACCACTAGAATAACACCGAATAACGTAATTGACAATTGTAAAAAACGACTTAGTAAGTACGACAACGATACACAGGATTAAATGTTATGGATGAAGCTAAAAGAAAACGTTTAGAAGAAAAAGGCTGGAAAGTTGGAACCGTTTCAGATTTTTTAGAACTGAAGCCGGAAGAAACTTCACTTATTGAGATTAAACTTGCTCTCAGCCGTAAATTGAAAGAACGGCGACAAAAGTCAATGACCCAAACAGAATTGGCAGAAAAATTGCACTCCAGTCAACCCCGAATTGCTAACGCGGAAAATGGTGATGCTTCAGTTTCTATTGAACTGCTAATTCGGGCAATGTTAGCAACGGGTGCAACCCCTCAAGAAATTGGACAAGTCATTGCACAAGTAAAGTAACTTAATACATGATGGATAAAGTCACACTTAAAATTCTAGGGTTTCGGGTAACGTAGCGCAAGAGGGTCTCAAGGAGCATAGAATTAATCATTTAGTGTAACTAGCGTTGATTCCAGTTTACTAATAGATTGCCTATACAATTCTTCAATATTTAAAATATTGTGGTATAATGGATGATGCCACAAGTGCAATGCAATTTCAGGATCGAAAGGCAAAATTTGGAGAGGTGGCAGAGTGGTTGAATGCGGCGCACTCGAAATGCGTTTTAGGGAAACCTAACGGGGGTTCGAATCCCCCCTTCTCCGTTTAATTAATTTTATAGTATAATAGAAAACTTGCCAATATGGCTATATAAATATTAAGAATTATTTGCACACCACTCGGCGAGGAATGTAAGTTATAGTTACAAGCTAATTTTTGCTGTAATGCTGGGTAAAATACTGATAATCAGACTTTTCTAGGCTAAACTGATGCCATCATAGTGTGAGGAGTAAAAATCAATGAAGGAAACCCTATGGCGATCGCTATCATTGGGTTTTATTGGAGTTTGTCTATGCTTCGGTATAGGTATAGGTTATGCCATTCGTTTAACACAGCTACAACAATCACCAAACAGTACACCAGCTAACCAACCATTACCAATCTTACCACCAGTAAAAGAAGAGCAAATTTTTCCCGAGTATATAACTATCCAAGCAGTTGGGGACGTAATTCCAGGTACAAATTTCCCTAACTACAGATTACCAGGCGATCGCAATCAACTATTTCCTAAGTCAGTAAGAGCATACTTAGAAAAAGGAGATTTATTATTTGGCAATATGGAAACCACTCTGACAAAACACCCTACGACATCCAAAGATATCAGTCGAGGACAAGTTTTCGCCTTTCGTTCCCCACCAGCATACGCTAAACTTTTTGCAGATGTTGGATTTGACGTATTTAACATAGCCAATAATCATACATTGGACTTTGGCATAATTGGATTTCAAGATACAGTTAAAAATCTTAACGCTGTTGGTATTAAGACAGTAGGGGAGAAAAATCAAATTTTATTCTTAAAAGTAAATAAAATCCCGGTTGCAATGATTGGATTTGCACCGTACGAATTTAACAATTCTATTAATGACATCAAAACTGCCCAAGCGCTTGTACAAAAAGCGAAAAAGAAAGCTAATTTAATAATTATCTCTATGCACGCAGGAGCAGAAGGCACTGGTGCGCTTAATGTCAGAAATGAAACAGAGTATTTCTATGGAGAAAATCGTGGCAATTCTGTAAAGTTTGCTCGGACAATGATTGATGCAGGAGCAGATTTAGTACTGGGTCATGGTCCCCACGTTCCCAGAGCAATGGAACTATATAAAGGAAAACTTATAGCTTATTCTTTAGGTAACTTTCTTGGTTATCGGACTTTATCAACAGCTAATGAAACTGGTTATTCAATGATTTTACAAGTAAAACTTAACTCTCAAGGAAAATTAGTGGGGAGTAAAATTATTCCGATACGCATGAATAAGCAAGGAATTCCTCAGTTAGACCCAAATTTTCATACTGTAGCATTGCTACGGAAATTGATTAAGAGTGACTTTCCCAAAACTCCAATTAAGATTAATCAGAAAGGAGAGATTATAGTGGCGAATGCATCCAAGTAAAAAAAGTTTTGATTATATTAAGCTTTGTTAAAAAAACTCGATAATAAGTTTTATCTTCATGGAATGGATACACACAGAATTATAAGGATAACTCATATACACGCAATAACATTATTCTTCTATTAAAATCAGTATTGGTAGAGAAATTGATGCGGAAGTACTTAAATACTAATCTTAAGCTTTAATTTATAAACTTCTAATCAATAACTACCATAAGATGATGGTCAGACTATAAAAAAACCTTCTAATACCATTTCACGAAAATCTTGATACAAATAAGTATTTGTAGGGATTCATGGTTGTAAGCACTTTTCTGAGGCTAATACCAACGCCCTTACCTACATATTTGTATTATAAATAAAGTGCAATAGACATCTAGTTAAAAAGAATGTAGAGAGGTAGCAATGCTATCTCTCTACAAAAATTCTGGATTATATATTTAATTTATGGAGATGTCTAAATGCGTTCATAGTTTGCAACTCAAGTAATGAAATTTAAGAATTATGAATTTCAACTTAGATAATGCAATACAAATTGCCAATCAATTGACATATAGAAACTTCAACAGAAATCTTACTGATGTTGAGATTGTTATACTCAAAGGAGCTTGGGAAAGGCAAGAGTATGACCAAATAGCAGCCCAAAACCGATATGCTACTAGTTATATTAGTCAAGATGTAGCTCCAAAATTGTGGAAGACGTTGACCGAATCCTTGGGTGAGAAGGTTAAAAAAAGTAATTTTAAAGAAGCTTTGAAAAGGTCGTGGGAAGAGCATTTGTCTTGTGCAAGTAAGTTGTCAGATTTTATTAGTAAACCTTCAGAAAAATTGAAACAGAATAATCAGCCTGTAAAGATTATAAAAAATCCTCAGAACTTAACACCTGATATTTACGTAGACCGTTATCCTATCGAATCTATTTGCTATCAAGCACTTTTACAAGCAGGTTCTCTGATTAGGATAAAAGCACCCAAACTCATGGGTAAAACTTATCTTGTAACAAAAATATTAGCGGAAATTGCACAGCGTAATTACCAAATTGTTAATTTAAGCTTTGATTTAGCTGAACGTAGTATTCACTTTACTAACTTGAATAAATTCTTACGCTGGTTTTGTATGAATGTGAGTCGAGAGCTAGGGTACAAAAGCGATTTAGATCAATACTGGGATGAAGAAGGTATGGGAGCAAAAGTTAGCTGTACTAACTATTTTGAAGAATATTTGTTAATTCAAACAGAAACGCCGCTAGTTTTATGTTTAGATAATATTGACTTACTCTTCTCATATCCTGATATATATGAAGATTTTTTCAGATTATTACGTTCTTGGTATGAAAAAGCAAGAAGCCGTAGAATTTGGCAAAAGCTACGATTAATAATCGTTTATTCTACAGATGTTTATGTTAGGCTCAATGTTAATCAATCTCCATTTAATGTAGGTTTGCTGATTGAATTGGCAGAATTTACAACTGAGCAAGTAATTAAATTTGCTGAACAGTATGAATTAGATATAAGTTCAGAAGTAGAACAAATTATGGAACTTCTAGGAGGTCATCCATATCTATTAGAATTAGCATTTATCCACCTTAAAAGTCAATCGAATATTAGTATTGAACAGTTTCTTATAAACGCAACCACAGAAACTGGAATTTATAGTCATCATCTGCGAGAATATTGGCTATATTTACACTCTTTACCTGAACTGGCGGAAGCTTTTAGAAAAGTTATTATTGCTAAATGCCCGATACAGCTAGAACCTATACTAGCTTATCAATTAAATAGTATGGGATTAGTAAAAATCTCTGGTAGTATGGTGTCACCAAGATACAAATTGTATAGTGAGTACTTTCAAATGTATTGGAATTAAGAATCAGACATCTGCTATCAATCTTGCTTTACGGAGAAAGAATTTTAGTACAGTTTCTTCACGAGAAATAATGTCAACTCTACCATCCATACCCAATTGGATATAACATTTCTTTTTCTTACCCAAAGAAAGAGTATTTGGTTCTATCGTCACCTCGTAAAAAGCACCAACAGCAGTAGGTTGCGGATTATTATTTTTATCAACTACATCATGATGATTTTGACGGGTAGTCGCATCGGGAGAAATGGACTTGACTTTACCACTAAGAGTACCGTGATCAGGGTAAGGACAAGCTGATACTCGCATTCGCACATTTTGACCAATTCTGAGCTTACTCTTATGCTCTGATTCTACAGCTGCCTTGACAATTAAAGGAGTATTATTAGGAGCAATTTGGGCAATTTCTTCTCCAAGACGTAGAGTTTGACCAGCATTTCTTAGATTTAGTTTAGAAATAATTCCATCAGCAGTTGCTGTCACAGTAGTTTCTTTAAGCTCGATTTCTATTTGTTTAAGTTCCCTAGCATCACGCTGTAATTGTTTTTGAACTTCAATTTTTTGATTAATTAAAGCTTGACGTTCTTTTTCCAAAATAGCTTTGCTTGCTTCTCCAGAAGCTTTTTCTTGGGCAATACGTTCAGTAGCAATTTTGACTTCAGCATTGCTAGGATTGACAGTAACTTGAGAGCGCTGTCTTCTTGCGATCGCTGCTTTTACTGCTTTTTTGAGTCGTTCAATTGATTGTTTCTGAGCTTCTACAGTTGCTTGATGTGACTGTACAGCTTTTTCTTGTTGTTTAACAGTTAATTGTGCTTCCTCAAATTGGTCTTGAGAAAGCGCTCCTTGTTTAGCAACACTTTCATAACGATTACGTTTTGACCTAGCTGCACCTAATGTTGCTTCGGTAGCACCTAAATTTGATTGTGCAGATTGTAGCTGTGCTTGCGCTGTAAGTAATTCATCTTCAGCCATGTTCACATAAGCATCAGCTTCTTGAAACTCAGCAAAAGTAATAACTTTTTTATCTTGATAAGTTCGACTGTTACCTATCAATTCAGCTTCAGCAGAAGCAACAACACGTTTGACACGCTCAGTTTCAGCTCTAATTTGATTGTCAAGAGTACTAATTTGGGCATTAATTTGGGTTATCTGTAACTTAGCTTGTTGGGTACTAGTCTGTAGTTGGCTTTTTTTAGTTTGCAGACGAGAATCATCAATAAAAGCAATAGCATCTCCTTTCTTTACTACTTGATTTGCCTTAACATAAATTTGCATTACTTGACCTTCCGCTGTGGCTTGAACAATTCGTAATTCTCCTGTAGGACGAACAACAGCTTGTCCTTTGACAGTTACTTTATATTTAGCCACAGCAGTAACTGGAATTGATAGTCCTAAAATACAGACGATAAATAAACCACCAAAAGTATTCCAACGACTAATTGGTGGGAGAAATTCGTTTTCTTGTAAAGGTAAATCAGAGTTAGCTACCATGTTATGACCGGAAGATGAAATGATGTTTATCAAAATCTCTAATTACTAACTGCAATAAAACCATTATGACTAGGAAGAACATCAAGAAAATCTAAATGTTCACCTTGAATCTGACGTAATTCTTCTGGTGTACCTTGGACTTTTAAACGTCCTTGTTCTAATAAAACTATCCAATCAGCACGTTGAATAACTTTCGGACGATGGCTAATCATCATTGTAGTTTTACCTTGACGATGATATAGTAACTTTGCCAATACTTCCGCTTCGCTTACAGGGTCAAGAGCGCCAGTTGATTCATCTAAAATTAATATAGGCGGGTCATTAATAATTGCTCTAGCGATCGCTAATCGTTGCTTTTGTCCTCCAGAAAGATTCGCTCCATATTCACCTAAAACGGTTTGGTATTTATCGGGTAGCTTACTAATAAATTCATGAGCATCAGTCAGTTGACAAGCTGTGACAATTTCTTCAAAACTAACATCAGGATAGCTGAATTTGAAATTATCAATGATAGAGCGACTCCAGAAATGTGCTTCTTGTGGTACTAACACAACCTGCTGTCGTAAAGATTCTAATGATAAATCTTGTTGATTATAGAAATTATATTGGATGTTACCTGATTGCACAGAATATAAGCCAGCAATTAACTTAGCAAGAGTACTTTTACCACAACCAGATTTACCAATTAGAGCAACTACTTTACCACCAGGAATAGTTAAAGAAAAATCTTGTAATAAGTCTACTCTTCCTGTATGATGAAAATTTAGGGCTGTACATTTAATATTTGCATTATTTGGTATTTTTGCCCAAGGCTTTTTAAAATCGTTTTCATTTTCTGGGGTAGCATCCATGACTTCGCTCAAACGTTGGATGACGATTTGGGCAGCTATAAACTCGTCAGCTAATCCAATTACTGCACTCAAAAAACCTAAAAAATTATCACTCATACCATTAAAAGCTAGTAATTGTCCAATTGATAAAGTACTATTAATTACAAAGTAGCTGCCTAACCAAAGTAAACCAATAGTTGTGAGTTGAGAAATCATGCCTGTAATAGTAATACTATATAATTCTAACTTCATCATTCCCCAAGAAAGGTTAGCTAAACGTCCATAATTTTTTTGATATTCTTGCCAAGCTTGAGGTGAAGCGGAGGAAGTTTTTAACACCTGAATACCGCGAAATGTTTCTACAAGAAATCCTTGGTTTTCTGTACCCAAAACAAGATGTTGGCGAGTTTTTTGACGCAAAGCTGGAAAAAATAGTAGATTAACAACAGTAACAATTCCGAAAGCCAAAATGCAAGCAACAGAAAGTTGCCAGCTATAGAACAACATAAAACCTAAGGAAACCAAAGCCACAAAAAATTCACTGGGTAGACCAAGAACAACTTGATTCACCAGTTCATTGACATTATTCACATCAGCAATACGACTAACAACCTCTCCACTACGACGACCCTCAAAGTAAGATAAAGGTAAGTGTAGCAATTTACGTCCGTATTCTAGAATTAATCCAAGTTGTAAGCGTTGACCAAAATGTCCAATCAGATGGGACTGCACTAAATTAATTACACTTTTAATTAGATTCATTGCTATCACCCCAATTGCGACCGTAGTTAACAATTGAGTATCCCCTCTGACTAACACATCATCAGTTAGTAGTTGTGTCATAAATGGGGAAGTTAACGACAGTAGTCCAATCGCAAAATTGATGGCGATCGCCTGAAAAATCAGCCAACGATAAGGCCAAACCCGCACTAAATAACGTCCAAAACCAGCAATTTTATCTTCTGCTTGTTGATAAAAACGAGTATCATCTGGCATCAACAATAGCATAACTCCGTTGTTCCAACCATCCATTAGCTCAGGATAGGTAAGGAATCGTACACCAACAGCAGGGTCAGCAATAACAAATTTTTTACCCTTCCTTCCGTATAAAATTACCCAATGGTAGCCCTTCCAATGGATAATAGCCGGTAGAGGCGCTTTATCCAAAGCATCAATAAATTCAGAAGAAGCTTTAACAATACGAGTGTTAAATCCTAAAGTTTCTGCACCCCGACTTAAACCTAACAAGGTAGTTCCGTGACATCCTGTACCAACTGCTTCCCGAGTACGGTTAATAGCAAAAAGTTTTCCGTAATGTTGAGAAATTGCAGCAAGACAAGCAGCACCACAGTCTTCTTCACTGTGTTGGAGAATAACTTGATATTTCATAAACTAAATTCAATAAAAAGTAGGAGCAAAGTTATTGCTCCTACTAATAGTGAGAAAAAAACGTCCCTCACGTTCTTTTCTCTGCTAATTTTTCAGGAGCTAAGATATATAAATATTACACAGGTCGAACAGATTCAACGTCATTATCAAAGAAACCTGTTAAGTTTCCTGAGGTTCCTGCTCTCAAACGACGTGGTTCATTTCGGAAATTTGTGTTAGCGTAAACTAGCCAATCTCTGTTACCAGTTACCCGATACCAAGACGCTCTATTATTGAAACGACCTAAACTGTTATCTGCACGTGTTCGGGTGATACGTGTTCCTGTATTATTACGTCCACTGGACAAAGTCAAAGCACCACCAGAAACTCCAGTAGCAGATTCTTCGTCTATGTTGCTAACACCAGGAATAGTGAAAAGGTTAGACATTGTATTTCTCCTAAATTACTGGGTTTTCACATGAAAGCTTTGTGTTGCTTTCTACTTTTAGTATGTTGTTTCTCCAAATTCCAAAGTTCAGTTAAAGTCAGGAATTAAAAATTCAGATTAATTCAGGTTGATTGAGGTTAACTCAGGACAAACTGTTGTTATTCCGTTACATAAGGCAAGACAACTGAGACTAGCTGAGCTTTGATACTTACTTCCTCTACAGATTCAACACTTGATTTAACTTCCCACTACGATAACCTTCTAAATCTAAAGTTACATAAACAAAACCAAATCCTTGAAATGCGGAAACTACTGAAGGTAAATCTGTAGTTAAAACAAATTCTTTTATTTGTTCTGGTGGTAGTTCAATACGCGCTGTGTCTCCGTCAGAACGTACCCGTAAATTCTTTAAACCTAATTTCCGCAGATAAATTTCCGCTCTTCCTACACGTTGTAACTTAGTAATGGTAATTTCTTCACCATAAGGAAAGCGAGAACTTAAACAAGGTTGAGCAGGTTTATCCCACCAAGGTAAGTTAAGTTCTTGAGATAATTGACGTACTTCAAGTTTACTAACACCGACTTCCGCTAAAGGCGATCGCGCACCTCTTTCTTTCGCAGCTTGGATTCCTGGACGGTAATCGTGTAAATCATCAGCGTTCACCCCATCCACAACATAAGGATAACCTAATTGCAGTGCCAAAGGTTTGAGGGTGTCATGTAACTCGCTTTTACAGAAATAGCAGCGATTGACAGGGTTAGATGTGTAATTAGGATTTTCCATCTCATGAGTTTTAACGATTTTATGAGAAATCCCAATAGTAGCTGCCTGAATTTTCGCATCTTCTAACTCTTCAGGCAATAAACTTGGCGAAACCGCAGTCACAGCCAAAGCGCGATCGCCTAAAACATCATAAGCAACTTTGGCGACTAAAGTGCTATCAACACCACCGGAATAGGCAATTAAAGCTTGTTCCATATCTTGGAATAAAGCTTGTAGTTGCTCAAGTTTGTTTGTCAACATCATTTTCAATTCACCAAACTGCACCCACTAATATTTTAGTGCGGAATGTGGAGTGCTGGGTGCTGGGTGCTGAGTGCCAGCACCTAGTACCCAGCACCCCTACACCTCAAATACTTGCCGACCAAAGTTGCTAAAAGCGGTAAATCAATAGGTTTAGAAATATAATCATTAAATCCACCAGCAAGACAAGTTTCCCGATCACCTTTCATAGCCATAGCTGTTTGAGCAATGACTGGAATCAATTTATACTTTTCTTCTTGCCGTAATTGTTGCACTAATTCTAAACCATTACCATCAGTCAACTGGATATCCATTAAAATTAGTACTGGATTTATTCCCTTTAAAACCTCCCACATTTCACCTTGGTTCTTCACCCAAGTCACTTGATAGCCTAACCTATCTAAATAAGTTTGGATCATTTGCCCGTTGGGTATATCATTTTCTACCAAAAGAATTTCTAGATGGAGAGGATCTATCTGTAAATTTTGAGTAGACTGAATATTATCATCCTCTAGTTTATCTTCCTCAATCTGGTTGGCAATTGTAATAGGAAGTACAATTGTAAAACGAGAACCTTGATTAATTTCAGATTCAACATCTACTCTACCACCATGGATTTCAGCTAGTTTGCGAGTAACTGCTAACCCTAAACCCGTACCTTCATCACGACTAACTACTGGGTTGCTAATCTGGAAATAAGGTTGGAATAAGTGTACTTGGTCTTCTTTAGAAATTCCAGTACCAGTATCCCAAACAACAAAATGTAAAAACTGGTCTTGGGGATAAACTTTTAAACCTACGGTTCCTATAGTGGTAAATTTCAGGGCATTAAAAAGTAAATTTAACAGCATTTGCTTTAGTCGTAAAGGGTCAACGACTAAATCTTGAACATTAGAATCTAAATCTAAATGTAATTTTAAATTACGATTTCCGGCTTTTTCTTTAACTAGCGCCAGTACATTACGGCATAGTTCTGGAATATATACCCTCTCGCATTGAACTTCCAGTTGATTAGCTTCTATTTTAGATAAATCTAAAATATCGTTAATCAAAGCTAATAAATGTTTACCACTAGAGAGGATAATACTGAGATATTCTTGATGACGTTCTTTTGCTGGGTCATAACCTTGGGCTAACAGCAGGTGAGTGAACCCCAACATAGAGCTTAAAGGTGTACGAATTTCGTGACTCGTGTTCGCCAGAAATTGGTTTTTAAGTTGGTTTGTCCGTTCTAGCTCTTGAGTATGTTCCTGTAAAGCTTGGATTTTTCTGAGACGTACTAAAGCGATCGCACAGCATTGTGCAGCAGATGTGAATAATTGTGAACAAAATTGGATGCAAAAATCCTTTTTAGACTCGCAGCTACTACACAAAGGTGCTTTAGTGGTAACTATCCATCCCATAACATCAGTTTCTGGTGTAGCGATAGACCAAGCACTTTGGGGTTGCTGCTGTTCTAAATGACGTAAGTCTTCTAATCTTACAGCCTCTTTTAATTTCAATCGTAACTTTTCTCCCCCTTTAGACATTACACTCACAAAAGTTGGTTGTGCTTGGGGGAGACTCGAACAAATGTAGCAAATACAGACAGTTTCTTGCGGTTGCGGTAAAGCTAACGCCATCTTACTGGTATTTAGAGCAGCATTTAACTCAGTGACTAGAGCTTGAAAAATCTCTGCTTCTGGGTTAGTAAACTGTTTGGAAGTGTCTAAAGCAGAATACAAACAATCATTGAGCCGATTTTGCAACTTGTTTAAACTAGTCTCCAACCACAATTGTGCCCGGAGTTGCTCAACTGTTGACAAAAGTGTCGGCGTTGCATCTACCTGTGAGTTTTGTTCTGGTAAGCTTGAATACTGCTGCATGGTCAACTAGACCGTTGGACAAAGTTAGCTTCGCAAAAAAGTAAAATCAAGATCCTATGTATATTAACGTACAACTCCTTTCAATTTTATAAGCCAAAACTAGTAGTGTCGAATGTGACGCCAAAACTAGAAATGATTGTACAAAATCACTACACTGATATTTCTCAAGCAGAAAATAACACTATGGAATACATTCAACTAACCGTCAATGGGATAGCAGTTGGGAGCATTATTGCTTTAGCAGCAGTGGGATTAACACTGACTTACGGAATTTTAAGGCTGTCTAACTTTGCTCATGGTGATTTTCTCACCCTAGGTGCATATTTAACATTACTAGTCAATTCATTTGGGCTAAATATCTGGTTATCAATGGTACTAGCAACTGGGGGCACGATCGCAGCAATGCTGTTATCAGAAATATTAATATGGTCAAAAATGCGTTCTATCCGTGCCAGTTCTACCACACTAATTATTATCTCCATCGGGTTGGCATTATTTATCCGTAATGGAATTTTCTTTATATGGGGTGGTAGCAACCAGAACTATAAAGTACCAGTTAGTCCAGCTTTAGATATTTTCGGTATCAAAGTACCACAAAATCAACTTATAGTTTTGGGGTTAGCAGTAGTGATAATCCTAGGACTTCACTACCTTTTGCAACATACCAAAACAGGTAAAGCAATGCGAGCTGTTGCTGATGATTTGGACTTAGCTAGAGTTTCAGGTATTAACGTAGACCAAGTAGTTATCTGGACTTGGGTAATTGCTGGCTTGATGACATCCTTAGGAGGCAGTATGTATGGCTTAATTACTGCCGCCCGTCCCAATATGGGGTGGTTTCTAATATTACCTTTATTCGCCTCAGTAATCCTGGGTGGAATTGGTAATCCCTATGGTGCGATCGCCGGAGCTTTGATTATTGGTATTAGCCAAGAAATTAGTACACCATTACTAGGTTCACAATACAAGCAAGGTGTAGCATTATTCATCATGATTTTAGTATTACTCGTCCGCCCTAAAGGTTTATTTAGAGGAACAGTATAAAAGTTGGGCGTAGGATTTTGCGTGAGAAACAATATAATATATCAAAATTTCATGCAAATCTACGCCCTGAGAAGTGCAATCCAATAAAAAACTAAGGATTAATCACATGGAAGTAAATCGCCGCCACCAAGATATTACCAGCTAAAAGAATAGCAGAAATAAGAGTACGATAAGGAAAAGGTGGCTTTGCATTAGTTTGTGCTACATCCGCGCCTGCTTGAGCAGCCATAGTGTTCTCTCCAAAGTAAAGACTTCTTCACACATACCAAATAGGCGTCACACTCCGCCACATTTGTTATGAATATTTTTGTAAATCAGAGTGCTGAGTGCTGAGTGCTGGGT
>Ga0224723_1001425_pt1 | contig 14402 bp, 8 predicted proteins | sample Balambano_FR2_Me_FD_161647 | JGI IMG/M metagenome (GOLD analysis project Ga0224723, IMG submission 161647) | Freshwater sediment microbial communities from Lake Towuti, South Sulawesi, Indonesia - Balambano_FR2_MetaG | ecosystem: Environmental > Aquatic > Freshwater > Lake > Sediment | place...
TGCGGCAAGAAATTAGACCGCTGACGAGTCTTGCTGTCCCGATTGTTGCTGGGTCACTGGGCTTAATGATGCTGAGTCTCACCGATAGCTTGATGATTGGTCATCTCGGTGTGACTTCACTTGCGGCTGTTTCACTGACGACTACTTTTCTTGTCCTAGTACAGTCAGCAACTTTCGGTTTTTTAATGCCAGGAGGAATTCTAATTGCTCAAGCACATGGGAAGCAGGATAAAACAGAAGCAGCCTCTATCTTGAAGCATTCTCTATTGATTGCTTTTGCTGCTGCTGCAATCAGTGCAGTTCTAATTATACTGTGCTTCCCATTGACTCGTTTGTTAAATCAACCTGTAGCAGTGGTTGAAATCGCTTATCCTTATTGGGTATGGATGGCAGTTTCAATCGTTCCTTCAGCTTTGTTTCAGACCCTCAAACAGTTCTACGACGCGACAGATCGCCCTTGGATTGCCTGTGGGTTAATGGGAGTAGGGGTATTTGCGAATGTGCCGATTAATTGGATATTGATTTTTGGTCATTTTGGGTTTCCAGCACTGGGAATTGCAGGTGCAGGACTGGGCAGTTTTTTAGCCATGTGCATTTGCTTTGGAACATTGGCAATCCATTTCTCTACTTCCAAAAGAATGAAAGGCTATCGAAATCAGCGATCGCCCTTGTCAAAGTCTGTTGTTGCTAAACAAGTGCGAGAAGGTTTTCCGATGGGACTGCAATACTTTTTAGAAGGTGGAGCCACTTCGATCGCAGGTGTTTTGATAGGCTGGCTGGGTGCAACTGCTCTTGCTGCAAATCAGATTGTTTTTAGTGTCGCTGGTATTCTTTATATGCTTCCACTGGGCATGGCTTCAGCAGTCAGTATTCGCATGGCACAAACCTATGGTGCAAACCAGTATACTCGGCTACGACGAATTGGTTATGCAGCAAATGGGGTCGTTGTCGCTTGGATGGTGATCATTACAATTGGATTGTTCATATCAGGAAAGGCGATCGCGCAGTCATTTGTAGCGGACGCTCATGTTACTGAGTTGGCTAGCATCATGTTTTTAATTGTTGGCATGATGCAGATTTTTGACGGCGTTCAGTCAGTTAGTTTAGGTGCTTTGCGGGGAATTTTGGATAGCCGCTGGGCAACAATTGTCACATTATTTTCTTATTGGTTACTGGCGCTACCTTTGGGATATGTGTTTGCCTTTCAAGTTGGTTTAGGCGCACAGGAATTTGGCTGGGCTTCGCTTGTGGATTATCTATTGCAGCGTCTCTCCTTTTTTGGAGACTGCATCGCCAAACTCTTGGTCTTGCGAGTCAATCAAGCTTAAATCATCACTCCCTCGATAACGACCTAGAGAGCGATTGAATTATGGACAAGCTAGCCTTGAACTATACCCTCACCGACAGATGGAGCAGTATAACGACCAAGTTGAGCCGCCGCAGATAACCTTTGATTCCCACAGATAACTTCTCAACGGTCGGCTCCAACGACTTGTTAGCTGGATCGCCTTTTCAGCCCCCTGAAGTAGCTCGATCAATATCAATGTTTGCACCTTCAGGTACAGGCACATCAATAGTTCTCACTATCTCATTATCAATAGAAACAATTAAACCCCTGCGAATTTCACTTTCATTATCAGCGCAGATAGCTTTCTTAACACCTGGGTATCGCTTTGAAAGATTATCTATCACTTCTCTTAAAGTTGCACCATCCACTTCCAAGCTCCATGCTTTTGTAAGCTCAAAAAAGGTAGAAGAAAAACTGATTTTTGTTTTCATAATGATCTCCTAAATTCTGATTGCAAACCTAACCTATGACTGATCAAAAATAAAAGCTCGTCAATTTCAGGTGAAACAAGCTCAAATATCTCTACATTGAGATCAGAAAGCTCTAACTCTCTCTCCCATTTTGGTTCAACTATGTTTATTGCCTTAAATATCCGTTTGTCAAGATCGACAATCCGAAAATAGAACTTTAGCAATTCCTGGTAGCAGTTTTCTGATGCAAGTCTTCGAGATTTGCTTGTTATACATCGAATCTTGTTCAAATGTAGCCATATTTCACTTTGATATTCTTCACAAGATTGTTCGTAAAGTTCTTGCTTTCCAGAAGAACCATAATATGTAATTTTCATGGCTGCATAGCGCCACTCCCACAGAACTTGTGAAAGTTCATCAAGGAAAGAGGCTTGTGCATCAATAATTTTGGCTTGACGTGAGATTGCAGCTTCTCTGTTTTTGAGTTCCTGAGTACGAGACTCATCAATACGCTTTAGAACAATAGGGACTCCTAAACCAGAGACAGCCGCTGTTGCTGCGAGCAGTATTAACTGTTGTGTTAATCCTAAATCAGCCATATTAAAAAAGACGAACTTAGAAAGTGATCTACGGCAACATGTCTGCTTCTGCCGCTGCCGCTGCCGCTGCTTCAGCGGTCAATCCGGCATTTGCTAACCAGGAAGACAATATTCGCAAGCTGTCAGCAATTTCAGTAACCTCTGCACCAGCCGCTGCCGCTTGTCGGTACACCTGAATTGCCTCCAGTGCAGGGACTGAAACCTCACTGATTCGTTGAGCTTCAAGTAAGCGTCGTACCAAAGTCCATAAATTTCCTGCTAGCGAAGTTAAGTAATTGGTCTGTTCTGAAGCTGGTGGTTGGACTCCTCGCAATACATCTACAGCAGACTGTGCTACACTCACCGCTTCAGCGGTTAACCCAACATTTGCTAACCAATATGACAAAGTTTGCAAGTCGTGAGCAATTCCAGTAACCTCTGCACCAGCCGCTGCCGCTTGTCGGTACACCTGAGTTGCCTCTAGCGCAAGGGCTGAAACCTCGTTGATTTGTTGAGTCGGAAGCAACTGTAGTACCAGAGTTCGCAAACTCTGTGCCAGCAAAGCTAGATAGCTGACCTGTTCTGAAGCTGGAGGTTGAACTCCTCGCAACACATCCACAGCAGCTTGTGCTGCACTCAATGAGTCAGCCGCTAATCCAGCATGTGCCAACCAAGAAGATAATCGTATCAAGCTGGTCGCAATTTCAGTGACTTCTGCACCAGCCGCTGCCGCTTGTCGGTACACCTGAATTGCCTCTAGCGCAGGGGCTGAAACCTCGTCAATTCGTTGAGCTTCAAGCAACCGCACTACCAAAGCCCATAAATTTCCTGCCAGTAAGTTCAGGGCAGAGGCAAGATCCGGTCTGTACTTGGTCGGATCAATTTCGGTGAGCCGTTGGTAGATTTCAACCCTATCGGTTAAGGATGCTATCTCTTCCTTATATTTTTTCGCTTCAGCAAGTTTTTGAGCAAAGCTTAAAAGTGCTTGTGCACGATCGAGCCATGGACCAGGACAGTCTCGAATGTTGTCTCTACGATCAGGATTTTCGGGAGCGCGAAAGTCGAGGACAAGTGGAGCGGTGCATTCGGGGTCGCGAATTTCGATGTAGCCATTGTGGTCACTAGGAGCTTTTAAGTAGGGTCCATCGACCAAAGGCAACGAAGTTAAATCAACAACAGGATTTACTTCGTCCATGCGGGTAATCCGCGCTTGGTACTTTTCCAATGAGGGATGGAGCCAAAAGGAAAAGCGGTGGTCGTCGGCAGAGTGAAAGATATAGTGCCCCCCGTACTGAAGGTTAGCTGGGAGAGTAGTATTACGCTCCAGTGTCAGTTGCTTAAACTTCTCGAAGCTCATAGTATCCGACTTCTCCATCGCATACAGCAAGCCCAGGTTATCTAGAGGTGTGTCAAGTTGATCGGGCTGAGCCGGTGGTGTTCGATATATTGCAACATACAAGCCAAATTTACTGAGGTCGCTAAAGTGCCAGGGACCAGATTGAAAGGTGCCATCGCGTGAGGATAACAAGTTCAAGTTGTCGTTGCCAGCCCCCTTCCATGCCAAGAACAACCGTCCATTATGGGATGCCAAAGCTGGCGATTGCTCACTGGCATCACCTAAGATGACCTTGCCTTCGAGTCCTTCAATACCCAAGCCACCTGCCGTGTTGCCGAAGAAAGTCACTTTTGCGATATTAAGTTTCTCATCTCCCGTGCTTGCCTCCCTGCCTGTCCATGCTAGGAACAAACGCCCGTCGTGTGAAACGAGTGCCGGAGCATGATAACTGGTCTCAAGAAATGTCTTCTTTCCACGAAAGCTTGCGCCGTTGTCTTCGGAGAACATTAAGTTCAAGTTGTCGTTACCAGCCCCCTTCCATGCCAAGAACAACCGTCCATTATGGGATGCCAAAGCTGGCGATTGCTCACTGGCATCACCTAAGATGACCTTGCCTTCAAGTCCTTCAATACCAAAGCCACCTGCCGTGTTGCCGAAGAAAGTTACTTTTGCGATATTAAGCTTCTCGTCTCCCGTGCTTGCCTCCCTGCCTGTCCATGCTAGGAACAAACGCCCGTCGTGTGAAACGAGTGCCGGAGCATGATAACTGGTCTCAAGAAATGTCTTCTTTCCACGAAAGCTTGCGCCGTTGTCTTCGGAGAACATTAAGTTCAAGTTGTCGTTACCAGCCCCCTTCCATGCCAAGAACAACCGTCCATTATGGGATGCCAAAGCTGGCGATTGCTCACTGGCATCACCTAAGATGACCTTGCCTTCAAGTCCTTCAATACCAAAGCCACCTGCCGTGTTGCCGAAGAAAGTTACTTTTGCGATATTAAGCTTCTCGTCTCCCGTGCTTGCCTCCCTGCCTGTCCATGCTAGGAACAAACGCCCGTCGTGTGAAACGAGTGCCGGAGCATGATAACTGGTCTCAAGAAATATCTTATTTCCACGAAAGCTTGCGCCGTTGTCTTCGGAGAACATTAAGTTCAAGTTGTCGTTGCCAGCCCCCTTCCATGCCAAGAACAACCGTCCGTTATGGGATGCTAAAGCTGGCGATTGCTCACTGGTACCATGGGAAGGAATTTCCGAGTCGCTTGGCAAGGTGATCTTACCTTCAAGGTTTTCAATGCCATCTATGCCGAGCACATCAGTCGTATAAACCTTAGCAATATTAAGGTTCTGGTTGCCCGATCCCTTCCAGGATACAAACAGTCCCCCATTGTGGGAAGCGAGGGTCGGAGCATGGGTTGTGGAATCGGTGCGGAAGATCTTTTTCTCGGCAGGTCGAAGGTTAGCACCACAAGCAAAGCCCAGATGCACCGCTGTGTTTACGGCTCGACGTTCATCGGGGTATGGATCGAACCGAATCAGATCTGCAAATTTGACATCAGCACGGGTGGGAAGCAGGGTTGTCGATTGAGCGATCGCTGCTTGCTCGTCACCTACAACTATCTCTCCGCCATAGCCACTGTTGAGGAACATCCCACCCGCAGTCAGCAGGAAGGAAGGGGAACTGTAGTAGATTTCTACCCCACCTTCGGCTTGATCACCCGCAGGTATTTGGGGTCTCTTTCCATGGTAGAAGCGGTGTTGGAAGGCAGGAATATCTCGCTTCATGGCGAGAATGTACGCAGATGGGGGGGGACGATAGGTAGCCAGCCCCGCAATTAATGCATTAAATGCCCAACCAGCAGAGAACCGATTGGTTGGGTTGCCGTTGACATCAGTAGAACCAGCGTACATGAGGAAGAATCCAATGACCGCATCATCACCTTCTACTTTTGGCTCTAGGAGTTCATTATGTCGGTTGTCAGGGCGGTTCGTGTTTTCCTTCATCCGACGGAAAGGACAGATCCGACGTTGCCGACTGCTTGAAATCGCAAACTTAACCATCGTGTAATCGAGCAGGATCTGTGCAGCATCCCGTATTGACTTATCTCGCGCAAACTCGTGAAGATTGAATAGCGCGTGTAGCGATAATCGCTGGTATGAGCGAGAGTTGAACTCAAGGAAATCATGCTTAGCAATAGTATGCATGTAGCCAAGTAACCATCTGGCCATGCCATTTTCAGGGTTGTTATTGTTGTATTTCTGATCGCCAGTCTTATCGAAGAAAAGTTGATTAAACAAATATTTGGAACTATTTATCATTAATAAGTGGTTTTCAGTTTCTGGATAATCCACCGCAGTGTCACCAGCAATAGCACCAATACCAGTAAGAATAGGAATAAGAATACCACCGCTAAAAATACTACCCAAAGTAATACCTATAGCAGAGCCTAAAGTTACACCAAGAGCAGCAGCTTTTACCGTGTGTTTTTCTAAGCTTGGGTCATACGGGCCAACAAGATCTGGCGGCACAAGCGGAGGGACTTGCGGGCCAAGGCCTACTAGAATCCTTTCAAAATCATCGTCACTTAAGAGGTGGCGATAACGATACACGATGACTATCAGCCCTTTGAGGGCAAAGTCATAGTCACCCTTACGTGCAGCGACACCGGTAAGACCCTTGTAATTAGTGCCTACTAGACTGTCGCCTTGGACTAGCTTTCTCAACATTGTTGAGACTAAATCGCGGCTCGGGAATTTGTCATCGTCAGATACTGCCTGCAGGTGGGCAATCAGACGAATCGTTTCGTTCTCACCTGCTATTGTGTTATCTGTAAAGTCCAACGGATTATCCATCGCATATTGCCGAGCAATGGCACTCGCTCTTGTCTTGTGGCTTGCAAATGCTTGAGCAGGTGTGCCGTCGATGGCAATTGGGTCAAGAAGGTACCCGAAGAAAGGAGTTGCACCTGTTTCTGGATACCAGGAAATCATGCCTTTTTGAAAGTCTTGGCGGCGACCCACTCCATCAGGGGTAGGTACCTCATGATCTACTGGATAACCAAGTGGGCTTGCCTCCCAGCCCATACTTGCCCATTTGTCTCGGATTCCACCGAATATCTCATGAGCACCTATTTCTTGATTTAAATATTGTTCTTGAGTCCAATAAATTGAACTATCACCAGCAACTGAGCCGTCTGGTCTAAAAACACGAAAGTGATTGAATCGTCCACGCCCATCTAAGGTAGACGTTTCGTCTGTAATTGGATAGCCAAATTGCTCTCGCCCAAGTTTCAACCAATGCTCCAGAATTAAACCATGAACTTCGTAAGCACCTATTTGGGGATGCCAAGAAACTATTCCACCTTGAAAATTCTGAAAGCGTCCAATATTGTCGAACGTTGATGAAGTCTCATTTGAGAATGGAGGCCCAAGTATTCCCTCCAGCCCGCCAAGGGACAGCCACTTCTCTTCTATTGCCCCAAACACTACAAATCCATCAACATTGGTTGGCATTTGAACCGCCTTCTAATTATTGATTGATAGTCTTTACTGTAACTACCCGATTAAAGTTTTAACAGTACCCTTGCGGGTAGCTATGTTGTATGTTCCTTTTACTGAATTTTTACAGCTTCGGCACCTGGGTACTTTGAGACGCCATAAAACATCTCGAAGAATTGCCAAAATAAACAACCTTGTGGGCGCTCTCGATCTCACCGATAACCTTCAAGCACGAGTGCAACATCTCTGTGCGGAGCCAGCTCCTAAGAAATTAGATTTTCAATAAGCATAAATACTCACCAGTAAATCTAATTTCTTTCACCCAGAGGGCGCATCAGCGCGTGGAATGCTAACGGTTGCATTGAGCGGCTGCCAGTATCTTTGGCAATTCACCAGGATGTTTCGCCAGTCCGCTCCAATGCGATTGTTAGACAGCGGCAACTTGTTCGGATATTTTTTAACCTGAGTCTCCCATTGCTAATAGTGCGGGTTGGGTAGAATTACTGGATGGCTGCCAAAATTTGCTCCTTTTTTTGTTTAAGGATCTCAATAAGGTTAGCCATGACAATCTCCTCGGCACTATAAATTCGTGTATCTGTAGGTAATTGTGCCTCTTCACCAATCCAAAGCAACGGAAAAGAAAACCCAAGCTCTTGAGTGATCTTTTGATTCAAGATGGAAGGACCTTTGCCTCCAGGTGAAGGGATAGCATAGAGAGTCGGTAACTTCCCTCTAAAAATCTCCTTCTCATTGAGTTGGAGAATATAGTCCCGTTTGGGAAGCGCAGTACTATCCATCAAACGGATATTGGGAAAGAGAAAGTAATCTTGAGCCAGCATTGAAAAACGTGCTTTGCCAATACGATCTATAATTTGGCTACCTTGATCCGGATCGAAAATAGGTATGATATCGTCCCCCATAAGCATATGCAGCACTTCAGCCGATTTGTCAGGTAGAGGTTGTTTATCTATTTCGGTCAAGGTCATGAGACTCCATTTTTCAAGCACACTAGTTATGACATGAGGGGCAGCTTGTGCTTCTAGAATTGCTTGAACAATTTCATGTTGTCCACCAAGGCGAGTACGTAAAACCGCATAAGCTGCCCTTAAACGTTCCTTTGCCCTTTCTACCTGATTAATTTGAATCAATCCATAAGCCAGCTTTTGTTCAGCAAAGGCTGTTACAACATGAGTTGACTGATAGTCAGCTAGTAGAATTTGATATGTCTGCTCCCAGTAGTTTAAAGCTAGTTCAGGGTATTGGAGACGACAGCGATATACAGCTATTTGATCAAGGTAAACAGCTTTGCCATAAGAAGGATCTAAAGAATCTAACAGTTTCTCTGTTTCTTCAAGCTGAGATAAGGAACTGTGAAGACGATTGATTTTATCAAGCAAGCCCAACTTATTGAATAGGCTCTGAATCAATGCGCTGTAGGTTCGATCTACAGAATGTCGTAGCCTAATTGCCCTATCCATATAATCGATCGCTTCGTCATAGCAGTTTTGCTTAGCGTAAACATTCGCCATTGCTTCCAATGTGCCAATCTGCTCATCAGGAGAATTGTTTCTTATATAAATAGATAGAGATGCCTGATAATGAGCCAGAGCATTACCCCATTGTTCTTGGATTTCATACAGTTGTCCTAGCTGATACTGAGCATGGGAAAGTCCTGGGTAATTAGCATGCACACGAATATCCATTGCTTGCTGATAACACTGACGAGCTTGATCATATTCCTGAAGCTCTTTGTGAGCATCACCTAGTTGATTTAATAAAGTAATTGTGTACAGTGGATAATCTAAATTTTGCAAATCAGAAAGAATAGTTCTACAGGCTTCAATGGCATCTGAAATGTCTTCTTGCTTAGCAATTGCTAAACGAGTCATTGACAAGTAAACATCAATTATTCCAAACAAGTTCTCCATTTGCTGGCTGTAGGACAAGGCGTTTTGGAAATGGGATTCTGCCTGGTCGTATTCTTGCTGTCCTAAACGGAATTCTCCCAAGTCCCAGTGAACATAAGTCAAAAATCCAAAATGCCCAAGTTTTTCGCCAATTTTTAACGTTTTGTCATATTTTTCGATCGCCTGCCCTGCTTGATCTAAAGCCACATCAATCCTTGCAGAAAGAATCAGGTTGTAGGCTTCTCCACGGATAGAACCAGCCCGCTTAAATAATTCCAAAGATTGAGCGCAGAGGTCAGCAGCCTTGCTAAAAGCTTTTGCATCGAAGTAGATATGAGCTACCAAGTTATTAAGCAAGGCGTAGTTCAGCACATCTCCCGACTTATTGAAAAGTTCGCTATTAGCTTCCAGAATTTTAAGTGCTTTACGCCGATCAAGATCACGCCAATACAGTGAACTAGCTGCATCACTGCGAACAATCAATAGCGTTAAACTTTGTGAAGGAGATAAGCCCTGGCTTAGCCGTTCGGTCTCACGAAATAGCTCTTCCCCTCTGTCAAAGTACCCCAGAGTGCAGTTGATGACTGCTAGTTGATTTAATGCAGCAATACGTAATCCCGGATCATCAATTTGCGTACTAAGCCTTTCCGCCTCCTGTGCTAATTGGTAGGATTTGTTGTAATTACCGTAATCTTTCAGCCAAAAAGTATAGTTGATTAATAGTTCTATCCGAGCTTTGAGATCATCATCGGGGCAAGTTTCCAGGGCTTTTTCGAGGACAGAAAACCCATCTAACTCTTTATCTTGAAAATTGTAACGTTCACCTGTTTCAAATAAAGAGCTGGCAAGATAGGCATAGATTTGATAGTCAGGTTGCTGTGTCAGTACCTCTTTACAACATTTGATGATATCCCGATAATTTTTACCTACTTGATACCAGGTCTTACAGAGAGCACGAGCTGATTCAATCAGTGGTTTAGGACTTTTGACTATCTTTGCTAGACGATAAACTTCCTGATTACGGGCTTCCTGTATTGGAGAGTAGAGCGAAACATCTTTAGAGGATGCGATCCACTTTTCAAAAGCTAATTCAGTTGCTTGTTTCACAATTTCAATATCGGGCTGAGGCAATTCCTGTGCAATAATCTGCGAGACACTGTAATGAATTTCTTCGTTAGGCTGTAAAGGATAAATAGCTTCGAGTAAGCCTAGAGAAATAGCCTGATTAAGATGAGAATTCAGATCAAGATCCTGGCAGATTTGTTCTACAATATATTCGGTTACAGGTAATTCAAAAATTGCAATCCGCCCTAATAGTTGTTGCACTTCTGTAGAAAGTTGAGCAAGTATTTGCTGAATAAAAATATCTTCCTTAAATCGATCCTGTTCAGCATCTAAGCGAGACTGTAACTGTAGGTTCGGTTCAGCGCTGAGCTTGAAAAGCCATTCAAGTAGACGTGGGTTTCCGTTGGAAATTTTTACAATTTGTTCTCTTAGTTCAACGCTGAGGTGGCGTTGATTGCTCTCAAGACGTTGAAGTTTCTTGGTCACATCAGCCTGTTCTAACCGAGCTAACTGACGTTGATAAAGATTTTCAGCATCACTGCTGTGAATCTGATATCGACTGGTGATGATTATTTGATGTCCTTTCTCCTGAGTTGCGAGAATAGACTGAGTCAGAGCTTTCAAAGTATCAAGGGCTTCCAAGCTGATTTCAGGAGTTTGACTATCTTTTAAGTCAATAGAGCCATCGGATTGCTTAGTAAAATTTCCCTCAAAGTCATCGATCAAAAAAAGAAATCGATCCTCGGTTTGTGCTAGCACATCTCGCAGGGTGTAGGTAAATACATGAGCATCAATACTTGTACCATACCGATTTATTCCTCTTTCTTGCTGAGCAGAAAATAGTGCTTGGCGAAGTTCGGGTTCTCGAATTTCTCTAGCGATGTAGTTACGAACTTTTTGAATATCTAATATATTGTTAAATTTGTCGGTAAGCAGAATTGGTTTAAAGGAATCTCTGAGACGGAAAATTATGCGATGAGCCAGACTACTCTTACCTACACCACCCATTCCCCACAACAAGATACCTGCATATTCCTTATCTTTTAGAATTTTGATACATTCCTGTAGGATAAGACGCCGACCCACAAAAGACTTATAGTCAGCGACTTCCCCTCGTTTTTCTCTCTGATTAAGAAACGTCGTTCCATGTTGAGGAAAAAGAGGATCTCGCCGCCCCGGTCGGCGAGGTTCAGTTACCAGAGATCCTGGGATGTACCCTGACACGAATAGCCGTAGTAAATGCCAGTTTTCGTAATCTTCGGCAATCAAGTGCTGATAGGTTTTAGAAAGGGCCATCGCTAAACCGTACCCGATAGCCAGCAAGTCGTAAAGAATTGCAGCAGCCTGAGCAGCTTGATCATCTCGAACTTGTCGCCCCCAGCCCAATACTGCTGTCGCTCCTTGATCGATCAACTGTTGCGCTAAAGAAGTAACTATTCCTTGATCCCCTAATGCCCCAGTATAACAACCTGACAGAAAGAGCAAATGAGGTGGATAAGGAAGGGCTTCCCAAATCTCTTCGGGGTTGGCTAGATAAGCTCCTCCAGTTTCAGTTTCAGTGTAGAAGCGAGGACCCTGCTGTGTTAGAGTAGCGTGACCGTTCAGATGAAAAACATCGAAGCGGCTAGACTCTCCATACTCTGAAACTAAATATTGTAGTTCCTTAAGATTTCCGCTCTCCTCCACAACAAGATTAAGCTTTTGTCTCTGAGTAGAAGTCAGAATTAATGCTTCTTCTTGTTCAAAATCCAGTACTGGGGATAAGTCTCTAGGCGAAGTGGCCATAAATAGAACCCGTAGAGGTCGGTTTGCCACTTCGGACACCGCTTGACTGCCCTCTTTCCATCGAACTGCTAGTATTGTAGGCTTACGACTTTCAACTAAATAAGTAGTGCCATCGTGAAGTAGTTCCCAAGGCAGATGAGCCAGTCGCTGATCAGTATCGATAGCCAATACTAAGTACTGACTTCTCATTTTCTGTCGTACTTGTTGAATCGTCCGCGCTAGAAATCGATCGTTCTCCCCATTCAGCCATCTATATAGTGTTTGTCCAAGACGATCAAGGCGTCCTGGGAAAGCTGTGTTGTAATTACTTTCAGTGTCCTGCACCAACTGGTCTATGCTATTCAGAGATCGGAGCAAAGGCGTATGTTGAAACTCTTCCCCATACGAATATCGTAGTTCAACCTGATGACGATTAATTTGCCTGAGCTTGATATATAAAATTTCTTGCATGGCAGCAGTTTTAGCTACTTAATCTTTTTGATAAAGTCAATGATTTGATCTTCAGTTGCGTTATCTAATACCAAACGGCGATTGCCATCAATGAGGATGATTTTTTCAATAACCTTATTTCCGTTTTTGCTTCGCTCTTTCCAAAGATCGCGCCACTTGCGGATCTGCTCAGCTATGGCAATTACACCACCCGTCATGGCTACAACAGTAGCCAGAATAGCTAGGATGCCAACCTCGCGAGTAGTTTCATCTTTCTCTTCCCATCGCAAATCAAGTTCAGGTGATTCATTGAGAGATTCAATAGCCTCTTTAGCACTTGTCCCTTCTAGTGCAATTTGCCAGGTTGTTTTCATGAATAACTCCTGCGGAAAGTTTTTTATCTTGCTGAGCTTTACCACGCTCTCAATTATGCTTAACCCAGAAACTAAAGATTATTAAGATCACATCTCTACAGATAGCCTTACACTACGCTCCCACAGATAACCCAGATGTCTAACGACCCAAATCAGCGGCGGCAGATAACCTCGAACTCAGCACCAGTGGCTTTCAACCGTCCGCTGCATTTGAATTGTTGTGCCGCTCACGCTATCACCATTTCAGCTTCTGCATTAGGGGGTATTGGCTCAAAGTGCAGAACCATGATTTGTTCTGGGCGCAACCCTAAAGACTCATATGTACGCCCGTTGCGATCGCTAAATTCAACCTCAAATGCAGCACCTTCCGCTAGTGTTTCAACGACTGTTCCTACTTGCCCACGCCACAAATTGTGTTGAGGAAGGTCAACAGTAAGAGCGACAACATCTAGCAACTTAATCGTATCGTTTATCATGCATGTTACCTCCACTAATTACAGAGGATAGCAAGTTGTTAATTTTGGAATCTCTGAACCATGCTCAATGATCCAGCCACTTCGGAGGGTTGCACTTCTATTTTGCCATTTGATCGTGAAATCTAGAGTGTAGCGTTGTCCAAACTCATCTTGCCTTCCCAACTGGGCTTCCTGAACTTTGACAACCTCCAGCAGGATTTGACGCAATTCTTCGGCGTTGTCAGCCGTCACTCCAAGAATTGATGAAAAAAGCCGTGCTTTGTGCTTGCCATCATCGTGTTCTAAATTGAGGCAGTAGTCACGCAGTTTGCGAATATCAATAATTGCATTTTCTGCGTTCGGAATTAACATTGCTTCACGCTTATAAAGTCAATAACTGGTACAAAGCATAAGCAATTACGCCAAGGAACAGCAGATCGAAGCCCAACGAATGGCTGACTGGAGCTCTAATCGTCCAGAAGAATAATTTTGACTTTGGGAACTTTTCGGTTCCCCAGTGGGAAATATAAGGTTGTTCCTCCCGCGCTGCTTTATAGCCCCAGTATTGGTTCTCAATTTGCAGCCCTCTGCGCCTTATATTCTCCAAAAAACTTCGTGTTCGCAATTCAACGACCCAAAGGCATAAAGTAAGCCAAATTATCAAGATAAAATTAGCTTTGACAGGCTTATCAGCAGATGCAATCACACCGACAGCGGCAACATAAAGTCCTGCCAGACTAAATCTAAACGAAGAGAGCTGACTCACCCTTGAACTGATTGCAGCGTACTCTATCCGGATATCTTCTTTATCAGCTACAGGATTCATGTTTCAAGCTTCCGTCATTACATTATGATTGCCCTACCCAACTCACAGCACTGTCTCACCGATAACCTCACGCCAACTTACCTCTCAACATTAACAGATAACCTTTCGGCTACGTCTCCACCAAGAACTCAAGCAGCCCAACGTCATAGTTCAACGGCGGCAAGTTTCTTGAACTCTGAGCGATCGCCCCCCTTCCGTCCGTTGCAACGCCGTGTTAGCTGGAGCACGCACCGATCGCCTCGGTATACCTGAGCTATCCTTCTCAACCGATCGCTCTCATTCCCCCTGTCATCACCGATCGCGTCATGGACGTTGCGGAATGAGCGATCGCTTTCACTCACTGTCCTCTCCGATCGCTCGATGAACCTGTTGGAAGCGTCGATCGCTTTCATCCACG
>Ga0224723_1001426_pt1 | contig 14400 bp, 7 predicted proteins | sample Balambano_FR2_Me_FD_161647 | JGI IMG/M metagenome (GOLD analysis project Ga0224723, IMG submission 161647) | Freshwater sediment microbial communities from Lake Towuti, South Sulawesi, Indonesia - Balambano_FR2_MetaG | ecosystem: Environmental > Aquatic > Freshwater > Lake > Sediment | place...
CTGGAACTCCGACGGCAGCTCCACCGTAAACCCGCTGGAGGCGCAATCCTACCAGCCGGTGCCGCCCACCTCGGTGAACCTGACCGCGTTCACCGCCACCCGCCAGGGCGACGCAGTCGAGGTGCGCTGGGAGACATCCGCCGAGCGCGAGACATGGGGCTTTCACCTGCTGCGAAGCAGCACCGGCCGCCGCGCCGACGCAACCCAGGTGACGCCGCGCCTGATCCCAGCCGAGGGCCGCGCCGGCGGCGGAGCAAGCTACCGCTGGCGCGACGAGAACGTTCAGCCAGGCGTGATTTACAGCTACTGGCTGCGTGAACTGGAACGAGACGGTGCAGCACACGAGTACGGCCCGGCGAGCAGTGCCCCGCGCCAGGAAGCCTTTGGCGTGCCGATCTACCTGCCGTGGGTCGGGCGACCGTAGCGGCTTTCTTTGAGGCTTGCTCTGATGAGTGAGGCCGTGAGTGGCGGTGGCGCAACGCGCCACCGCCACTCACGGCCTCACCGCTTGGGCGAAAACTACGGTGCATGAGCACGGCACAGGTGTGCTAGAATAGCGCCGGGATACCGAGCGCGGCCAGACGCGCCGCACAACCGAGAAGCATGGCGTATGGCAACAACAGAACCTTGGTCATCGTCATCTCTGCTGAGGAGTCTCGCATGCCTACCAATCTCACTCGCCTCAGACAGTTGATCCAAGAGCATTTTAGTGTTTCAGAGATCAAAGTTCTGTGCCACGATTTGGATATCAAATTTGAAAATGTACCAGGCAGTACACTGGCCGAAAAAGCACTGGAGCTTGTAGAATACTGCCGTAGGCAGGGCAAACTCCCACAACTCTGCGAGCTATGCCGGCAGGAACATCCAACCGTTGACTGGAACGAAGCATGCCAGCCCGCAATAGCCGACGCCAATCAGCCGGACGATGATCTGCCGTTTGACACCTATCTTAAGCTTGTCAGGACGCGCAGCAAAGCCCTGCCACTGATTAGTCCAATGCAGGGATCGCTTACCGCACACGACATCGCCCCGCCGCGCTTCTTTGTGCCGTTGAACGTCTCGCTTGGCGAGATCGAAAACGACGATGCTCTGCCAGGCTCACGCCGTCAATCGGTGTTCGACACGCTCGCTGGGCAGCGATGCCTCGTCTTGCTTGGTCGGCCCGGTGCTGGTAAATCAACGGTTGTAAGCATGTTGATCTACTGCCTCGCAGATGCCTGCTTGAGCACCTCGCCGACGGAACGGCAGCAAGCACTCAGGCCACTGGGCCGGGAGTGGATGACGAACCCCTTGGTACCGGTGTATATCAGCCTGCGCGACTTCGCCGCATGGCTCGAACGGCCGAATTTCATACCGCCCAAGTTTGGAAGCATGCAGCTGGTGTGGAACTACCTGGCCGACGTGCTCAATGTATCTCACGATTCTCAGACCATCACACAGCTGCAGCATGCAGCCAAGCACGAAGGTTGCTTGTTTCTCTGCGATGGGCTTGATGAGGTGCGGCTCAACATCGCCGATGTGCAGCCTGAAAAACCCGATGTGCTCCCCCTTGTGCGCCAGTGCATCGAGGATCTCGGTAAGACTACCAGCACAAACACCCACGTGCTGGTCACATGCCGTGTGCGCGATTACGGGCAAGCTGAGCGCCGCCTGCCGGCTAAAGAGTGGCCAGTCGCCCGAATCGAGCCACTCTCCGCCGAAAAGCAACGGCTCTTGGTTCAGAAGTGGTCGCAGATACTGATAGACCAGTACCGTCTCAATAAAGCCATTGCAGCGCGCGCACAACAGCTCGAAGATCGGTTGAGCAAGTCACAGATTTCCTCGCTCGCACGGACGCCACTGCTGCTCTGGATGATGCTGCAGTTGCAGCTCTACCACGGTCGCCTGCCGGATCAGCGCGTACAACTGTACGAGGAATGTATCACCTTCCTGATCAGTCAGTGGCGTTCACCAAGCGATAGCAAGGGTCTGCGGCAGCAGCGTGGCTTCGAGGACTGGAATGATCAGCAACTCCTCGAACTCCTCTCGCTGATTGCCCACACAGCGCATGCGGCTCAACGTCAGGCGGGCGACCGCTCTGGAGAAGGTGCGCTCGATTTCAACGATACGCTGCTCGTCCAGGCCGTGCAGAGCTACTTCACACACACCCTTCAAAGCGACGCACGAACGGCACGCGAGCGAGCAATAACATTTTCTGCCTTTGTGAGGCTTGATAGCAATAATACCATTCAGGTACAGCAGCAGATTGGGCAACGTGATATTATCTATCAGTTTCCCCACCGAACATTCCACGAGTATCTGGCTGGCCGCGCACTCGCCAACAGCGCATTGCTACTTGACGGCGAGCAGCCCGAAAACGAAGCTGACCTCGCAACACGTGTAGAGCGTATTCGCGGTCAACTGTCCCACTGGCACGAACCATTGCTGCTCGCCGCCAGCTATTGCCTCCGGCGACGCGATGTTGCTGCTGTGATTCAGATGGTCTTCAAACTGCTGCCACAACGCTTCACCGCCAGAACCAACAACGACATCGAGCAGTATGTGCTTGCCGGCGAACTGCTCCAGGAGGTTGGCTGGAAACGCTGTGCTCAGGACAAAGAGCGCGAAAGCCTGTGGCAAAAGACGCGATCTCAGCTGCAGCGTGCGCTCACTGAGCGCGCTGCCGGGCCGCTCGTTCGCGAGCGTATCGGTCTGCTCTTGGCACAACTCGGCGCCGGCGAGGCTCCTGGCGATACACGACCTGGTGTATGCTCGCTGGACATGCTGTGGAGCAAGTCGTTTCGCGGCGGTCAGTATCGCTTGCCAAGCACGCAGACACAGGTCACAGCAGCGGAGTTTGCAATTGCTTGTTATCCAGTGACGGTCTGGCAGTTTCGCCGTTTCGTTCGGGATCAGGGCTACGAAACCGAGGCGTGGTGGCAGAACACTGGGCTCAACAGGTCAGAGATCGCGAAACTTCGTGAGAGTGAGCGCTTCGATAGCAGCGACACTCCCTTCGACAACCAACCGACGCGCGCGGTGACATGGCACGAGGCCAGTACGTTCTGCAAATGGCTGACACAGCATGCACGCACGGCGGGGAACCTTGCAGAAGGCTGGGTGATTCGCCTCCCAACCGAGGCGGAATGGGAGCTTGCTGCGATGGTCGACCCGGCCATTCCGGCCGATCGCCATCCCGAAGGCGCATCACCCCAGACGGAACCCCGTGTCAATGAAATTGGCCGGCCAGCACCCGTCGGCCTGTTTCCAGAACACGCCAGCCCATGCGGGGCCTACGACATGGCCGGCAATGTCTGGGAGTGGTGCAGCACTGCCTTTGAGGATTGGCCCCCCACAGCCTCGATCTCGCTCAGTGGCGTGTCGCTCGGCAGCAACCAACCAGTGGTGCGCGGCGGCCTGGCGTGGGACTCGCGTGACCCATTATCTGCCGATGAAATTTTGAACGATGTCGGCTTTCGGGTCGTACGGGCCAGAAGCTGATTGATTGGTTTGACGACGCTGATCGCCGGGCTATAATACCCAGCACAGGCACGCTTCCCCCACCACCAAAGAGGGCGTGGCGCTTCCATGATGGATCTTCCCACCATCGGAACTCTGCCGCCGGCGCAACAGCACGCGCTGTTAAGCGCATATTACGTTCCGTCCAACATCGATGCCCTGTTCGCTGACCCTGAACGCTCGGTTGTCGCGCTCGCCTATGCCGGCTGCGGTTTGACCACCGGCCTGTCGCTGCTGCCGCGCTACCGGCTATTGAGCTTCCCCTATAACCCCGACCAGTGGCCTGCCCGCAGCGGCGAAATACCGGACGCCGGCTTGCACCGCCATCAGTGGATGCGATTGATCGCCGCGCGTTTCCTTGAGCAGCTCCGCAACGAACCGGCACGCGTGCAGGCGCTCACATCCTCGGACCACGAATACCTGCTCTGGCTCGTCCGGCGCTACATGGGGCACCGTCCCGGCGCGCTCTGGCTCACCGACCTGCGCCAGCATATCGCCATGGAAACCTGGCAGCCGCTTAGCGATGCTGCCAACCGCGGGGCACTGGATCAGATGTATGGCGAGCAGGTGAGCGACCTCTACGGCCAGATCGATGAGGCGCTCCAGGTGGCCGCGCGCCTGGGGTGGCAGGGGATCTACGCCAGCATCGACATCAGCTGGGCGGATTGGACCAGCCGCACATCTGCGGAGCGTAACACGCTGCTCGACGAAGTCCGGCGCATCCTCATGGAGCTGACACCGCTCCAGCGTTTGCGCTTTGGCGTCAAGATGGGCATACCACGGCAGATCGTCACCCCGCAGGAAGTGAAAGACTGGGTGCGCGGCCGCGCGCATGTCGCGAGCTATGAGTGGCCGCTTGCCGATTTGCATCGCATCGCAACCAGCCGGTTGAAACAGTCTGCCGGTGAATCAGAGCGCACAACCGCACCAATCATCGAGACACTCTGGCAGCGCCTCAGCGCCGATATTGATTCGATCTGGGAGGTACCCGTTCCGGCCACAGCAGTGACGCTGGCCCGTATCGCGCAGGCCAATGCCGCTCACGATCTCGGGTTGATCCCTGAAGACTCGCTCCGCCGCCAGCTCTATGAGCAGGCCGCCTTCTTGCGCTTGGATCCGGATCGCAACCAGCGCCGGGTGTGGCGCGGCATGGCACCAATCGAACTTGACGACACGCAGTACCGATTTTTCGAGGTGCTCTGGAAATATCGTGGCAATTATGCCGATAATCAGTCGCTCATGGCGGTGGCCGGAAATTCCGCGCAAAATCTCGATAAAATACTCCAGCGGTTGCGCGAGGCGATCGAGCCGTTCTACAAAACCAAGGATCAGCGTGACAAAAAGGAGAAAGAAAAGCGTTTTCTCTATATTGAGCGCACCTCGAATGGCACGCGCCTCATCAAGGATCTGTGCCTGTTCTCATAGCACCCGAAGAAGCCAGGCATATCGAGAATCGCTTGGTTGTGCTCGAGCAGCGTCTTTCTGTGTCAGCACAGCGTCAGCAACTCGTCTGCAAATGATTGTCCGATGATGGTATTGTGTGAGGAGTGAAACATGTCACGAGGGACATGTTTATGCGTAGTGTTGTAGTACGATGTCAATGCGAATCATACCTACGATGGCAGGTGATCGGCGTGCCATCCAAAAATGCACCAATCGGTCGTCATTGCAGTATCAAGCTGTAGGGAGTGCAGAAGCAGCGTTGAAGCAGCGCGGGCGGGTGCGGCGGATAGGCATGCTTGATAACGGCATAGCGATCCAATATGGGCGCAAGCAGGTTGAACAGGCACGCATCCCCGCCCGCCAAGTGCTGCTCAACGCCATGGGGCTGGAGTTTGATCCATTCAGCGTCAGCTTCTCTGAAGGTGAAGCGACCCGCCCGTGGGATTTTGCCTCGATCTATGTCGAGCCGCAACCCCATCTAATCGAGAAGCTGCTCGCGCCACGGAGCACGGTGCTGCTCGCTGGCTATGGAATGGGCAAAACCGCTGCACGCCTCGCAGTTGAGTACCTGTTGCGAAATGACGGTAACCCCGCGCCAACGTTGAGCGTCACCTATACCCCGGCTGTTGACGACCTGATCGGCCAGCCAGAAGCGGTCGTCCTCGAACGGCACCGTTCGAGCCTTGCCCTGAACGCGGCCCTCGATCTCGTGGTACAGTTTGTTGAGCGGCTGGAAGCACGTAGCCAGGCCCCCTCCGAGCAGGAGGGTGCGATCATGCGCCGGCTAGCGGCTTCGCTCCCGTCAACACTCCAGCGCCATGTGTTGAACAACGTTCTCGAAGAGGAGAACAATGGCGTGTTCTGGCACCCGCTGCGGCCAGTTGTGCGGCGCACACGCGTCACACCGCATTGGCGCACAGTGCTGGAGCATCTACGTGCTGGAACCACGCCGTTCCGCCAGGAACCACTCGCCTGGCACGATCTTGTTGGCTATGCCAAACAGCTCGGGTTCCCGCGTATCTATGTTCTTGTGGATGGAGTTGATGGTGTCAATGTGGAGCCAAACGCCCTCCACACTGTGATTAAACCATTGCTCGACGAACTGCTGCGCTTCCAGGAGCAGGGGGTGTTCCTGAAGTGTTTCCTTCCTGCTTCGCCACTGAATATCATTATTCGCACCCGTTATGAGCATTTGCTCAATGCCTTGACAGTGCCCGGCGATGTTGTTACGATACGCAGTGTACCTGCTCCTACATTGAAGCATATCATCGCCGAGCGGCTGCGGCGCGCTCGCTCGCGCCGCGGCAGTGTCCGCAGCCTCGATTGGCTGCAGAGCGATACAATCCACGAAAGCATCGAGCAGACCCTCGCGCAGCATGCTAATGGCTCGCCGCGTGAACTGATCATCCTGATCAGCAACCTGCTCGATTTCTTCTGCATGCACGGCCTGCGCTCGCTTGGCAGGGCAGATGAATTCCGGCTGACGCAGGAGGTCTGGAAGCAGTTCTGCCACGAATATCTCCCGCCGCTCCATGCGAGCGAGCCTTCCTGAGCCACGTGGGAGCAGCGCAGGATGCTCGCTTGCTGGATCGCACGGAGCATCTTGAGCTATGTCCTACCAGCCTGAGCAATGGTGTGACCGCATCACAACGGTCGGTGCGATCGTTGCCCTCTTTCAAGATTTGGGACTCAACCAACGGAGCGTCCTGGTAGAAGGGCCAGCCCAAAGCGGCAAGTCCTGGCTCATCCACCGCGTCGCAGAGCGGCTCGGCGAAGATCGCGACATCGTGACGCGTGTGTGTATCATTCATAGTACGGATGTTGCTTTACACGGGCCGTTTGCGTGGGTAAAGTTGATCGAACGCCTTTGGGAAGCGGTGCAGGAACTAGTTCCGAGTAGCCTTCACCCAGACCTTGCGCTCACACTCGGTGCAGACAGCGAGGAACAGGTTCGACAGTGGGTTGCTGCAATTGCTGCGGCACTCATTGAGGCGCAACAGCAGGCGGTGTTTGTGCTGGTGCTGGCGGTCGATGGGCTGGACGAATTCACCCCAGAAACGCTCGATCAGCTTGAAGAGATTGTGATCGTGCCGCTGTACCGTTGCAAACGTGTTCGGCTGCTCTCAACCCGCCGCATGGAATCCAGTCCCTTCTGGTCTAGCTATGAGCTCAAACATCCCACTATCACAGCGTCTGATGACAAGTATCGCTATAAGCTCGATGACTTCGATGACATCGAGGATCAGATTGCCAAGCTGTCCACAACATACCAGTTTCAAGCTGGTTGGCTCAAGACGCAATTATCCGAGCAGTTCTCCTGGCGTAATCCTGGCGTGAATACCTTCCTTGCACGCTGGGCCGGCCTGAACCGGGGCGTCGTTTCGGCGGATATCATCGAGCTTTGTATCAAGTATCTGTTGTTGCCGGGGAATGATGTGCGCCAATTGATGAACCTCGACAATGACAACTTCCGAGCGAGGGTCGAGGCATTGGTGGACATGCAGAAATTCACGCGGATCGACGTCGTTTTCCAAAAGACACACCATGAGATCGCCAGCGACCGTGGCATCGCGCGCAGTCGCATGCTTGGCGCGCTGCCATCGTCTACCAGGCCACGTGAGCACGAGGCGTTCTTGAACGACCTTGAAGATCGGGGCGTGGGGTTTCGGGTTGGCGTCAACTTTCGCGTCTACCCGATCTACGTCGAACTGTTTCGCGAACTGTGGTCAATGAGATCGGCATGAGCGACGCGCTTTCGTTCAGCGGCGCAATCGCCACCATACCATTGATCGGGCGCGATGCGCCGCTCGCCCAGATCCGCGAGGCGGTTGCGCCGCCAGAAGCCCGTGCCTTTCGCTGCGTGCTGATCACGGCTGAGGGCGGGATTGGCAAAACTCGGCTGCTCAACGAAGTTGCGCGCCGGCTCCAGGCCAGCACCGACGGTCAGGAAGCGCCGGATGCTGAACAAAACACGTGGCATTTCGCCAACGTCGTCGCACTGCCCCTGATCGACGTGGCCGATACCACGCTGCATACCCGCATCCCGTTTCTCCGCACGGCCCGCAGCCGCTTTGCGAACCTCCCCGGCCTCGATGATCGCATGTTCTTTGAAGCGTTCGATGCGACCGTCGCAGCCTCCGACCAGGCGCAGGGCACCTACACGCCCTACACCGAGCAACAGCGCCTGATCACGCAGATTGTCGAGACGTTCGAGGCGGCATACCGGCAGATCACACACGCCTTCCGCGTTGTGTGGATACTCGATACCCTGGAGCAGATGTACTTCCTGCCGCCGGAGATCGACCGGCTGTTTCTTGACTCAGCGATTACCGACTATAACCGCGAGGCGACCTTCGCCTGGTTTGTCAATCGTTTCATCGCCGGGCTGCCGGAGAACACGGTCGTGATTCTCGCCGGACGCCCCCGGCCGAAGCTCTGGTCCGAGGCGATAACAACGCTGGTGCAGGTTCAAACGCAACTTCGTGCCCTGACAGCGGATACGCTCCCAACCAAGAAACTGGTTGACCCGGCGAAGCTCGGACGTGATCGTGCGCCAGCTGAACGCCGGCAAGATCTTGCCTCTGCGCCACTCGCCTCCCAAGAACAGGTCGTGCTCACAATCGAGCTTGACGAGTTCACACTCCAGGAAACCATTCGGTATCTGGAAATACTTCAGGGGCAGCTTGCACGTGACCCAGCGTACCGCCGCAGCAGCCGCTACTTACGTGGCCTGCTCGAAGATCGGCAACAGTGCGCGGTGCTGCATTACCTCACTGGCGGCAACCCGATCCGGCTGGCGATCTATCTCGATCTGCTCGTCAGCGGCGATGTGACACCGGCGGAATTTCGCCAGGATCTCACGGCGCTGAGCAGCAAGCCTGAGCAGGAGCTTGATGCACTCCGCATCGACATCAACGCCGCGCTGCTGCGCTACCTGACGCGCAACCTGCGCCGGCCAGCCTATCAGGTCTTCGAGTACATGGCGCTTATGCAGCGCGGCCTGGACATCGAGCGTCTGCTGTTCGTGTGGGGGGCGGAACGGGACGAGGCGCTGTCAGTCCTCGACCACCTGCTGCGGCTTTCGTTTATCAAACGCCGCGCGTGGCCGGCAGCGTCGGAGGGCACCCTGTTGCCGCTCGACCGCATGGATGTCACGTCTGTTAGCGATGCTCAACCACGCTACCAGCGTGGCGACCGGCTCTTCCTGCACGATGAATTGTACCGAAGCTATCAGCAGGCTGCAGCGCACGAGGTGCTCGGCACCATCGCAGATACACGCGAGTATCAGCAGGAGGTGTATGCGCGTCTGGTTGAGTTCTGCGAGGCACGCATTGCAACGCTGTCAAAAACCATTGACCATCTGACGCGCGAGCAGATCTCGCTCCAGCGGCAACAGCTCGACCGGACGGAACAATTCCAGACGAACAAGCGCGATCTTCGTCATGCACTCGATGAACGTCGCCAGTTGCGTGCCGAACTGCTGCACTACAGCTTCCACTTCGACCCGCGCCAGGGTTTCTTCGATACCTACTATGATCTCTCTGACCAGGCGTTCTACGCCAACGACACGCACCTCGACGCACAGCTGCAGTCCGAAGTCGAGTTCTTCTTCTTCGGCATTGACCCGGAGTTGAACCGCACGCTCGCGAACATGCAGGCAGACGAATGGAACATATTGCGGCTGGCGGTGATCTACGAGCGCGTGGCCGGCTGGGTGCGCCGGCTCACGTGGCTAAACAACTTCGCCGAGGCGCAGAAGTTTGCCGAGCGTGCCCTTACCAGCCACCCGCAAGAGATGCGCGCTGAGTACCCGTGGGTCGATGCCGTGCGTGGAACGCCGCTCGGCCAGCGCATAGAAGTGCTGTACCACCACGATTGGAACGTCAATCGGTATGTGGCAGCCCTGTTTCAGGGCAATGAAGTTGGCACGGCGATCAGCGCCTTGCTTCAGATCGCGGAGCACCTGAAAACGCTCACCGACGAGGGCGCGCCACAGTTTCTGATCGAGCGCCGCCTCGATCTGCTTGGTCGCTGCCTGAAGTTCGCCGGCTACGGCCATGCTACCCGCCGGGAGTTCGAACAAGCCGCCGCGCTCTACGAGCATGCCGACCAGGTCTTACGCGCCGTCCCTGGCGAGAAACGGCTCGCCCTGAAGGCCGAGGTTCTCAATGACTGGTCACGGGCCTTGGGCGAGCTAGCGCATGGCGACCCGCACAAGCTTGCGGATGCCACCCGAAAGTGCCAGGAGGGATTGGAGATCCGCAAGAAGCTGGGATATGACTATCTGCTTGGCCTCTCGTACAACACAATGGGCCTGATCTACCGTGTGAACGGCAACCCCAACCAGACGCGTCACTGGTCCGGCCAGGCGCTGGAGCTGTTCCGCCAGATCAACCAGCCGCGTGGTATCGGCCTGGCGCTCATCCAGCTCGGTGCTGCCACACGCATGATCTGGGAGCAACAGAGCGAGCCAGCAGACCCGGCGCAGATCGAGGCGTATCTGCTCGAAGCGGCCAGCATCTTTGACCCGCAAACCGGCGTCGTGCCGGAGAAGGTGCGCGCCCTCGACCTCATGATCGAACTCGGCAGACTGTACATTGCCTGGAGTGACACTCTTGCGCCGCCCGACGCTGCCCAAAAACGTGCGGCTGCTCAACAAAGCCTCGCAGCCGCACGCCAGCTGGCCGAAGAAGGCGGCTTCGCGAACCACCTCGTCACGATCAACCCACTGCTCCAGTCCCTCTAGCGAAATCAGCAGAGCACTAGTGTTGATCTGGGTGCTGGTGCGGCGGCTGAGCCGCCGCACCAGCACCCAGATCAATCTTTCTACATCTTGCTATAGAAACAGTGCTTGAATTTTCCTCCTACGTACTGTAATATCGAGCCGAAGTCGCACGCCACTTCGTCCTAGCCTCGTCACCGCGTTGCGATCTCCCACGCTTCCGTTTCTAGCAAAGCGAGCAACAGATGCTGCCTAGTGGTGGCCACTCGCCAGGCTCCGGCGTGCTTTTCGGCACGCTGCTGGAGTTGGAACGTGATTGTGCGTACCCCTCGCCCCCCGCCGCTGTGTGCACAGCTGCCGGCGATGAACACGCGCTGACCCACGAACTGTACACAGAAGCGCTGATGGATGGGTGGATGATCGCATGCAACACGCTCGGGGGCGGTGCGCCAGCCGTCCTCGACCGCACGGCGTGGGAACGACTGGCAACCTTTACACGACCACGACCGCTCCTGGACGATGTCGATCGGCGGCTGGCGACCAGCCGGCTGATCACGCCGCCTGGTGCTGGCAATGCACCGGTGCCAGGCAAAACCACAACGCTCACCGCCTGGATGCACGTGACCAACGCGTGCAACCTGGAGTGTCCGTACTGCTATGTGCACCGATCGAGCGCGCGTATGTCCTGGGAAGCAGGGGCGCGGGCGGTGGATTCGCTGGTGCGAAGTGCCGTGCGGCATGGCTTCACGACGCTCAAGCTGAAGTACGCCGGCGGCGAGGCGGCCTTGCACTACCGCATGGTACAGCGGCTGCACGCCTACGCAACGGAGCAATCGGCGCGGCACGGGTTGGAGCTCCGTGCGGTTGTGCTGAGCAACGGCACCGTGATGCCGTCCGCCTTCGCCGAGTGGCTGGCTGGCACTGGCGTGCGCCTGATGCTCTCGGTTGATGGTGCCAACGCAGACCACGACGCCGCACGGCCCTGGAAGGGCGGTGGCGATGGTGCTTTCGCCACGCTGGAGCGCAACCTGACCGAACGGTTGTTGCCACGTGGCATTCGTCCCGATGTGTGCATCACAATCACCGGACGAAACGCTCATCGAGCGCACCATGCCGTCGCTTGGGCGCTCGACCACGACCTGCCGTTCTCGCTCAACTTCTACCGTGAGAACGAGCAGTCGGCCCGCCACCACGAGCTTCGCTACGAGGAACAGCAGATCATCGCCGGGATGCGCGCGATCTATGCGCTGCTCGAAGCACGCCTGCCCACGCGCCCGTTTCTCAGTGGCCTGCTTGACCGGGTGCAGGGCGAAGCGCACGGCCACACCTGTGGCGTTGGGCAGAGCTATGTGGTGATCACCCACGAGGGCGCGGTGGCGCAGTGCCAAATGCATCTGGCCGAGGCACGACCCGTTGGCGGCGATGACGATGTGTTGGCATTGGTGGCGAGCGGGGCGATCCATAACCCGCACGTGGACGAAAAAGAGGGCTGCCGCGAATGCCACTGGCGCTACCGCTGCACTGGCGGGTGCCCACTTGTGACGCTACGGGCGACGGGCCGCACCGACGTGCGCTCGCCAAACTGCACAATCTACCGCACCTTGCTGCCCGAGGCGCTGCGGCTCGAAGGGCTGCGGGTGCTCAAAGCCCACGGCTATCTCGCGTAGGCAACCTTTGATCGGCAGAGGAGGTTTGGAGGAACTTTGCTCCTCCAAACCAGCCCCCCTCAAACCAACATCACCGGCTGCGGAAATTGACCTCGGCCACCTGCCAGCTTTCACCGTTGACTTGAAATGTTGCCTGTGGCGGCCCGCCCGCCAGCACTGGTGGTGGGACATAGAACAACACAACGGCCCAATCGTCGGAACCTAAGCCACAGATCTTGTACTCACCTCTGGTATTGGAGGTGGTCGCAGCCCGCGCCGCTTTGCCGTTGTTGGTTTCGATCACCGCGCCAGCGACTGGATTTCCATTGCGGTCGAGAACCTTGCCACCCACACACGAGTTGTTGTTCCCTGCATTGCCTTCGTGCTTGGTATAGTTGCGGTCGAGGAATGCCGTAAATTGGCGCGAGCTTGGCGCTAGTGGTGCAGGCCGCGCGGTTGGTGCAGGCCGCGCGGTTGGGGTGAGCGCATTGAGCACCTGTGTGTTCTCCCGCTCTGCAGCCGCCAGTTCAGCGAGCAGCGCCTCGGCTGCGGCCACATCAACGCCGATGTCGCTGAGCGCAAGGGCCTTGGCCAGAATCCGCTGGCCCTCGGCGAGAAAATTGCGTTTCACCAGCGGGTTAGCGGCACCGTCTGCCTGCTGCTTCTGTTCTCTGGCGTACTCCAGGTAGGCGGTGTAGAGGCGTTGCCGACCGTCAAGAACGTCTTGCTGCACGACGTTCAGTTCCTCTAGCTTGATTGCGGCCTCGCGCCATGTGCCAGCTTTGCTGAGGCCCACCGCAGTGAGATACAACTGAACACGCGATCGCAGGGCCACTGCCGACTGGCGCTGCGGATCGAGTTGCAAAGCCTCGTTCAAAAGTGCATCAGCCTCGGTTGCCTGCTCAAGCGCCTTGGCCGCGTCTGGCTTCTGCACGCGTACTAGTTCCTCGGCCCAGCGCTCCAGACACGCTGCAAAACGGCCACGCGCCTCCGGCCGACTGCTGAGGTAGCCGGCATCCGCAGCGCGTACCTGCTGGTACAACCGCACCGCTTCGGAACACAGGCCCTTTGCGTAGGCATCCTCGGCATTGCCGAACGCAATATGCAGCATGTCCCTGCTGTCAACCGTGGCCGGCGGGGTGGTTGTCGGCGGCACTGTTGTTGGCGGTGGAGCGGTTGGCACGGCGGTTACGGCTTCGCTCGTCGGTTGGTTCTGTGGGGTTGGTGTGCGAACCGGCACCGCAGTTTCGGTAGCGGCAGCAACAATGGCGGTTCCCGGCAGCGGTTCGAGTGGCGGCACCGGCGTGCTCATGCCGCTCGTAGCCCCCGGAGCGCGCGCAGCGAAGGCACCGATCAGGATGCCCAGCAGCAAGATGACCAGCGCACTCAACCCAAGCACCGTCCCAAGCATCATCCAGTTAAAGGGCATCTTCAGTGTCAGAGGTTCTGAGTCCTGCTTTGGTGAACCAGCAGCAGGTGGAATATCTCTGCGTGGCCGAAACTGCTTACGCTGGAGGAGCCGGACTTCCGGATCGTCTTTATTGATACTGGCGTTTTCATCAGCGATTGGCATCAATGTTCCCCTTCCCGCTCGCCCCTGGCGTTTGGAAACTGTATCGGCGCCGCAGCGGCAAGGATGTCGCGTGCGGCCGTCTGGATCTCTTCAGCCGTCATCTCGGCGATTCGCTGCGATTCGTAAGGATTGCAGATCGGGCAATCTGGGCGTTTTGGCACCTCGACAAACAAGCTCTCCAGTGGGTGGCGAAAGATCCACTCGGCGCGGTTGCCAAACAGCAGCCAGTTCGTCGGTAGATCCGGCAGCGTCGTTCGGCCGCGCAGCAGCACCATGAGCGACACACGCGCCACCAGCAGTGCGATCACCCCGATGTCCATCGCCAGACCTGGCTCGGCCACCAGATCGGCCATGCGGCTGGGATCGGCGTAGCCGGGCGAGAAATCCTGCGCTGCGGTCGGCTGATCGGCAAACAGACCGGCGGCGGCGGCATGAAAACATTCGTAGCAGGCCCCATCGGGCGGAACAGCGCGAAACACATCGCCGCCAAAGGCGCGGTTGTAGGCTGCGCCGTACAC
>Ga0224723_1001427_pt1 | contig 14396 bp, 15 predicted proteins | sample Balambano_FR2_Me_FD_161647 | JGI IMG/M metagenome (GOLD analysis project Ga0224723, IMG submission 161647) | Freshwater sediment microbial communities from Lake Towuti, South Sulawesi, Indonesia - Balambano_FR2_MetaG | ecosystem: Environmental > Aquatic > Freshwater > Lake > Sediment | place...
GGTGCGTTACGGCAAATAATTTCTGCTTTTGGTTTTAATATTGTCGTGCCGTAACGCACCCTACTAATTTAAACATCAAAATTGTATGATTGGTCTTGGACAGAATTCTAACAAAATCAACAGCCTACCGTGCCTCTACCAGTGTACCTCATTATGTATGATATGCGCTCAATTTCCAATAAAATAAAAACTGACTTCCAATTATCAGGAATATATATGTACGGGCGGGTTTTGCGACCATACAACTGATAAACGTAAAATATTTATTCAAACCCGCCCCTGCCCGGATCTATATTAATAAAATAGATAAACCGAAAATTCTTCTAAAGAAGCAAAACCTTGCCTCTATACATACCTTAAATCCTTTAACAGAATAATATTACAATTGCCAAATACTTGATTAGAGTCCACCTAGTAAAGTGTTTTTGTTGGGATAATTTATTCAATCCATACACCCTTACGTACGTATTTTATTACCATCCTTTAATATGTAAGTTTCTTTACATCATTTAACCCGAAAAATCTGTATGATCAACTTACATTTTGTCACGGCAAAAAAACAATAACGATTGAGAGGGTATTTATTAGATGTTAGATCCCCCTTTTCTAATTAAAGGTAGGCTGTTTTATTTTTAGTCAGAAAATAATCTAAAACATTAGTCTTATGGTGTAGTGGCTATTGATGTAGACCCGAAGAGGCTTCAGGTTCAACAATTAAATCTTCAAGACGCCCCACCGGGTCGTCCATACAACAGCGCACAACTTTTGACATGAACCACTAAGCGATATTAGTTATATTTATCTACGAAAAATAAAATAGCTCTACTTATCAAATAGGAATAGAGGAATCTCTATTAACTTAATGTGTTATCAACAACAAAATTAAAATTGTGTTTCAAAATACATCAAAATGAAAGCAAGCCCAGTGAATTTGGCTCTAAAATTCAAGGATTCCAAATATATACTATTAGCAATAGGAGCAGGGTTAATTGCAGTTCACATAAGTTTAACCTGGAAAGCCGATCAAGCCAGTTTTTTTGGCGCTAGCGTTGTCTTCTGGATAGCCATATCTTCCCTAATCTGGGATAAACGTGACAACTTAACTTTACAAAGTGGTATTTTCTCTAGCTTTTGTGGTTTGATATTAATTAGTTTGGCACTCCTCAAAGCTGCATTCCCGGTAAATGTTTCTGGGATTGCCCATTTGTTTCCTCCCATTTCTGCTCTGGGTCTGGCTTTGCTGGCTTCCGGCTTTAAGGGATTAAAACAATATCGAGGGGAATTGTTAGCTCTACTGTTCCTAGCCGCACCGAAATTAATACCTCCATCTTTTATCGATTTATCTCTGCTCACAGCTAAATTTAGCACCGTCATCTTATGGTACGGGGGTCTAACAGTTGTTCGTAATGGAGTGCAGATTAATCTACCTTCAGATGGCGTAATTGTAAATTACCCATGTTCGGGAACAGAGCAAATTTTCCAGCTAGTCGGTTTGGCAATACTTGCTCTTCTAATGTTCCCCATGAAAAAGTGGCAAAAAATCCTTGCGCCAATAGTAGCTGCTCTCATAGCTTTTATCGTTAATGGGATGCGGGTTGCGCTCATGGCAATTCTTGTAGACCAAGGTCATAAGTCGGTATTTGAATACTGGCATATGGGAGATGGCTCGATGTTGTTTTCGCTGGTCTCTGTACTCCTCTTCGGGTGCTTCTGTATGTTTTTACTTAGTAAAGACAGTCAACTTAAAAAATCAGCTTAGTTTATATCAATAAACTTAGCGCCGACTTCAGTCCAAGTTTGCGATATTCGTGCGATCGCAGAGCATATGAGTTATTTTCAGCTGCTTTTCGGCATATTAAAGTGAAGACGATTCCGTTCCGTACCCAGTATTTAACTCTGATCTTAGGTAGTGTTCTTGTGGTGTTAGGGAAAGTTATTTTGTTTCCTCTGCCAGAGAACCCCAAACCAAGTTCCTTTGTTTTCCCTGAACAGATACCTTTACCCGAATGGCAATCAGATGAAGTTCAACCTCTAGCAAAGTCAGAAGATTCTCTATTAATTGCCCAAAAGCGTTATCGATATATTCGCAATAATTTGCCTTTAGATATCGAAATGCGCTATATGCAATTACCTGGTGGAGATTTTATGACTTATTTACGAGAGCATAAACCTGCTTCCTCTACTGTTGTACGTCAGCGCGAAGGAGTCGGCTTTTATATTCTTGGGGTTGACAAACAACAGCAAGCCTATTTAAGTACTTGTATTAACCCAAGAGGTGGTACTACTCTCACCTTCGCCCAATTTAACCAGAATAGGTATTTCTACGATTTGCGCCCTGAACGTCTAGTATCGTGGTTTCTTGGCAAAGAAGAACTTTTAGACAGGCGTTGTCTTTGGGCACATTTATCGATTCCTGTAAAAGATTCCTCACCCACAAAAGCTTTCCAAGTTCTGGAAGAGGCTTGGTTGTCTTGGCATCAATGGTGGCAACCGCGCTTTCCAAAATTTTAATGTAAATCCTTTGACTGTTATTATTATGAACGGACAAGACATCTATAAATTTGTTAACTCAGAACTCTCTAACTTGAGTGAGTCAGTAGAATCTATAAAGCTAGGCAGTTTTAACCTACAACTGTGGATTCCTATTTTTCGATTGGTTGGTTATTGTTTGTTAGTATTATCATTGTTCGATATCATTGAACAATTTATCCCACCAGGCTTTATGAACCCTGCTTGGGAATTTAAAACAATGGGGATGCTCGTCGAACGAACCCCCGTACCTTTACTTGGATTTATGTTAGTGTTTGCTGGGGGACTTGATTGGCGGAATAAATGGGAACTTATTTTACTCAAGTTCCTTTCCTGGTTAACTTTAATAGTGGGAATATTATATTTATTGCTGATTCCCGTGGGTGTGATGAATACTATCCGCTTGAATCAGGCAAGTACTGCCCAAATCGATCTTCAATCCAACCAACAAACTGCCCAAGCTAGTGAGTTTGAAAAGCAAGTCAACCAAGCTACACCAGAACAATTAGTTAATGTTCTGAGGCAACAAGGGCAGCAAGTTGATGGCAAAAATCCTCAGGAAGTAAAAAGCCAGGTACTATCACAAGTTGCTCAAGCCAAGGACAGAATTAAGACTCAAGCCACAGATAATATAGCTTCTCGACGCCTAACTTTGCTCAAGAACTCTGTGAAATGGATTTTGGGAGCGCTGGTTGCAGGGGCTTTCTTTATTACTATGTGGAAGAGTAGCTACTGGGCAAGATGATATAGAGGGGGGAGAGGGGAAACCATTTGTTTTCTTTTCGCTAACCAATGCTGAGTCTATGTGGTATGGGCGTCTCACTGACGCCAACCCACAGGTATATATCTATGTACTGAAGTACGGTTACAAGTAGCATATTTAAGTTTTATTTGATACTCAATTTTAGTGGTACGGTCATCCGATGCATCTAATTCAAATATCTCCAACAGCCAGTTTCTGTTGATCATCTCTATACAGTGAAAACGTCTATGTTAAAAATTTTCTACCAGGGGACGAAAGAATCGCTGTTACGTAAGCCAAAAGTCAAAAAAAATACACATATTGGTTCTGTCATCTTTCCAACAGAACACCAACGAAATCAGGGTCAGCAACTAATTAAATTGTCTGTAATTACCCAATTTTACCCTCCTGATTATGCTGCTACAGGGCAATTAATTGAAGAACTGGTCAAACATCTGGGATTGTTGGGAGTTGATATTGACGTGTTTACAGGTCAACCGGGCTATGCGTTTGGAACTGATAACGCTCCGGCTGTAGAAAAATCTCCTCACATTAGAATTAAACGCTCGTACATTACTCGAATGTGGTCTAATCGGATTCGTGGTAAAACTATTAATGGTGTTTTATTTACTTTACGAGCTGTACTACATCTACTCAAAATTTCCCGTAATCGAAATCTCTTATTATTGACCACAGCACCGCCATTTCTACCGATTCTGGGGTTACTTGCTCGGCTTTTTCTGGGAATTCCTTATGTTTGCTTACTATATGACCTGTATCCCGATATTGCGATCGCTCTAGGAGTAATCCCGAAAAATCATTACATAACTAAGCTTTGGCGGTTTCTAAATCAGCTGGTGTGGCGTCATGCCAAGAAAATCATCGTTCTCAGTCCAACGATGAAACAGCAAGTTGTGGTCAACTGTCCAGAAGTTGCTGATAAGATTTGTGTGATTCATAGTTGGGCAGACCCAAACTTAATTACACCCATCGAAAAAAATCATAACTGGTTTGCTCACAAATATAATCTAGTTAACAAATTTTCTGTACTCTACTCTGGTAATATGGGGCGGTGTCACGACATCCAAACTATCGTTGACACCGCCAAAGAACTGCGAAATGAACCAATTCAATTTGTATGTGTTGGTGATGGAGCAAAACGCCAGGAATTAGTTAGGGAGGTTAAAGAATTAGGACTCGAAAAGAACTTCGTATTTTTACCCTATCAAGAAAAAAACATTCTACCCTTATCACTAACAGCTTGCGATTTATCCTTGGTAAGTGTCAATGCAGGTTTTGAACACTTGGTAGCCCCAAGTAAGCTATATTCAGCTTTAGCCGCTGGACGACCAGTAGCAGTGATTTGCCCCAAGCATTCTTATCTCAACCAAGTAATTGCCAATGCAAAGTGTGGTAGTGTGTTTGAGAACCGAAATAGTCATGAGCTTGCTAAGTTTATTCGTACCCTGCATAGCAAACGAGAACTTGTAGATAGTATGGGTAAAGCTGGACGCAAGTATATGATGTCTAATTTTACACCAGAAATTATTTCTCAGCAGTACTTAGAGATATTGCAAGAAGCTATTTCATCAGGCTTGTAGTTAACGATTTTTAGTGTAAAATCATACTAAATTTAATAAATAAAATGTTGTTTTAGGAGTTGGGCTTTGATGGTTCTGCTAGTTCTCCTAGATATGGCATTGCAGATTTAGGTTTTCATAACTTAAGAGCAACGTCGTGAATCTCAGCCCCTCCAACGCAAACTTCTTCCAGATATTTTGTATCAATCGACGAAGGAGTCCGAAGTGCGGAGAAGGTGTAACCGAAATCGGCAACGTTCAAAACCAAGGGCTATATACTGCCCGGTGCATGGTTGCTGTATGAATAGTGTTAGTCAAAAGTATCCATTATTTGCAGATTCTGCGGGTCAACTTCAACAACGAGGAGTAAACCGACGAAATGCTCTGATATTGGTGGCAAGTAAAACAGCTGTTGGTTTAAAGGGGGAATGGTTAGAAGCTTTTTGGTGTGAAGAATGTCAGCAAACAAAATGGTATTACATCCGTTTGCAAGAAAATGTTTATAAAGTGTCGGTAGCACCGATGGAGCTTTGGCAACAAGCATCAGGGTTAATTGACCCAGAGGGAAATCCTTCTGTGGGAGAGTTTACCCGCAAGCAAGCCCGGAATATGGGGTATAAAAAGACTGTGTTACTTTAGATGTCTTTTAACAGCTTACGTTATACAGCAGTTTTATAACTTGATGAGGTACAGTAGCCACAATTATTAAACCAGCAAACAATACAATGTAGGGGCACGGCTTCCGGAATACTGCGGTTGAATGAAAAATCCTACTAGTGCCGTGCCCTTACGAGGTAATATAACTGTACCTCAATATTCCAAAACGTTCTACGGTGGTGATATACGGCATATAGTTTTGTCTTCGCTTTGCTAATTACAGCAGATTTCATCTTAGTGAGGTACACTGGTAGGGGCACGGCGTCCGAAATATTGCGGGTAAATGAAAAATCCTACTGATGCCGTGCCCTTACGAGGTAATATAACTGTACCTCATAAACCTGCAATGTGCTGTATTGATTTCAGTATTGCAAAGTTTTTCAAGGTCTTGGGGTAAAGTCATCATCCGTGTAAGTTTGAGGAAAGAAGAAGCTGATAACAAAAGAATTATATCCGCGTGAGGGCGGGTTTGAATAAAGATTTCGCGTTTATTTATGGTATTGTCGCAAAACCCGCACGCCAGATGCCTCAACGGGGGGAACCCCCGCACAGCACTGGCTCCCGTACATCCAGTTCTTGATTCATTTTAAATTGAGCGCATTGCTCTAACGCTTCTTTCCAAGGAGAGTCGTAATTTGCCTGTGGTATCACAATGATGTAAAAAGTTGATAACCATACTTATTGTCTGATTAAATTCGCTCGTATAATAAAAACTTTAATAAATACATGAATGCATCAAAACAAGAGTTAATTATTGAAGCTGGACGTGCAGAACGCCAGTATTGGAAAGACTTGTGGCGCTATAGGGAATTATTTTATTTTCTGGCATGGCGAGACATTTTGGTAAGATATAAGCAAACTGCGATTGGTGTTGCTTGGGCGTTGATTCGTCCTTTTCTAACGATGGTGGTGTTTACAGTTGTGTTTGGTAATTTAGCAAAGTTACCTTCACAAGGTGCGCCTTATCCAATCTTAGTATTTGCGGCAATGTTACCTTGGCAGTTTTTTGCTAATTCCCTTTCTGAATGTAGCAATAGTTTGATTACTAATGCTAACTTACTTTCAAAGGTGTATTTTCCGCGTTTGGTAGTACCCACAAGTGCTGTGGTAGTGAGCTTTGTGGACTTTATGATTTCGGGGATAATTATGCTAGGGCTGATGGCATGGTATAATTTTATTCCAAGTTGGCGAATTCTGACCCTGCCGTTTTTTATTGCGATCGCCTTTGCTGCTGCGATGGGAGCAGGATTGTGGTTGGCTTCTCTCAACGTTCAGTATCGAGACTTCCGCTATATCGTTCCGTTTATTGTCCAGTTCGGTTTGTATATTTCGCCAGTAGGATTTAGTAGCAACATTGTTCCAGAAAAGTGGCGTTTGCTGTACTCTTTAAACCCAATGGTGGGAGTGATTGATGGGTTTCGCTGGGCAATTTTGGGAGGGGAAGCGAATTTATATCTACCTGGTTTCTTCCTTTCTTTAGGATTGGTAGTCTTTCTATTTATCACTAGTATTTGGTACTTCCGCAAGATGGAACGGACTTTTGCAGATGTGATTTAAAATTAAGTCACAGGTCAAAAATCAAAGGTTAAAGTTTCAATGCTAACAATCCAACAAAACTTAGTTATTCCTCCTTTGCGTCAGTGGCATTCTGCGACTTGGGATGATTACCTTACCTTGCGGGATGCTCGTATTAAAGACAGAATGCGTCTATTCTTTAATAATGAGTGGATGTGGGTTGATATGGGTGGAGAAGGTATAAACCATGCAAATATTAGCGATTTATTCGTCATGCTATTTGCATTTTGGGCAGTAGCGCACCCGGAGCAAAAATATAATTCCTTTTGTGGTTGCTTGCTAGAAAAACCAAAAATTCAAGCTTGTGCGCCAGATTTAGTTTTGTATGCAGGTGACAACTATCCGGCTTGGCAAGAAGGACAACCCCCACGAATTGATTTGACACAGTGGCGAGTACCCGATTTAGTTGGCGAAATTTCTGACACCACCTTGGCTGCTGACTTAGATGAACAAAAACATCTTTACGCTGTTTTAGGAATTCCTGAATATTGGGTAATTGATGTTCGAGGAAAACGAATGTTTGCTTTTATCTTAGAGTCCGGACAATACAAAGCTTGTGAAAATTCCCTTGCCTTGGCGCAATTACCAATTGAAAAATTAGAACAAACCTTAATTCGAGCCAGTCAAGGGACAAATACAAGTGCTGCTGCTTGGTTTGCTCAAGAAATTGCTAGTCTTTGAGAATTTTTACCTATTAATTTTTTCCTACTTTCTATACTCTAAAAATGTCAGACACTGTTATCCGCGTTGAAAACCTAGGTAAAAAATATATCATCGGTCATCAGAAGCAGGAAAAGTACACTGCACTGCGAGATGTAATTGCCAATCAAGTCAAATCTCTTGGTAACTTAATTCAAAATCCAAAATCCAAAATCCAAAATTCTACTGAGGAATTTTGGGCGCTAAAAGATGTATCTTTTGAGATTAAACAGGGTGACAGAGTTGGGATTATTGGTCGCAACGGTGCGGGTAAGTCAACATTATTAAAAATTTTAAGCCGAATTACGGAGCCAACTACAGGAAGGATTTCAATTGAGGGTCGAGTCGCAAGTTTGTTGGAAGTTGGAACAGGGTTTCATCCTGAGTTGACGGGTAGGGAGAATATTTACCTAAATGGTGCAATTCTGGGGATGAGCAAAAGTGAAATTAAACGCAAGTTTGATGAGATTGTCGCGTTTGCTGAAGTAGAAAAGTTTCTGGATACGCCAGTAAAGCGTTATTCATCGGGAATGTATGTGCGGTTGGCATTTGCTGTGGCGGCGCATTTGGAACCAGAAGTTTTGATTGTGGATGAGGTTTTGGCAGTTGGGGATGCCCAATTTCAAAAAAAGTGTTTGGAAAAGATGGAGGATGTAGGCAAAGAGGGAAAAACTATACTGTTTGTTAGTCACAATATGGCTACTGTAACAACTCTATGTCAAAGAGCTGTCTGGCTGGTAAATGGTCAGGTTAATTTGGATGGAGATGCAGAACATATAACTAGTAAATATTTGACTTATGGTGCAGAGAATTCTGGAGAAGTAATTTTTACCAAGCAATCTCAAAATCAACGATTCTGGTTTAAGAAAATTTCCTTATTAAATGCAGAAGAAAATATTAGCTCGACTTTTGATATTCGAGAGCCAATAAAAATTTGTTTGGAATATGAAGTTATAGAGCATATCAAAGGTTTAGAAATTGGCTTTAAAGTATTTAACTCCTCTGGGATTGCAATTTTCACTGTTGACAGGTCGTTTCATTTGTCTTCCGAACTCGCAATAGGAACTTATGTTGCAGAAGTTGAAATTCCCTCCCTCTTTTTATCTCCTGGCTCTTACAGTATCAATATTGGATCTCATGTTCCGAATGTTGAAATCGTATCTCATTATCAATCTCTTATGAGTTTTGAGATTGAAGAAACAGGTAGCCGTATGGCGTTATATAAAGGTCTTGAAATTGGAGTAGTGCTTGTAGATTTTCCTTGGAAAGAATTAGCCGTAAACAAAGAAAATTCAATGAAGAATATTTTTAATAAAGCTACTAATAATTATTTTTAATCTATAATATAAAAAAATCTATAAATATATTTCTAAGAAACTAATTACAGATAGATTAAAATATGAATGATAAGTTGATTACTTCCGAAGAAGCTGTTATCTGGCTACGGGAGCAAAGTAATATGCAAGAAGCAGTTCGGCATTGTTATTTCGACGATCCTGTAGAAGCAGCAGCAGAACGTTTCAGTAATAGTGAAGAATGGCAAGCAGTCAGAGAATTACTAAAAGGATATTTGCCAGGTAAAGTTTTAGATATAGGAGCAGGTAGAGGTATTTCAAGTTATGCTTTTGCCAAAGCAGGATGTAATGTAACAGCCTTAGAACCCGATCCAAGTATTATTGTAGGGTCTTCAGCGATTCAACTATTGTTAAAGAAAACCAATTTATCGATTGAGATTGTTCAAGAATATGGTGAAACTCTACCATTTTCAAATAATTCCTTTGATATTGTTTATGTACGTGCAGTTCTCCATCATGCACAAGATTTACAAAAATTCTGTCAAGAAGTTTCACGAGTTTTAAAAAAAGGAGGTATCTTTATCGCAACCCGCGAACATGTAATTTCAGCAAAAGAAGATTTGCAAGAATTTTTAGATCAGCATTTATTACATTTTTTACATGGCAATGAAAATGCGTACCTTTTGAACGAATATAAAAGTGCCATTGAAAGAGCAGGACTAACAAGAATTAGAATAATAAATCCTTTCGGGAATGTTATTAATTATGCACCTCAAACACAGCAATATTTTCAATCTAATGTAATAGCACCTTTATTACAACGCAAGTTTGGTAGTGTATTATCTAAATTACTATTAAGGAATAAAGTAATTAACAATATTTGTGCCGAGTACTTATCTTTCAAATCAAATACTCCTGGTCGCCTTTACACATTTCTAGCATCAAAACAGTGATTAGTCATACAAGGAATATGTACAAAATTCCAGTCTATCAACCTAGTCTTGTAGGTAATGAAAAAAAATACGTAAACGACTGTCTTGACACTAATTGGATATCATCGAAGGGCAAATACGTCTCTTTATTTGAAGAAGCGTTTGCCAAGTATGTAAATGTAAGATATGCCACAGGGGTTTGTAATGGCACTATAGCTTTACATCTAGCTTTAGTTGCTCTTGGTATCAGTGCTGGTGATGAAGTTATTGTTCCGACTTTAACTTATATTGCTTCAGTAAATGCGATAGCTTACATGGGAGCTACACCTGTATTTGTAGATTCTCTTCCTGATACTTGGCAAATAGATCCTAAAGAAGTTCGTAGAAGCATTACACATAAGACCAAGGCAATTATGGCTGTCCACTTATACGGACATCCTTGTGAAATGTTACTTCTCAAAGAAATAGCTGATGAATATAAACTATTTCTCATAGAAGATTGCGCTGAAGCTATTGGCTCTAAATATGAAGGTCGTCATGTCGGCACTTTGGGAGATGTAGCTACTTTTAGTTTTTATGGTAATAAAACCATAACTACTGGTGAAGGAGGAATGTTACTTACTAATGACCAAACTATATATGAGCGAGCAGTTCATTTTAAAGGACAGGGTTTAGCTAAGTATCGGCAATATTGGCATGACGTGATTGGCTATAACTACCGGATGACAAATATTTGTGCTGCAATTGGGTTAGGTCAACTGGAAAAAATAGATAATATCTTATTAAAAAAGCGTCAAATTGCTGAATTGTACAAAAAGTTTTTGAAAGACACAGAATACAAAGTTCATCCAGAAATTGATAATGTATTCCATTCATATTGGATGGTTTCTATATTGGTTCCTGAAGCAAACCATCGCGATCGGGTCAGAGAATATTTAGCAGAAGCAGGTATTGAAACTCGACCAGTTTTTTATCCCGTACATACCATGCCTATGTATTCTCAGAAATACCAACGCTATAAAATTGCTGAGGATATTGGTTGGCGTGGAATTAATCTTCCTAGTTATCCCGATTTAAAAGAAGAGCAAATTGTATATATTTGTGAAGAGTTGAAAAAAATTGAAATACGAAGTGTGTGCGGTGTTACATAACTTGGACTTTAACCTAAATAATCTCTAATGCTTTATCCTGTTCACACTATGCCAATGTATTCTCAGAAATATCAGCGTCATAAGGTCGCTGAGGATATTGGCTGGTGTGGTATTAATCTTCCCAGTTATCCTGATTTAACCCAAGAGCAAATAATGTATATTTGTAAGGAATTGAAACAAATATGATGTTAGGAGAACTTCAATATGTATGAACATCTTCAGTTTTCGGAAAAAGGCTCTGATGTTATCCTTTACCCACATATAGTATTTGCTAATTGCCAAAATTTATGTTTGAAAAATAATATAATTATTAGTGAATTTGTTTGGATACACGGAGGTATAAAAACTGTAATCGGAAATTTTATACATATATCTCCTTTTTCAAGTATTGCTGGTGGAGGAGTCTGTATTCTGGAAGATTTTGTAGGCTTGAGTGCGGGTGTAAGAATTATTACAGGCTCTGAAATGGTAAAAGGTGAAGGCTTGACTAATCCGACAATTCCAACCCAATTTCGTGCCGTTTCTAGATCATTTGTTCATTTAGAGAAACATGTCTTTTTAGCCACTAATGTAATAGTACATCCTGGAGTCACAATTGGTGAAGGAGCGGTTATAGGCTCAAATTCAGTTGTGACAAAAGATATTAAGCCTTGGACTATAAATGTTGGTAATCCAGCAAGAGCAGTTGCTGAAAGAAGTGGTGAAAAAATCAAACAATTAGAATATAAATTATATAGTCAAAAAGACGTTTCTCCTTTGGATGTTAGTGAATTTATTCAATTGAAAAAAGTGATGAATATGTTACCTTATTAGCCCACATTCCGCACTTCAAGCTGTATTACAAAAAGTTACAGGATTATTCTTTAACGTAAGTAAATAAAAATACACCAAGGTGTTCAGTAAGCTGGTATCAAGAAACAAACCTATGTAACGAACCATAAAATGCCTCAAGAACTTATCAATATTTGATTTCAAGCTTTTTATAAAAATTATATACTGAGATAATCCAAGTGAGACAATTAGAAAAACTCAAAAATATTTCAGGGTGAAAAATGTCTCCAATCGAAGATACAAAAATTAAAAATATCGACCACTTAGGAATAGTAGCTGGTCTAATAGATGAAATAGGAATAGTTGAAACAATTAATTCTAAATTAGGAATAGACCCTCGTGAGAAGATTACAGCAGGGATATTAGTCAAAGCTATTTTAATCAATGGATTAGGATTTGTATCAAGACCTTTATACTTGTTTAGCCAGTTTTTTGTTCGCGTAGCGTCCCGTAGGGATAGATAAAGCAATCCAAATATTATTGGGAGAAGATATAGAGAGTGGATATCTCAATGACGATAAAATTGGAAGAATCATGGATAAACTGTATAAATATGGATTGAATAATTTATTTATAGAAATCGTCTTATCAGTGATTAAGAAATTTCAGATAGATACAAAGTATTCGCATTTAGATGCAACATCGTTTCATTTACATGGAGAATACAAAAGTGAAGTAATAACGTCAGAAGAAGAAATAAGTCGAGAAAGACCAATAATTATAACCAAAGGATATTCTCGCGACCACAGACCAGATTTGAAACAATGTGTATTAGATTTAATAACGAGTAGTGATGGAGATATACCATTATTAATGAGAGCAGGAGATGGCAATGAAGCAGATAAAGCAGTATTTGGAAAAATCTTAACAGAATTTAGAAAGCAAATAGTTTTTGACAGTATTATGGTTTGTGATAGTGCATTATATAGTCAAGAAAATCTCAAAATAATTGAGCATTTAAAATGGATAAGTCGAGTACCGATGACAATTAAGAAAGCGCAAGAGTTAGTTCAATCTGTAAATACAGAGGATATGGAAGAGATAAAGGAGATAGAAGAAAAAGAGACAGATACAGAGATAGAAGAAAAAGAGAAAAGTGCATATCAAAATTTATCTGGATACAAGTGGAAAGAAGAAATAGTTACTTATGGTGGTGTTAAACAAATTTGGCTAATAGTCGAAAGTCGAAAAAGAAAAAATAGCGATTTAGAAAAGCTAGAGAAAAAGCTAAAAAAAGAAAAAGATAAAGTTGAAAAGTTACTCAAAGATTTGAAAAAAGAAGATTTTGAAACTCCAGAGCAAGCGCGATATAAATTAAAAGGTATTAACAAAAAGTTGAAGTTCTTTGAAATTCAAGAAGTTCAACATATGAAAAGTAAGTCAAAAGATAATAAAACTATTTATAAAATGGAAGGAGTAAGTCATGAAAAATCACCAGAGATAGAAATACGAAAAAAAGAAGCCGGGAGGTTTATTTTAGCTACTAATCTAGTTGATAACGGCGAAAAATTAAAACCAGAGGAAATTATTACAACTTATAAAAATCAACAGTCTTGTGAGAGGGGATTTAGATTTCTAAAAGACCCTCTATTTTTTGCAGATAGTTTTTTTGTTGAAAATCCTGAAAGAATTGAGACAATGCTATTTTTAATGTCTTTATGTTTGCTAGTATATAACCTTGGTCAAAGGGAACTGAGAAATAGCCTAAAAAGAATCAAAATCGGAATAAAAAATCAATTAGGAAAGCTAACTTTATCTCCCACATTAAGATGGGTATTTCAATATTTTCAAGGAATTCATCTTTTGATTTTGGGTGGTGTTAATCAAATTGTTAATTTAACATCAGAACGCCATTTTATTTTGAGCTGTTTACCATCATCTTGTCAAAAATATTATTTGCTTTCTTAAGTTAAACAAAGTTTTGAACGCGAATAAAAATTTATCAGCATTAAAAGGAACAGTAATTGCTCCTCAAGTTTTAGTGCTTGTATAATCTATTTTATGTGTCAAATCTTTTATCTTTTATTATTTATTTTGAAAAATATATTTGTTTAGCACTCTATTTCTTTATCATCCTAATTTTTTACTTTTTCCTTCCTTGTAATCTTTTTGTACTTCAACTTGAAGTGCAGAATGTGGGTTATTAGTAGATATATGGAGTTTATTTCATACATATGAAAATTGGTTATTGGTTGGATCTTCGATGCTTAAATGTGGGTGGCACCGCTCCTTATTCTTGGCGATTACTTGAATGTATATTAAATCAAGATAAATTAGATACTCTTGAAATTTTAGTTCTTTGTCATCCAGAATTTAACACACAATGTAATGAGCTTATTAGCAAATATAAAGTAAAAGCAAAGGTCTGTCTTATACCAAATAGATTTAATTTGTTAAATAGGGTA
>Ga0224723_1001428_pt1 | contig 14395 bp, 16 predicted proteins | sample Balambano_FR2_Me_FD_161647 | JGI IMG/M metagenome (GOLD analysis project Ga0224723, IMG submission 161647) | Freshwater sediment microbial communities from Lake Towuti, South Sulawesi, Indonesia - Balambano_FR2_MetaG | ecosystem: Environmental > Aquatic > Freshwater > Lake > Sediment | place...
GCGTGGTAATTTCCAGATCTGTCGTGCTGGAAATTCCCTGAAAACCAGCAACAACAACGACTTCGCCATTTTGCAGGTGCCGCTTGATGCGATCGGGGTCAATGTGCAGAATCCGGGCACGGGTGTGCTCTGCTTCGGTGACGATTCCCACCTGTGCGCCTGTGAGAGAAATCGCGGGTTGCCCCAACTCCTGTAGCGCCATGCTGAGAAGGGCGATCGACACTTGCTCTCCGGTAGACAGCAGCATGTCCATTTCGCGGCGACTGGGATTCGTTGAAATTTCATGCGCCAGCTTCACCAGTCCATCGGTCGTTTTGCCCATTGCTGACACAACAACAACCAGTGAGTTTCCAGCGTTTGCCGTTTGATAAACCCGCTGAGCAACAGCTTGAATTCGCTCGACTGACCCAACCGATGTACCGCCGTATTTCTGAACGATTAGCGCCATAGTCTCGACATCACCCGCTTCCCCGTTCCCGGAGTGCTTAGAGGGTAAGGCTTGTCCAGGATACGAGGGCTGAATCAATTGACCTCATCAACTTAACAGACTGAGCGCAACACAGAACAACAATTTGGGCAGTCGATCGCTGGTTCGTCCGTTGGGGCAATTGCCCTCGCTTGATTGCTGTTTCTTCCAACGGCACAAGCCATTTTTATCTTCTGTAACTATACTTAACTAGTACAGAAATACCATCTTAAGAATTTTTTACAGCATCTTAGGCAGCTTTCGCTTAACGAATGCAGGCAATCTACATAACCGGAAACTGGCATTATTAAGAGTTCTGTATCAAGCTCAATTTTGTTCTGATGCCCTACTTAAAGCTTAGAAAGATGTTGATGGTGATATTGAGGGCTAGAGTTTTTGGCTATGGCAACGTTTGATCAATTCAGTGAAGAGCTAAATGAGCTAGGCGCTCAACAAGACAGCGCCAAGCAGGCGCTTGAGCAATTCAGGCAAGAATATTGTCAGCAAGCTAATGAGGCAGAGCGGCTATTTCTGGAGAAGCAAGCTCTTGAGGAAAAGCAGCGGAACGTAGAATCAAGCAAGCGTATTGCTCAGTGAAGCATCAAGCGAAATATCGATATTTTAACCAAGTGATTTTCTCGAAGTGAGTAGAATGTAACAATGAACCTCTGATAAATTTACTAATCTTCTTTAGATTTTGTATGCTAAATGTCCTGATTCTCGATCGAAGGCTTGAGTAATGAAGTGAAAACAAACAATTGAGGTATTTCAAGATGCCAGCTTTCGATCAACTTCTGAAAGAGATTGAGAGATTGGAATACCAGGGACTTACTACCAGCGACGCATTTGCTCAAATTATTGCTCAATACGGTCTAACCGCTGAGCAGGCTGACAAGCTATTCCTGGAGAGGGAAGCGCTTGATGACAGAACTCGTCGTCTTCGACAAGATTAGAAGCATACTAACGCTTACTATAACCGCTCAATGAGGTAATCGATACAGTCGCTTAGCTGTTCGATTACCTCACTTTGTAGACGTGGTGGAATTCTTTCTTTTACATAAAGAAAGGCTGACTCGTAAACCTCTGGGGGAAAAACGTCAAGTCCAGTCGGTTCGTCTAAGAGATTATTCCTGCCCCACTCTAAACAATGAGATATACGTTTCAAATATTTGTTGATGCCCCACTGAAAATCATCGATCTTACTGGGCGACAGCACCTCTTGAGGATGTTGCTCCAGAGCAGCACTGGCTGCTCTCACAACCAATTGTTCTCGATGGTCATTCAACCAAATAGCAGCTTTTTGACCATTCTCTCGGCTCTTTTCGAACTGCTTTAGAAGTTCATACTGTTTCTCATAAATCATCAATCTATCATCTATTTCTGACTTGTCGGAATCAAGCTCCAATAAATTCTTTGTTTTATGACTCCCTGCTGAGCGTAGTTTTTCAATTTCTGCCTGAAGAGTTTGCTGTGTTTCATAAATCAAACTCTGAGCTTTTTCTCCGGCTTCTCTGAGTTGTTTATTAATAGAAGTAATTTGTTGAACTTGACTCTTTAAGACATCAAACTTCTGTATTTGTTCTTCTGAAAGTTGTCCAGCTTGGAGACGTTTCTGGCCGATCTCCAAACCTAAGTTAATCCATTCAACAGATCGAGAGTCTAGAATCAGCTTTTCCACCCGCATGTCTTCTAAACTCTGCGCTTGCTCTTCCAATTGAGCTTCCTGCTCCCAATTAGAGACAGATGCTCTAACTAAACCTGCTAGCTCATCAGGTGTTTTAAAGAAGCTTACTATCTTTTTTTGTCCTAGTTCTTGGCGAAAGATTTTGATTTTTTTCCCCTGATCTCCTTCTCCTGTAGATGAATCCATAAATTTAGGAGACCAAGGTGCTTCAGGATCTAACAAAAAGATTAAGCATGGTATGTTATCTTCGCAAGCTTTCCGATACTCTAGTTCAGAAATAGATTTCTGATCAGGATTACTTTCAGGGGGAATAAAGCCATAACGCCAAGCAAAAATACCGACATAGAGATCACATGTAGCAACGTCGGATAAACATTTATCTAGAGGAGGATGATGACCACTTGCAACGTAGTCCTCCATTGCAACCACGTCATGGCGTAATTGCCGTAAAGCGCGGTAGCTCTTCTCACGGAACTCCTTCAAATCATAGGAAGTTGAGGAGATGTAGATCTTAACCACAACAAGCCCAATTAGTAGAACAAATCAATAAAAACTAAAATGACAAAAAATTTTGATGGCAGCGGAGCCTTAGCAAAACCTTAGACCTTTGTAGAGAATAATAACTTCAGTACTAACCAGGATGCAAACTTCACTTGCAGCGTAACAAAACTTTTAGCTTCAATGCTCTACTGCCTGAAGCACTTTCATTCAATTGGCAACTCTAGCGGAATTGCACCGAGATTGCCTTTGCGGAAGTCGTTGAGAATCTGGCGGGCAGTGCGTTCGACATCGCCCTGATAGCGTTGCGCTGCTAAAGTTTCCAGGTAGCTTTCGCCTGAAAGCTTGTCTATGTCGAGACCGTAGCGCGATCGAAGTCCCTCAACTGACATCAGGTTAGGAGCTTGAGCTTGCAGATGCTTCAGCAAATCAACAAAGGCGGCTGTAACGCGCTGATTGTCGTAGGCGGCTTCGCCAATGTCATCGCAAATTGCCAGCTTTACCGCTGCCTGCTGGTTCGTGAGCTTTGAGGGTAAAACTCCGGGTGCATCCAGGAGTTCGAGCTGATCAGAGATGCGAATCCACCGGAGCTGTCGGGTGACACCGGGACGACGAGCACTGTCTACCACCCGCCGATTCAGCAGGCGATTGATCAAGGCAGACTTGCCGACATTCGGAAAGCCAATCACGACGGCGCGGACGGGTCTGGGCAACATGCCTCGATCGCGGCGGCGCTGATTCATTTGCGCTCCGGCAGTCTGTGCCGCCTGAGAAACGGCAGCAATCCCTTTGCCCAGATTGGCGTTGGTGAAATAGGGCGTTTCTCCTTGTGCCTGAAACCAGTCAGTCCAACTTTGTTGAACCTGGGATGGAATCATGTCTACCCGGTTCAGCACCAGCAGGTGTGCTTTGCTGCCAATCCACTGACCGACCTGCGGATGCTGGGTTGACAGCGGTATTCTGGCATCCCGCACTTCCAGCACCACATCAACCCGCTTTAACTGCTCTAACAGATTCTTTTCGGCTTTGGCGATGTGACCGGGATACCACTGAATGTCGGGAGAAGCCATGATGCTGGATGCGTCGATTGTGTCTATCTAGAGGCTAACCAAAGCGGGTAAAACGGTGCCAGCGATTCGACACTGCTGAAACACTGGAAATTGCTTTGCAGTCGATCGCAGGTCAGGCAGGCTGTTAAGAAGACTAAACCAATCTAAAACTTGGTTACAAAATATTCCTCGCAGTGAAGAAAATAAAAACCCGAATGGTAGGTTGATGAAACCTCAATCCATACTTTTATCCATAAACATGTACCACAACTCCAATAAGGACTGGCTGAGCGCTGCTTTGACGGCGGCACTGGGGGCAGGTGTCGTCACTTCTTTTGCTGTCAGTCAAGGTCAACATCCCCTGGTTGGTTTGGGCGTGACCGGATGTGCCGTAGCAATTGCGCTGGTCTTTGACCACTTTGCCTGAGGATTGCACTGCTCAAGCCTGGTGCCTTTCACATCTCTAATTTTCGTTGCAAACATGAATACGCCTGAGCCAGCTTTCGAGGCTGGCTTTTTGTTGCTCAGCTCGCGATCGTTGCTTCTAAGGTGCGTCATCCCTAAACGGTCAAACGCCTGCTGCATCCGCCTGACCGCGCCTGCCCAAAACACAGGCTGGGGGCTGTCGTTCCATTCTCAGGATTCCGGCTGGAATTGTTGACAGCCCCTAGCGGCAATTTGCGAATCACCAACATCCACCTCGACAATTTGAGTTGTTTTCAGGAATGACGGCAATCACGAGTGTAGTTAAGCTTAAGATCAGCAATTCTCCTCACTCGTTGCGTGCATAACCCTCATGGTTAAAGTGAATAAGACAAGTCTGACCCTGATGCTTGGTGGCATTGGTCTGCTATTTCTGGCAACGGTGCTCAAACCCTTCACGATCGTCAATGCTGGAGAACGAGGTGTCGTCATGTATTTCGGTAAGGTACAACCGAGCGTGCTGGATGAAGGAATTCATCCGGTGATGCCGATCGTGACTACGGTCAAACGGCTCAACGTCAGGGTACAAAAAACTGACGTTGCAGCAGCGGCTGCCTCCAGCGATTTGCAAGATGTGAGCACCAACGTTGCCATCAACTGGCACGTCGATCCGGCACGAGTCAATCAAGTTTTTCAGCGAGTTGGCGACATCGATACCATCGTCATAGGAATTATCAATCCGGCAGTTTCTGAAGTGGTCAAAGCCGCAGTCGCACGACGACCGGTTGAAGCGATTCTGCAAGAGCGCGTTGACCTCAAAAATGAGATTGATGCCGCTCTGGCAGAACGGCTGGAGCCTTACGGAATTATGGTGGACGATGTTTCGCTCGTGGATTTTGGCTTTTCCCCTGAATTTAACGCGGCGATCGAAGCCAAACAGGTGGCAGAGCAAGAGGCGCAGCAAGCTGCCTTTCGCGCTCAGCAAGCAGAGCAGGAAGCCCAGGCAGAGATTAACCGGGCACGCGGACAGGCAGAGGCACAGCGACTGCTGCGCGAAAACCTGACTCCTGCCATTTTGCAGCAGCGGGCGATCGAGAAATGGAACGGTGAATTTCCCACGGTGATGACAGGCGAAGGCTCACTGCCCTTTATCAATATTGATCCTGCAACCCTGAATGCGTCGCCCGCAACCTCCAGCCCTTGACCCCTGCTGACTCAGGAAGGTGCGGTAGTATTGAAGTGAAGCCTGGGATACCGAGAATGCTTTTGGCATCTCCCTGCTTTCAATTCAGCCGCGACACGGAGTTCTGTCATGGGATTACTTGACCGAATCGGACGATTGATTCGAGCCAATATCAACAGTCTGGTGGGTCAGGCAGAAGACCCAGAAAAAATTCTGGAGCAGACCGTAATTGACATGCAGGAGGATTTGATTAAGCTCCGGCAGTCAGTCGCTCAGGCGATCGCCACACAGAAGCGCACGGAGCGGCAGGCTTCTCAAGCAATGTCAACGGCGCAAGAGTGGTATCAGCGGGCGCAGTTGGCGCTGCAAAAAGGCGACGACACGCTGGCACGCGAAGCTTTAACGCGACGTAAGTCCTATCAAGAAACGGCAGACGCGCTGCAAACTCAGCTCACGCAGCAAAACGCGATCGTCACCCAAATGAAGCAAAACATGGTGGTGCTTGAGCGCAAGCTGTCAGAGGCAAAAACCAAAAAAGACATGTATATCGCTCGCGCTCGATCGGCTAAAGCCTCGCAGCAGCTCAACGAAATGCTGGGACGGGTCGGCAACAACAGCGCTGTCGCTGCTTTTGAGCGGATGGAAGAAAAAGTGTTGCAGCTTGAAGCCCAATCAGAAGCAATCGCCGAGCTGAGCAACGACACGATCGAAAAGCAGTTTGCAACGCTGGAAAGCGGCGATGGCGTAGACGCAGAGCTGGCTGCTCTTAAAGCCCAAATGTCATCTGGCTCGCCGTCAGCGAGTCTGCCGGCATCCAGCACCCCAGCAGCGACGGGGGCAACCGATGCTGACCTGGAGAACCTGCGTTCCCGGCTAGAAGAAACTTGAGCCGTGACCGCTATCGCCAACCGACAGACCTACGTCACCTGCTGCATCTGAAACTGCTGGAGCTGACTGGGGCTAACCGCTCCATGTTCGGTGACGATCGCGGTAATCAGCTCGGCGGGAGTCACGTCAAATGCCGGATTATAAAACTCCACACCAGCCGGACAAATAACGGTGTCGCCGATCTGATAAACCTCAGAGAAATCGCGCTCTTCGATCGGTATTTGGCTGCCGTCTGCCAGATTGAAGTCGATCGTCGATAAAGGAGCAGCAACCAGGAAAGGAATGCCGTGGGCTTTGGCAATCAGCGCGACGCTGTAGGTGCCAATTTTGTTGGCGGTGTCTCCATTGGCAGCAATGCGATCGGCTCCTACCACCACAGCATCGATCAGCCCGCGCTGCATACAGTGGGCTGCCATGCTGTCGGTAATTAAGGTGACGGGAATGCCTTCCTGCACACATTCCCATGTGGTCAGCTTGGCTCCCTGCAAACGCGGGCGCGTTTCATCGGCGTAGAGGCGCGCCAAGCGTTTTTCGCGCCACGCCGATCGCACCACTCCCAGCGCAGTGCCATAGCCTGCGGTCGCCAATGCTCCTGCATTGCAGTGGGTCAATAGCCGCAGTTGCGTCGGCTCTGGCGGCAAGGCTGCTAATCCGTAGCCGCCGATCGCCTGACAGGTCTCAATATCTTCTGCATTAATGCGCTGTGCCGTTTGCAACAGCACCTCCTGCAGATAATCAACGCCACCCAGAGTCTGACGAGCGGTTTTGAGCATGCGATCGATTGCCCAAAACAAATTTACGGCGGTGGGACGAGTCGATCGCAGGTTTTGAGCAACGGTTTCTAGCTGCGCGAGGAACTGGTCGCGATCAGAGGTTTGAATTTCTCTTGCCCCCAGATACATGCCATAGGCGGCTGCCACCCCGATCGCAGGCGCACCCCGCACGATCATGGTTTTGATCGCCTCTACCATGTCGTCGCAGCGGCTGATCTGCACCAGGTCATATTCCAGCGGCAGCCGTGTCTGGTCGATCAGCAGCACATGATCGGTCTGCCAGATAACCGGATAAACCTGAGTCGCAGGAACTGGGGTCATAAAACGACTTTCAGGGAGGGCGATGCAGTTTGAATATAGCATTCAACCCTGGCAGTAGAGAATCTTGATGCACCAGATGCACCAACTGCTGCTATAGAAAACAAGGAACACCGCTTTGGTGATCACACTCTGCACGCCTTTGCGGCTCAGAGCTGCTTCACGCAGCGGTTGTTCCTTGTAAGGGAGAGAAATCGCGCTGATATATCGAGAGGACTTGATTGAGCGGCTGAACCATTGCAGCACTATTGCAGCGATCGACCTGCCTGCATTAGCAGTTCGCCCAGTTGCTTAATTTTGGGAGAAATCTCATCGCTAACGCTGCTAGCCGCTTCACCAGAAGTGTCTTCGCCCAGATCAACTAAGATCTCGGCGATCGAAGCTGTGTCGCCGTTCAACAGGGCTTGCTTGAGTTCGCCCAAGTCTTCAGCCAGGTCATGCCCCTGAAGCTGTTGCTGCCAGCTATCGATGATGGCGACGGCTTCATCAGCAGGAACGGAAGTTAAACCCTGTTGCAGTGCGGCGATCGTCGTATCAAGGTCAACGGTTGGTGTCGAATGAGTCATGATTAACTGCCTGTGTAAATCAAGGAGGCTGTGAAATGTTCGCAGCTTAATGCTTAAAACTCCTCGCACTCAGGTTTATCTTGCTTAACATAACCTCTCAGATCGTCAGCCTCCAGGCAGAGATAAAACCAGGTGATAATTCGCACATTCTGCCCACCGTTGTCCGACTGCTCATGCTGCCACAGCCGCCCAGTCCAGAAAGTCCTGAAGCAGAGCCGCATAGCCAGCGGCTCGATCGAGACTTGGCGCTGATAGAATGAAAGTAGTACTTGCCAAAAAAAGACCTCATGCAAAAGCGTTCTGCTCTCGACACCAGCCAACTCATGCGTCGAGCTGAAGATTTGATTAACGCAGCTTCTAACCGCTATCGCATCACAGTTCAAGTTGCCAATCGAGCGCAGCGCCGTCGCTACGAAGATTTTGATAATTTAGATGACCCCAAAATGAAACCAGTGATGCGGGCGATCATTGAGATGTCTGACGAACTCACTCAGCCTGAAATTATCGGCGAGTAAAATCCGGTCAGCAAAGACCTGCCTGCCCAGAGGAAAATGCCGAAATCAGCTCTAAAATTTACGCTCACGGCTTTGATCACAGCGGCATTTGTCGTGGCTGCATCTTTGTCTCTGGTCTTTGAGTCGGGCTGGCAAAGCGCGCAGTTTTCGCAGCCTGCTGTCGCGCAATCTAACGTTCTGCTGATGCAGCCCGGACAGCAAGTGTATGAGCTGATGCCAGAGCTGCCGCAAGAAAACCAGTATGTGAGCGTTGAAACTGGAGAGATATCAACCAACAACACGCTGGTGAGTCGGCTGATTCAATATCACCTGTATGTGAAGGGTCGTCCGCCCAACTATCGATTGGACTGGAAACTGACGCTGGCAGATTACCTGGGCGCGAATGAATGGATGGTCGAATCTGCCTATCCCGGTGCAGATACCCTGCAACCTCATCCGATGGCAGGAGACATCGCCGCGATCGGTCACCTCAATCGCGCCCAGCGAGATGCTCTTGTTGATGCCCTTGTCAGCGTCTTCAGCTCCACAGGAGCGCGATCGACCCCGTCTCAGCCAGCCCCCGCTCCCTCAAGCAGCGGCGCAGTGCAATCGCAGCCCGGAGCAGCACAGTTGCTGCTGCCTTAGCTGCATGACACGACAGCTCAAGCAAGGCGCAGGGTGGCGGCTGGGCTGGAATCCAGAGGCAGAGTTTTGTGGGCTGGTGGGCACCAAAGATTGGGCGATCGAGCTAACCCAGGCAGAACTGGATGACTTCTGCCGGTTGGTTAACCAACTGGCTGACACCATCAGCGCAATGGCAGCAGAGCTAATGGACGAAGAGCGCATTCAGTGTGAAGTTGAAAGCGACCTGCTGTGGCTCGAAGCTGAAGGATATGCCCACGCCTATGCGCTGCGTTTGATTCTTCAGACCGGACGACGGGCAGAAGCAAGCTGGACAACCGCAGCGGTGCCGGGACTGATTCAGGCAGCGCAAACGCTGTACGTGTTTTGAGCGCGTGCATGCCTCAGACAAAGGTCGCCAAACCCCATACGATAGAATGAGGCTGACGACCCACCTGCGATCGGGGACACTTTGTCCTGCCTTGCTGTCCGCAAGCGTTTGGCTGTCCGCAAGCGTGTGGATGTTGTGAGTTGCCATTCCAGATAGATTGCCATGTTTGACGCACTTGCCGAACGATTAGAAGGAGCCTGGAAAAAGCTCCGGGGACAAGACAAAATTTCTGAGTCTAATATTCAAGAGGCGCTGCGAGAAGTGCGCCGAGCGCTGCTGGAGGCAGATGTTAACCTCCAGGTGGTCAAAGAATTCGTGGCGGATGTGCAAACCCAGGCACTGGGCGCAGATGTGATTTCTGGGGTTCGCCCTGACCAGCAGTTCATCAAGATCGTTTACGATGAGCTGCTGGCAGTGATGGGCGAAACCAACGCGCCTTTGGCAGAAACCACTGATCCGCCGACGATCGTGCTGATGGCAGGGCTACAGGGAACGGGAAAAACCACCGCTGCCGCGAAACTGGCACTGCATCTTCGCAAGCAGAATCGCAGCACAATGCTGGTGGCAACCGATGTCTATCGTCCCGCGGCGATCGACCAGCTTGTGACGCTGGGCAAACAAATTGGCGTTCCGGTGTTTGAGCTGGGCAGCGATGCTAACCCGGTGGAGATTGCCCGTCAGGGAGTCGCGAAAGCCAAAGCAGACGGCGTGGATACCGTGATCATCGATACGGCAGGACGCTTGCAGATTGACCAGTCGATGATGGCAGAGCTGGCGCAAATCAAAGCAACCGTTCAGCCGCATGAAGTGCTGCTGGTTGTAGATGCCATGACCGGGCAGGAAGCCGCTAACCTGACGCGCACCTTTCATGAGCAAATTGGCATCACTGGCGCGATTCTCACGAAGCTAGACGGCGACACTCGCGGCGGGGCAGCGCTGTCGGTTCGCAAAATTTCGGGACAGCCGATCAAGTTTGTCGGGGTGGGTGAAAAAGTCGAGGCGCTGCAACCCTTTTATCCCGATCGCATGGCATCCCGCATTCTGGGCATGGGCGATGTGCTGACGCTGGTCGAAAAAGCCCAGGAAGAAGTCGATCTGGCAGAAGCCGAAAAAATGCAGGAGAAAATTCTCTCTGCGAAGTTTGACTTCACCGATTTTCTCAAGCAAACTCGCCTGCTCAAAAACATGGGTTCGCTGGGTGGCATTATGAAGCTGATTCCCGGCATGAACAAGCTGTCGAGTGAACAGCTTCAGCAGGGCGAAGTGCAGCTCAAGCGGGCGGAAGCAATGATCAACTCCATGACTCTGGCGGAGCGACGCGATCCGGATCTGCTGGCGGGTTCACCCAGCCGCCGTCGCCGGATTGCTAAAGGCTCAGGCTATGACATTAGCGATGTCAGCAAGCTGGTCAGCGATTTTCAAAAAATGCGATCGTTGATGCAGCAAATGGGTCAGGGGCAGTTTCCCGGAATGCCTGGGATGGGAATGCCCGATATGGGCGGCATGATGGGCGGCGCTCCGGCGATGGGCGGCAGGTCTGCGCCTCCGGGCTGGCGCGGCTATCCCGGTGCGGGTGCCCCCAGCAAGAAAAAGAAAAAAGAAAAAAAGAAAAAAGGATTTGGGTCACTTTAGCCACAGAGAGCAGCCGAGCAGTACGGCGGAATTTCCAGAGACGATCGGAAAGACTAAAGTGCCTGAAACCTCACAGGGTTTGGGTTTCGTGTGTTAATATCTGTGAAAACCCTCTCCACAGCCAACGCATGGGTAAGGTTCTGGTGCTCAACGCCTCTTACGAACCGCTCAATATTACGAGCTGGCGGCGTGCAGTTGTCCTCTTAATCAAAGGAAAAGCAGAGCAGGTCGAGCACAACGGCAAGCTCGTGTATTCTGAGCTGCCGCTGCCAACCGTGATTCGGCTGCGGCATTATGTGCGAGTCCCCTACAAAGAGATTCCGCTAACGCGCCGCAACATTCTGCATCGAGACAGCCATTCTTGCCAATACTGTGGCTATACCGGCGACGACCTGACGCTCGATCACGTCACGCCACGATCGAGAGGCGGTGACGACTCCTGGGAAAACATGGTGACGGCGTGCGTCCGCTGCAACGTTAAAAAAGGCAGCCGCACGCCAAAAGAAGCAAATATGATTCTGCGACATCCGCCCCACAAGCCCTACAGCGGTCTTTATTTTGAAGTCACCAAGCACATCAAGAGCGGTGCTCACCAGGAATGGCAAAAGTATGTCATTGGGGTGTAGTTAGGGTTTCGCGTTCGGGTAAGCAGCGTTGCGATCGATGCTAACCCACCTGCCAGTCGCTAAACCCATCGGTCAGTCTATCTCCCTCAGGGCAGAGTTTGCTCGATCGACAGTCGGTTCTGCATTTTTTTGCGAAGATCAAAGTAGAAGGCAACCGACGGGTTGTCATTGCATCGATCGCCCTGCCTCGTTCAGGACACCTGTCCTGTTTTTTCACATCGCTGCACAATATGCACTCGAACTCGCTGAATTTTGACAGCCTACCAACCGTGACGGAATCTACTATCAATGGTTTCACCCCAGACCTTGATGCTGCACCGGCAGAAGGCGAATTGATAAAACCAGAGTGGGGGTGGGCAACCACATCGGGACGACGGTTAACTGAGCAGCGTACCGAAGCCCTGCGGCAGGTATTTGAGCGACACCGGGGCGATCGGCAGCTCGTGCTCCTGCAAGATTTTCCAGACCCAGACGCGCTGTCTTGCGCCTGGACCTACAAGCTGATTGCCCAGCAGTATGATGTGCGCTGCGACATCGTGTATGCGGGCACCCTCAGCCATCAAGAAAACATTGCGCTGGTGAAGCTAATGGGGCTGCCGGTTCAGCGCTGGACGCTGCAAGCCGCCAGAGAAAAGGACCTGTCGGTTTATCAGGGCTGCGCCTTTATCGACAACCAGGGCACCACAACACAACTGGCAGCGCTGGTGCAGCAGGTTGGGATTCCCATCACCGCAATCATCGACCACCACAGCGCCCAAACCGACCTTGACCCAGAGTTTGCCGACATTCGATCGCAGACTCGCGCCACGGCAACGATCTTTACGCAATATCTGCAAGCAGGACTGCTCAAGCTTGACGGCAGCAACGGCGACCACATCAAATGTGCGACTGCCTTGATGCACGGGCTGCGGTCTGACACCAACCGGCTGATGCAGGCGCAAGAAGAAGATTTTATGGCAGCCGCGTATCTCAGCCGCTTTTATGACACTCAATTGCTAAATGCAGTGCTGCAAGCGTCTCGCTCAAAGCGGGTGATGGATGTAATCGAACGATCGTTGCGAAACCGCATTCTCCGCAACAACTTTTCGATCGCCGGAGTCGGCTATTTGCGCTACGACGATCGCGACGCGATTCCCCAGGCAGCCGATTTTCTGGTGACTGAGGAGAACGTGCACACAGCGGTTGTCTATGGCATCGTTCACGACGAAGACGAAGATCTGGAAGTGGTGGTCGGCTCGCTCCGCACCAGCAAAATTACCCTTGACCCCGATGAGTTTATCAAAGAAGCGTTTGGGCAAGACGCACAGGGGCGCTTTTTTGGCGGTGGGCGATCGATGGCAGGCGGGTTTGAGATCCCGATGGGCTTTCTCTCTGGCTTTAACGAAAACCCAGATTACACTCGCATCAAGTGGGAAGTTTTTGATGCCCAAATTAAGCAGAAGCTGCTGAGGCTGGTGAACCCCGAAGACGAAATTATTCGCACTGATTACCAAACGCCTCGCTCACGGCTTAGGATGTTAAGCCCAGAGGAGCAATTCTCTGGCTAAAGTCGATACAGACGGTTTGAATAACAATGACAGACCTTGAACTTTACATCATCCGTCATGGGCTGGCGGGAGAACGCGGCACTTACGCTAACGATGACGAACGTCCGCTTACCGATGAAGGACACCGCAAAACCAAACAGATTGCCAAACGATTGGATGCCCTGAAGCTGCACTTTGATTTGATGTTGACCAGTCCATTGGTGCGGGCGCGACAAACGGCTGAAATCTTGCACAGCGTCGGGCTGAGCCAGCGGCTGGATCAGTCAGAGTTTTTGGCTCCGGGCGGCGACCTCCAGGGCTGGCTGGCATGGCTAGAGCAGTGGCGACGGGAACCGCACAAATCTCTGGCGATCGTCGGTCACGAGCCAGCCCTGAGCACCTGGGCGGAAACTCTCATTTGGGGCGAAGCCAGACAGCGGCTGGTGTTGAAAAAAGCCGGGGCGATCGGGCTGCTGCTGCCTGAAGCTGGCTCACCTGTAGGGCAGAGTCAGTTGTTTTGGCTGACCCCGCCCCGCCTGCTGCTGTGAAGACACAGGCGAAAACAGCAGGGGCTGTTCACTATCTAACAATCCTCTGACAGAACCATCAGCCCAGAGATGGCAATCTCGATCTAATATTTTGATCTCTATGATCGAGGTCACTTTCAGTCCTTCGGACGCACGGTGGAATTATGACAGTTTGTGAATATAAGCCAGGGTTAGAGGGCATTCCTGCCACTCAGTCCAGCATTAGCTTTGTCGATGGGCAAAAGGGCGTTCTGGAATATCGGGGCATTCGCATTGAAGAATTGGCAAAATCCAGCAGTTTTCTGGAAACGTCGTATCTGCTGATCTGGGGAAACTTGCCAAGCAAAGATGAGCTGGTCGATTTTGAGTACGAAATTCGCTACCACCGTCGGCTAAAATATCGCATTCGAGACATGATGAAGTGCTTCCCAGAAAGCGGACATCCGATGGATGCCTTGCAGGCGTGTGCCGCCGCTCTGGGGCTGTTTTATTCCCGCCGTGCGCTCGATGACCCTGCTTACATTCGGGCGGCAGTCGTGCGGCTGCTGGCAAAAATTCCCACAATGGTTGCGGCATTCCAACTGATGCGAAAGGGAAACGACCCTGTGCAGCCGCGCGACGATTTAGACTATTCTGCAAACTTTCTGTACATGCTCAATGAGCGAGAGCCTGACTCGCTGGCGGCTCAGATTTTTGATACCTGTCTGACGCTGCACGCAGAGCACACGAT
>Ga0224723_1001429_pt1 | contig 14393 bp, 12 predicted proteins | sample Balambano_FR2_Me_FD_161647 | JGI IMG/M metagenome (GOLD analysis project Ga0224723, IMG submission 161647) | Freshwater sediment microbial communities from Lake Towuti, South Sulawesi, Indonesia - Balambano_FR2_MetaG | ecosystem: Environmental > Aquatic > Freshwater > Lake > Sediment | place...
CCCACTCCCTCACTCCCCCACTCCCTATCCATGTACCCAGCCATCTCCATTCGCCAATTGAATCATTACTACGGTCACGGTTCCCTGAAAAAACAGGTTTTGTTTAATATCAATTTGGACATCAATCAGGGCGAAATCATTATCCTGACAGGGCCGTCGGGTTCGGGTAAAACCACTTTGCTGACGCTGATGGGAGGCTTGCGATCGGTTCAAGCAGGAAATTTAAGCATCTTAGGACAAGAATTGCTTCACGCCACAAAAGAGCAAATGACTTTGGCCCGTCGCAATATTGGCTTTATTTTTCAAGCGCACAATCTCCTCAACTTTCTCACTGCCTATCAAAATGTTGAGATGGCGTTGGAAATTCAAGAGGTAACGGCTGCTGAAGCTGATACTCGCATTCGGACGGTTTTGAGTGCATTGGGTTTGGAATATCGAATAGACTACTATCCGAGTGGGCTATCGGGCGGACAGAAGCAGAGGGTGGCGATCGCCCGTGCCCTGGTCAGTCAGCCCAAAATCATCCTGGCCGATGAACCGACGGCTGCACTCGATAAAAAATCAGGGCGAGATGTAGTAGAAATCATGGAAAAACTCGCGAGAGAGCAAGGTTGCACCATCTTACTCGTCACCCACGACAATCGCATTTTAGATCTCGCCGATCGCATTATTTACATGGAAGATGGATCTTTGGTGAGCCGTTCTGATGTCGCGGCGATCGCTCAATAAAGCCCTTATCCTTCTCTGCGTAACGTCAACGATTCACTCAATCGAGATGGCGAACACCCAATCTTTATACTCAGGATCACGGTTTTCGGTAATGGCAGAGAGCTTTTCACGCAGTTTGTCGGTAATCGGACGATGGGTCGGCAGCTTAAAGTTTTCGATGCGGCTGACGGGAGTGATTTTTGCCGCTGTGCCGCTAAGGAAGACCTCATCAGCAATAAACAGTTCTGACTTGTCGATGGAGCGCTCGGTGGCTTTGAGACCAAGATTTCTGGCGATAGTTAAAACGCTGTCTCGCGTAATCCCTTCTAGGATGTCTTGTTCATATCCGGGGGTAAAGAGCTCGCCATTTCTGACAATGAAAATGTTCATGCCGGAGGCTTCGCTGACTTTACCTTGAGAATTCATTAGGATTGCTTCGTCAAAGCCAGACTCGACGGCTTCAGTTTTGGCCAGGGAAGAAGTGATATAGGCTCCGCTAATTTTGCCGCGCAGAGGGAGGCTGCGGTCTTCCTGCCGATACCAGGAGCTAATGCGACAGCTTACCCCTTCGGGCGAAAGATAATCGCCCAATTCTAACCCGTAGACAAAAAAGTCTTTTTGCACTTTGTGCAACCGGGGCGCGATGCCTAAGTCTGAGGTGTAGACAAAGGGGCGAATGTAGAACGAGGTAGCGGGTTTATTTTTTTGCACGAAGTCGATGAGTACCTGCTGAATTTTGTCAGCGGGCAGGTCATAGTGCAGCAGTCGGGCGCTGTTGCTCAATCTTTGGCAGTGGCGATCGAGCCGAAACAGCAAAATCTGCTTGGGGTTTTGCAGATCGGGGATGCCGCGCAGTCCGCCAAAGGCTCCAGTCCCGTAGTGCAGAGCGTGGGTTGCAATAGAGATTTTTGCCTGATTGAACGGAACAAATTGATTTTCAAAGTAAGCGACGGGCAAAAAGTCATGCATAGTAAAGGTAAACCTCTGGAAGTTGGATGAACTACCCCGGCACATCAAATTGGCATTACCTACTATAGGTGATCTATATGACTGGGGTGGGAGAGCGTGAGACAGAAATTTACCAGGACAAAATCCTTTCATACAGGAAGTACGTTGTATGGCGAAGCTGATTTTGGTGCGACATGGGCAAAGTACCTGGAATGCGGCAAATCGATTTACTGGCTGGGTTGACGTGCCGCTCAACCAGGTGGGAAGGCGGGAGGCGATCGCCGCTGCCCAAAAAATTAGCTCCTATTCAATCAACGTCGCCTTTACTAGCCTGCTGATGCGGGCAATGGAAACCGCCGCCATTTGCCTAACGGAATGCGTTGGCGTTTGCGGAGGCAAAAGTCCCGTATTTAAGCATGAAGCAGACGACCCCGACTGGCACGGTTGGGACAAGTACAGCGGCGACCATAGCCAGGAAGTTCCGATTTTTATGTCTTCAGCGCTGGATGAGCGCTACTACGGCAATCTTCAGGGCTTTAATAAAGAGGAAATGGCGCAGCAGGTTGGCGAGGAGACGGTTTATCGGTGGCGGCGATCGTTCTCAACCCGCCCACCGGGTGGGGAAAGCCTGGAAGATACGGTGGCTCGAACGGTACCTTTTTTTCGCGATCGCATTCTCAAACACCTGACAATGAACGATAACGTTTTAGTTGCTGCTCACGGAAATTCTCTACGCGCTCTAATGATGCAGCTTGACCAGCTAGAACCCAACGAAGTGCCTGGTCTAGAACTGAAAACCGGAATCCCAATTATCTATAACATCACGTCAGAGGGTAAAGTAACTGACAAAGTTACATTGAAATGAGATCTCAGAACGTACAAATGAAAAGGCTCATTTTTCATTTGCACGTTTCATCAGTAAATATTGATGGTTTCCATAATGCCATCTAGAGGTATAGCAATAAGAATGAAGGATGAAGCCGAACCTTGCTCATTCAAGCTTTGCTGCTTACTGATTGTCCCAACCTGAGCGATTAGCACTGTCATTGACTTCCGCAAGCAGAACGCAAGATCCAAGCATCTCCGCGCTAACAAGGGGCTTAAGCCCTTTATTCCACAAAGGATACGCATAGATCCTAACTACAAGATTTAATCGAGTTTAATCAAGGGACTTTATAAGAAACATTTAATAATTATTTCCAAATTATCAGTTCGAGTTGACCTTTCCTGTCACAAAAGCGATAAGCTATCTCCTAAGGGAATTTTTGTCTGTTGGTTTCAAGGTTTGGTTACATATCTGGTGCTTTGTCTAAGGGAAGTAGGCAGTGCAAACCAGGTATGAATCGTTGTGCTGAGACATCTCAGCCCAGGTTTTAAAAAATCAGAAAGCCAGTCATTTTTGCAGCTTTAAATGCTGTGAGGGAGTTTTATGACCAACTTTTCTAGCTATTCTCGTCGCAAGTTCTTGTTCACCGCTGGAGCAGGTGCAGCTAGCTCCATATTGCTCAAGGGGTGTGTGGGCAACCCGCCTTCTGCGACTACTAGCACTACCAATGCTGCTACACAACAAACGCCAGCAGCCAATATTGATCCATCTCAAGCACCCGAAATCACGAGCATTACGCTGGGCTACATTCCTATTGTGGAGTCTGCACCGATTGTAATTGCCCAACAAAAGGGTTTCTTCGCCAAGTATGGAATGACTGATGTAACCGTATCTAAGCAAGCAAACTGGGCATCTGCACGAGATAACGTCGTCATTGGCTCTGGGGCAGGCGGCATTGATGGTGGACAGTGGCAAATGCCGATGCCTCATTTAATATCTGAGGGATTGATCACCAATGGGCAAAAAGTGCCAATGTACGTTCTGGCACAACTTAACACTCAGGGAAATGGGATTGCTATTTCTGGAATTCATACAGGCAAAGGGCTAGGGCTAGATATTTCAAATGCAGCAGAATACATCAAAGGATTCCAAGCAGCGCAAGGTAGGAAGTTTAAAGCAGCACACACTTTCCCCAACGTGAATCAAGATTTTTGGATTCGCTATTGGTTTTCGGCGGGCGGAGTTGACCCAGACACCGATATTGATTTGTTGGCAGTGCCGCCACCCGAAACAGTACAGGGGATGCGGACTGGAACGATGGATGCTTTCAGTACAGGAGACCCCTGGCCTTATCGGATTGTGACTGACGATATTGGCTTCATGGCAACTCTGACTGCTGAGATGTGGCCCTTCCATCCAGAGGAGTATTTGGCAATTCGAGCAGACTGGGTTGATGCAAACCCCAAAGCTACGAAAGCCCTGCTAAAAGGCATTATGGAAGCTCAGCAGTGGTGTGATGAGCCTGCTAATCGAGCAGAACTCGTTCAAATTGTGTCTGGACGAAACTTCTTTGATATTCCACAAGAGATTTTGAACGCGCCTTATGCAGGTAAGTATGAAATGGCAGATGGCAAAGCAGCAGTCGATGATATCAAAAAGGGCCCACTGTATTGGACGGATGATATCGGAAGCGTTTCCTATCCTTACAAGAGTCATGATTTGTGGTTCTTGACGGAGACGATGCGCTGGAATTTCCATAGTGGGGCGATCGCCGACTTCGATACCGCCCGCCAAATCATCGATCGCGTCAACCGTGAAGACCTCTGGAGGGAAGCGGCTCAAGAAGCAGGCTTCTCCGGTATCCCAGACAGCACTTCAAGAGGCGTTGAAACCTTCTTTGACGGCACAAAGTTTGATCCAGAAAACCCAGAGGCATACCTCAACAGCTTACAGATCAAGCGAATCTGACCACTAAGGGTACAAGAGACAGCGTTCACCGCTCAGGCATTTCCTACTCGCGCTCAAGCCCGGACTATTTCGCATAAACACTCAAGGAGAAAAAATGGTTGCTAATCCCGGAACTCGCTCTACAGGCTCTAATTTTGCAGAAGCTGCTCGGACTTTTTGGAAAAAACAGGGCCAGAACATCATGCTCCCCCTCATTGGAGTACTCGTTTTTCTGGTCGTCTGGCAGTTACTTTCCTCAACCGGGATAACCAGACTACCGGGTCCGCTCAGCCTGGTGACGGAACAGCGAACGCGAGAGCTATTGCTCTATCCCTTTTACGATTTGGGTGGACTGGATAAGGGATTGTTTTGGCAAACCATGTACAGTTTGGCAAGAGTCGCTAAAGGATATACAGCGGCAGCAGTCGTGGGAATCGGTCTAGGAATTTTAGTTGGAACTAATCAAACCATCAACAAAGCAGTTGATCCGATTTTCCAATTTTTGCGAATGATTGCGCCTCTGGCGTGGGTTCCCATTAGTTTGATTGCCTTACAGAACGTGCAGCAAGCAGCAATCTTCGTAATTTTCATTACTGCGATCTGGCCCATCTTGATTAACACCACAGTCGGCGTACAGCAAATTCCTCAAGACTACAAGAATGTAGCTAGAGTGTTGCAAATCTCTCCCCGCAAATACTTCTTCAAAGTTCTGATTCCCTCTGCCCTGCCTTACATTTTCACAGGTTTACGGATTGCGATTGGTCTAGCCTGGTTGGCAATTATCGCGGCTGAAATTGTGATGTCTGGCGTAATCGGAATCGGTTTTTTCATCTGGAATGCTTACCAGAACAACTACGTCAGCGAAGTGATTTTAGCGGTATTTTACATTGGTGCGGTAGGTCTGCTTTTGGATAGAGCAATGGCGTACCTCCAACGGCTAATCCTCCCTGAAGAACAGCGATGAAACCCCCGTTAGGGCCTGGCATTCGGCAGATACCCCCTAAAATGAGTCAAGAATTTTTGCCCGAACGCTGCGCCCCTACGCCCTTCTGAACCGCATTAAACCTCATCCTTCATCCCTAAACCTATGTCTACCTTTGTTGCTGTTGATCAAATTGAGAAAGTATTTCCCCTGAGTGGCGGCGGCAGTTATGTTGCCCTCAAAGGAATCGATCTCCAAATCAAGAAAGGGGAGTTTATTTCCCTGATTGGGCACTCCGGTTGCGGTAAGTCCACGTTGCTCAATATGATCGCCGGATTAGACTTACCAACTGAAGGCATTGTGACTCTGGAGGGCAAGCTGGTAAAGCGTCCTGGTCCCGACCGAATGGTAGTGTTTCAAAATTACTCCCTGTTGCCCTGGATGTCAGTGCGCGAAAATATCGCGCTAGCGGTCGATGAAGTGTTGGCGGCCCTGCCCAGGCAAGAACGTCAACAAATTGTAGAACAACACATTCAACTGGTTGGGCTGCAACACGCCGCAGATAAACCACCGGGTCAGCTTTCTGGCGGAATGAAGCAACGGGTGGCGATCGCCCGTGCCCTGGCGACCCATCCCAAACTCCTGTTGTTAGATGAACCCTTTGGTGCATTAGACGCTTTAACGCGAGGCAATCTACAAGAGCAGTTAATGAAAATTTGTGAGGAAAATGAAGTAACTGCCGTAATGGTGACTCACGACGTGGATGAGGCAGTTCTCCTTTCTGACCGGATTGTGATGCTCACCAATGGCCCTGCCTCTAAAATTGGTGGAATTTTGGAGGTGGATATTCCGCGTCCCCGTAAGCGCATGGATGTGGTGAGTCATCCCAGCTACTATAGCCTGCGATCCGAGCTAATTTATTTTCTTAACCAACAGAAGCGAATTAAAAAACTGCGAGCTAAAAAGATGACGGCGATCGCCCGTCATGGGCTAGAAAAGGTGAATCTCGAACTCGGTTTTGTGCCGCTCACAGCCTGTGCCCCGATCGCGGTTGCTAAAGAGAAGGGCTTCTTTGCCAAGCATGGTTTGGATGAAGTCAGCCTGGTACGCGAGACAAGCTGGCGCGGCGTTGTAGATGGTATTGCAGGCGGATATTTAGATGCAGCTCAAATGCCAGCGGGAATGCCCGTGTGGTTGACCGCAGGGGGGCATCAAGACCAACCGATGCCAATGGTTAGCGCACTCACCATGACTCGCAATGGTAACGCTGTTACGTTGGCCAAGAAGTTTTATGAGCAGGGCGTTTATACCGCTGCTGACTTTAAACGCTTGATTCTCGAAACGCCTGATCAGCGACACACATTGGGAATGGTGCATCCTTCCTCAATGCACAATCTGTTGCTGCGCTATTGGCTAGCTGCGGGTGGAATTGACCCCGATCACGATGTTTCACTCACCACCATTCCTCCGGCTCAAATGGTTGCCGACTTGAAAGCTGGAATCATTGATGGCTACTGTGTGGGCGAACCCTGGAATCTTCGGGCCGCAATCGAAGGAATTGGCTTTACTGTTGCTACAGATTTGGAAATTTGGCTGGGTCATCCTGGAAAGGTATTGGGGGTAAGGGAAGATTGGGCGATCGCTTATCCCAATACTCACATTGCTCTAATCAAAGCTCTATTAGAAGCCTGCCAATATTGTGCAGATGAAGCCAACCAGCAGGGGATTCAGCAAATTCTTTCTGCTAAAGCTTATGTTGGGACATCCGTTGATTACATCAAACTAGGTAATCCCAATACTCAAGTTTGTAGCCTGGAACAACCCATGCGCGAATATGCTCACCACCTGTTTTATGGCGAAGGGGTTAATCGTCCCAGTCGCACTGAGCATCTGTGGATGATGACACAAATGGCCCGCTGGGGAGACATTCCTTTTCCGCGCAACTGGTTAGAGATTTTGGAGCGAGTTTGCCGAGTGGGTGCATTTAGTACGGCAGCACGAGAGTTAGGAATGTTGGATATCAAATATCATCGCGGCCCCATTGAGCTATTTGATGGCGCTAAGTTTGATGCTGAAGACCCAATCCGCTACTTGAACGCCCTTTCAATTAAACGTGACTTTAGCGTAGCAGAAGTCATACTTGACAACCGCAAAACTGTTGCCTAGCGGGAATTGCACAAACTTGCAGCACGATGACTCCAACCCATGTGATACCCATCTTTTAGATGACAAAGTGTAAATCTCAACAGTGTAGATTTCAACTCACCCCTTGTAGATAGCAAACAAAATTTCTACAGGGGTGTTACTTAACCACAATTACCCACAATGCAAATGCTAAAACAAGTTGAAACCAGACCCTTAGCGACCTCCCAGCAGCGTCAGAGCCAGTCCTTTTTGGAGATTGCTGATGTCTCAAAGGTGTATCCCACTGCTAAGGGGTTTTACCCCGTACTGCAAAATGTTAACCTTTCCATCAAAGAAGGTGAGTTTATTTGTTTAATCGGGCACTCTGGCTGCGGTAAAACCACGTTGCTAAACATGGTTTCTGGATTCAACCAACCCACTCAAGGAAGTGTACAGCTACGTGGCAAGTCAATTACGAAGCCGGGCCCAGACCGAATGGTAGTCTTTCAGGGATACGCACTTTTGCCCTGGCTGACTGCCTTTGAGAATGTTTACCTGGCAGTAGATTCTGTTCATCCTAAGAAATTGGAAGCCGAGAAACGAGCGATTGTGCGGGAACATTTGGCAATGGTGGGATTAGCAGATGCCTCGGATAAAAAACCACCGCAGCTTTCTGGTGGGATGAAACAGCGGGTGGCGATCGCCCGTGCCCTGGCTATTCGCCCCGAAGTCTTAATTCTGGATGAACCCTTTGGCGCACTGGATGCGATCACTAAAGAGGAACTTCAAGAAGAACTGTTGAAAATCTGGAATGATCATCGCTGCACGGTGTTGATGATTACGCACGACATTGATGAAGCGCTTTTTTTAGCCGATCGCCTGGTGATGATGACGAATGGTCCCGCAGCCACCATTGGCGAAGTGTTGGAGATTCCTTTTCCCCGTCCGCGCGATCGCATCCAAATTATGGAAGACCCAGAATATTATGACCTCCGCAACTACGCGCTAGACTTCCTCTATCGCCGCTTTGCCCATGATGATACAGAGTAACTAACAACTCAATCCAGAAAATGTTTTTGTTTAATTCTCCTTCATAGCGCTACGCGCATATCTTAGGACACGTTTTTGTAGGAAGCCCCTGCTCAGCGGAGGCTTCCTACAAAAACGTCTGAGTCAAAGCGCGTAGCGCCATAGAAGTTTTCTACAGGGGAAAACCATTCACAGTACCTTTGAGGAATCTGAAATGTTTTCTCCCACGCAGAACAAGTTGGAACAATCGTTGCGAAGGCAACCGTCACCAGAATTTTAACAATTCCAGTCGATACCTTTGATGATCTTTTAGACCAGGATAGCGATTTCGCCAGACGAGTTCTGGAAATGGAAAGTCGCCGCTTACAGCAGCTAATTTACCAGAGTCAACCTAACTCCCCAGCACAGCAACAGATGCAACTACTCCCTTCCCGGTATAAGATTGGGTAAAGCATGAGAGAGCGCAATGAACCAAACCCAGGTCCTACAAGCAAAGCCTTTCGACCCCGATGAATGGCAGAAACTATACTACCGTCATCAGCAACAGTATATTCGTCAGCGATTGGATGCCATTCAATTACTTCAGCAAGGGAATCGTCGCAATACAGTGTGTGAGCAGGTGGGGTGTAGCTATGATACGCTGAGCCATTGGATCAAGCAGTATCTTGAGGGCGGATTGAGTCAACTGGTCAGCCCAATCACCCATCAAAAACCCTGTCGTCTTTCAGTTGAGCAACAACAGCAACTCAAGGTCATGGTGCTGACTCAACGCCCAAGCGACTATGGTATTGAACGACAGATGTGGACAGGTGCAATCTTGTCTGAGGTGATTGCTCAACGCTTTGAGGTGCAATTGAAAGACTCGCGCATCTATGAACTGTTGGAGGAGTTGGGGCTATCTTATCAACGGGCTCACCGCGATTATGCTAACGCAGACCCAATCGCACAAACAGAATGGGTCGAGACAGTAAAAAAAACTTCAATCGGCGCAAGCTGATGAGCGCACTGTGTTTTTTGACGAGTTTGCGGTTTATGATCGCCCCAGTTTGTTCTACGGTTGGGCAGAACGCAATACTCGCCCGGAAGTCAAAAGCGACGAACGCACTCGCCATAAACTCAACGGGTTGTTAAGCGTTGATGCACTCAGTGGAGAAGAGTTTTTTCGCCTCAGCCCTGGCTCGAAAACCGAGGATGTTTCTGAGTATTTGGCAGAGTTATGTTTGGACTGTGTAGAACTGGGCTACGCCAAACTCTGCATCATTCTCGATAACAATCCAACTCACAAGCTGAAGAGGCAGACCCAGTTAGCGGTGCATCTTCAGCAAATGGGACTGGCAAAGGCAATCACGGTGGAATATCTCTATGTGCCGTCTTATTCCAAAGCTGAATCTAGTCGAGTATGTGATTCATTTGTTGCGATTGCGATTTCTCCATCATCTCCCGGTTGGCACCACCCTAAGTCAGATTGAGCGACAGTTAGAGCAGTTTCTTGCGTCCAATCAGTTTCTTTCAACGGAGCAAGTACAAAAAACGCTCAATTTCATCTTCTCACTTGTTGCCTAGCCTTTTGATGGGAAGGGAGTAACCTGATAGCGCTCAATTGATGGCAAAAATACTTTGTATGGCGCGTAGCGCCATACTTGACATCCCTACATAACAAATTTAGCTTAGTATTAATTAACTAAATGGTTAAGTATAAAATGTTGTGCAAAAATGTCTACTGATCAACTGAGCATCACTTTTGCTGCCCTGGCTGACCCCACTCGCCGCGCAATTTTGGCTCACCTTGCTCACGGTGAAGCATCGGTGACTGAGTTAGCCAAACCCTTTGAAATGAGCCTCCCTGCCATCTCTAAACATCTCAAGGTGCTGGAGCGGGCACACCTGGTGACACGGGGACGTGAGGCACAATGGCGACCCTGCCAGCTTAGTGCTGCACCTCTCAAGGACGTTGATCACTGGCTCGATCAATATCGTCAGTTTTGGCAAGCAAGCTTTGAGCGGCTAGATGACTACCTGCATGAGTTACAAAATCAGGAGAAAGATGAGAACCAGAATGAATGTTGAGGCGCTACGCGCCCTAACTAGAGCGTAAAGGCCTAAGGCATTGCTGGATGTAGGTATGAATTATGCGGGAGCAGAGATATCTCCACCTACCTTTCACATCCATGACATCTATAGCAGTCCTAAATCCGCTGTATAGCGCTACACGCATACTTTAGGGTACGTTTTTATATGGATGCTGCGCAGCATCCATATAAAAACATCTTAATCAAGGCGCGTAGCGCCATACCGCTTCGTTACCAGAGGGCGCGAGGAGCGGGGGGTGGCGTGACGGGTGTAGAGGTGACAGGCGCAGGCGCAATTCTCTCTGGCTCTGAAACTGGAATTGGTGTGGTTTCCTGGCGAACTGTTTCTCGCTCTATGATTGTTTCAGTTTGGCTACTTTGCTGGACGGTTTGTTCAGTTTCGTCTACCGTTTCTGCCTGAGTAGTTGTGTCGTCTGTTTCTTCGTCAACGTTGGCCTGCTGCGCGGTATCAGGGGCGATCGCCACATTCACAATGTCATTGCCAGAGGTCGTTGTCACCAGCACCTCATCACCTGGTCTAAGGCTGTTGAGAACTCGTGAATTGACATTGGGCAGCGTGCGGTAAGAGCCATTAGGTAGCCTGACACGCACATCTCCGTCATTGGAAACGCTGACGACCTCAGCCCGCACTTGGTTGAGCCGATTGGGTGGATTGAGTGGTGCCTGACTGATCAGTTGTCCATCGATCTGATTAGCGAGGGGAAGGGCGATCGCCTTCTCTGAAACGCTTAGTCCAGCGGCGATCGCCGTCAACATTGCGCCACCTAGCGCAACTCGCTTACGTAAACTCATGATCAAGAATTCTCCTAACGTGATTTGCAGTCAAAGTCCAAATTCGCTTAGGGCAGTCCAGAAACCGGGCATTTGGCGCAGTTCACACAATTTACATCAACAGGACTTACGCATTCCCCTCTGAAACAAGGGGCTTAAACCCTTTGTCAGCTTGGCGATCGCCCAATTTTACGGTCTGCTTGCGTTTGTAATCGGCGCAGACCCGTTTCTGCTTGCGCTGAAGCAATTTAAGTAGTTAAAGGCAGTGCAAACCCTGTAGAGAAGGGGTTGGAGCGCTAAACGTAAATAAAAATGGTTCTGTCAATCGCCCTTCTCCAGTCTAATTCTTCAAATATGGATGTCAAAGCTTGAAGAACCAACAAAATCGCTTTTCCTGGCGATTTTTAGCGCAAAACCTGCAAAATCTTCCTTTACAGCAAAAAATATCCGCCCACGATCGCGCCTTACACTTTCTCCTGGGCGGGTGGAGTAATACCGCTCTTGCTCAGGGTTTTGTCCAGTCCCTTAAGGAATTCAAGGTCTTCCTCTGGCAGCGATGCATTGTGGTTGAGGGATAAATCTTGGGCGACAGGCTGTTTTTCCAGGAAAGCAAAAGCCTGCCGAAACTGGTCAGGAGTGGCGTGAATGGGTGCATCCAGGTGGCAGGGAATTATTTGCTGAAAATCCCAGCGGGCTATCTGGTTGGCCCAGTTCAGCGTTTCCTGAGGTGCCCGATTGAGAATTAGCGTTTGCAGAATCGGGGCGACAAAGAGCCGCCCGTCTCCCCGCAGAGCATCAAACGATCGCTTCCAGTCTTGCTTCCACTGAAACGGAAACCAGCCAAAGAAAGCTTTTCGGGAGCGATCGGGCGCTTTCAGGGCATCTCGAAGCGATCGCCACGTCTCTGCAACTTCCAGGGCATGAGGCTGAAAGTAAAACGCAAATAGCGCAATTCGCTGCCATCCCTTGTGGCGGTTGGCTTCTGTGTCTTGAATCAGCTCAAACGGGCTATCTTTGGCGTGAAACAGTAGCGGATAGGGGTCAAGCTGAACAACGGCAGGCGGGTCTTCGGGGACGGAAAGGACAGAATCGGCGACAAGGAGGGTGTGCGATCGCCGATGCAGCATTGCCACCTCTTCAAACTTGCCCGGCCCAAGCTCAACCGGCCCTAACGTCGCATAGTCAAACTCATCGGCAAAGGGCGCTTTGCTGCTGTCTTGAGGCAACTCGTGCGTCCGTTTTGCCGGAAACCCCAGCCAGCTTAGCGGCAAGTTGAGCGGAAAACTCCATTGGTGTGGGGCAACGAAAACCTGTGCAGCGGGAAACTGTCTGGCAAACGGGCCAACAAACACCTTATGCTCAAGTCCCGAAATGGTCGGCAGAATGATATATTTCACATCGCCATGCACGGCAACCAATTCCTTGACCAGACGAATGCATTCTGGAGTCGGCGCAACGGGGGCATAGACCAGCAGCCCGCCTTGCTCCAGTTTTACAACCGTCATCCGAATCGGCACCGTCACGTAGAAGATGCCTTGAATTTGGTCAAACGTCCAGATCGTGTCTGGCACTACCTCCTGGCGAATTGTTTGCCGTTTGCCGTAGGGATAAAGCGGTAGGGCAAACCAGAACCGCCAGCGAAAATCCTGAGATTGGTTGCCTAACGCCCCTTTCTGTCTATCTTGCGTATTGATCATCGTGGCTCTATGCACGCCCTTGCTCTAGCCTAAACTCTAGTCTCGCACGGGCGTTACTGGTTCTGGACACGTTTTGGTGTGAAAAGCCTCAAACAAGCGGGAGCTTTCCCATAAAAAACGTCTTAATGACCACAAAAAACCCTGGGAACGCTGCTTATACTGGGTCAATCCTGATTGACCCCCAGCGAGTGTAACTTATGCTAGTCACCAAGCAGCCTGTATTCCAGAGATTTTGGTATCCGGTCATCCCGGTGCAGCAGTTGGCGGACGGCCCTAAACCGTTTGTGCTGTTAGGGCAGCCGATTGTGCTGTGGCTGAATGCAGAGGGAGAGCCTGCGGCAGTGCGCGATCGCTGCTGTCATCGTACCGCCAAGCTATCTCTGGGAAAAGTGGCTGATGGCAACATTTGCTGCCCCTATCACGGCTGGGAGTTTGACGGGTCGGGAGCCTGCGTTCACATACCCCAATCTAAAGATGGTGCAATTTCCTCCAGCTACAAAGTAGATGCCTATCGCTGTTCAGAGCGCTACGGCTATGTTTGGGTGTGTTTGGGGGAACCTCTAGCGGATATTCCGGCGATCGCTAAAGCAGATGATCCAACCTATCGCTTAATCCATGAGTTTTATGAACCCTGGAAGTGTGCTGGACTGCGAGTCATGGAAAACGAGCTAGACCTGGCTCATCCGACCTTTGTTCACACCACAACCTTTGGCAGTGAAGCGCATCCCACCCCTGATTTCATTGACGTAACCGAGACAGAGTATGGACTCCACGCTCACAGTGTATTGGGTGTAGTGAATCCTCAATTGCAGCAGCAAAACCTGAAAATGAGTGACAGCACCACCTTCCGCACCCTGGATATGGACTGGTTTATGCCATTCACTGTGACACTGCGAATTGCCTATCCCAATGGATTGATTCACATGATTGTGAATACCATGACTCCAATTGATGACGGCACTTCGCAAATGGTGCAGTTTTGCCTCCGCAACGACACCGAAGCCGAAACAAAAAGTAGTGATGTGATTGCCTTCGATCGCGCCGTCACGCTAGAAGACAAACTCATTTTAGAATCGACCGACTACGATGTGCCCCTCACGCTCAACAAAGAGCAGCATATGTTTACGGACAAACCAGGAATTGTCATTCGCAAAAAGATTGCAGCTTTGCTCAAAGCTCACGGTGAAGTAGAACAAACTAAAGAAACGTGAGTTCGGGTTAAGCAGAGGGCAGCAGATTGTGGTCAATGGCAATTGCAGGCTTCTTGGGCTGGTGGCAGTAGGCAATCAATCCGCAAACAATATTGACCAAGCAGTTGACCGGGCTGCGAT
>Ga0224723_1001430_pt1 | contig 14391 bp, 10 predicted proteins | sample Balambano_FR2_Me_FD_161647 | JGI IMG/M metagenome (GOLD analysis project Ga0224723, IMG submission 161647) | Freshwater sediment microbial communities from Lake Towuti, South Sulawesi, Indonesia - Balambano_FR2_MetaG | ecosystem: Environmental > Aquatic > Freshwater > Lake > Sediment | place...
CCCACCATCCCCTGCAACCACCCAGCCACAACAGAATCACTTAACCGTAAATGCAGCCAACCAGGGGGAATAACTTGGACACTGAAATATTGTTTTGTGGCTAAATATGGGGCTATTAAGTTGGCGATATTGATAGCTGAAATCCCTTGAGATTTTGACTGTTTGAGCGCAACGCCAGAAATATACAAAACTTGACTATAATCTCTACTTTTGTATAGAGGAATGTCCTTATCTTGGGCATCTAGGATCTGAGATGAATTCACATCAATGTCGAGTACTGTCATTAATTGACTGTATACTAGCTGTCTAAGCGCTGTATAATTACTGATTAATAGTTCTTGATGCACATATCTATACTTTTTTGGTGGCGAGTACTAGAAGTATTGATTTTAGGTCATCTATCTAAAGATAGAACTTTCATTCAGATAAAGAAAAATGAGAATTGTGCAAAATTTGATGAATAACTGATGAATGCACTAGTAATTTTGAATACCATCATTGTACAGTAAGAGTATAACAAAAGTGTAGAGAGCGAAAAGCCTTCTACTTTTTGCAATGGCTGGCGCTGTGAGGCGTTTAGCCGAACTAGCCAACAAGAAGACACTCCTTGCACCTTTTTATGACGTCTTTGTCTTCAGCCGAACGCTCTTTGTTACCTATGCAATCTCCATCCTCATTCTCAGAGGCATCACGGCCTTTCTTAACTTGGCAACGGATTCTTGACTGGGCTCAAGAACACTACCGCTGCCGCACCTTTAGCAAAGATGAGCGCATACCAGCTAGACCTGGTTTGCTATATTTGGTGCAGAGGGGTGCAATCCGTATGGTGGGCACTGCTCAAGTAAGTGCTACCGCCAGTCAGTTAACATCCCGAAGAATCAATAGAACTCCAGAAGAAGCTTTCTTGGGTTTTGTTGGAGCCGGACAGCCGTTTGAAATAGTTGCTCAGTCACCATTCACACTCCAGTCCTACGCCCACGTTGATCAAACTGCGGTGTTGTGGATGTACTGGCACGACCTAGATAACTGGCCTCACTTCCGTCGTGAAGTTATGGACGCCTTTAGGTATCAGCACCAGCGTAAGCTGTTGTGGCTGAGTGCCTTAGGACAACGCCGGACAATTGATCGACTCTTAGGATTCCTCACATTGCTAATTGAGGAATACGGGGAACCGGCAATGAGCGAGACAGATCCCGATGTCATTCGTGGTTACTGTTTGCCTTTCCCCCTCACCCATGCCCAAATTGGTAGTGCGATCGGTTCAACTCGTGTTACCGTTACACGCTTAATGGGTAAACTGCGTCAACGCGGCTTAATCCTAACTCAAGGCGATAATCTTATTTGCTTGCCAGCAGAGTCGATTAATAGAGTCGCCAGCTAAAGCAACTCAAAGGCAGGTGTCAGCGAATCCTGACAAATCCAGCTTGGGTTATCAGTTCCTGTCCCTGCTCAGTCAGCAGTAAGTTGGCGTAAGCAACACCTGCTTGCTGCTCAGCTGAATTATTCTGTTTGACTATCACAAACAGATTGCGAGTAAAGGGGTAATTTCCAGATTGGAAAGCCTCAATGTTCAGTTTGTTCCGTCTACCTGGACATTCAGAAGGGAGGACAAGTGGTTCTTGATATGGAGCAACATATTGTCCTTGTTTGCTACCCAATGGCAAGGGTTTAACTGAACATTGGGGTACAACCTCTGGCCCAGAAGCGTAGTATATTCCGCCAGGGCTGCTAGCCACTTTTTGCAGCGCTTGGGTGGTTGTGGAGACAAACTCCACACTTGGTGCGAATGCGCTTCCACCCAATACATCTTGAACAAATAATTCCACGGTGCCGCCATCACTAATGCGCCGAGAGTATGCTTTGATCGGAACATTGGGACCACCAATTTGATTCCAGTTTGTTGTCTTACCTGTGTAAATTGACTTTAACTGGTCTACGGTAAGACCCGGAACATTAATATTAGGGTTGACAGCTACCGCCAAACCGTCTATTGCTACTTGGATTTGTTCTAGTTTGAAACCACGACTTTGAGCGCGTTTTAATTCTTGATCAGTAATTGGTCTAGAAGATTGGGCAAATGATAATTGTCCGTCAATCAAAGACTGTATTCCTGTAGCAGAACCAGGTGTAATGTTGTTTGGTTGGACATATTGCAATCTAAATTCTGGTCGGCTAGATTGGACGAGTGAGTCAACTGATAATCGAATCGGTGCCCAAGATGTACTACCACCGTATCTAAATAATCCTGTAGGAACATTTTGCACATCAGCGAAGTTTCTTCCACTCGATTGTGTTGTGTTAGTGCTACTAGGATTAGAAGTACTGGGTTGGGAACTAGTAGTAGTGCTAAAGTTGAAATTACCTCTAGTGAACCACCAAAAACCAGCACCTAATAAGGCAACTGTAATCAATAGAGTTAAGATTAAAAGTGGCGTTTCATTTTTTTGAGACATAGTTTTTGTGGGTAGTTGGTAGGGGAATAGGGAACAGGGAACAGGGAACAGGCAAAATGTGGTAATAGTTTACTGTTTTATCCATGACCCTATGTACTCAGCACTTAGCATCCCACACCCCGTACCCCGCACCCCGCACTACTTAATTCTTACGAATCCAGTTTTAGCAATTAACTCTTGACCTTGACTGGTCAGTAGTAAGTTAGCATAAGCTTCTCCAGCTTGCTGGTCACTTTGGTTATTTTGCTTAACAATCACAAATAAACGTCTGGTGATAGGATATTCACCACTTTGAAAGGCGTCTGAATTTAATTGATTACGCTTCTGGGGACACTCAGAAGGTAATACTAATGGCTGTTGATACGGAGGAACGAATTCATTAGTTTTTCGTCCTATGGGTAAGGGTTTAACACCACATTGTCCAACAACTTCGGGAGCAGAAGCGTAGTAAATACCCCCAGGATTTTTTGCTACTTCTCGTAAAGCCTGTGTTGTTGTAGGGATGAATTGGACGTTGTTACCAAATTTTTCTTTCTCTAAAACGTTTTCTGCGAAAAATTCAATAGTACCGCCTTCTTCAATCCGCCGTGAGTAAGGTATAATCGGCAAATTTTCGCCACCTAATTGTTGCCAATTGGTAATTTTGCCTAAGTAAATATCTTTAATCTGAGCAACAGTTAAACCAGGAATGTTTAGACCAGGGTTAACAGCGATCGCAATCCCATCTATGGCTACTGGTACTTCTACAAGTTTAAAACCCAGTTGTTCTGCTTGCTGTTGTTCCTCTGGTTTAAGTGAACGAGATGATTGAGAAAAAGCTAATTGATTATTTAATAACATTTTAATACCACTGCCAGAACCAGGGGCACCTGTAGTGGGGTCTGTATAACGTAAGCGAAATTGGGGTTGTTCTTTCTGAATTATTGAATCAACATCTTTACGAATCGGTGCCCAAGTAGTGCTTCCTCCATAGTTAAATAATCCAGAAGGAACATTTGATACTTGGTTGAAGTTGCCGTTATTTGAGTCAACTTGTGGGGATTGGTTGTTATTGGAGTTAACCTGTCGGGATTGATTATTAGTAAAATTTCCTACAATATTTGAATTTCTGCCCAACCACCAAAATGCACCACCAATTAAACCTAGGGTGATGAGTAGAGTCAAAACTAAAACCGCAGTTTCATTTTTTTGCGACATAGCTGATCCATTTTATTTAAGTAAATAAAGTAAAATACGAGTTTTTTCTCCGATTTGCTGCAATTCTCAAATCTTCTCTATATCTATTGTGCCACTAGCACAAACATATACTTCAAACCCACACTATGATTACGTATGACTTTTACAAACTGGGAGTAATGTTCTGTGCAATTAATTATTAAACTTTGTGAGGTACAGTAACCACAATGATGAAACTAGCAAACAATATAATCTAGGGACACGGCGTCCAAAATACTGCGGGTGAATGAAAAATCCTACTAGTGCCGTGTCCTTACGAGGTAATATATCTGTACCTCATAAACCCAGAATATGTTCTAATTAAAGTAACATTGATAACACTTTATAAATAATTCTAAATAATGATGTGACAGCAACAGCAGCTAAACCAACAGCAACTGCAACAATTAATACTCCCGGAATGGATAAATCGCCTCGTAAAAAAAATAATACTATTGGTAAAGTAATTGCTGGAAAAATCCATAAATCAGAACCACCAACCCAACGTCTATTTTGAGCAAAGATAAGTCCAGTAATAATTAATACTGATACTATTAAACTTATTGGTACTGATTTCAGGAGAGCAAAAAAACCGATCGCAATTAATCCACCTTCAAAACCACTAAATGCTGCTCCTAACAAAATTTCAACAACGGAAAATCTTGGTTGTCTTTGTACTGGTAGGGGATTTGGTGCTGCTTGGATTGGTTGTGCTGGTTGTGTCGGTTTCGGTTGTGGTGGATTAACTAAGGTGTGTGGTACTGACTGAGGTTTTCCAGATAAAATTTCTAATATCTCCTGGGCTGATTGGTAACGCTCCCTAGCAGCTGGTAAGAGCATTTTGTCTAAAACTTCACTTAGTAAGGGACTAACATTAACATGGGAACGCCAATTCCATTGGTTACTGAAAGCATCGTATAGCTCAGTTGCTTCCTTACCTGTAAGTAATGTCAAAATTGTGACAGCTAAAGCGTATAAATCTGTAGATGGAAAAACTTGACCACCAGCCATTTGTTCTGGTGGCGCAAAACCCATAGAATAAATACCTGTAGAAGAACCAGCGGAAGCTGATGGTGCATTTGTTACTTGTTTGACTGCGCCAAAGTCGAGTAAGAACAATTTGCCATCACTACGACGCATGATGTTAGAAGGTTTAATATCTCTATGAATAGTACCGTTGTCATGGACAAATTTCAGGACTTTGAGGATTTCTTGCAGTACTAACAATACTTCTGCTTCAGAAAATTTAGCTTTTTGTAATAATTCTTCTTCTAAATTTAATCCATTAATATATTCTTGGACTAAGTAAAAAAACTTTTCGTCCTGTCCTCCATACATACTAGGGACAGTTAATTCAAAAAAAGCGAATAAATCTGGGATTTGGTCGTGCTGATTACCAAGTTCTGCTAAAACTTCAGCTTCTCGTTCAAATAATCTTTGAGCAAGTTCTAACTGAGTGGGAGTTAAATTTCCAGCGGGGAGAAACTGCTTAACAACACATTGACGCATCCCGGGAATTAGGCGATCGCGTGCTAAAAAAGCGGCTCCAAATCCACCACGTCCCAAAAGTTTGATTGGTAAATAGCGGCCACTGAGAATTAGCGGCATTCCACAACTAGTACAATACTTTTGCTGTACAGTTCTTAGGGTCGCATTATCATCTAAATCTGTAAAAAAGTTTTGCGGGCGGGGACAGCCTGGACGAGTGCAGTAAACTTCCATATTAGTTATTAGGTGCGAGTCATTGGTCATTTATCATTTGTCACAAAGGACAAAAGACAAATGACTACTGACAAAAGGCTTAATCTCCATTCATATTTGGCGTTGCCGTATCCAAAGCGCTAACCGCAAGATTTCTGTGTGATGATTTTAACACATCCTCATTCCATCCTGGTGTAGCAAACTGAGGTAAAATTTCCTGGCTAAAGGCTTCTGCGGCTTTGGATCTATAACGATTAGGATTATAAATTAGCCACAGTGTGCGTTTGACAAGGACGCCATCAATAGAAGCGCAATGCAGCACATTCATTTGTAACTCTTTGGCGATCGCGCTTGTAGAAACAAAAGCAGCGCCTAAACCAGATTGCACAGCATTTTTAATTGCTTCAATGGAATTTAGTTCCATTTCAACTTTAAAACGTCGTGTATCAATGTCACAGCGTGCGAGTACTTGGTCAATCACTTTGCGGATAGTAGATTGAGAATCAAGGGCTATGAATTGTAGTTTATATAAGTCTTCTCTGTGAATGGTTTCAAGTTTAGCAAAGGGATGGAATACAGGTAAAATTAGGGCTAATTCATCTTCGGCGTAGGGAATTATTTCCAAAGATTCCGCAAGTTCTGCGGGAATTTCGCCACCGATGATTGCTAAATCAACCTGTCCATTAGCGACACTCCAAGCCGTACGGCGAGTAGAGTGGACGTGTAATTGTACAGCGACATCTGGATATTTCTGACGGAACAACCCAATCATTCGGGGTAAGAGGTAAGTTCCCGTAGTTTGAGAAGCGCCGACAATTAGAGTTCCACCTTGGAGATTTTGTAAATCTTCCACAGCGCGACAGGTTTCCTGACACAGACTGAGGATTTTTTCACCGTAGCTCAGAAGTAGATGCCCTGCTTCAGTTAATTGGGCGCGACGACCTCCACGGTCAAATAATGGTACATCCAGCTGCCGTTCTAGGTTTTGGACTTGCAGACTCACAGCAGGTTGGGAGACGTAGAGGCTATCAGCCGCACGCTTGAAGCTCCCTTCTGCGGCGATCGCTTTGAGAATGCGTAACTGATCTAAAGTGAAAGGAAGGTCAGACATAAAGCTAAACCTACTAACAAGAAAGGAGCAATTTTTAATAGCAATAAATCGGCGAACAGTAACGTTCGTGCTATATGATTTAATGCATCTTAAACGAGGCTTTATCGATCAAAGACACTCTTCGACATCTTGACTAAGGTCTCAAGAGTTAATATGTGGTCTTGAATGTACGGAACTAAATGTTTTCTTTAAATTACTTCACCTATGTATATGATGTTTCCTGGTTGGTTAACCCCTAGTCATTTTGTCATGCTTGGGCTACTCTTTGTTTTTGCGATCGCTCACAGTGGTGGAGCGGCTTTGCGTCCAAAAGCAGAAAAACTAGTCGGAGCAAGGGTTTACCGGATTTTATTTGCGCTGTTAAGTATACCGTTAGCTGTAATTTTAATTATTTACTTTTTTAACCACCGTTATGATGGTCTACAGCTTTGGCAAGTACAAGGCCAAACTGGAGTCAAAGAAACAGTCTGGCTACTATCAGCGATTTCATTTGTATTTTTGTATCCGGCTACATTCAATCTACTAGAAATTGCTGCCATCCAGAAACCTGAAGTTCATTTATATGAGACAGGAATCATCCGTATTACCCGCCATCCCCAGATGGTAGGACAAATAATTTGGTGTATTGCTCATACTCTATGGTTAGGTACAACTTTTACCTTGGTTACTGACCTAGGACTAGTGTTACACCATATCTTCGGGGTTTGGCATGGTGATCACAGGTTACAAGCACGTTATGGCGAAGCTTTTGTTGCTGTTAAACAACGTACAAGCATTATTCCTTTTGCCGCAATTATTCAACGTCGTCAATCTATCAAATGGCTGGAATTTATACGCCCAGCTTATTTAGGAGTAGCATTTTTTGTGATCATACTTTGGTGGTTACACCCCCTGCTAATTAGCTCCACCAGTAGGATAAAGTGGTAGTCTGAGACGCTCCCCACGTCGCAGCAGCTAATGCCACTTTCATAATTTCGGCGATCGCAACTAATACCGGATCAATGTAGGATTAATTAAAATGACTGTCAGCGGGGGATGCGTTCAATGGGCTTATGACTTTATATTGGTAGTTGGTGTTCAATTCGCTGTCTTGATGGGACATTTTTAAGAAATGGGTAGTTATGTAGGTGGAGGTTAATACCTGGAATTGAGACTCAAAAACTTTATTGACTCTAATTAGGTGCGCCAGTCATTATTAAGTAAGGGGAATCCAAAATGGATCAGCTTTCCTGGGGATAGATAACCATTGTCTCATACTTATGGTTTCCCAAAGGCTAGCGACTCTTTTAAAGGTTCCGAGTTCCCGAAAAACAGGAAACAGGGAATAGGGAACAGAGAGCAACTCGTTCCTTCCCGTTTAAACTTCAAGCAAAAATTAGGGTATAGAGAACAGGGAACAGAGAACAACTCATTCTTCCCTGTTTAACCTTGAAACAAAAATTTGATAAGTTGTATTTCTTAAGAAAAGCACTTTACTCACCCCTTGTTCCCTATCCCCTACTTCCCCCTGTTAAGAGTTCCCTGTTCCCTGTTCCCTAGTTAAGATATGAAAACCATTAAAATTTAGAGGCGTCATGGTGTTGTCGGTTAGTGAGCGGACATTTACTCAAGAAGTTTTAGAATCTCCTATTCCTGTTCTAGTTAATTTTGAAGCGCCCTGGTGTGGTTTGTGTCGTATAGTACATCCGCTTCTATTGCAATTCAAAGCGCATTATGGTGAAAAAATAAAGTTAGTTACAGTTAACGCTGACGATAATTTTAAATTGTCTAACACTTATCGACTAAAATCCTTGCCAACTCTACTGTTGATAGAAGATGGTGTTGTTCGTCGGCGCTTGGAGAGTTTTCGTAGTCGAGAAGATTTACGTCTAGCGCTAGAAGAAATTAAAGATAATTACACTAGCTCCTCCATAGCATACGCTAGCCCCAAAACTGCTGCTAACGGCTACCGCTAAGCGTTAGAACGTTTTGTTATGATTCGTTGACAAACTGTGAAATCTAAAACCATCTTTAACTACCCTACCCAATTACCATCGGGTGGGGTATTTTATGCTTGAAGGTGTGTGTCACAATTATTAACAGTTTCAACCTAGACAGATGCCTGCAAAGGCGCTGTCCTAAATTTAGTTAAGAGTTCTATAAATAGGCGTCAGTGATGGAAGTAATCTATCAATATGCTTGGCTGATTCCGGTATTACCTCTTTTGGGGGCAATGCTAGTCGGTCTAGGGTTACTCTCGTTGAATCAGGTGACAAATCGTCTACGACAGCTAAATGCTGTGTTGATAATCTCTCTGATGGCAGCGGCAATGGGGCTATCAATAGCCTTGTTGTGGAGTCAGATCCAAGGACATCCAACTTATACCCGCACCATAGAATGGGCATCGGCTGGTAATTTTCATCTGAGCATGGGCTACACTGTTGACCACCTGACAGCCCTAATGCTAGTGATTGTCACCACTGTAGCCATGTTAGTCATGATATATACCGATGGCTACATGGCTCATGACCCAAGTTATGCTCGGTTTTACGCTTATCTCAGCTTGTTTGGTTCCTCAATGTTGGGTTTAGTGGTCAGCCCGAACCTAGTACAGATTTATATATTCTGGGAACTAGTAGGGATGTGTTCCTACTTGCTGGTAGGTTTTTGGTATGATCGCCCATCAGCAGCAGATGCTTGTCAGAAAGCATTTATCACCAACCGTGTTGGTGACTTTGGTTTATTACTAGGGATTTTGGGTTTATTCTGGGCAACAGGCAGCTTTGATTTTGAGATTATGGGCGATCGCCTTGCAGAGCTAGTTCACACAGGTTCTGTAAGCAACATCCTCGCTGTTGTGTTTGCGATTTTAGTATTCCTAGGTCCAGTGGCGAAATCAGCACAATTTCCGCTCCATGTGTGGCTACCGGACGCGATGGAAGGACCTACCCCGATCAGCGCCTTAATTCACGCAGCCACCATGGTGGCTGCTGGAGTGTTCTTGATTGCTCGGATGTACCCAGTTTTTGAACACGTGCCAGCAGCAATGAATGTAATTGCTTTCACAGGAGCATTTACAGCGTTTCTAGGGGCAACTATTGCTATTACCCAAAACGACATCAAAAAAGGCCTAGCATACTCCACCATTTCCCAGCTTGGCTACATGGTAATGGCAATGGGAGTAGGAGCTTATAGCGCTGGATTATTCCACCTGATGACTCACGCTTACTTCAAAGCGATGCTGTTTTTAGGCTCTGGTTCAGTAATTCATGGTATGGAAGGTGTTGTTGGACACAATCCAGCACTAGCGCAAGATATGCGTTTAATGGGCGGACTGAGAAAGTATATGCCGATTACAGCTATTACCTTCTTCATTGGATGTTTGGCAATTTCAGGTATCCCACCCTTTGCTGGTTTTTGGTCTAAAGATGAAATTTTAGGTGCAGCATTTGCAGCTAATCCAGGACTGTGGTTCGTTGGTTACTTAACTGCTGGTATTACAGCCTTTTATATGTTTAGAATGTACTTCTGGACATTTGAAGGTAAATTCCGGGGTAAAGATGAAAGCATCATCCAACAACTCAAGAAAGCAGCAACTATCCTTGTAGAAGGTGAAACGCCGGCGCCGAATTTTGGGCCAGGAGCAATGAAGCAAGGAGAATTGTCTGCAACTGGCGACCATCATCATGACCATAGTGGACATCACAGCGATAGTCCCCATGAATCGCCATGGACAATGACTTTACCTTTAGCGCTTTTAGCTGTACCTTCTATGGGTATTGGTTTATTGGGAACTCCCTTTGCCAATTACTTTGAGGAATTTATTTTCCCTCCCAGCGAGACTTTAGCCGAAATCATAGAGAAAGCTGCTGAATTTGACCCCCACGAATTCTACGTCATGGCAGGGGCTTCAGTAGGTATTTCCTTGATTGGGATCACTTTAGCTTCCTTGATGTTCCTCTGGAACAAAATCGATCCAGCAGCGATCGCATCCAAAATCAAGCCACTTTACGAGCTATCTTTCAACAAGTGGTACTTTGATGAAATTTATGAACGTGTATTTGCTACAGGTTTGCGTCGTTTAGCAAGACAAGTCTTGGAAGTAGACTTCCGCGTCGTTGATGGTGCAGTAAATCTTACAGGCTTCTTCGCCCTGATTAGTGGTGAAGGTCTAAAATACCTAGAAAACGGTCGCGCTCAATTTTACGCCTTAATAGTATTTGGGGCAGTACTGGGCTTGGTAATTGTCTTTGGTGTCACCTAAAGAGTGCGGGGGTGTGGATACTCCGCACTCCGTACTCTGTACTTCTAGCCGAATTCCTTCTATGAACACAGCTAATTTTCCGTGGCTGACAACAATCATCCTGTTTCCGATAGCAGCTTCTTTGCTGCTACCGTTTATTCCCGATAAAGATGGCAAAACTGTCCGCTGGTACTCTTTGATCGTCGGACTCATAGATTTTGCGCTGATTGTTTACGCTTTTTGGTCTGAGTACGACTTCTCCAATCCTAATCTCCAACTAGCCGAAAGCTATGCTTGGATACCACAAATCGGTTTAAATTGGTCAGTAGGGGCAGATGGCTTATCTATGCCCCTAATTCTTTTAACTGGATTTATTACCACCCTAGCAATTTTGGCTTCCTGGCCTGTTACTCTAAAGCCAAAGTTATTTTACTTCCTGATGCTGGCAATGTATGGTGGTCAAATTGCTGTATTTGCCGTCCAGGATATGCTGTTATTTTTCCTGGTCTGGGAATTAGAATTAGTACCTGTGTACTTTTTATTATCGATTTGGGGTGGTAAGAAACGCCAATACGCTGCAACTAAATTTATTTTGTATACAGCAGGTGGTTCACTATTCATACTACTGTGTGCCCTAACAATGGGTTTCTACGGTGGTACACCGACCTTCGATATGCAAGCCCTTGCTGCCAAATCCTATCCGTTTAATTTCCAGCTTTTACTGTACGCTGGTTTTTTGATTGCTTACGCTGTCAAATTACCTATTATTCCTTTACATACTTGGCTACCTGATGCCCACGGTGAAGCTACAGCCCCAGTACATATGTTACTGGCTGGTATTCTGTTAAAAATGGGTGGTTATGCCTTGGTTCGCATGAATGCTCAGATGCTTCCTGATGCTCATGCCTATTTTGCGCCAATATTAATCATTTTGGGCGTAGTTAATATTATCTACGCTGCGTTGACATCCTTTGCCCAACGCAATCTGAAACGGAAAATCGCCTACTCTTCAATTTCCCACATGGGTTTCGTGACTATTGGTATTGCTTCATTCACTGATTTGGGTTTGAATGGCGCCATACTACAAATGGTTTCCCACGGGTTAATTGGAGCAAGTTTATTTTTCTTAGTAGGTGCTACATACGACCGGACACATACCCTGATGCTAGATGAAATGGGTGGTGTTGGTCAAAGAATGGGTAAAATTTTTGCGATGTTCACTACTTGTTCTATGGCGTCATTAGCTTTACCAGGAATGAGTGGTTTCGTTGCCGAATTAATGGTATTCGTTGGTTTTTCTACCAGCGATGCTTACAATCCCACATTTAAATTAATCGTTGTCTTCTTGATGGCGGTAGGAGTAATTCTAACTCCGATTTATCTACTATCAATGTTACGGGAAATCTTCTACGGTAAAGAAAACGAAGAACTAATTTCTCACCAAAAACTCATTGATGCTGAACCCCGGGAAATCTTTATTATCGCTTGTTTATTGATACCAATTATTGGTGTCGGTTTATACCCCAAACTTTTGACTCAGGTATATGAATCTTCAACAGCGCAATTAACTATAAGATTGCGTAATTCTGTACCAACGTTGGCACACCATGAAGAAGTGCCTGCATTATCTATGAATGCACCAGAGATTAAGTAAGAAGCTAAAAGGTAAATAATAGATATTTTATTGTATTTTTTACCTTTCCCAATGATTTTAGTTTTTTAAGGGTAGGTTTCGTACCTGCCCTTTTTTATTTATAATTTCACGCTAGGTCATAAATTATTGGTTTATTGACCTCTCCTCCATCACCCCCCTCTGCGTCAATTCCCTCTACAAAACTTTCGATCGCCATCATGTTCTGGGAATTGCCAAGAATAAGCAAAATGACTAACTCCCTTGAGTTTAGAACCAAATGGACGTAGTGCTTGCATTTGGACTTCTAAGGCTGGACGATTGCTCATAGATTGTCCCCAATTACCAGCTAAGGCAGGTATTACTTGTGTACCAGGTTTGGCAACATTTAACACTCGTTGGACTTGATTAACAATACAATTGGCATTGGCACAGTTGGCATATGACATGGGATGCCATTCCATGGAACTGGGAAATCTATCCCACGGTTGCAAGCGGGAATCATAACCTTGACCTAGAGTTTGATTTCCTTCTGGAAAAAATACTGCACCAGTGGGAATTCCCATGCTTGTAGCTGGGTAACTAGCTAGAGCTAAGAAATCTAAAATACCTTGCATAGCATGAGCAACAGATAACTGCCATAACTCAGCTTGTAATAGGGGTTGTCTATTGCTGACATTTAATACAGATTTTTGTGCTACTGCTGGGGTGCGACCTTGCCAAAGGGGTTCTCCTTCTAGGGGATAGAGTTGATCCACCTCGGCTAAGTCTCCTGCTGTCACATATCCTCTACTTAAAAATCGCCGAATTAATTCTAATCCTTTGTTATTTTGCGCTCTTTTAAACAAAGCTTTTTGAGTAGCTGTTGTATATAACCATAAATCTGAGACTCGGGTGGCGATGGAATTACTTCCTCCTTGGCGAGGGTATCTTACATAATCAAATAACATTCCATCTGGACGACGGCGTAGCACTTCTTGCGCCATTATGTAATAATCCCTTTTAGCTTGCTCATTGTAGGGGTCAATGAATACCTGTGAGGAATTATCTACCACATACAAGCTTGTTTGACCTTTGCCATTCCGAGCGATCGCTGATTCTTTGTCTCGACGTTGGGCGTAAGTATAGCCAAAATTTGTGGTAAACATCCAGGCATAAACTTTCAGTCCCCGTTCTCGTCCTTTTTGAATGCTTAGTGATAGTAAATCAGCCTTTTCAGTCCCTGGGGCACGTACTATTGATGGCCAAACTGTAGAATTACTACTTTTAGGTAATAATACTTGTCCATCGTAAAACGTTTCTAGATAAACTTGGTTATAACCTCGGTTGACAATTCTATCCATAATTTGGTCAATTGCTCCCGGTTGCAAATCACAGGGATATAAACGTAACCAAATAGCTTGAACTTCGGGCCAATTGCGATCGCGGCATTGTTGCAAGGCTCGTCCGTGTTGCTGCACTAATAGTTGATAACGGGCTTGTGCTTCCCGATTGCCTTTTCGTGCTGAATAACGTAAATTTTCTTTTTCTGTGGCTTCAGCTGGTGTTAAGTGGCAGTAATCTGTTACTTGACCTGTGGCTGGCTCTATGTAAGGAACTAACATACTGCTCATTAAGGCTGCGATCAGGTGTCGCCACAACATTTTTCTAACGCTTAAAAGACGTTTGGACATACTGGAAAATAAAAGAAGAGGAAAATCATCGACCCTAAGTCAGATTTTTAGGGTGATTCAGATAAAATTCTAGAATTCAATAATAAAGGCTTGGAAGTCTATTGTCATAGACTTTCAAGCCTTCTTAATAAGGGAGTAGGGAGTAGGGAGTAGGGAGCAGGGAGTAGGGAGTAGGGAGTAGGGAGCAGGGAGTAGGGAGCAGGGAGTAGGGAGTAGGGAGTAGAGGAAAGGGGAGTAGGGAGTAGGGAGGGAGTTAGTAAGAGAGTATTTCAGATACTTCAAGCCCGGATACTCTAGGATTTCTCCGGACATAGCGCTACTGAGCTAGGCTCAATATCGGCAATATCTCGCAATGCTTTAAGGAAAATCCCCAAAGCGCCGTTCCA
>Ga0224723_1001431_pt1 | contig 14381 bp, 15 predicted proteins | sample Balambano_FR2_Me_FD_161647 | JGI IMG/M metagenome (GOLD analysis project Ga0224723, IMG submission 161647) | Freshwater sediment microbial communities from Lake Towuti, South Sulawesi, Indonesia - Balambano_FR2_MetaG | ecosystem: Environmental > Aquatic > Freshwater > Lake > Sediment | place...
CCCCAAGGCGATCACGATCCGGTTGACCGAGTGCGCGTCAATGTTTCAATCCGCCGCGCGGATTCTGGGCTTCCCCAAGTCGTGGTTTGAATCGCGGCGGCGAGTGAGTCGACCGGGTTTCAATCCGCCGCGCGGATTCTGGGCTTCCCCAAGGAGTTCGTCGCCGCGATGCACGCGCAGAGACAAGAGGTTTCAATCCGCCGCGCGGATTCTGGGCTTCCCCAAGCGAATCCCTGGGGGCCCACCACGTCCTAAAGCCAAAGTTTCAATCCGCCGCGCGGATTCTGGGCTTCCCCAAGTCCGCCGCTCGCAGCCGCATCAGGACGCGGCAAAACCTCTGTGATGCGAGCGGTGTGGTTTTGGGTTGTGCCTGGCGTACCTGCCACGTCCTTTTGCTCCGCTGCGACCCTGGGCTGTTCCGCATCAGAATGCCCTCCGAGGAGATTCGAGCGACTCTGGGTAGTTGGCCTGGTGCTTCGCCGCTCGCAAGCGCTGCACCGGTGCGACGCCCAACCAATTGGCTTGCTTGGTGATTACGCATACCCTATCATAGCTCGCACGGCCATGCAAGGGCTTCGTGGTCGTCATCGTAGAGTGAGTGGGAACATTTCTCCGCCGCTGCTTGTGCGAGCGTGGCGCTCAGCGAATCAGCGTCACCGGTTCGCGCGGCTGCTCACTGCCAACAGTGTCGACCTTGCTCTGGCACGCGGCGCACAAGGGGTAGAAGCGTACACTGTCGCGCTGCGCGTTCAGGTGCTTCGCCAGCTTCAATCGCAACTCCAGTTCCTGGCTGCGCGTCAACCAGCACTCGAACAGCGAATATTGCGTCCACTGGCCATAGCCGCACAACAGGCGATGTACCTTGGTGCGTCGTTTGTCGTCCGGGATGTCGTAGGCGATCACATACAGTAGGCGTGTGTCGGCGGCGCTGGTCACGCTTCGCTCCTATCGCACCGTGAATGGCTCATAGCGCTCGATCTCGCCCTGTGCATATTTGGCGAACAGCCGCACCTGGAGCTCGATACAGCGCCGGTAGCTGGTCTGATAGCCGAACAGCGGGTGCTGCACTTTTTCGCTCAGCCGCGCCTCCAGCTTTTCCAGAAAGCGATTGCGTGCCGTGTCCGTCAGCCGGTAGGCACCAACCTCCTCCGCCAGGTCGTCGGGCGCGATCTGCCCGGTGTTGATCATGGTGATCACGACCGAATCGACGATGATCGAACGAAATGGTTCGATCATGTCGAGCGCCAGTGCCGGCTTGCCGAAGCCCGGCTGGTGCAACACGCCCAGTCCCACATCCAGGCCCACGGCGTGCACCAGCGATACGGCCTGGTTGGTGAGCACCGAGTAGCCGAATGACAACAACGCATTGACTGGATCGGTCGGCGGGCGTTTGACGCGCCCCGGGAACGACCAGCCGCTTTTGAGCAGCCGACCGAGCACGCCATAGTACGCCGCGCTGCCACTGCCTTCCAGGCCGAGCAGCGGCCCGAGGCCGTTCATCCGATCACCTGGCTCAACGACTGGCGTTTCGAGGCGCGCCAGCGAGCGCAGGCATCTGCGAATGGTCTGCGCCGCCTCGGTCAGTGTTTCGTCGCGCTCGCGGCTACGGGCATAGCGCAGCAGTGTGGTTCGCATGTTGAGCAGTTTGCCGGCCACGCACGCCCGCGCCACAGCAAAACGCCGCGTGGTGTCGCCATACACACCATACTGCGCCAATCGTACCCCGCTATTCTTGCCCCAGTCGGCGGTAAGTGCGCCATACGAGCGCCCGCGCGCCGAAAGATAGTGAACCGGGATGCGGCGCTGGAGCAGGGCATGGAGCGCCGGCGTCGTCAGCGTGATCTCGCCCAGCACCATGACTTGCTCGACCTGCACGAGTGGCACGCGCACCACCCGCCCGGCCAACCGCGCGCTGTGGTCGGCCGGGTAGTGTACCCGTAGCGCTTCGCCTTCGATCTTGACAGTGCTGTACTGCTCGGTCAGGTAGAGCGTCGCCATTTGCAGTTCAACTCCTTCGGGAAACGACTGCGCGGCTTCGGCGGTCATAGCTCGTGCTCCCAGCCGGGGCCGTTGCTGCTCGCCAGCCGGCGGATTTCGTCCGGCAGGCACAACGGCTCGAGCGAACAGTCACGGCACTTGGCGCGGTTGTCGATCGGCGGCGGCAGCGCTCCGGCTGCAACCAGGCGGTGCGCCTCCAGCGCCAATCGTTCGACTTCAGCGCGCAATTCGGCGCTGAACACAACCGGCTCGCGCCGCCGTGTAGCGAAGTAGAAGATTGCGCCCTGTGGGATGCTCACGCCAAGCCTTTCCTCCAAACACAGCGCCTGTGCACACAGCTGCGCCTGATCCGAGGCCCAGCGTCCCGGCCGGCCCTTCTTGTATTCCACCGGCATGACCTGCCCCTCGCGCTCTTCCACCAGATCGCAGAACCCGGCCAGTCGCAGTCGTTCGCTCCAAACATACAGCCGGCGTTGCTGCACGGTGGCATCGAACCACGCCGAACCGCCGCTGTCCACTACCTGATGGCGCAACACCCCTTCGCGCACATGGTCGTTGAGCAGCATTTCGGCCTGAATGAATTCGTAGCCGAAGCGCCGTGGGCAATACGCCAGCGCATTGATCATCGCCAGCGGAATGAACTCGGGCCGATCGATGATCGTGGTCATCGCGGTGCACCTGGCCGGGCAGTGCGGCGGCACAGTCCCATGCCACGCGCAGTTTTCATGCCCACGCCAAGGTAAAACACTGCATCGGCGAGCAGCGCCAGGGTGCGTGCGCCAGTTGCGTCGGTGGGCAGTTCGTAGGTGCAGGTGCCGACGAACCCTTTCTGTGGGGCTTTGCCGAGCGAGATCTGCTGCGATTCGAGCTGATAGCGGCTGATGAGCGTGTCGCTCGCGGCAGTCTCGACGATCGCCGGATCGAGGTGGAGTGCTGCCGGCGCAAGTTCGTTCCAGCGCCTGGCGAGGCTTTTGAACACAGCTTCAGGAGTTGGCAGCAACCCGACGCGCGCGCGGCCGTCGGAACGCGTTCCCTGCCCAAATGCGGCTGGAGTGACAAACGCCAGCGTGAGGTTCGAAGCAGGCTCGGCACGCGCTTGGAGTGCGGTGAAGGCGTCGTAGCCGGCCCAGGGGTGATGCTCGGGTGTGCCGAAGACATCCGAGAGTTCGAGTGCGACGCTGCCGATTCGCAGGGTGGCGGCAGCCGACTGGCGCAGAAGGGCGTTCGTCACAGGCGGAAACAACTCGGCGGTAGTGAATGTTACCCGCAGTTCGAGTGCCCCGTCACGCTGGTTGGGTAGCATGCCGGGCAGCAACGCCAGCGTGAACGGCTTGCTTGGCGCATCGGCGTGGAGCCGAGCAGCCAGTTCCGGGTCGATCTGACGCACCAGATCCAGGAACAGTGCATGCACGCCATGGCCGAGCACGTTCGGCGATCCGTGCCCGCGCGCCGGGCGCAGGCGCAACACCAGCGCATACAAATCGGGGTTGGCGATCATCGAGTGGTCTCCTCCCCATAGGCTACTATAGCAATCCTAATTGAGTCGTGAAAGGAGAGCGGGGGATTGGGGGCCGAGTACCCTCTGGGTGTCCCCAAGAGAAAACACCCTCTCCCATTTTCAAATCCGATAGGATTGCTATATGGTATACTTGGGCCGGTCATGTTCCCACAAAAACGAGTGAACAGGAGTTGCCCATGGCTCTCGTTGAAACGCGATATGAACATATCGTCCTCGACAATGCTGGAGTCCCCTTTATAGCTGGCACAACGATGAAAGTGATTGAATTAGTATTGGAGCGTTCCGCATACGGCTGGAGCCCCGAAGAACTCCACTTTCAGCACCCCTATCTGTCCCTTGGCCAGATTTACTCTGCGCTGGCCTATTATTGGGATCATCAGGAAGTGCTCGATCAGGATATTGTTCGTCGGCGGGCACTTGTTGAAGAACTACGCCGCACAACGCCGCGTTCGCCACTGCTCGTACGCTTGAAACCGCAAAGTTAACACTCGTGGCGCTCACACTCTACATGGATCACCACGTGCCGCGAGCAATCGCGCTGGGTTTACGGCTTCGACATGTGGATGTCCTCACCGCCTACGAAGACCAGACGCACGAACTTGATGATCCAGGATTGCTTGATCGCGCTACCAGTTTGGGGCGCGTCTTATTTACGCAAGACGATGATTTACTTGTAGAAGCAACACACCGGCAACGACTAGGCCTTCCGTTTGGAGGCGTTATATACGCACATCAAGAGACCGTATCGATTGGACAGTCTATCCAGGAATTGGAACTGATTGCTCAAGCTGGTAATGACGCTGACGTCATCAACCAGGTCATATACCTGCCACTGTAGGACTTTGTAATGGCCGTCAGGCAAAGGTATATGCCATGCCTGTAGGAAGCCCCTGACCGTTGCTCACGACGTAGTGCTCACCGACACAGTGGGCATTGGCTACCAGGCTTGCGGGTGGCATCGAGACGATGTCAAACGCTCGCAGTGTACCTACCGGCACATCGAGCGGGTTGAGCGGGCTCGCGGCGCGATACTCGCCCCGTGCCACCGTGGCCGGCAGCTCGTGCGTCTCCACCAGTGTCTTCGAGTGCCATTTGCCGAGCCGCACCCAGCGCGGCAAACGTACAGGCTCGGCGCTCAACACGTAACAGCGGAAGGTAGACTCGGGCGCAAGCTCTTTGGCGCGGCCGAATGAAGGCGTGTTGCGCTCTGCTTGAGCCATCTCGACGTGCAGAATCTCTTCGCCATATTTGAATGTCGTGAGCTGAAACGCAACGCGTTCGGGCATTGCCGGCGTGACATATGTCGTCCCGGCCAGCGGCCTGAGGTGGCTTGCGTATTGCGGTACTTGTTCGCCATGAAACCATGGCGACGCCACCAAGCCGAATGCGTAGGTCAGTGCGTAGTTATGCAGGTAGCGTCCGGTTTCGTAAAGCCGCCCGATCTCGCGTGTCGCAAAGAACAGTGGCTCGTGGAGTGTAAGGGAGCAAGCATACAGATGCATGGCGCGCCCTACCTCTTGCTCTTTTTCTGGATGTACGCGCCGTAGTAGGACGCACTATCCCGCTGGGCCGCCGCAAGCAGCTCGCGCATTCCATCTTCGCTCCGTGTGCGCGCCCCGAAATCATCGAGGAACGCCTCGAGTTCTGTGCCCTCCAGGTGCTGGCTTACCGCTACACGGTCTTCCGCCAGCAACGTGGGAACGAGCGTGCGCGATACATCAAGGGCAGCCGCCACCGGTACCGGCTGTGCAACATCGACCGCGCCGCGCTCTACCAGCACATCGTACAGCCGCTGCGTCAGGCGCAGGTTCGAAAAGATCTCGCCATCGGCGAGCACAAGCCCGAGCACATGATTTGTCATGGTGCCGGTACGCGTTGTCTGGGCACCGTAGCGCCGGGCCCGCAATACGTTGTTCAACACATACAGAAACAATGCCGACGTGGGGTCACGAACCGTGATCACGGCTGGAAAGAGCGTCTGGGGACGCACATGATCCTGCTCGTTGATCCGGCTCGTGACCTCGCCCTTGCGGCTCATGGTGCCACCCTCGTATGGTGCGTTAAGCGTAAACGCTTCGTGGCTGGCGTCGAAAGCGCTCAGACTATAGGCGGTGTCGCTGTACACTTTCGATTTCTCGGAGCCGGCGTCGCCGATCGCGAAGCCATAGCTGATGCAGTCTGGGCACTGCTTGCAGAAGTCGACGTTATAATCACAGATCGGTAGTCCGGCTGTATCTACTGCTACACCACGCTCGTCGCTCTTGCGATCCTTGCCTTCGGGTGCTTGCTCGGCGCTGACAAGACCATAACGGCGCAACAGCTCACGGCCCACCAGGCGTTCGGGCGTGGTCTGCTTGCGCTTGAACATGGTGATACGGGTAATTATTTCGCTTTGCACCACACCAGCGTGGACGCGGGCGGTGTTGAGTTCGCCGTCGGTCTGAAACAAGGCGTATGAATCGGTTTCGCGCAGCAGGATGATATGGGCGTAGTGGCCGGTTGGTCGCTGCGGGAGGCTCGTAGGAAAGAAGCTGCTGCTCAGCATGGGATCGTGCTCCTTGGTACATAACGGCTATTCGACGGTTTCGGTATCCTGGGCTGCCTCGGGAAGCTCGCCGCGCTCGCGCCATTCGCGGCGTTGTTCGGCCATGTAGATCGACTCGCAGGCGTTCTTGAGCAGATTGAGTTGTTTGCCGGCCAGGGCCGAGCGATCCTGCTTGAATACATCGCGGTAAATCGTCTCTACGAAGTAACGCGAAAAAGCATCGATCGCGTCGGCCAGTTCGTTCTGGATCTGATCTCGTGCGTAGAGCCAGACCGGTACGCTGCCGTCGGCCTTATCTCTACCAACGCGCTCGACGAACTGCTCGAGCCGGCTGCGGACGACCTCCAGAAGCGAGTCGACATCGTTGAAGAGGCGCAAATCGGCAGTGAGCAGGGCTTTGGCTGCCTCGCTCAGCGGGCGTACGACGCTGTTGCTGTTGAGGCGCCCCTTCTTGTGTCGGTAGAAACGCCGATAGCGCAACGTCAACTCACGGGCATGGGACATGGCAGTGCTCCCATCTTCAAGAAAGCGTTCGACCAGATCGATGTAGCGTGCAGCTTTTGCGGCTGGAATAGCATCACTGCTCTCGCGGCGTAGTCCTTTCTTGAGGTAGTGAAAGGCGTACAGCGGCGAGGTGTCCAGATTGCGAGCAACAGCCGGCAGTTCGTGCCAGCGGTAATCGTAGCCGCCGGCACCTCCTTTGGCATTCCCATCGAGATGAATCATGTAGCTGGCGGTGAGGCGCTGGAGTGCCGGCAGCAGCTGATCCAGATTCAAGCGACTTGGGCCAGCGAGCCGCCCGACGAAGGCATGCGGTGCATCGAAGGCTACGGTTTCCGGCAGTTCGGTAGCCTCCTGCAGCAGCGGCAACAAGCTTTCGCTCGCCACCACTTTGATGTCCAGCAGCAGCGGCAGCACCAGCGCCAGAAAGGCCGGATTGATCCACGCCTCGGCGTCTTTGGCGTCACGCTCGGCGGGCGGCAGCCCGATGAAGCTGAACGTGATCGGCTCATTCTCGGGAAAACGCAGGCGGAACAGGCGATCGTCTTCGTCGCGCTCGATCTCGGTTGGGTGTAGCATCAGCTCGTGCAGGCGTTGAAACGTCTCCGGCGCAAGGTCGAGCTGCTGCTCGCGTGCATCGGGAGCTGGCGAAATCACTGCCCGCAGTGCTGTAAAGCTCACACGGCGCAGGCGATCGTGCAGTGCCCGGAGCATGCGTATTGTTTCCGGCGTGAAGAAGTAGGTCGGGTAGAAGAACAAGTAGCGCAGCTTGCGCTTTTCGAAGTTGCCGCCACTTTCGCGCCCGCGCTTCATCAGCAACTGGCGCAACATCATTTCGGCACCGCACACGGCGCAGATGTTGCGGATCGCCTTGCCGCTGTGCAATGGTTGCTTGTTGGTGTATACCATCGGCGCAAAGAGGATCGCTGCTTCTTGCTGTGCGCTCACCTGGTATGGCGACGAGCACAGACCGCAGACGGTCGTTGCACCCTTGCCGTTCTTGCGCGCACTGCCGTAACGGGCGAGTTCGGCCTCGATTCGTGTGGCAAGCTCGCCCGGTTGGGTGTCACCGAAACGCAGATGGTCTACCACGTAGCGCCGCAGTTCATCCCATCCGGCTGCTGCCGTGGGCGATGTATCCGGCAAATGCTCGGCAACCGCTGCCGCCAGCGCGTGCAGTTGATCGATCCACTGTTGCGGGTCGAGCCCTGTGGTCGAACGGCGATGTACACCGGCGGCGTAGTACCAGCCGTACGGCACCCCGCCGGCAGTACGGTTGCTGTTGATCTGCCGCACGATGTCGCGGAGCACGCTGATGCCCAAACGCTCCAGGAGCAGCCCTTCGATGTCGACACCAGGAGCGGTTTCTGCAGCGATCTTCACGAGCAGCGCACACGTTTCTGCGATCCGGTCGACCTCGATGCCGTCAGGCAACGTCAGATCAGTTCCGCCAGGCACCATGCTTTTGGCGGCAATGGTCTGGTAACGCTTGCTCGCGGCCGCGTCTTTGCCACCGATGCGACGCTCCGCGAAGCGGGCAACGATCCGCGCCAGCTCAGGCGGCGAGAAGAACAGGCGGTAGTAATCCGCGTACTTGATCCCCTTCCCGTCACGGCTGAAGCCGGTCAAGTTTTCGCTGAGCTGGCGCTGACACAATTCCCGAATGCGGGCAAGTGTCGCCTCAGCAACAGCTATATTGTCTGGCGGAGGTGGCGCACCGCGCCGTTCCAAATAGACGATGCCGGTAGGGGCATACAGCAACGGCTCGCGCTGCTCCGGCACTTCGTACCCCGCACGGGCAGCGTTATTGATGATGCTGGTGAGCACGCCGCGCACATCGGCGAGGTGATGATACGTGAGCGACGCACGAACAACACCGTCGTCGAACTGCTCGAACATGCGCCGAATCGACGGGTGCCGAGCGGCCTCGATTGGGGTGCGCCCAAGATAGGCGAGATAGTCGGCCAACGTCGCTAGATCAGTCGCCAGGCGCACCACGCGACCGGAGGCGCGCAGGCCCGGCAATGCTGCTAGGTTGTGCATGGTGCCCCATTGGAGCTGTGTGTTGGTGGCGATGTAGATCAGATTATGGAGATTGGCGTCAAGGCCGCCGATCGGCCCGAGAAATGCATCGAGACCAAGCCGCTCGCACCACCCGCCAACGATCCGTTCGACAGCAGGCAGGTGGACTGCGACGTTGACAGTGTGGTGTGCCAAACCGATTGCGTGCAGTTCGCTGTCTACTTCCGGTAGCTTCAACCAGTCGTGGAGCGTGTAGCCAGCACAGAACAGTCGATAACTCGTCTCGTCAAAATCGTCGGCGAAACGTCGACAGCGCCAGCGATGAAGCGTACGCGCGACTTGTGCGGCCGGCAGCAGTCCATTGACGATGTGAGCCCGCATGCTTTGGTCATCGCCGTAGCGTACGACTTCGTCAGCAGGTGTGCCGGCCTCGCGTTTGCGTACGGCGAAATTACCGCCTTTTGCCGCTACGTGCCCGAGCAGCGCCGCAAGTTGTGGGACGACATATCGGCCAAAATCCGCCAGCACAGTGTCGTCGGATGCCACAGCATCACGGAACAGCAGCGCGAAGAGTGGTTCGGAAGCCAAGTGTGGCCGTTCTCGCTCGGTCGATTGACCAAGCTGCTCGGCTACTTCTACGGGCAGATCTTCGGTCGGATCGTAAGGTTCGTCGCCCCGCTCGACGAGTGGTGTTGCCTGGTCTGGTACCGCCACGGTGAACCTCTCTCACATGATCAATGGCGCGCCCGATGCCGAGCTTAGCGGCTTTGTTCGGAGCAAGCTGTCGAGTAGCAATGCATCACGCCCAAATGCGACTGTGCCGGTTTGGACGCCGGCATCGAGATCGTCGGCAGTGTAGGCCAGGAGCTGAATACCTGCTGTGAGGTAGCGCGCACGCCGAACCTGCTCCGGTTCGTGGGCTGGCACAATCAATCCAACACACGGATCGTCGATCAGCATACGATTCAGCCGTGCTAAAAACTCGTGGCCGGCGCAGTCTACTTGGATGCCAGGGAGTATTTGTGCAGTCTGCTGACGTTCTACCCCCCAGCGCGCTACTCGTGGAGCAAGAATGACTCGTACGGTCTCGCGCTGTGGGCGCAGGGTACGCCAGCGGAAGTAGCATTTTTGGAAGCCGCGCCGGTAGGGTGCATCGGGTCTGCCCAGGCGGCGCGCAGCGCTACAGAACGCCTCGCGGCTGATCAGCTCGAGTTCGGCATTCGCCAATAGCCAGAAAAGGTCGTAGGTTACAAGTTCGCCCTCGTCCTCTTTATGCACACCACAATCGAATGGACTGCCGCCGCGAAACGACTGCGCCTCGCGCACGAGTAGCCCTTCATCATTCTGCTCGTACAACTCCCACTCACGGCATGCCTTTACAACACCGACGCCGGTGAGGTCGTAGTATTGCTGCTTGAGTTGCTCGCGCACCGGCTCGAAGCTGGCGCGTAGCTCTTTTCGCGAAAGGGTCTGAAAGACTTTCGCCGGCACGAACCGGCCCCAGAGCCGGGTGTAGTCGCGGAACTGAACCGGCCTCGGGAAATGGCTCTCGATCGCTGTGGAAAGCTCGTCGCGGGTGTAGGTTGCTCCGTCGACAAGCGCTGGCATCTGGCCGGGTGCTGCCTGTGCCAACCGCTCGTAGATAAATGGTGGCACGAGTGCGTGGGCGGCAAACGCGCTGAATGCGTGCTCTTGGTCGTCACGGTCAATATAGCTTGTATGGCGACCGAGGCGGCCCAGACGCTGGAGAAAGCTGCCAGCGCCAGTCGATTCGAAGATCAGTAAGTTGATTCGAAAATCGACACCAACGTCGATTGTTGAGGTGCCGACGAGCAGATCGGCGTGGTATGAACTGGCGCGTGTGGCGCGACCGGTGATACCGGTATTGGGCTCCACCGAGAGTCCAGCGGTTGCCATGATCGGCCTGAGGCGTTCGACCAGTCGCAATGCCGTAGCAGCTGAGTTGACGATCACGGCGGCTCGGGCACTCTTGCCATGGGTTCGGAACCAGGGCAACAATGTCTCGGCCACACCGGTTTCGATCCAGGCCTCAGCACTGATTGGGTAGAAGGTGATGTCGCTCTGCTGCAAGATCGGCCGCCAGCCCGGCCCAGGTGCGCCGCCGTGATGATACCAGCCTGACCGCTGCGGTTCGATCATCCGCAGCCCACCGGCCAGGCCAGTGCGCGTCAAAAGCTCGCTTACTTCCGGGCGCGGCGTAGCAGACAAAAAGAGCGTCTTGAGCTCTTGGTGCTGCGTCAGAAGGAACAGCAGCCCAGTCAGCACCGCGATCACCTGAGGCGCTTCGAAGATGTGAAACTCATCAAAGGTTAGTTGCTCGAACAGCATCGCGAGCTGCGACGCCACGTGTGCCGGTGCACGCCCATGCTGCTGGTAGTGAAACTGAAGCATCGCGTGCAGAATATCTGGGTTCGAAAGCGTGAGACGATGCAGGTTGAGCTCGCGTAGGAGCAGCTCAGGTCGCTTGAGTTCCTCAACTGTCAGGGCAAGTTCGTCAAGGCGCGCGCCGTAGATTGTGCCGACCCAGTCAGGAGACGTGCCCCAGGCCTGTAATGTGCGTTTGGCGCTGCGAAACTGATCCTGGATCAGCTCATTGGTGGGAAACAGTGCGAGCATTCCATGGTGCCTGTGCTTCGCGAGCAGCGGCAGCAGCCCCGCCAGACTCTTCCCATCCCCGGTCATCGCGGTGTTGATCACCACGCGCGAATCGGTGTCGCACAGCGCCCTGTATGTTTCGAGTTGGTGTTGCGAGAGCTGCCAATCCTTCGGTAGTCGCTCTGCCAACCGGCGTTCAGCCGCTACTTCTGCCGGGTCAGCCAGCTTCGAGTATACCGGGAGCGTTGTGATCCGCATCATCGCCTCACAGGCCTACCTGAGTTCCTTGCGCCAATCCTAGCATGCCCCTCGGGTCTGGTGGAGTCCAGTTGAAGAGAGATCGCCCGGGATAGAGATCGAGTTACGCTTCTTGCAGTTCAGTGAGCAATTCCGCAAAGCGGTAGTACCAGGCTGCCTGATTCACAATGCGACGGTTCAGCGCATGCTGCTCGGCCGGAAAATAATACGTACGATACTTGTCAGCTATACATGACACAAGTCGCTCAACCGACTTGGAGCTGTGCCCAATGAGCTTGGCGATTTCCTTTTGGGATAATCCATCTACGGCTAACAGGCGCAGTACTTGACGCTCGGTCGTCTTCAGTACTTCGCGTTCAAATCGGCCAAAGCGTTGCAGCTCAACGAGATAATGTTGTGGTATGTTCATGGTGAACCCTCGAGACGGACGAATCTGACAACATCTCTTCCAGCCACACATCCATGAGTCCCGCTAACTCGCGGCGTTGTGTATCTAGCTCCGCATAGTGTGCGTCACACCAGTCGGCATAGCGCCGGGCGAGATGTGCGAGGCGCTGAAGTGCCGCCAGGTTCTCGTCAAGGCGCTCAAGGTAGTCGGCCGTATCACGCATCGGATTCTCCAGCATGTTTGTCGCCACCTATATCAGCAGAATATTGTACTGTGCGTACGCTCCAATAACTAGGAAAAACATATCATGTGACGATTGTTGAGTCAATCCTGGGATTTCCCTAGAGAGTTCGGCCACCCCTGAACACAACATTCGTTGTAGACAACATAGTCATCGCCAAAACGAAACGCCTGCCTTCGAAGGCAGGCGTCCCAATACTGTGTAAGTCCCCTGTGGGGATTAGGGTCAGCTAGCCCATGTGCAACCGCTCCAATGTTTCAATCCGCCACGCGGATTTGGGCTGGAGCGGCAACCTGTCTGAGTAAGTTATGCTACCACCATAAGCTCGGCGGGGCAACAAGGGAAACCCTCGTTTTCCAGAACTGGAGATACACTCATGAACTCCGACGTATTGCTTGACAAGCTTGAGCAGGCCATCCGTGAGCTACCACCGGCACGGCGCTACGAGGTTCTAAAGTTCATCGAGTTTCTCGACTATCGAGATCACAGCGAGGATGCTGATCTATGGCGGGCGGTCGAAGCACACCACGCATACCGAGCTTCGCATCCCGATGAGCCAATCGAGGTCTACGAATCGGCCGAGGACTTTCTGCGTACTACAGAGAATCTTTGATGCCGTGCCGCATCGTAATCAGCGGGGACATGAGGCGGCTACTTCAGTTCACCCGAGCCTTCCCCCTGGTTCTACCTCGCTCGCTCCCCCGTACAGCGCACACAACCGCCCCACTTCTTCCGCCAGCTTCGCTCGTAGCGTGGCCGGTTCGAGTAGTTCGGCGTTGCTACGGTAGCGCAGCAAAGTCTGGATGATGAAGAAATCGCTGCGTCCGGCGGCTTCGATGATCACGTCGCCGCTGGGCAACCGCTCGATGATACGTTGGTTCTCGAAGCGCTCGCTGACGCCACCACGGGCGACTTCGGCGGCCAGGCGGTAGCGAAAAACGATCGCGCTGCGCTCGTGCAACACCTCCGGCGGCAGGTAGTCCAGCCGGCGGAAAGTATCGTCGTATTGGATCCGGTCGATGCGGAAGTCGAGTGCCTGGCGACCGAGCGGGGTGTAGGCCACCAGATAGAAATGGCGGTCGTAGAACTCGATTTCGAGTGGCTCGACCTGCTCGTGGCGCACTGGCCGCGCGCGGCGTGGCGAGTGGTACAGAAACGAGAGCCGCTGGCGGCTGTGGATCGCGGCATTCAGGGTGTCGAACAACTCCGCCAGCCCGGTGTAGTCGATCGCCGGCTCCACCGGCGCGCGCAATGCCTGGCGGCGCTGGTAGACACGCCGCTCGGCAAGCGTGAGCTGTGCTGTCAGCCGTTCGAGCAGCGCGCGTACGAGGGTGTATTGTGGATGGCGGGTGCCAAAGGTGTCACGCAACAACGCCAGCGTGCGAAGTTCGTGCGCGGCAAAGCGTGGCGTTCCGCCGCGCAAGGAGTACACCGGCGGGCGTGTGGCGCTCCGAACAATCTCGATCCCCAGCACCCGCAGATGCTCGATGTCGCGGTTGATCATGCGCCGTGCGCTGTCTGTAGCAGGGTAGGCTTCGCCAAGGCGCTGACGCAATGCGGGGTATGGCAGCGGCTCGTCAGCCAGCGCCGACACCAGCGCCGCCAACCGCGCGATCAGTGCCGTCGAGGGCGCGCTGTCGTCCGCTGCCATGCTGATCTCCGCCACCGATCGCTCTTGGCGCTAGCGATAGGCTGCCATGAGGCGTGCCGCATACTCATGCGCCGCTTGGTCGCCGAGCTCGCCAAGCAAACCACGGAAATCCAACGCTTTGCGGCTGAAACTGATCGCTCCATCGGCGTCGCGCGGCCACTCGGCGGGCGTGCGATCCCAGGCCAGCTCGATGCCGTTGAAATCCGGGTCATGGAGATAGATCGCCTCGTGTGTCCCGTGATCCGATGCGCCGTCGATGCCCCAGCTGTGCTCGAGCAGCCGCACCAGTGCCACCGCCAGGTCGCGCCGGGCGGGATAGTTGATTGCGAAGTGGTACAGGCCGGTGGTGCCGGGCGGCGGCGGCGCGCCGTTCTTGCTTTCCCAGGTGTTGAGGCCGATGTGGTGGTGGTAGCCGCCGGCCGAAAGAAATGCTGCCGTGCCGAAATCGAGCAGCAGGTCGAAGCCCAGGTAGTCGCGGTAGAACGCGATCGCCCGCGGTAGGTCGGCGACCTTCAGATGCACGTGGCCGATGCGGGTCTCAGCCGGCAGTGGCCTGTCGATCATCGCTGCACCTCCTTCAGAAAGCCGCGCACCACCTCCAGGTAGCGCGCCGGCTGATCACGGCGGATGCTGTGGACGCTG
>Ga0224723_1001432_pt1 | contig 14381 bp, 6 predicted proteins | sample Balambano_FR2_Me_FD_161647 | JGI IMG/M metagenome (GOLD analysis project Ga0224723, IMG submission 161647) | Freshwater sediment microbial communities from Lake Towuti, South Sulawesi, Indonesia - Balambano_FR2_MetaG | ecosystem: Environmental > Aquatic > Freshwater > Lake > Sediment | place...
CCCCCTTACCCCCTCGCCCCCTCGCCGAGCAGCAGCCAGTCGAAGGGCAGGCCCAGAATCGCGCGCAAGGCGATCAGCTCGGCCGCGTTGGGCAAGGCCTCGCCGTTCTCGATCCGGCTGAACTGGGTACGGCTAATATACACCTGCGCCAACTCCATCCGCGCGCGCAGATGCTCCTGCGTGAGCTCGAGCTCGCCGCGCCGCTGGCGCACACGCGCCCCGATCGCCCGCGCGAGCGCGCGCTGGCTGCTTCCATATTCGGCTGGCAGGTCTTGAATCCGCTTGGGCATACACGCTCCAAGCGGTACGTTCTCACAGATGACAAAATTGTAGTCCCAAAGATGGGAAATCAACACTCAAGAGAAATCCCATCTATGGGAATAATGATGTACAATAGGGCGACAGGCAGACCGAGACGGACCAGAGCCTATGGCTTGGAGCACCCTCACCACCGCCACGCTTTTATTCAGCGGGCACGAGACCTTTGTTCTACGCAGCAACTGGCTGAAAAAAGCCTACGACATGCTGCGCGATGAGCCCGACCTGTTTTTCCTCGAGGACGCCTTTGTCCGGCTGGGTGTGGGCAAGAACATGGCCCAGTCGATCCGCTTTTGGGGCCGTGCCTGCAACGTTTTCGAGCACTGCTCGGCTGAGCGCGGGGCGGGCTACCGGGCCACCGAGCTGGGCGATGCGCTCTTTGACGATGAGCGCGGCTGGGACCCCTTTCTGGTCACGCCAGCCAGCCGCTGGCTGTTGCACTGGCAGATCAGCGCGCGGCCCGAGGCCGCCTTCACCTGGTTTTACACCTTCAACCTGCTGCGCCGGGGCGAGTTTACGGCCCCACAACTCGCCCAGCAGATCAGCCAACTGGTGGCCCAACTCGGCCGCAGGCCGCCCTCGCCCGCCACACTCGAGCGCGACATCGACTGCATGCTGCGCTGCTACCTGCGCCCCGACACTACGCAGCTTGGCGCGGCCGTGGAGGACGCGCTGCACTGCCCTTTGCACGAGCTCGAGCTTGTACAGGCGCTGCCGGGCCAGCCGGCCTACCGGCTCGTCAGCGGCGCACGGCCCGACCTGCCCGACGCGCTGATAGCCTTCGCGGCGCTTGAGCAGGCCCGCAGCCTTGGCCGTGCCACGCTGGCCTTCAACGAACTGGCCTACGGCGAGCGCTCGCCGGGGCGCGTGTTTCGCCTCGACGAAGACGCGCTGCTCGCGCGGCTGCTGCAGATCGAGGCAAGCACGGAGGGCCAGGCCACCTACTCCGAGACGGGCGGCATCCGCCAGATCGCATGGCGCGCGCTCGACGATCCGGCGCTCGGCCACCGGCTGCTCGAGGCCGCCTTCGCCGAGGAGCGCCGCTATGCCTGAGCATAGCATCCTCGCCGTGGCCCCACGCTTCACGCGCGCCGTCCACATCCGACGCGACTTCCGCGACTTACGCCACCGGCTCGACGGCTACCAGGTTACGCCGCTGGTGCGCCAGGTGGCCGCCCGCGTTCTGGCCGGCCTCGCGCCCGGCAGCCAGGAACGCGCCTTCTCGGTGGTCGGCCCTTTCGGCTCGGGCAAGTCGGCCTTTGGCCTGTTTCTGGCCCATTTCTTGCAGCGCGAGGCGAGCAAGCGCCACCGGCTGTTGGACTCGCTGAAGGTGCTGGAGGCCGGGCCGCTCTTAGCCCTCGATACACCCTCGCTCCTGGCTATTCTCGTACCTGGCAATAACAGCTCGCTGCGCCGGGCCATCCTCGAAAGCCTGGGCGCGGCGCTCGACGGCCAGCGCCTCAAAACACCCGCGCTCGATGGCCTGCGCCAGCAGCTTGACGCTGCCCTGCACGACACGGCACTCGACCCGCTGCGCGTGGCCGAACTGCTGGCCGAAGCGGCGCGCGCGCTGCGCGCCCACGGCCGTTTTGCGGGCCTGCTCCTGCTGATCGACGAGCTGGGCCAGTACCTGGACTACGCGGCGTGCCAGGACGAGGAGCGCGACCTGTTTGTGCTGCAAAGCCTGGCCGAAGCAGCCGCCCGCAGCGCCGAGGCGCCGGTGCTGGTGGTGACGATCCTGCACCAGGCTTTCGAGCGCTATACGCTCCACGCCGGCGCGACGCGCCGCCTCGAATGGGCCAAGGTCCAGGGCCGCTACGTCGATCTGCCCTTCCAGGAGCCTGCCAGCCAGATGCTGCGCATGGTCGCTCGCGCGCTGGGCCCCGGCCAGAAGGACCGCTTGCGCGCCACGCGGGAGGACTGGGCCGCCCGGCTCGCGCCCGCCGCCGATGCGCTCGGCCTGCGCCCCGCCGAGATCGGCGCTCAGGAATGGCAGCAGATTCTCGCCGACAGTTACCCGATCCACCCGACCGTGCTGCTGGCCCTGCCCTCCTTGTTCCGGCAGCTCGCTCAAAACGAGCGCTCGCTGTTCGCCTTTCTGCATTCCGACGAGCCCTGGGGCCTGCGTGACGTGGCGCGCCCCGCGCCGCAGGCCGAGGCCTTGCCAATCTACCGCCTGCCGCACCTGTTCGCCTACGTCGAGGCCAGCCTGGGGCCGGGCCTGTTCGGCCGCGCCCGCGGGCAGCGCTGGTCGGAGCTAGCCGAGGCGCGCACCGCACTGGCAAACGGCGACCCGCTCCAAACCGACGTGCTGACAGCGGTAGGCACGCTCGGCGCACTCGAACGCGCGTCGGGTTTGCGCGCAAGCCAGGCCCAGATCGCCTTCGCGCTGCGCGACTCGTCCGAGGATGGCACGGTGGCCGACGCGCTGCTGGCGCTTCAGAACCGGCGCCTGCTGGCCTACCGCCGTCACCGGGATAGCTACATCATCTGGGAAGGCAGCGACCTCGACATCGACGCGATGGCGCAGGAGGCCCGCCGCGACCTGGGCGAGCGCCTGTCGCTGACGGGGCTGCTCCAGCGCCACGCCGACACCACGCCGCGCATCGCGCGGCGCCATAGCTACCGCAGCGGCGCGACACGCACTTTCGCCCTGCGCTACGTGGACGCCACGCAGCTTGAAGGCAATCCGCCGGCGCCCGCAGGCTTTGACGGCGAGCTGCTGCACGTCGTGCCCGCCGACGAAGAAGAGCTTGAGCGCGCTGAGCGCTGGGCAAGCGCGCCGGCGCGCCGCGCGGAGACTGCCCGCATCACCGTGCTGCCGCGCCGCGTGCGCGAGCTGCGCGAGCTGCTGCTCGACGTGGCGGCGCTGCGCCTGCTGCTCGACGAGCGTGCGGAGCTGGAGCACGACCGGGCGGCGCGGCGGGAGGTGGCCGGGCGGCTGATCGAGGCGCAGCAGGCGCTGGCCTACGTGATCGCCGAGACGTATGGGGGCGAACGCGGCCGCTGGTTCTACCGCCAGGAGCGCCAGACGCTGGCGAGTGCGCGGCAGATCGACGAGCTGCTCTCCGAGGCGGCCGACGCCACCTACCCGCTCGCCCCGCGCGTCTGGAACGAGCTGATCGTGCGCCGGCAGCTTTCGTCGGCGGCCGCCAAGGCCCGCCGCAACCTTGTCGAGGCGCTGCTGGAACGGGTTGGCGAGGAGCGGCTTGGGTTGCTGGGCTACCCGCCGGAGCGCGCGATCTATGAGAGCGTGCTGCGGGCTGGTGGGCTGCACCGGCAGGACGAGGCTGGCGCGTGGCGGATCGGCCCGCCCCCAGCCGAGGACCCGCTGCGGCTGCGGCCGGCCTGGGAGGCGCTCGAGCAGCTGCTGGAAGGGGAGGCGCCCGAGCCACAGCCGCTAGCCGCGCTGTTTGACACGCTCGAAGCGCCGCCCCTGGGCGTCAAGGCCGGGCTGACGCCGCTCTTGTTTGTGGCTCTGTACGTCGCGCGGGCCGGCGAGATCACGCTCTACGAGCGCGGCAACTACGTGCCCGAGCCAGACATCGCGACCTTCGAGCGGCTGCTGACGCGCCCCGAGCAGTTTGGGGTGCGCCTGAGCCGCGCCGAGGGCGCGCGGCGGCTGGTCTACGAGCGCCTGGCCCGAGCACTGGCGCCGCGCGCCCTGCAGCAGCCGGTGCAGCCCGCGCTGCTGGCGGTGGCCAAGGCGCTGCTGCGCCTGCTGCGCGCGCTGCCGGCGTATAGCACGCAGACCAGGCGGGTGAGCAAGCGCGCGCAGGCGCTACGGCAGGCCCTGCGCGAGGCCCGCTCGCCCGACGCGTTGCTGTTCGAGAGCCTGCCACTGGCCTGCGACCTGCCACCGTTCCGGGCCGACGAGCCAGCCGACGAAGGCAGGGTCGAGGCCTTCGCGCTGGCGCTGCGCGAGGGCTTGCAGGAGCTTCAGCAAGCCTACCCGCAGCTTGTCGGATCGATCGCCGGCAGCATCCGAGAGGCCTTCGGCCTGCGGGCGCCCGGCACGGGGGCACGGGCTGAGCTTCGGGCGCGCCAGGCCCTGATCGCTGAGACGAGCAACGATCCGCTGCTGCGCGCGCTGGGCGTGCGTCTGGAAACGGCCGACCCCGACGGCGAGGCCTGGGTCGAAAGCCTGGCCGCACTCGTCGCGCGCAAGCCGCCTGAGCTGTGGAGCGATGCCGACCTGCCGGCCTTCGAAGTGGCCCTGGCCGATCTGGGTCGGCGCTTCCGCGCGGCCGAGGAGCTGGCCCTGGTAGCCCGCGTCGTGCCAGCCGAGGCGCCCTTGCTGCGTGTGGGGATCGCCAACGGGCAGGGCGAGCTGAGCCGGGTGCTGCACATGGCCGACGACGACCCGGCGCTGCGTGCGTTGCGCGAGGAGCTGACGGCCGCGCTCGCACGCCACGCGGGGCTGACGGCTGAACAGCGCGCGGCCGCGCTCGCCACCCTGCTCCAGGCGCTGCTGGAGGCGGAGTAGGGGGTGAGGGGGTGAGGCTCGCTGCGCTCGCCGGTGGCACGGTGCGGAGATGAGCGGGTGAGCGGACGAGCTCGTCACCTTGTCACCTCGTCACCTTGTTAGAGATGCAGGACACGGGAAGAATACAATCGGCGGGAGGCCAGCAGGTGGCAAGACTCGACGAGATTATCGGCGCGTGGGCCGCACGCCCGGGGCGCCATATTGTCAACTTAAGCGGCGGGAAAGACAGCACGGCGCTGGCGATCTTTCTGCGCGACAAAATCCCACAGCTCGAATATCTGTTCTGTGATACGCACAAGGAACTGCCGGAAACCTACGCCTATCTCGAGCGGCTGGCGGCCTATCTGCAGCGGCCGATCATCAGGTTGAACGCCCAGCGCGGCTTCGACCACTGGCTCGACATGTACGGCGGCATGCTGCCCTCAGCGCGCGTGCGCTGGTGTACGCGCAAGCTCAAGATCGAGCCCTTCGAGGCCTACGTCGGCGAGGATACCGTCTGGAGCTACGTGGGCATCCGCGCCGACGAAGGGCGCAGCGGCTACGTCTCGACCAGACCCAACATTCAGCCCGTCTTCCCTTTCAAGGAGCTAGGGCTGACGATTGTCGACGTCGAGCGCCTGCTGGAGGCGAGCGGCCTGGGTCTGCCGGCGTATTACGAGTGGCGGCAGCGCAGCGGCTGCTACTTCTGCTTCTTCCAGCGCACCGGCGAGTGGATCGGCCTCAAGGAGCGCCACCCGGAGCTGTTCGAAGCGGCCAAGGCCTACGAAAAAGACCAGGGCGGCCAGCAGTTCTACTGGCGGCAGCGCGAGAGCCTGGCCGAGCTCGAGCAGCCCGAACGTGCGCAGCAGGCCAAGCGCGAGCACCAGACACGCCTGGAGGTCGAACGCAGCCGCCGACCCGACCGCCCACTGAGCGAACTGCTCGGCGCCGCCCTCGATGCCGAAGACGACGAGCAGGGCTGCGATATTTGTCATTTGTGAGGAAACCATGGACGTAGTGGGCAATCCCTTCGTGTCGTACCTTAATCGCTACACAACAGCCTCGCCCGACCACGAGGCCGCCTTCGACGAGTTTATCGCCCAGGCACCCTCGCCGGCTGCCGGCCCGCTGCGGCTTACCACGCGAGTCGAAGGCTTCCTGCGCGATTGCTTCGAGCGTCCGGATCCGCCGTCGGTGATCCTGACCGGCAACGCCGGCGACGGCAAGACTTACCTGTGCCGCCAGGTTGTCGCGGCCTTTGATGGGCAGCCGCTGGCTGAATTGGAGGAGCTTGGCGCGCGACCGATCGAGCGTACGAAGCGGCAGCTTCACGTCGTCAAGGACCTGTCGGAGCTTGGCGAGCCGCAGGGAGTCGACGTCTTGCGGCGTCTCGCCACAACGCTTGACGAGCCATCCAGCGCCGAGCGCTTTCTGATTGCAGCGAACGAGGGCCGCCTGCGCTACCTGCTCAGCCAAGACAAGGCGCTCGCAGCGCTCTACCAGCACGTCGACCAGCAGCTCCAAAATGGCCCGGATACGCGTAGCCGCCAACTCGTGGTGGTGAATCTGACCGAGGTGACAACGTCTTCGTTTGTGCCCCAGGCGCTACATTGGATGACCGAGCCGGCCCACTGGGAGAGCTGCGAAGCCTGCCCAATCGCCGCCCGCTGCCCGCTGCACCTGAATGCGCTGCGCCTGCGCGACGAGCAGATCGCCGGCCGGGTGCAACTGCTCTACCGGCTGCTTGAACACCTGGACATTCACGTCACCGTGCGCGATATGCTCATCCACCTGGCCTACACGCTCACCGGCAACATGCGTTGCCAGGAACTACAACGACGTGAGGCAGCCCACGCCGATCTCTCGCCCTTCGCCTACCACCAGAACGTCTGGGGCCATGCCGACGATAGCGCCTTTCGCCGCAAGGCCAGCGTGGTGCAGCACCTCAACCGGCTCCACGTCGGCGATCATTCGCTCTTCGAGATCGACGACTTTATCGTGAGTGGTGGCCAGAGCGCCGACGAGCGTGCCGAGCACGCACGCCTGTTCGCGCCGGCCATCGACCTCGATAATCGGCGCTTTGCTCAGGACCGCGAGGCCTATCTGAGCGGCGCGGCCGACCGTACCGCCGCCCAAGAGGAGCAGGATCTGATGGCCTGGCTACCACACTGCCGGCGCAAACTGTTCTTCGAGTGGCGCGACGAGGCCAAGGTCACCAGGCTGATCCCCTTTTTGTACCTGGGCCTCTACCAGAGCCTGCTGCGCGACGAGCGCGGCGTGCGCGAGCAGGTTCTGCGCGACCTGGTCAGCGGGCTAAATCGCGCCTTCTCGCGCCTTTACCTGACCGGGAGCGAGTATCTCTTCGTCACTACCCAGTATCTGCACAGCGGCGAGCAACCGCGGCCACTCGTGCGGCTGCGCTTCCCGCTGACCGACCTCTGGCTGCTGCCGGAGAGCCGCGATGATAATCACGCCTATAACTGCGAACGGCACGACCTGTCCCTCGTGATCGCCCCGCCCGCACATTTGCGCAGGTCGGCACCGGCCGAGGAGCGCGCGCCGGTCCGCTGGCGCATCGGCCTGCTGCTGTTTGAGTATCTGCTGCGCCTGGCCCACGGCGGCACCTACAATATTCTGGCGCAGGAGTGTGAGCTAGACGTACGCCGCCTGAAGGATCGCCTGCTGAGCACCTTTGCAGACACGCCCGAGCCCGGCGATGAACTCGAGTTTTTTGTCGCCGAGCGACATCGCTACAGCCTACGACGGCTCTGGATCGATGAGCACGGCACCATCCGAGGGTAAGAGCCATGAGCACATTTTACGGCCAGTTTGACGACGACGAGCGCCACGCGGTGGCCGCACGCATCTGGGGGCATCGCCTGAGGGCCGGGCAGCACTGGATGGAATATATGCTCGAGTTTCTGAGCGTGCTCTCCGGCTTCGACTACCGGCTGGGGCAGGGCCTCGCCGACCGCGCGAGCGAGCACGATTACCGGCTCGAGTACCGCCTCCCCAAGCGCCTGGGCCTGCGCCGCTTTGTGTTCTATGACGGCCGCGAGAAGACACCCGACGCCCGCGACCAGCGCGCCACCGACGAGATTGTGCGGCAGCTCCGCGCCCACTTACCGGCCGACAGCCAGGCCTCCCAGGAACTGCTCGCACAGCTTCGCTCGCTGCTGCGCTCGTTCTCCGCCATCGAAGACGCGCGCTCCTGGTATGCCAAGAGCCTCTTTCCTGTTCACGAGGAGTTTCTGCTCTGGGAAGCCTTGCGCAAAGGCTCGACCCGGCGCACGTATGCGGGCGACGCCGAGCGGCTCGCGCCGGCACAGCTCGACCAGGGGATCGAGTTTTTCGCGCGCAACTTTTTCGCGCGCGGTGGCGAGCTTTACTACCTCATGATCTCGGCCGGTACCGAGGGCGACCCGGCGCGACGCGCGCGCATCGCGGGCCGGCTTCGCTCCTTGCTTACCGAGCGCAACCAGGCCCTGGGCGAGTTCGCGCGGATTATCAACGGCGCCTGGGACGCGCTGCTGGACGGCAACGGCGACCCGATGATCGAGGGCAAGGTCGGCTGGATCCTAGACCCGTACTGCCCCTTGTACCAGTTTTTCGCGGAGGATCTTGAGACCTTCCTCGACAACTCGCTCGACTCGCTGGAGTGTCTGGAGTTGTTGGCCCACCTGATCAGCTTTCAGATCGTCTGCTATATCTATCACCGTGCGCATCCGGCTAGCAATGCCGAAGGGCATCGCTCAGGAAGCTGCACCGAAGCCTGCCGGCCGCAAGTGCTGGTCGATTTGCTTGGCGACGAGGACGTCGGCGTGATCCACGAGCGCTCGGCCACGCTGCTGCGCCGGCTTGACGCCTGGCAGATCGAGCGCGCCCGCGAGCTGGTTCACGAGCGAGTACGCGCCTGGGCTAGCTCGCAGCCCGACGACGACGCGCTCTGCGACTGGCTCGACGCCGAGGCAGCACGCTACTTCCGCATCGGCCAGACGCGGGCAAAGGGCAACTATCGCAGCGCACTGCGGGAGGTGCGCGAACGTTATCTCGCCGGGGCGATCGACCGCGCGCATGTGATCCACGAGGTGGGCCTCGGCGTGTTTAATGCTCTGAACGCCGACTTCCGCGAGAACTTTCTGGCCGTGCATGGCAAGCTCGGGCGCGCGATCGGCCTGATCGCGCCACGCAAAGGCCCGCGTCCGCGCTTTGTGTTGGGCGATACGCTGCTCAAGACGCTGGTGATGGCCAATATGCACAGTGGCGAGACGCTCAGCTTCGGCGCCCTGCTCGAGCGACTTTACCAACGCTATGGCATCATCGTCGGGCCGGGCGAGGCCCACGATGCCGGGCTGGTGGCGATTCTGCGCATCAACGAAGAGTACTACGCCCGCAATCGCGACGCGCTGCTCATCCGCATGAAGCGCGCCGGGCTGGTCACACAATACTCCGATGCGACCGCGCTGGTCCATCGTCCGTGAAGCTGGGGAGCCCCCTATGACGTCTATCGATACGACGATTGCGGCGGCCATTCTGGGCCATCTGGCTTCTCAGATCGGTGCAGGCCCTACTGCCCGCGCCTTCGTACGCCTCGAAAGCTTTAGCGAGGCGACCTACCGCGACTTTCTAAGCGTGCTCGACGCCCAGGGCCGCCGTGTGGCTGGCCGCATGATCGTCGTGCGCAGCATCGCGCCCATCGCGGGCCAAGCTGCCGTTGCGATGGAGCCTGAGCGCTCGGCGACCTGGTACCGCAACAATTTGCCCACGAACCAGGTGCTGGTGCTGATTCTCAACCGCCGCACCAGCGACGCGCAAAGCCTCAAAGATTTGTACGCCATCAGCGAGCAGACCCTCACCCGCGATGGCCTCGGCGAGCTGATCGCGGCCAGCTTTGCCCAGGGCTACCAACTCGACGCCAGCCAGCAGCGCACGCTGACCGATTTTGTGCATCGCCTGCGCCGCCTGCGCCTCGAGCCCCAGCTACGCGACCTGGCCGAGTTCCTGCGTGATGTCGAGCAGACGATGCGGCAGCGCCCCGGCACGGCGCTGGCCGACGCGATCGCCGACGCGCTGCCGTGCCTGAACCTGTTCCGCTGCCGCGAATTCGCGGCGCATCTGAACACGCCGCGCGGCGATAAGCTCATTCGTACACTGAAAGAAGCAGCACAGCTCGGCACCGCAGTGCTCGACGAGCGCGCCCGACTCGAACATCTCGGGCGCCTGGAACGCAGCACCCTCGCCGACGATCAGGCCTTTGGCGGCCTTTCCGCCGCGGCAAAGATCGAACTGCTGCACCGTTTCATCGACGGCCTGCTCGGCGACAACCGCCGCGACCTGCTGCAGGTCTTTAGCATCGACTGGAGCGAGGTACGGCAGATTATTGTAGCTCGCGAGCGCGCGTCCAAGCCCGAACGCTACCTCAGTCTGGGGGCGCGCCTGGCCAGCGCGGCCGAGGAGACCGGCTTGGCAGGCAACGACGACCTCGACGAGGTGCTAGGCAGCCTGAGCAAGGGGCGCGAGCCGGACGGAGAGGCAGTCGAGCGCCTCCTCAGCGAGCATGGCGACACGCTCGGCAAGGCGCTGCGCAACGACTTGCGCCGGACTGTGCGCCCACGCACGCGCCAGTGTGCCGATTTTCTGGTTGGCCTGACTGGCCTGGCCGTGGATCTGCTCCAACCGCGCCAGGAAACGCTGGAACGCGGCACCCACCTGCGCGTCTCGGTTGCGTCTGCGGTTTTTGAGCAGCCGGCCCAGACGCAGGAGGCGGCCAGCGTCTTTCGGGCAATCTACGGCGGGCTGGAGCAAATTTTCACCAGCGTCGAGTGGCAGCTCGAACCGCTCTGGGCGCTCGCGGCCACGACAAGCGAGCCGGGCCAACAGGACGAGAGCGTGCTGCGCGAGCAAGCGACGAAGACGGCTATCACCTTCCGCGTCGCCGTGATCGACGCCGGCGAGCAGGTGCTTGCCACGGCTGATCTCATCTGGCAGTACCGTGCCGACAGCCCGGCGGCGGCTACGGCCCAGATGCTGGCCGCCGAGCACGCGCATCTGCATGCCCAGGACCTCGAGTCAGATTCTGCTACCTCAGCGCCGCGGCTGCGCGTGCCGATCTTCAACAGTTGCCAGGCACTCGACGAGATCGGCGACCTCGACCTGCGCCACCCACTCGGCTCGCTCGGCCCCTGGTACGCGGCTGGGCGGCCGGGCGATCTGCGGGCCGCCCTCGACAGCCAGTTCAAGCCGCTCGCGCGGCAGCACAACTGGGCACCGCTTGACCAGGCGCTCGGCGCCCTGGAAGGGGCCTGGGCCGAGTTCGTGCTCGCCACGGCCCAAGGCCTGCTGGGCGCCAAGGTGGAGCCATTGCTGCTCGCCTACGAGGATCTGCTGGCAACCGCGCTTGGCCGCCTGCAGAGCGGGAACGAGGTAAGCGCGAGCTACCGCCTGATCAACCAGGCCTGGATGATCGGCCCGCCAAGCTTCGCTACCTGGGCGATTATGCCGCTGCTGCACCCGCTCAAGCTGCTCTGGTGGCGGGAGCGCGCCCGCTACTTTGATCAACTGCTGGCCCGGCTGCTCGACGACGCAAGGCCGGCCGCGATCATCGACCTCAAGCGCTTCCAGCAAGAACTCGCGGCGACCTACGGATCGAGCGGCTTTCCGCCGGTGCTGGCGCTGCCCCCCGGCGACGGCCGGCCGGCCGCACGCTTTCTGCCAGTCGAAGAGGCCGAGGGCTACGAGCTGTATTTTCACGAAGCCGCCAGCAACGAAGCCTTCGGGCTTGACCCTGACCTGCTGGCTGAGGACGAGAACGAACTGGCGGCCTTGCGCGCCGTCGAGGGCCTCGTCGCCGTGGTGCAGGATTATATCGAGACCTATCCGTTTGTGCGCGACGGCGTCGAGCTTTTTTTGTTCGAGTGTCGCAACGGCGCGCTGCCCGGCATGCTGATCGAACAGTTGCTGCGGGTGGGCCAACGGCGCGGCTGGTCGCTGCGGCTAACCGTGGTGGTGCATACCAGCCAGCGCGGCGCCCCCTTGTTCCGCCGCGTGAGCAAGTGGGTCGCCAGCAGCCAGCCCGAAACTGAGCGGCAAGGGCAGGCCTACTTCCCGCCAGTGAGCGTCAAGGTGTTGGAGTGTGCGCCCGACGCAATCTCCAGCCAGCACGACGATACCGACATTGTGGTGCTCGCGGACGTGCTCGCCGAGCGTGGCCAGCAGGTCGGCTCGCAGCTCGAACAGCCCGACGCAGACGTGCCGGCGCGAGGCTATCTGCCGACCTACCGCGCGCGCCAGGAGCCTTTTCAGCACGGCGAGCAATACCGCCGCGTCATGCTGAGCGCGCCGCAGCAGCCCTCGCTCGTGCGCCGCTTTCTGCTGGCTCAGCACGCGGCCCTGACGCGCCGGGCGCCACCGCCTGCGGACGAGGCCCGCTTTTACCGGGATCTGACGCTCGACGAGTGGAAGTCCGAGATCGAGCGCCTGCACGGTCGCTTTAACTGGGTGGTCTGCTACGATACGTCGATCGACCGTTTTTTGCTGGAGGCGGCCTTCCCCGACAAGGTGCAGGTCATCCGCTATTCGCTCGGCCTCGGCGCGAAGCGTCAGCACAACCTAACCGTCTCTTCCTCGGGGCGCGCACAGGCCATCGTGATCCGGCGGCTGGCTCGCCGGCTCGAACAGATGTTCCCTCGGGCAAGCGATACGTTTTGTACGGCGGTGGCCGGGCGCCTCGTGGACGAGGCGAAACGCGTCTCGGGCGACATTGTACTGCGGGCGGCTGGGCCGGGCGCCTTTCTCAACGAACTGATCGGCCTCGTGGCCGCCAAGTTTGAAACCGAGCAGCGCCACCGCGCGCAGCATCCGGACATGCTGAGCACCTGGATCTTGCTCGACGACTTCGAGCACTGGTTTGGCGGTGGCAAATTTCCCGACCTCTTGTTTGTGGGGATCGGACGTGGCGCGGCAGGGCAACTCGTGCTGCACCTCCAGGTTCTTGAAGCCAAATGCGTCGGCGAGCTTTCTTTCGACGGCGAGGCGAGTGACGCCCAGATCCAGGTGCGCCAGGGCGTCAGCCGGCTTGTGGGCGCTTTCGCGCCGGGGAACCAGCACCTCGACGCGCTCTACTGGTACGACCAGCTCTACCGGGCCGTGGCTGGGAACCTGGCTGTCGATCCGGAGCAGCAGGAGCTGTGGGAACTCTTCCGCGATCACCTGCACGAGGGCGCATTCCAGTTCGACCTCAGCGGCCATGCCTGGGTCTTCTGCTATGACGGTCAGGCACAAGTCGCGGGCAAGCCTGCCGAAAGGCTCTTCTTGCCACAGACGCGCGACAGGCCGGAAGTCTCGCTGCGCGCCCATCACTACGGGCGAAACGAACTGGCCGGCGTGTTGCAGGCGCTGATTAACGCCCGCGGTGGCCCCGAGGCTCTGCCAGACGTCTGGAACCAGCCGCCCAATGACGAGCAGCCCCTCCACAGCGAGGCGGCAAGCCAGGCGCCCGCGCCACCGCCGCCCCCGAACCCGGAGCAGCGCCCGCAGCCAGAACCTCAAGCAATAGGGCAGCCCCCAGCGGCACAGGAGTCGAGCAACAGATCAGCCTTATCGGCGGCGACGCCTGAGCCGTCGGGCATCGACGCGGCCGAGCAGCAGTGGCTCGAAAGCATGGCGCGCGAGCTTGAGCGCGCGCTGCGCTTACGGAGTATTCAAACATTTCGCATCAACCCAGGGGATGCCGACGTCGGGCCGAGCATCGTGCGCTTTAAGCTGCGCCTCCATCCGAGCGAGTCGATCAAAAAGATCCAGAGCATCGCCGAAGACCTGGCGCGCGACCTGGCCTTATCCAGCACGCCAATCATCGACAATGTGCTGCGCACGAACTTTGTGGGCGTGGACATTCCGCGCGAGCACAGCCAGCTTATCGAGTTGGGCCCGCTGCTCGCCAGGCTTGGCACGCCAGGCATCGCCGAGCTGCCGATCATCGTCGGCCTCGGCCCCGACGGCAAACTGCTGGTCGACGACCTCTCGACCTTCCCGCATTTGCTGGTGGCCGGCGCGACCGGATCGGGCAAATCGGTGTTTCTGCGCAGCCTGCTGCTCAGCCTGATGACGCAGTACCCGGTCGGCAAGCTCGAACTGCTGATCGTGGACCCGAAGCAGACCGATTTCAGCTTTTTTGACGGCCTGCCCTACCTGCGCAGTGGGAAAGTTTTTACCCAGCACGACGAGGCACAGGCCGCCCTGCTCGAGCTGGTGCGCGGCGAGATGCCGCGCCGGCAGCAGCTTATGAAAGGGCGCAGTTTGAACATCAAAGAGTTCAACCGGCGCTTTCCCGAGCAGGCTATGGCGCCGATCGTGGCGCTGATCGACGAGTATGCGCAGCTCATGAGCATCTTGAACAAAAAAGATGCCGAAAGCTTCGAGCGTGACCTGATGAGCCTGGCGGCCGTGTCGCGCTCGGCCGGCATTCACCTCGTGCTGGCGACCCAACGCCCCAGCGCCGACGTCGTGACCTCGACGCTGAAGGCCAACCTCGACGCGCGCATCGCCTTTCGTGTCGCGTCGAGCACCAATTCGCGCGTGGTGCTCGACGCGACACGAAAGG
>Ga0224723_1001433_pt1 | contig 14379 bp, 21 predicted proteins | sample Balambano_FR2_Me_FD_161647 | JGI IMG/M metagenome (GOLD analysis project Ga0224723, IMG submission 161647) | Freshwater sediment microbial communities from Lake Towuti, South Sulawesi, Indonesia - Balambano_FR2_MetaG | ecosystem: Environmental > Aquatic > Freshwater > Lake > Sediment | place...
GCGCCGCGGTCCACGGCCGGGCGACGCGCTAGGCCATGGCCCAAATCCCGAACGCCGACCTGCCGGTGGTCAACCCGGCCACCGGACGGATCAGCCTGGAATGGTACGCGGCCCTGCGCCGCATCGTGGACGAGATCGCCGCCGTCAGCAGCACCGGCGTCAGCTCTTTCGAGGGCCGCACCGGCGTTGTCGTCTCCGCCTCGGGCGACTATACCGCCAGCGAGATCGTCAATTCTCCAGCGGGCGGCATCGCGGCGACGACAGTGCAGGCCGCGCTGAACGAGCTGGACAGCGAGAAGCAGGCGGCCGACGCCGATCTGACGGCGCTCGCCGCTCTCGCCGGGACCGGCATCATCGTGCGCACGGGGGCCGCGACCTATGCCGAACGGTCGCTCGCCGCGCCGGCGGCCGGGCTCACCATCACCAACGCGGACGGCGTTGCGGGCAATCCGGCCTTTGCGCTGGCGAATGATCTGGCGGCGCTCGAAGGCCTTGCCGCAACGGGCATCGCGGTGCGGACTGGCGCCGATAGCTGGTTGCAGCGTTCGGTGGCGGGCACCGCAAACGAGATCGCCGTCGCGAACGGCGACGGCGTGTCGGGCAACCCGACGATCAGCCTTCCGGCAACGATCGATCTTGGCGGCAAGACCTCGCTGGAGATCCCCAACAGCGCCACGCCGACTGTCGATGCCGATGGCGAGATCGCGGTGGACACCAGCGTCACCGATTTCTCCCACGGCATCCTGAAGGTCTACGCCGGTGAGGAGCTGGGCGTGGTGTCGATGCCCATCGCGCAGTTCACAGCGCCGACCAATGGCCATGTGGTGATGTACGACTCCAGCACAGACGAGTTCAAGCTGGCTTCGCCGGGCGGCTCGACATCGATCGTGGCGGCCGTGGCGCAGGGCTCCATATCGTCGGCGGCGACGCTCGACATCGCGCTGGGCGGCGCGGACATGTACGAGATCGATCTCATTGCGATCGTGCCCGCCACCGACAACCAAGAGTTCCGGGCGCGCTTTTCGCAGTCAAGCAGTTACTTAAGTGGGGCAAGTGACTATCAGTGGTCATATCATCGCACTAATAATTCCACGGGCACTACCGAGCTTGCTGATGACGCAGACAATGAAATGGCGCTCGTTGATGCCGCAGGCAACGCCACAAATGAACGTTTGAACTTTACTGTTCGTGTGTTTAGGCCATCAGCGGCAGCTTTTCCAAAGCAAATCTGGTGGATTGGTGGCGGGCGCTTGCAGAATGCTCTTATGTACACTGTGCAAGGACAGGGGGAACTTATATTGAACAGCAACGCCATCGACGGCATCCGGTTCCTGTTCGCCTCGGGCAATATCGCCTCCGGCTACTATGCCGTGCGCAGCTACAGCTTCACATAAAACGCGATCGAAGGGGCGGACATGGCCAGCCGTTCGGCATCGACCTATCTCGAACACGCGGTCGAGGGCGACCTCGCTGCGGTGGCTTCGCGCGCCGCCGGCGTCGCCGCCGAACGGCTGAACGGTGAGGCGACGCTCGTCTGTGCCGTCACCACGGGTCATCCCGGCAAGCTGACGCTGTGCACGACTTGGTCGCGCGAATGGGACGAGCCCGATCCCGCCACGGAACCGGCGGCGACGGCATGATCCGCCCTGCGACGCCCGCCGACGTGCCCGATCTGGTCGATCTCGGCGTCAGGCATCTGAGCGAGACCTATGCCGGCCGCATCACGCCCGATCGCGGCATGATGGCCGCGACCGCGCGCGCGCTGATCGCGGCCGAGCATGGCCTGCTGCTGGTGGATGATCGCGGCGGCGTTGTCGCCGGCATGCTGGGCGTGGCCGTGACCCGTCACCCTTATTCCGGGGAGCCGGTCATGTCCGAGCTGTTCTGGTACGCGGCGGCGGGGGCGCGCGGCGGCGGGGTGCGGCTGCTCAAGGCCGCCGAAGCGTGGGCCCGCGCCATGGGCGTGCGCCACGCCATCATGATCGCCCCCGCCATCGATGAGCGGTTGGCCAGCTTCTACCGCCGGCTGGACTACATCCCGCTGGAAACGCAGTTCATCAAGGCTCTTTAAGAGGAGCACCCATGGCTATCGGGACAACCGCCGCCATCATCGGCGCCTCGGTCGTGGGCGCTGGCGCCTCGAGCTACGGCGCGAACAAGGCCGCTAAAGGGCAGAAGGCGGCGGCGAGGGCGTCGGCGAAGCAGTTCGAGGAAACCAAGGCGCTGCTGTCGCCCTACACCCAGACCGGCGAGAGCGCGCTGGCGCAATATGAAACCGCCACCGGCCTTCGCGGACGCGCGGATCAGCAGAAATTCTATGACGACTTCATCACCGATCCGGGCTGGGAGGCGGCCAATGAGGCCGGGCTCGACGCGGTCGACGACCGCTATCGGCTGAGCGGCTCATCCGGCGGCAACATGCGGGCGGCGCTCTATGATTACGGCCAGCGCAATCTCCTGGCCGCCTACAACACGCGCCTCGCCCAGCTCGGCGGGCTGGTCGACACCGGCCGCTCCGCCGCATCGGCGCTCGCCGGCTACGGCCAGCAATCGGCGGCGACGCAAGGGGCTGCGCTCGCCAATGCGGGCATGCTGCAGGGGCAGGGCGTGACCATGGCGGGCAACGCGCTGTCGGGGGGGCTCGGCGCGCTGGGACAGTACGGCATGTTCCAGCAGGGGGCGGCCGCCGGCTCTATGCCGGGCACCGCCATGAACGGGGGCTGGTCGACGATGACGGTCAACAACGCGAACAGGTATTTCGGATAATGGCCAGCCTCCTCGAACCCTACATCCCCCGGTTCTCCGAGTTTGCGAACGCGGCCAACCAGGGCTATGCGCTGGGCGAGACCATGCGCGGCCGCAACCTGCTGGTGGACGCGGGCAAGCAGATGGCGGCGGGCAATGCGCGCGGGGCCCGCAACACGCTCTATGCCGGCGGCAATTTCGATGAAGGCGGCAAGATCGACGCGCGCCTGCGCGCCGACGCCGCCGCGGCGCAGACCCAAAGCCTGGAGAAGGCGGCCAAGATCAACGGCATCATCGGCAATCTCGCCATGTCGGCCGACACGCCGGAGAAATGGGCCAGAGCGATCGAGACCGCCAAGGGCATGGGGATCGATGTTTCCCGATACGGCGATTTCAGCGCGCGCGAGTTCGCCCTCGCGCAGGTGGGCAAGACCGATGAGATGCTGAAGATGGAGCTGGAGCGGCGCAAGGCAGACCGCGCGCAGCCCACCTATGAGTTCACCAAGACCGGCGTCGGCAACAAGTTCACCGGTGAGTTCCGGCCCTATGCCGAGGGCGAGGCCGGCAAGGACCCGGAACTCACCATGGAGCAGGGCAAGTACGAGCAGGGGCTGCGCAAGGAGTACACCGCGCTGACGAGCGACCTGCGCGGCGCCCAGGGCAGCCTCAGCCGCATGCGCGCCGGGGCCCAGGCCAATTCGGGGGCAGGCGACATCGCCATGGTCTACAGCTACATGAAGATGCTCGATCCGGGCTCCACGGTGATGCAGGGCGAGTATGCGACCGCCGAGCAAACCGGCGGTCTGCCGGCCCAGGTCGTCGGCCTTTACAACAAGATCATCTCCGGCCAGCGCCTGACACCCGCGCAGCGCCAGGAGTTCCTGGGCGCGGCCGGCGCGATCGTCAAGGATAGAGAGCAGCAGTTCGAGCGCACCCGACAGCAGTTCGAGGGCATCGCGAAATCGTCGGGCGCGGACCCGTCCCGCATCATGCTGGACGAGGGCATGAGCCAGGCCGCGCCGGCAACGACGCGCGGCGCGCCGTCGCGCCTGCAGCCAGGCCATGTCGAGGACGGCTTCCGCTTCCGTGGCGGCGATCCCGCCGACCCGAATAGCTGGGAGCAGGTCCGCTGATGGCTGGCCCGTGGGAGAAATACGCAGCGCCCGCGACGCCCGCAGGGCCGTGGACGAAGTATGCCCCGCTGGCGCAGCCCAAGACCTTCGAACGCGACGAGGACGAGGCGCTCTACCGCGAGAAGCTGGCCAAAGAGCAGGACGCCCGCGCCAAGCCGATGGTTCCGTTCTATGCCAGCGAGCCGGGCGGGGCGGAACGCAACCTCGCCGCCGAGCGGCGGGCGATGAGCCCGCAGGACGCCGCGGTTGGCGATGTCCAGCGGCAGCGCGCCGAGGAGGCTGAGGAGAAGGCGTTCGCCGACAGCCGCACGCTCGGACGCCGGGTCGCGGACACCGCAACCTTCATCGCCTCAATGCCGGTCCGCATGGCTACACGGGGCGAGCATGGGGCCGGCGATGTCGCCGAAGGCCTCGGCTTCAAGTCATTGGGCGATGCCCTCGATGAGCATGAGGCGACCTTTGCAAGAGCGAATGAGGATATGCTCGGGTTAGCCCAGCGAGGCGGCGAGGTCATGGCCGGCATTCCGATGCTGTCCACCATGGGGGCGGTTCCAGGTCAAATGATGCGGACAACAAGCTATGCCGCCGGCCCGGCTGCACGCAAAATTGCCCCGCACCAGGCCGCAAATTGGCTTAGAGAAAAGACGGGGCGTCAAACCCAGGAGTGGGAACCGCCGTCAAAACCGACCAGGTTCGAGCGGCAGACTGCTTTGAACAATGAGCGCCTCGCCGACATCGAGGCCTTCGAGGGCTCGGGCGTGAAGCCGTTCGGCCCGGCGCTGACCGAGAGCGGCACGGCCGGCGTCGTCAAGCAGCTCTCCGATGCGCCCATCGTCGGCGCGCCCGTGCGCCGCGCGCTCGGCGAGGCCATCGAGGAGACGCGGGACGCCGGCGAACGCATCGCAAGCCGCTATGGCGACGCCAAGAGCTACCGCGATGTCGGCAATGTCGTGGAGGGCGGGCTCGACCGTTTCAAGGACGCGCGCGCCGCCGATCTCGGCGAAGACGCCGCACGGGCGCTCAGCGACGACCAGCTTGCGAGCGTCGCGCGCACGCCGGCCCGCGAGACCTCCATCAAGACCAAGCAGGACGCGCTTTACGAGCGGGCCTGGCGCGGCATCCCGGAGGACATGCAGAAGGGCCGCTCGAAGAAGGACGCCGACCGTTTCCTCGGCGGCATGGCCAAAACGCGGGAGGTGCTGCAGGAGCTGACCGAGCGCAACAGCCGCATGTTCGCCAAGACGCGCGGCGGCGAGGAGGTCGATCCGACCCTCGCTTATCCGCTGCGCGGCGGCGTCGCCGGACGGATCGTCGAGGATGTCATCGAGGGACGCTGGCGCGGCAATCTGCAGTCGATGCGCGACGTGCGCTCCAATCTGCGCCGCCTGGCGTCGGGCATGACGGACACCGAGAAGAACACGCTGCAGCTCTCTGACATGCGCCGCCTGCAATCGGCGATGACCGAGGATATGATCGCGCTGCTGCAGCGCAATGCGAAGCATTACGCCGATCCCAAGGGCGGCAACGATATGGCGACCGCGACGCGCATCCGCCGCGCCATCCACGATTTCCGCCGCGCCGATCAGTTCACCCGCGCCTCGGCCCAGCGCCTGGAGCGCATCGAAAAGCTCTACGGCGCTCAAAGCGCCGAGCAGCTCGCCCTGAATGTGGCGAAAGACGCCATGGGCGGGCGCAAGGGGGGCAATTACACGCGGCTCCTGGCGCTCAAGCGCTCGCTGAAGGACGAGGAATGGGGCGATGTCGCCTCCGGCGTCATCCGCGAGTTGGGACGGCCGGTCGCCAGCGCAAGAGGCGCGGCGGAGGAGGCAGGCTTTTCGGTGCAGTCTTTCATGACGCGCTGGCGCGAGATGAGCGAGGAAGGCAAGGGCGCGCTCTTCGACCGCGAGGGCCTGCGCCCGGCGCTCGATAAATTCGTGCGCGTTGCAGACCGCATGGCCAATTTCGAGGCGATGGCGAACACGTCGCGCTCGGCGACCAACGCGCTCGGCATGACCGGACTCGCCTCGATCTTCACCGCCGCGCAGCAGGCCATGACCGGCAATCTGCAGACGGCGGCCGCGGCGGGCAGCGTCGCGCTCGGCACCTATGCGTTCGGGCGGTTCATGACCTCGCCGCTCTATGTGCGCTGGCTTACTCGCGCGGCAGAACTGTCAGGCGACCCCGGTAAACTTCGCTCGCTCCGGTCCCATGCGCGGGAGCTGGCGCGGCTGGCGGCGAAGGAGGGGGATCTTCCGGTGCAGGAGCTGCTGACGGCGCTGGCGCAGGGCGTCGACCAGGCAGCAAGTGCGCAAACTCAGGCGCAAGGACCAGGATCGCAACAAAAATCAGCAGGTCGAGCGGGTCGGGGAGAGGTTCCAGTATCCCAGCAAGGCCTATAGTGATAGCCCCGCCAATGGCCAGCGTTAGATACAGCCAGGCAATACCCTTAAGCGCGGCGAGCAAAAACCGGATTACGGCACGGGCTGATTGGCGCAGCACTTAGATCAGAACCGCAACGAGGTATGCCGCGGCATGAACACCGATAATGATGGCGACGATTTTGCCGATGAGCCGGAAATCATCCCAGCGCTCCGTCTCGGCATTTTCGGCAGCAACGTCGTGCCTCTGCACGCATTCAGTCATAAGGCAACCTCATGACGCTCGATGAGCTGAACAGTGTAAATGTCAACGATCCTGCCGCCGTCAAGGCCCTGCAGGGCTTCTTGCGTAGTCGCGGCTATTACAGCGGCCCGATCGACGGCAAATGGGGCGGCGGCACCATCGAGGGCGTGAAGACGCTGCGCGGGGATCTGCAAACGCAAGCCCGAACGAAGCTGGAAACGGCGGAAGCCGGCGTCGAGACGGAGCGCGAGAAAAACTCCTGGTCGCGCTTCGCGCAGGAGTTCGGCCCCTACGGCGTGGGCGCAGTGGGTGGCGGCGTGGCCGGCTACGGCATGACCCGCAAATTTGATGCGGTCGATGCGCGCCGCGCCGACGAGGTTTCGCGTCTCGCCAAGGCCAAGGACATCAATCCCGTCATTGCCGAGAACCGCCTGAAGACGATCAATCGTGGCCGCGTTATGCGCGCCGGGACACAGTTCGTTGGACCGGCTGCCATGCTCGGCGCAGCGCAGTTCACCCGCGACGTCATCGCGCCGAATGTGGACGAAGGGACGCGGCGCTATGTCGATCTCGCCGCCAACGCCGAACAGGGCGCGGGCATCGGCATGGCCGCCATGCTGGCGAAGGATGCCATTACGCGCACGTCCAAGGTGGATGCCGTCGATGATGCGCGCATCCGCTCCCGCGCGGCGGAAGCGCGCGGCGACCCATACACCGTGTCGAGCAAGGCCGCCGCGCCCGGCAAGGCCGTGAGCCAGGCGGATGCGGCCACCGAGGCCCGGCTCGCCGGCCTGCGCGCTCGCACCGCATCCGATCTGCGCACCGAGCTGCGCGCCGCCAAGCTGCCGGTGACGGGCGTGAAGGAAGACCTGGTGCAGCGTCTCGCCAAGCTGCCGAAAGCCTCGCTGCTCGCCCCCTTCGCGGCCGGGGCCATCGCCTATGACGCCGAGACCGGCGACGCCGAGGCCGCCGGCGCGTCCGAGGCCGAAGCGCAAGGACGCGGCGCTGTCGCAGGCGCTGGCGCGGCGGGCGCGACCTATGGCGTGATGAAAGCCGCGCCGCGCATCGCCGGGGCTATGGCGCGCTCGCCGCTCGGCCGCGTCGCGATGCGGGCGCTGCCCGTCGCCGGGGGCGCGCTCGCCGCCTACGACATCGGCAGCTATGTCGCCGAGAGCGCCAGGCCCGCGCCCAAGACCGACGCCTTCGCCCAGCGTTATGCCGAGACCCATCCCGAGTTCAACCCGGGCGAGGCGGTGATGGAGCGCGCCCAAGCCCGCCAGGCGGCGCGGATGGCGAAGAGCGACGATGACTTCGACGCCCAGCTTGCCGCTTTCGTTCAGGCGGTCGAAGAGCACAATGCCAGCCTGGGAGACATGGGCGCGCCTTAAGCCTCGACCAGTTCAAGGCGTTTTTCGATGCGGGCGAGACGATCATCAAGTCGGTCGAACCGTGTGTTCATGCGAACGAAATCGGTGCGCAGCAGCGCCATGTCGCTGCGGGTGTGAGCGATATCGGTGGCGAGCGCGGCGGTCTGCATCTCCATGGAGGTGACGCGCTCGCGCAGGTTTGCCGATTCTGTCAGCGCGATGAGGCGATCAAGCTTGCGCTCAATGCTCTCGAAACGCTCAGCATCGATGTCGAAGGTCTTGTTCATCATGGCTTCTGCTCGCGCAGCACTTCGCGCATGGTCTCGGCTATCATTGACGGCAACCGCTCCTGATGCCCGCGGAACTCTTTGCGAAGAGCTGCAACATCGTCTTTCACGACGCGCACGTCGTCCTTGACTGCGGCCACGTCGGCGGCAACGCGGCCCAGCGTACCGACAACCCAGTTCAGCGTGCGCGTGTTTTCGTTATTCGCTGCCTCTAAGGCGATGACGCGGCGCTCAAGATCGGCGATGTCAGCCATGGGTCGGCTCCTTCTGGCGCTTCTCGGCGGCCTCAAGGCCAAGCTCGATCAGCCGGCGGATGGCTTCATTCTCCGACTGGAGGCGTTTAGAAAATCGAAAATCTGCGATGGCAGAAGCCTGCTCATCGGTGAGATAAACGAGTTTTTTGACGGGATAGAGTGTTTCAGCCATGGAGGCAATATTGCCTGTATAGACCCTATTGACAAGCCGGCATACGGGCGATACGGTCTATATAGGCGGTCGGCAAGGAGGTGGTGCTCCAAGCCGACCTAACCACCGCAACCTTACACAGGAAGGTTCCCATGGCTTCTGCTTCCTTACTGCAGCCCGCTTTGCCGATCAACCGCATGCATCTGGCGGTGAAAGTCTCGGTGCAGCTGGATACCGTCGAACAGCTGATCGCGGTCTTGCGCGACGTGACGCGCAGCGCCGACGTCGTGACCGTGACCGATACCTTTATCGAGGACATCGCAAGCGAGTTCGGCCGGCTCCGCGAGACGGTGGACGCCCTCACCGCGCTGGAATGGGGGAGGGCGTGATGCGCAAGGCCGGCAACGTCACCTTTCTCGACGCCGGCGGCGCGCTGGAGCGCGACGGCGAAATCGAGAGCGCGTTCTGCGAGCTGCTGTCGATCTTCTCAGCGCTCGAAGCTACCATCGAGGGCGAGCGCTTCCTGCAGGCCCGCGACTTCCTGGTGCGCCAGGGGCAGGACCATCTCGCCGCGCTCGAAAGACTGGTCCGGCCGCACGCCTGACCGATATCGCCGACCCCGCCGCCAACCAAGCCCGCTCCTGAAGCGGGCTTTTTTCATGTCCAGGCGCCTTCGGGCGCCTTTTTTATTGGAGCTGAGCCTTTGCCGACGATCCTGTCCTTCCTGTCCGGCCACCCGATCCTGAACAATTCGGGCGTGCCGCAGGCGGGCGCCAAGCTCCTGCATTACCGTGAGGGCACGACAACCCCCCTTACCGTGTGGCAGGACGATGCGGCGTCCATTGCCCATGCGCAGCCTGTCGTGTGCGACGCCGGCGGCTTTGCGCCGCTGATTTATGTGGACGACACCTTCGATTGGAAGGTGGTCATCACCACCGCGGCCGATGTCACGCTGCGGACCTACGACAATCTGGCCAAGGCGCCGACCGCATCCAGCGCGACCGGCTTTGCGCCGCTGCTGTTGACCTGGACGCAAGTGACGAGCTCCGCCTCGCCGCTCGCGCTTACGATCAATGACGCCGGCAAGGCCTATGAGGCCGACACCACCGGCGGCAATATCGAATTCGACCTGCCGAGCGCCGCCAGCGTGGGCAACGGCAAGGGCTTCGCCTTCAAGAAAACGGCGGCGGCGAACAGCTTGATCATCGACCCAAGCGGAACGGAAACGATCGACGGCGTTTCCACCTCGCTCACTCTGACCACCAAGGATTCGATCGTCTATATCATATCCAACGGCGCCAACTGGTATCGGCTGCAGGCGCCGATCGCCGGCCTGCGGTCGATGCAGGCCTTCACAGCAAGCAGCACCTGGACCCGGCCCGAGGGCATCTCTCGCATCATCGTCATCTCGACGGGCGGCGGCGGCGGCGGCGGCGGCGCGGATTCGCTTGACGGCACATCGAATGGCGCCGCCGCTGGCGGCGGCGCGGGCGCGACCTGTATCAAGCTGTTCGACGCGGCGACAGTCGGCGCATCGCAGACCGTCACCATCGGCGCGGGGGGCACGGCTGGCGCGAACACGGGCGGCAACGGCGGCGCCGGCGGCAACACCACCTTCGGCGCGCTGCACACCGCCGGCGGCGGCGCGGGTGGGCTTGGCTCAGCAACTGGCGCTGCGGAGGATATGCAGCCGGGAACGGCGGGCGGCACGGCCACGGGCGGCTTGATTAACATAACCGGCGGCGAGGGCGGCTTCGGCCGCGGCGACGGCAATTACATCGCATCCGGCTATGGCGGTGCGAGCTTTTGGGGAGGCGGCGCCGTTGGCGTTGTGCAGTCCGGGTCCGGGGCAACGGCGGGACGCAATGGGCAGGCCTTCGGCGCTGGCGCGAGCGGCGCCTCGAACGCGAACACCACAGCGGGCGCGGCCGGCGGCGTGGGCGCCGGAGGCATCTGCGTCGTGCTGGAATATGGCGAGTGAGATCATGACCGTCTCCGCGATCCAGGAGCGCCTGCGCGAGCTCGGGCTCTACACCCGCCCGCCGGACGGCGTCGCCGGCCCCGCGACGCGCGCCGCGATCCGCGCCTTCCAGCGCCTGCACGGCTTGACGCCGGACGGCGTCGCCGGGCCGCTCACCCGCGCCGAACTGTGGCCGGCCCCGATGCCGGAGCGGGCGCGCACGGACAGGCTGCTGACGCCGGGCTCCCTGAAATGGCCGCGCCAGCGCGATGTGGAGACGGCGTTCGGCCCGAGGGGCGCGAACCAGGTGATGCTTCAGCTGCCCTACCCGATGCGTCTCGCCTGGGACAAGCGGCAGACCATCCGCCGCTTCTCGATCCATGAGAAGGTGCACGACTCGGCGAAGCGCTGTTTCGAGCGCATCTCGAACGAATACGATACCCCCGCGCGCCGGCTCGCCGGCATCGACCTGTTCGGCGGCTGCCTCAACGTGCGCCGCATGCGTGGCGGGGACGCCTGGTCGATGCATTCATGGGGCATCGCCATCGATTTCGACCCGGCCCGCAATCAGATCCGCTGGGGCCGCGACAAAGCCAGGCTCGCTCTGCCCGATTGCGAGCGGTTCTGGCGAATCTGGGAGGAGGAAGGCTGGGTTTCGCTCGGGCGCGCCCGGAATTTCGACTGGATGCATGTAGAGGCCACAAGGCTTTGAAATTCGAAAGGAGACCTGACATGACGCCGACCGCCGACCAATTCACGCTTCCGGCCGGAGGCTGGCGGATCGCATTGGAGGCTCCGCCTTCCGGGGCTCACATCTCGCCTCTGCACAATGTGACGGACGCGGCTGTTGGAAGCCCGGAAAAGGGGCAGGCCGCCGCCCGATGCCTGCACTTGGGAATAGCTTCAACCGAAGGAGACCTGACATGACGTGGGACACCGTACAGCAGCTCGTGCGCATCGTGCTGCAGATCGCGGCCGGCTGGCTGATGAGCCAGGGCTATATCACCGCCGAGATGGAGACGACGCTGGTGGGGGCGCTGGTCAGCATCGCCGGCATCGTCTGGTGGACGCTGTGGGAGCGCGGCCGCGCCCCGGCCAAGCCGGGCGCATGACGTGGGCGCGCGCCGTCATCTTGATGCTGCAGGCCCTGACCGGGCTTGTGGCTTTCCTGCGCGAGAGGAAGCTGCTCGCGGCCGGCGAGGCGCAGGCGGTCGCGGCCGCGTTCGAGGCCGCCGATGAGCGCGTCCAGGCGGCGCTCATCGCGCGCGAGGCTGCGCGCCGCCGCGATCCTGATGCTGATGATCCCTATCGGCGCGACTGAGGCGGCGGCGCGCAGCCGCCTGTGCCTGCTGGAGCTGTCCCTTCTGGGGACGGGCGGGGGCGTGCTGTGCGAGCAGCCGGCGCGCCGCGTCGTGGTCGACACCTCCTGCCGGGCGTTCGCGCCGATCCGCTATTCGCGCGCCGACAGCGCCGACACCGCGCGCCAGGTCCGCGAGCACAATGCGGCCTGGGACGCGCTCTGCAACGCGAAAAAGAGATGAGAGATGCATGACGGAGCGAGACGGGGATCTGAGGCCGGCGGACCGAATGGCCGCGCTGGAGGCTGGAATGGCGCATATCCGGGAGATCATCGTGCTGCGCGACCAGGCGATGATGGACCGCATCGCCGAGCTGATCGCGCACAACCGCCTCCAGGACCTGGACCAGGAGAAGCTGGCGGAGGCGCTGTCGAGCAAGATCGACGCGATTCACCAGACGTTATGGAGTGGGCTCACATGGCTCGGCGGCGCGCTCGCCACGGCGCTGTTGTCGATCGCGCTGAAGACGCTCGGGCTGATCTAGCCAAGCTGCGCGCCGCCGCGATCGCGCTGACGGCGGCGGCGGCGGCGTTTCTGCTGACAGCGCTGCTGCTGGCGTGGTGAGCGCGCGCTTAGAGCCGCCTCCGCGCCAAAATCGGCAGGCGACGAACGAAACGCTCCCCCGCACGCGCTCAGAGCGGCCGGTGTCCGTCGATTTGCGCCGGTTGATAGACTACGCCTCTCCACACGCGCTCAGAGCGGCCTGATACGCCTAAAATTTCACCCACTTTCCGCGCCGCCTCTCCACACGCGCTCAGAGCGGCCTATCGGTGAGGACGGCGGGCGGGGAATTGTTGACGCCTCTCCACACGCGCTCAGAGCGGCCTGAGGTCGCCCTATTTCTCCATGCCAGAGTAGACGCCTCTCCACACGCGCTCAGAGCGGCCTCTCTCGGAGGCTCCTCATCCACTCCTCGTGGACGCCTCTCCACACGCGCTCAGAGCGGCCAAGGCAAATCCGTTGCAGGCACTTTTCCACGTCCGCCTCTCCACACGCGCTCAGAGCGGCCGGAGTTCAGCCATCACGAATCGCCAGTGAATTACGCCTCTCCACACGCGCTCAGAGCGGCCTGATAATTAGCGATATGACTTGGGTTGTAGTTCCGCCTCTCCACACGCGCTCAGAGCGGCCCGCTATCGCGCCGCCTTTGCCTTGACCGATGAGCGCCTCTCCACACGCGCTCAGAGCGGCCCGCTATCGCGCCGCCTTTGCCTTGACCGATGAGCGCCTCTCCACACGCGCTCAGAGCGGCCTCAGGTGCCATGCTTCGGCCAGCAGATCATCGACGCCTCTCCACACGCGCTCAGAGCGGCCCTTTCAGAGGTAGGCAAATTCCCCGCCATGCGCCGCCTCTCCACACGCGCTCAGAGCGGCCGGCAGCTTACCAACGGCCAAGGAAGCCTGAAGGCGCCTCTCCACACGCGCTCAGAGCGGCCGGCAGCTTACCAACGGCCAAGGAAGCCTGAAGGCGCCTCTCCACACGCGCTCAGAGCGGCCGCCGTGCCACCGCAAGACCTCGTACCTCTCCTGCGCCTCTCCACACGCGCTCAGAGCGGCCCTTTCGACGCTGTTTTTGGCATCGCGTACGGGCCGCCTCTCCACACGCGCTCAGAGCGGCCCATCGATAGTTTCGATAGGGCGGATCGACCCGACGCCTCTCCACACGCGCTCAGAGCGGCCACTTACTTATCCACCTGCAGAATACATAACAAGCGCCTCTCCACACGCGCTCAGAGCGGCCTCTGGACGGAAAACTCCGTTGCCTCGCACAACGCGCCTCTCCACACGCGCTCAGAGCGGCCTCTAGGAGGCAAGTTGTTGAGCTGGCCCACAATTTCAAAGAACGGCCGTTCAGAGCACGCAGTGGATGCCCCCTTCTCCGGCCCATCGCCGCGTCCAGCCGAAAGGCTGAAATCGTGACGACGGGCCTCCGATGCCGCCGCCTCCCTGGAAATGTGAGAGGACTTACAGACCGGCAGCCGCAGCGCCTCCGTAGAGACGCCGTGACGGGCTTTGACCACGACCTAAGCTGGCCGGGACCGCCTTCGCGGTAGCGAAACAAATGCACGACATATTGCGCCCTGTCAATTGACAAAAAGATGATATAAAGAATATTTTTAGGTGATCGCCAATATACTTGGCAAGCAAACAGTATCGGAGCTCCGCTATTCAGCGGAACTTCCGGCCTCATGCGCAACGAATAGTGTTGCCTGGAATAGTGTTGCCTATACGCGGAAGACTACGGTTTGGCTCGGGCCAGCTTTTTCTCCAGATGCTTGGCGATGACGCGCGCCGCGTTGCGGTTGCGGGGCTGATGCGTGACGGCGACGCCGCCATCGGGCAAGTCCTCGCGGGCGTGCACGATCTTGCGCCCATCCCGCCATTCCGGGAAGATCGTGCCGGTCACCGATGAGGCGCTCGCCGTCACATGGTGCGGTGGGATTTCGATGTAAGCCTGGGGTCCGCGCCGCTCGGTGGCCTTGTATTTCAAAACCTGCTGGA